>JADHED010000193.1_pt1 | contig 83460 bp, 51 predicted proteins | sample 8952041 | NCBI WGS metagenome assembly JADHED01 (sample SAMN16124423, study PRJNA663239) | bioreactor sludge metagenome | isolation source: sludge (control) | place: India:Bengaluru | collected 2018-09-08
TTGAGGTATGCCGCGTAGGTGAGAGGGCAAGGAGGAGGGCCGAAGCGAGTGGCTTCGGCCCTGTCAACAATCTTCGAGGTACGTCTCGGAGGCTGCGGAGTTGCTCGCGAAGGTCGCTCACGACCTCTTACGCATGCCGTTCGCGTGAGCATGTCCCTCGCCGTGATGCGAATCATGTTCGCACGAGCAACGTGGTAGCCACCTTTGACCCACGGTAATCCCGGCCGTCACCGTCCTGCATTCCCACCTGTCGTGGCGGTTGAGGCCGGGGTATGTGATCCACTCGCGAGCATGGTCGGAGTTGCTCGCGAGTGGGTCACAAACCCCTGCCTGGTACGGAGCAACCTGTAACAATGATTTCGCGTATGGACCCGGTCGGTGATGACCGGAACCCCTCTGGAGAAAGGACGATCATGGGCACGACACGGAGTGGGCGCGTTGTCTGGGCCGGTCTGACGGCCGTTTGCGGACTCGCCATCGGGGGCGCGGCGGCGGCGGCGCCGGCGTACCTCAACCAGCCCGATATCCACGGCGATCGGCTGGTGTTCTGCGCGGAGGCCGACCTGTGGACCTGCGCGACGAGCGGCGCGGAAGTGCGGCGGCTGACGACGCATCCCGGCGCCGAGTACTTCCCGGCCTTCGCGCCGGATGGCGCCTCGGTCGCCTTCACGGGCGAGTACGACGGCAATCGCGACGTCTACGTCGTGCCCGTCGGCGGCGGCGAGCCCCGGCGGCTGACGTGGCATCCGGGGGCCGACGAGGTGATCGGCTGGTGGCCCGACGGCAAGTCGGTCATCTTCCGCAGCGGCCGCACAGACCCGATGGGCGACTGGCACCTCTTCACGGTGCCCGTGACGGGCGGCGACGCGACGGAACTGCCCCTGGGCTGGGCGGCGCGCCTGGACGTCGAACCGCGGACCGGCCGCTGGGCGTTCAACCGCGCCGAGCGCGAGCGGGCCACCTGGAAGCGCTATCGCGGCGGCACCGCGGCCGATATCTGGGTGGGCGACCCCAAGCAGGCGGATTTCCGGCAGATCACCGACTTCGCCGGCGCCGACGCCTTCCCGATGTGGCACGACGGCGGCATCGTCTTCCTGAGCGACCAGGGCGGCACGGGCAACCTGTGGCGGATCGAGGCCGACGGCACCGGCCGCAAGCGGCTCACCGACCATGGCGACTGGGACGTGCAGTGGCCGAGCATGGGGCCCGACGGGCGCGTCGTCTACACTGTCGCGGCCGACATCCACATCTACGATCCCGCGACCGGCCAGTCGCGCAAGGTCGCGATCGACCTGCCGAGCGAGCGCACGCTCACGCGGATGCGCTACCCGAATCCAGGTGAGAGTTTCACGGAGTTCGCCCTCTCGCCCGACGGCGAGCGCGTGCTCTACGTGACGCGCGGTGAGATTTACTCGATCGCAGCCAAGAAGGGCGTCACGCTGCCGATCAGCCAGGGCTCGGGCGCGCGGGAACGCGCGGTGACCTTCGATCCGAAGGGCGAGAAGATCCTGTTCATCAGCGATGCGTCGCAGGAAGACGAGTTGCGCGTCGTCGACGCGTGGGGTCGCGGCGAGGCCAAGGTGGTCCGTAAGTTCGCGCTCGACGCCTGGGCCAACCAACCGCTGTGGTCCCCCGACGGCAAGTGGCTCGCCTGGTCGGACAGCGAGTACCGGCTGTGGATCATGCCGGCCGACGGCGGCGAACCCCGTCAGGTCGACCGGGGCACCGAGAACGAGATCGGGCAGTATGCGTGGAGCCCGGACGGCCGCTGGCTGGCCTACGCCAAGACGCTGCCCAACGACTACGACGCCATCTTCATCCACGACGTGGCCGCGAAGGTCAATCACCAGGTCACCAGCGAGTTCTCCAACGAGCACTCGATGGCCTGGGATCCCGACGGCCGTTACCTCTACTTCGTCTCCAACCGCGCCACCAATCCGATCCTCGGCCAGGTGGATTGGGACAACGTCGAGGCGCGCAACGAGATGCTCTACATGCTACTCCTGCGCGACGACGTCGAGAATCCCCTGCAGGATCGCGCCGGCCTGCCGCCGGCGAAGGACGAGAAGGCGGACAAGGCGAAGAAGGACGAGGCGAAGAAGGACGACAAGAAGGACGACGCGAAGGCGGACGAAGCGCCGAAGCCGGTCGAGATCGACTTCGACGGCCTGGCCGACCGCTACGTCGAGCTGCCGGTGCCCGTCGGCAACTACGCCGCGCTGGGGGCGACGTCGTCCCATCTCTTCTTCGTGCAGAACCCGCTCAAGGGCATGGCCGAGCAGCCGGCGCTCTTCGAGGAGGGCGGCCCCGAGGCCGTGCTGATGTCGTTCAGCCTGGAGGACCGCGAGGCGAAGCCGTTCGTCGAGGGCATGGCGGCGTACGACCTGCAGGCCAAAGCGGGCAAGATCGCCGTCATGAAGAATCGCGGCGAGATCTACGTGCTCGACGCCGCGTCGCCTCCGGGGCCGGACATGGCGAAGCAGAAACTCGACACCGGTGCAGTGGTGCTCGACCTCGACCCGCGCGAGGAGTGGGCGCAGATCTACCACGAGGCGTGGCGGCAGATGCGGGCGTTCTACTGGGACCCGAAGATGTCGGGCCTCGACTGGAACGCGCTGCGTGACCAGTACGCGACGCTGCTGCCGCGACTGGCCAGCCGCGCCGACCTGAGCGACCTGCTCGGCCAGCTCTTCGGCGAGGTCAACACCAGCCACAGCTACGTCTGGGGCGGCGATCCCGGCGTGCGGGTGGCCCGCGTGAGCACCGGCATGCTGGGCTGCGACGCGGTGCGCGAGGGCGATGCCTACAAGGTCGTGAAGATCTACCGGGGGGACGCCGTCGACCGTGTCCGCTCGCCGCTCGCGGAACCGGGCGTGAACGTCAAGGAAGGCGAGTACATCCTCGCGGTGAATCGCGCGGCGGTCGCGGGCGCGCCGTCGCTGGATGCCCTCTTCGCGAACCTGGCGGGGAAGGACGTGCTGCTGACGGTAGGCAAGACGTCGTCCGCGAAGGACACGCGGGATGTGCTGGTCACGCCGCTGCCGTCGGAGACGGACCTGCGTTACGCGCACTGGGTGCGCGAGAACCGTGAGTACGTTGCGGCGCAGACCGGCGGCAAGATCGGCTACATCCACGTGCCCGACATGTGGACGCCCGGCCTGGTCGCCTTCAACAAGTGGTACTATCCGCAACTGGACAAGGAAGGCCTGGTGGTCGACGTGCGCTGGAACGGCGGCGGCGCCGTGAGCCAGATGCTGCTCGCGCGGCTGCAGCGCAAGCTGCTGAGCTTCGACCTGCGGCGCGGCGGCGGCGTCGGCACCTACCCCAACCGCGTCCTCAACGGACCGTTCGTGGTGCTAACGAACGAGTTCGCGGGCAGCGACGGCGACATCTTCCCGCAAGCGGTGCAGCTGGCCGGCCTCGCGCCGGTGATCGGCATCCGCTCGTGGGGCGGCGTCGTCGGCATCTCGGGTCTGCGCCCCCTGCAGGACGGCGGCGCGGTGACCAACCCGATCGTCGCCTGGTGGGATCCGAGGGACGGCTGGGACCTCGAGAACCGCGGCGTGATCCCCGACATCGAGGTGCAGAACCTGCCCCAGGATCTGGCCAGGGGCAAGGACGCCCAGCTCGACCGCGGCATCGCCGAGGTGTTGAAGCTGCATGCAGAACATCCGCCGGTGCAGGCCGAGTTCGGGAAGATCCGTGACCGCAGCCGCAAGGCGTTCGCGGGCGAACTGAAGCCGTAGCCGCGCGACGCGACCGCGCAGAGACCCGGGCCGGGTTGGCTCGGGTCTCTTGCATGTTCGGCCGGGTGTGTGCATGGATGTGCAGGAGCGAGACCGCGCCTTGGCGCCGACCCGTATCGCGTTGGGTCGGGGTCGCGGGTAGGGGCCGCATCGCGGCAGCGACAACCCAGGAACGAAGGCGAACCAGGATGACAGCCAAGTCTCGAGACCGTGCCCTGGACGCTGACCAACGCGAGCAACTCCTCGCCGTGCTGCGCGACCGCTTCGAGCGGCATCCACAACGCCACGAAGGCGTGGTGTGGACGGTCGTTCGTGCGCGCCTCGAGGCGAAGTCGGGCGCTCTCTGGTCGCTCAACGAGATGGAGCGCACGGGTGGCGAACCGGACGTGGTCGAACAAGATCCGGCGACGGGCGAGGTCGTCTTCTGCGATTGTTCGGCCGAGAGCCCGTCGGGACGCCGCAGCGTGTGTTACGACCGCGATGGTCTGGAGTCGCGGAAGGAGCACCGGCCGGCCGACAGCGCCCAGGACCTGGCTGCCACCATGGGCGTCAGGCTACTGACCGAGGATGAGTACCGGGATCTGCAGCGACGCGGAGAGTTCGACGGCAAGACTTCGAGCTGGCTGCAGACGCCGCCGGAGGTGCGGAAGCTGGGCGGGGCTATCTTCGGCGACCGCCGCTACGGTCGTGTCTTCATCTACCACAACGGCGCCCAGTCCTACTACGCCGCCCGGGGGTTCCGCGGCCTGCTGAGGGTGTGACGGCGTGCAGTCGATCGATTTGATTCGCGACAACCCGCGGAAGAGCGCCGAGCGCGTGCTGGTGCTGACCCGCTGACGCCCGACTGCGGGCGCGTTCATCGCACCAGCACGAGCCGCGTCGACCGCGCGGCGTCGGTGGTCGTGAGCCGCGCCACGTAGACGCCGCTCGCCACCGCGCCACCGCGCGCGTCGCAACCGTCCCAGACCACCTCGTGCCGGCCCGCGGCCTGCGGGCCGTGGACCAGGCGCGCGACGCGCCGGCCGGCGAGGTCGTAGATCGCGAGGTCCGCCTCGGCGGCCGCCGCCAGCGCGAAGGTGAGCGTGGTGCGCGGATTGAACGGGTTGGGATGCGCCGCGAGCGTGACCTGGGCCGCCGGCGCGGCATCGGTGTCGGGCACCGCGACCGGCGCGCCCCAGAGTCCGAAGTCCGCCGCCGCCGCCTCGTCCCAGTGCGCCGTGAAGAGCCACCAGTTGGTCAACGGCTCGCCCAGGTAGGTGATCGCGTTACCGTGGCCGGGCAGGGCCTGCATCCAGTAAATGTACCACTGCGATTCGGTCCGCTGGGGCACCCAGGTCTGGCTCTCGGGCCAGGCGTACTCGAGATCGCCCCAGGTGTCGGCATCGACCAGGGCGGTGGCGCCGCCCTCGGGCCGCCAGTCGGCGATGTCGCTCGCGACGGGGGCGAGGTTCTCGTAGTCGTAGTCGACGGTGGTGTTGGGCGGCATGTGGGTCCAGCCGCAGCGGCCGGTGACGAACCCGCCGTTCTCGTCCTGTCCCACGAACCGGCGCCAGAACAGCTCGGCGTTGCCGGCCTGGCGCACGTTGGCGAACTCCAGGATCGCTTCGAGCTGATGGCCGTGGTTGTGCACCGCCTCGGCCTGCGACCGCGCGAAGTTGTAGTTGTAGAGCACGTAGGTGTGGTCGTAGATCGGCAGATCGTCCTCGAAGCGGAAGCTGTTGGAGATGTCGCCGGTGGTCGGGCTGGCCATGTTCGACTCGGCGGGGACGATCTCGCCGTAGTGATAACCCCAGAGCCAGAACTCCTGGACGCCGAGGTCGTTGACGTAGTGCTCGGCATCGAAACGCTGGAGGATCTGGTTGTAGTCGGGGTAGAAGTGCCCCTCGCCGACGTCCTTGCCGCGCGGCAGTTCCTCGTAGACGGTGATCATCGCGACCACCTGATAGCCGAGCGACGGCCGCGCCGCGGCGTCGGCGTGGCCGCGAAAGCGGCTGCCTTCCTCGAGCATGAACTTGACGCGCCGGCTCTTGAGCTCGGTCTCCTCGCGCGCCAGCGCGAGGGGGCCGATGTAGCCGGCGACCTCGGGATCTACGTGCACGCCGTCGACCGTCGGGAAGTAGCGGATGATCACCACCGGCATCAGGTAGAGGTGATCGGCCGCGGGCGTGGCGAGGTCGGGCGGAAGGTCATCGTACTGGGGCGGCAACACCGGCGCCGTGACGACGAGGTCGATGGTGTCCGTCAGCCCCTCGTAGCTGCCCGTGAGGGTGGTGGCGCCGGCGGCGAGGCCGTGCACGCACCCCTGCGCGTCGACGGAGGCGACCGCGGGATCGGCGACCTGCCAGGCGAGCGACGCCGCGGGGATCTCGCGCGGCCCCTCGCTGGTGGTCGCGGTGACCGTCGGCGTGACCGCCCAGGTCTCCAGCATTTCGAGCGGATCGGGCGCGATGGTCAGATCGGTGATCTGCAGACCGCGCAGGTAGGCGTCCTCGATCTCGGCCGGCGTGCGCACGACGTCGCTGATGCGCAGCTCGTCGATGACGGCATCGAGGTATTCCGAGGCGCCTTCGCCGCTGATCTGGAACTCGCCGGCGCTGATGGCCGGCGGGGTGAAGCCGACCGCCCCCTCCGCCTTCAACTCGCCGTCGACGTAGACCTGCAGCGCGTCGTCGTTCCAGGTAAATGCGCAGTGATGCCAGGCGCCGGCGACGAACTGGCCGCTGACGTTGGTGCCGGCGCCGCGCTCGGGCAGTCCATGATCGCCGTACCGGTTGAGGATGATGCGCCAGTAATTGCCGCCGTCCTTGCCCAGCAGCAGGCCACCCCAGGTGCCCCAGGCGAGGGCGAGGTGGCCCTGGCCGTCGTTGCCCTGCCAGTGGGGTTGCAACCAGAACTCCACCGTGCCCGCCGACGCCTGGAGGTTACCCGCCGCCGCGTAGCGCAGTCGCCCGCCGGTGGGCAGGTCGATGCCCTGGCCGAAGATCCCCGGTACGAAACCGTGACCGGTCGCGAAAGCCGGCGTCTCGCCGCTTGCGCCGATCAGGCTGCCGTTGCCGTGCAGCAGCAGGAGCGTGTGGTCATCGGGGGTGAACTCCTGCCCCGACGCGAACGGCGCGACCAGGGCGAGGGCCAGCACGACGACGACGAGCCGGACGGTGCGGTGCATGATGCTCTTCCTTAATCCCGGCGCGCGCGAGAGCCTCGCGCCGGGGCGGCGTGTAATCATGACGTGAATAATCTCTGATTCTGGCGGCTCCAGGTGTCAGCCCCGCGATGATAGTGGAAACGATGGGCGGTTTTCAATGGGTTTGCGTCGCAGTTCACGGCGTCCCCATTCCCGACCGGCCGTTGCGGGCGCGCCGTCATCGTGCGAGCATGACGGCTCGCAGAATCGCCCCCAGACATCGCCATGACCGCGGGGGCTGGGACAGGGAGTCTCGAGGTCCCGTCCAGATTCCGGTGCACCACGAATTATAGGAGACACGATGATGCCCACGGTGCGTTCGCTCACCTTCGCCGGCGCGGTTGCGGTCGTCCTGGGCCTGGGGGTCGGCCTGGTCCAGGCCCAGACGGCGCTCACGCCGGCGCAGGCGCGGAGCCTGGCCAAGGAAGCCTATATCTACGGATATCCGCTCGTGGACAGCTACCGCATCCAGCACGCCTACTTCGTGAACGCGCAGAGTCCCGAATACAAGGCCCCGTGGAATCAGATCCGGAACATCTCGCGGGTCTACACGCCCGAGGACAGGGCCATCCAGACGCCCAACTCGGATACTCCCTATTCGATGGCCGGCCTCGATCTGCGTACCGAACCCGTCGTGATCTCGGTGCCGCCGATCGAGACGAACCGTTACTTCAGCGTTCAATTCATCGACCTCTACACCCACAACTTCGCCTACGTCGGCAGTCGCGCGACGGGCAACGGCGGGGGCCGTTTCCTGGTCGCGGGCCCGACGTGGCAGGGCGACACGCCGCCGGGCATCACCCAGATCATCCGGTCCGAAACCGAACTGGTCATCGCGGCCTATCGCACCCAGCTCTTCAATCCGGCCGACCTCGACAACGTCAAGGAGATTCAGGCGGGATACACCATTCAACCCCTGTCGTCCTTCCTCGGCCAGGCGCGTCCGACGCCGGCGCCGGCCATCGCTTTCCTCTCGCCGCTCACGCCGCAGGAACAGAAGACCTCGCTGGAGTTCTTCAACATCCTGAACTTCGTCCTGGGATTCTGCCCGACCCATCCGACCGAGGTCGAACTCATGGCCCGGTTCGCGAGGATCGACGTCGGCGCCGGCAAGTCCTTCGATCCGGCCCGGTTCACGCCCGAGATCCGCGCGGCGATCGCGGCTGGCATGGCCGACGCCTGGCAGGCCCTCGCGGAGCTCAAGACCACCCAGATCGACACCGGCCGGCTGACGTCCGGCGAGATCCTGGGCTCGCGGGACCTGCTGAAGAACAACTACCTCTACCGCATGGCCGGCGCCGTCCTCGGGATCTACGGCAACTCCAAGGTCGAGGCCATGTACCCGGTGTACTCGGTCGACGCGTCGGGCGAGCCGCTGGATGGCGCGCAGAACCGGTACACGCTGCGCTTCGCACCCGGCCACCTGCCGCCGGTCCATGCCTTCTGGTCGCTCACGATGTACAACCTGCCCGAGAGTCTCCTCGTCGCCAATCCGCTGCACCGCTACCTGCTCAACTCGCCGATGCTGCCGCAGTTCACGCGGGATGCGGACGGAGGCCTGACCTTCTACATCCAGCACGCGTCGCCGGGCCCGGACAAGGAGGCCAACTGGTTGCCCGCCCCGGCCGGACCGTTCATCCTGTTCATGCGCCTCTACTGGCCCCAGGCGGAGGCGCTCGATGGGTCGTGGCGGCAGCCGCCGTTGCAGAAAATGTGAGCACGGTGCTCTGGGCGAACCTATGGGTCGATCATGGCCGCGGACGGAAATTGGCTGGAACTTGCAGGAGATCATCGCCTTTGCCCGCTCTGGAATCGGCAAGGCGCAGAAATTCAACGTCTCCGTGGTCATGTAACGAGAAGATCGATGATGATGCCGGCCCCTGACGACAGGGGCCGGCATACCATGAGATCATGTCTTGCACCGTCAGCCGGCGCCAGTGCGCCGACGCACCGTCAGGGCCGGTGCCGCAGCGCCGAGACGGGGATCTCCTGCAGGGGCACGCCCGGGCCCACCCACTTCATGTACAGGTCGCGGCCGCCGAGGTGCTGGAAGTATTCGAGGCGCAGGCTGTGCAGGCCGGCGTCCAGGGGCGCGTCGATCCAGACCTCGCTGGCGCCGTGAAGGCCGTCGTTGTCGACCACCAGCTTGCCGTCGAGCCAGAGGCGGCTGCCGTCGTCGGTCGCGAGGCAGAGGCGGTAGACGCCGCGCGCGGGGGCGAGCAGCCAGCCCTCGAGTTGCAGGCCGATGTCCTCCTCGCGCATGGCGGCGGGGATGGCGACGGGCTCGCCTGCGAGCGTGGCCGTCGGCGTGAGCGTCGCGAAGTCGGGCAGCTTCTCCCAGGCGCCCTCGTAGCAGCGGACCTGCAGGCCGGCCGGCAACTCGCCGCCGGGCGCCGCGGCGTCGGCCGGCCAGGGCTCGACGCGGGTGAAGGCGACGGTGCGCACGGACGGCTTGGCGAAGCCGGGCGCGGTGACCGACGCCGTGAGCACGGCCGTGTCGTTCAGGACGACGGGCTGGCCGGCGTAGGGACGTTCCGGGCCCTCGCCGAGCCGGTAGGTGATCGCGGCGCCCGCATTGGGGCTCGCGAGCGGCACCTCGATCTCGTCGACGAAGCTGCGGCCCGCAGCCTGGACCGTGAGGCTCGGCCGGTCGGGACGCTCGACCAGCGGCGCCGCGGGCGCGAGTTCCTCGCAGCGGCCGTCGCCGAGGGAGGCGGCGAGGACGACGACGCGGGGGTCGTCCGGGAGCCTGAAGCTGCGCGCGCCTGCGGCGACGGGCACGCTCACGCGATAGAAGTGGGTGAAGACGTAGGGCTCGTTCCTGCCCGTGGCGTCGTGGCGGTGGGTCACCACCCAGCCGATGGGCAGCTCGTTCACGAAGGCGGCCGTGAGGTCGGCGGGGTCGTGGACGATCTCGGCGCCCGCGAGGCGGCTGTCCCACTGGCCGAAGAAGGCGGTCCCGTCGGGCACGGTCACCCGGCGGTCGCCCAACGCGACGTCCCGCTTCTCGCCGATGGCGCAGACCAGGAGATGCAGATGCCGCAGGTCGGTCTTCGGCAGTTCGAGAAGCTGACCCTCGCAGCGCATGAGGTTCGCGGCGCCCTGCTTGCGCGGCCCCGTGCGGAACGTCACGCCGTCGCGCACGAATTCGTCCGGGATCACCTCGGAGGGCAGCGAGTGACCGGCGTCGTCGAAGGCGCCGTCGGTCCGGTGGTTGTCGTCGCTGATGCCGTCGAGGTTCCACGGCAGGTCGAGGGCCAGGCTGCGCGCGGGAGCGAGGCGATTCGCCGGCTTCGCGAGCTCGAGCGCGAAGGTCCGCGGCTGGAATGCCTTCAGGTCGCAGGTGACGATGCCGTCGCGCAGGACCACGTCGGCGCCGGTCGTGATCTCGACCTCGTCGCCGCGCAGTTCGCGGACGCGGCGCACCGGGCCGGCCGCGGTCACGGTGACGCCCGTCGCGGGTCGTCCCGCCGTTTCCTGCAACCGCACCACGACGGTCTCGCCGTCCTCGGCCTTCTTCACGGCGCGGACCGCCGCCTGGTCGCCGCCGACGGAGAGCAGCGAGATCTCCCGGCCGAGAGGCCCGCCGTGCTTCGCGACGCCGGTGTAGGCGAGGAGCGGCTGGTTCAACGCGTCCGCCTCGCGCGGCGCCTCCGGGTGCCAGCTCGGGCCATGGCCCACGATGCCGATCCGGATGCGGTGACGACCGAGGTCCATCGACTTCTGATCCTCGACCCACTGCCAGCGGTCGTTGATCGCGGGGGTGTGGATCAGGCTCAGGCGCAGCGTGCCGGCGTCGGGACGGTCCCAGCCGTAGCGGCTGTCGGTCATGACGGCGAGGCCGAAGGCGCCGGAGGCGTCGGTCACGTCGGCCCAGCGCTGGGCGGGGACCTCGTACTTGAGCGGCCGGTTGAGGCCGCGGCGGATGACGCCGAGGCCGAGGTCGTACGTGGCCTGGGTGTCGCGGGCGGCGGGGAAGAAGGCCGCCTTGAGCAGCGTGCCCGGCGTGCGCCAGTCGATGGCGAGGTCCCATTCGAGGCGGTCGTCGGGGGACCAGGGGCCGCCGTTGCCGAGCGTGAGCGTCTGCTCGATGACCGAGCCGGCGACCTCGTGCCGGAACGTGAAGCGGCTGCAGACCCGGCCGACCTCGACCGTGACCGGGATACCGCCGAGCGGGATCTCCGCGTAGGGCGGCGCCATGAGGTCGTCGTGATCGACTTCCCACGCAGCCCACTTCATCGGCTCGTCGTGCAGGAGTTGCAGGCGCGGCGGGGCGGCGAGCAACTCGCGTTCGAGCTGCTTGTCGTAGAGCGAGACCAGGCCGTCGGCCGTCAGGCGGAGACGGTAGCGGGGGTGGTTCTCGAGCTCGCCGGTCGCGGCGTTCCAGGTGACCGCCAGGGACGCGAACGGGAAGGGGTTGCCGGGGGTCATCACCGGCTCGGGTCGCAGGTCGAAGACGGCGAGCCCGTTGGCGGGGACCGTCGCGGCGAAGGTGGTGGCGCCGCGCGCCGTCTGGGTCAGGTGGGGTCGTCCCTGGGCATCGAAGACGCCGAACTCGCCTGGCACCGTCACCAGGTCGGTCCGCGCGAATCCCAGGGGATTGAACACCACCACCGGCTCGCCCGGCACGTCGGTGTCCATCCCGCGCGCGACCGCGGCCACCGCGTCCGTGAGCACCTGGCCGAACTCCTGCTGCGAGAGCAACTCGTCGTTCCAGCTGAAGGTGTAGGCCTCGGGGATCGAGGTGCCGGTGAGGTCGTCGTGGAAGCCGTGCCACAGGAAGCGGGTCCAGGCGCGGTTCAGCTCCTCGTGCGGATAGTCCTTGGCGCCGAGCCACCAGGCGAGGGTGGCGGCGCGCTCGGCGGCGTCGGCGAGGATCTCGTTCTGGCGGTGCCACCGCTTCATGGCGGCCTGGGAGGTGTAGCAGCCGGCGCCGTGGCTGGTCATCAGCAACTCGCCGTCGTAGCGGGGCAGGCCGGCGACCTGGGTGGGCGTGATCTCGCGGAAGAGCTGGTCGGCGCCGGCGCTGACGACCTCGATCGGGCCATCCGAGGCCAGGCTCTGCTCGAGCATCGCCACCGACGGGTCGCTCGGCGCGCCGCCCACGTCGCCGGTGCCGTAGTACTTCATCGCCCAGGGCGGCCCGCCGGCCGCGACGGTGCGCGCGACGGCCGCCGCGACGGTCGAATCGCGGCTCACGTCCGACAGGAGGTCATTGTCGTAAGCGCCTGGATTCAAGGCGGCTACGACCTCGCTGCCGTCCACGCCGCGCCACACGCCGAGGTCGAAGGGCACGCCCACGGCCGAGCCCCAGGTGAGCTTCTGCGAGGAGAAGCCGGTGAGGCCGCAGTGGGCCATCACCGAGGGCAGGGCGTAGCCGAAGCCGAAGCAGTCGGGCAGGAAGACGTCGACGCTGCGCTTGCCGAACTCGCGCGCGAACCAGCCGTTGCCGTAGAGCACGCTCCGGATCAGGGACTCGGGGGACGGGAGGTTGGTGTCCGTGGCGTCGACCCAGGAGCCGCACACGCGCCAGCGGTCGTCCGCGACGTACCGCTTCATGCGCGCGTACTCGGCGGGGTAGTACTCCTGCATGAGCTGGTAGCGGAAGGCACCCTCGAAGTTGAAGACGTAGTCGGGGTACTTCTCGAGCAGGGCGAAGTTGTCCTCGAGCGTGTCGCGCAGGTACTCGTCGATGGTGGTCTGGATGGTCCACCGCCACTGGGTGTCCAGGTGGGAGGTGGCGACGACGTAGACCCTGCCGCCGTCGTCGCCCGCCGGAGCAGGCAACGCGACGGCCAGGAACGCGAGGGTCAGCAGCAGCGTGCGCATCGATCTACCTCCGGCGAAGCTTGTCGAGCAGCACCGCGCCCAGGATGACCAGGCCCAGCACCACCTTCTGCGTGTAACTTTCCACGTTCGTGAGATTCATGCCGTTCTGGATGACGGCGATGATGAAGGCGCCGACGAGGGTGCCGAGCACCCGGCCCTCGCCGCCCGCGAGGCTGGTGCCGCCGACCACCACGGCGGCGATCACATAGAGTTCGTACATCGCGCCGTAGGTCGGCGCGCCGCTCTTGAGCTGCGAGGCCATCACCACGCCGCCGAGGCCGGCCAGCGCGCCGCACGCCACGTAGGCCAGCAGCAGCACGCCGCCGGTGCGCACGCCCGCCAGGCGCGCGGCCTCGGCGTTGCCGCCCACGGCGTAGACGTAGCGGCCCAGCGCGGTGCGCGTCATCAGCACGTGGCCGAGGGCGTAGAGCAGCAGCATCAGCCAGACGGCCCAGGGCACGCCCAGCAAGGGGTCGTCGCCGCGGCCGAGCGCCGTGAAGGCGTCGGGGGCGTCGTAGATGGGGCGGCCGCGGGCGATGATGTAGGCGACGCCGCTCGCGACCTGCATCATGGCCAGGGTGGCTATGAAGGGCGGCAGCCGGAAGCGGACGATCATCGCGCCCGAGAACGCGCCGGACAGCGCGCAGAGCACCACGGCGCCGAGCGCGGCGAGCAGCATCGCGCCGGCGCCGGCGCCCGTCCCGCCGAGGGCCTTGAGCAGCCAGGCGCACACCACCGCCGAGAGGGCGATGAGGCTGCCGACGGAGAGGTCGATGCCGCCGGTGATGATGACCAGGGTCATGCCCACGGCGACGATGGCGATGACCGCGATCTGCCCCGCCACGTTGCGCAGGTTGTCGCGCAGCAGGAACGTCGGCCAGCGCCGGGACGACGGCACCTCGATGGCCGCGCCCGCGAGGCCCGGCACCGCGGCGCGGATCGACTCGAGGACGGCCCGGCTGGACTCCACGGTGGCGATCCAGCGCCGGTCGGCCGGCGCCGCCGCGAGTTGCTCGGCGGCGGCGCGGATCTCCGGCGGCTCGCCGGCCACGGCGGCGACCACGGTGAGGCCACGGGCACGCAGGCGGACGGCGAGGTCGTCGGCGAACTGGCGGTCGTCCTGGCCGGTGCGGCCGGCGATCAGGACGACGTCGCCCGGCGAGACCACGGTGGCGAGCCGCTGGTCCAGCTCGCGCGCGGCGCCCTCGCCCGTCGGGTGCTGGTCGCGGATGGTCAGCAGGGAGAACAGGACCACCAGCAGGGCCAGCACCCCGAGCATGCCCTGACCCGAGAAGAGGCGGCGCCAGCGCGGCGCGCCGGCGGTCACGACGCGCGCTCCGCGGCCGGCGCCCGCAAGGCGAGCGCCATCACGTCGGCCTGCGTCGCGTCCGCCGGATTCGCGATCTCCCCGGCCAGGCGCCCCTCGTGCATCACGAGGACCCGGTCGCTCATGCCCAGCACCTCCGGCAGTTCCGAACTGATCATCAGGATGGCCTTGCCGCGGGCGGCGAGGTCGTTCAGCAGCAGGTAGATCTCGTGCTTGGCGCCCACGTCGATGCCGCGCGTGGGCTCGTCGACGATGATCACGCGCGCGTCGCGAACCAGCCAGCGCGCCACCAGCAACTTCTGCTGGTTGCCGCCCGAGAGCTCGCCCGCGAGTTGCGCGGGGCCCGACACCTTCAAGCGCAGGCTGTTCGCGAAGCGGTCGAAGGCGCCGGCCTCGGCGCGCCGGTCGAGCCAGCCGCCGCGCGACCAGAGGTCGAGGTTGGCCAGGGCGAAATTCTCGCGGGCCGACAGGCCGAGCACCAGGCCCTGGCCCTTGCGGTCCTCCGTGAGCAGGCAGATGCCGCGGGCGATGGCGTCGCGCGGCGACCGCAGCCGCAGCGGGCGGCCGTCGAGGCGGATCTCGCCGGCGACGAGGCGATCGGCGCCGAAGAGCAGCCGGGCCAGCTCCGTGCGGCCGGCGCCGACGAGGCCGGCCAGGCCGACCACCTCGCCCGCGCGCAGCGCCAGGTCGACGTCGCGGACCGGCCCGCCGCCGACGCCGCGCGCCTCGAGTACCACGTCGCCGATCGCCGCGGCGCGCCGCGGGAACTCCCGCTCGAGGGGACGACCGACCATCAGCTCGATGAGCCGCGCCCGGTCGAGCTCGCCCGTGGGCCACACGCCCACCCGCGCGCCGTCGCGCAGGACGGCGATCCGGTCGGCGAGCCGGAAGACCTCGTCGAGCCGGTGGCTGACGAAGACGATGCCGAGGCCGCGGGCCCGCAGTTCGGCGACCACCGCGAACAGGTGCTCCGCCTCGCGGGGCGTGAGCGCGGCGGTCGGCTCGTCGAGGATCAGCAGGCGGGCGTCGGCGAGCAGGGCGCGCGCGATCTCCACCAGTTGCCGCACGGCCACGTCGAGGGCGGCGACCGGCGTCTCGACGTCCAGATCGCCGAGGCCGAGGCGCGTCAGCGCCTCCCGCGCGCGCGCCGTCTCCTCGCGCGTCGACAGCCAGCCGGCGTGGCGCTCGCGGCCGAGGTGCAGGTTGGCGCGAACGCTGAGCTGGGGGACCAGGCTCTGCTCCTGGTACACCACCGCCACGCCCGCGGCCGCGACGGCGGCCGGGTTGCGCCCGCGCAGGTCCAGTCCGTCGAGGACCACCTCGCCGGCGTCCGCGCGCTGCGCGCCGGCGACGATGCGGATCAACGTGCTCTTGCCGGCGCCGTTCTCGCCCACCAGCGCGAGCACCTCGCCGGCGCGAACGTCGAGATCGACGCCGCCGAGGGCGACCACGCCCGGGTACGACTTGCGCAGATCCGTGACCCGCAGGAGCGGCGCCGGCGTCGTCCCGGTCACGGGGCGGCGTCTTCGCGCGTGAACAGATCGCAAGGGATGAGGACCTGCGGCGGCACCTGGCCGCCGGCGAGATAGTCGGCCAATACCGCGATGGTCCGCCGGCCGATCTCCTTCGGCTGCTGCACGACGTCGGCATGGATCTTCCCCGCCGCGATCGCCTGCCGCGCCTCTGGCACGGCGTCGAAGCCCACGATGACCACCTGGCCCGCCTTGCCGGCCTTCTCCACTGCGGCGAGCGCGCCGAGGGCGGAGTCGTCATTGATGCCGAAGATCGCGTTCACGCCGGGGTGCGCCTGCAGGATGTCCTCCGCGGTGCGGAACGCCGCGTCCTTCATGCCGCGGCCGGTGAGCTTGGCGACCACCTTCACCTCGGGGTGCTTCTCGGCCAGTTGCGCCTCGAAGCCGGCCACGCGCTGGATCACCGACTCCACCTCGGGGTGGTCGATGATCGCCACCGCGCCGCGGCCGCCGAGCGCCGCGGCGACGGCGTCAGCCGCGAGCCGGCCGCCGGCGACGTTGTCGCTCGCGACATGGCAGGCCACGGTCACGCCCTCGGCGAGCACCGCGATGTCCGCCGTGAAGACGGGCACGCCCGCCGCGTTGGCCGCGGCGATCGAGGTGCCGATCGAGCGCGAGTCGCACGGACAGACGATGATCGCATCGACCTTGCGCACCAGGAATTCCGCGAGCTGGTCCTTCTGGCGCGCGACGTCGAATTCGCCGGCCTGCACCAGCACCTCGTACCCGCGTTCGGCCGCCGCGTCGCGCAGGCCCTGCTCGAGATCCTGGTAGAAGGGATGCGTCCGCGTGAGGAGGGACACGCCGATGATCGCGCCGGACCTGGCTGGCGCCGGTTTCGATTTCTTTTCGCCGCCACCGCAGCCTCCGAGCAGGACGCAGGCGGCCAGCAGCAACGCGGAACCGCGGATGAGCGAACGAGCAGGCATCTCGAAATCCTCCAGGGCGGGGACGACGGGTCTGGCCACGCGGCGGCGCCAACGCTAACACCCCGGCGCCCGGGACTCAATCGCCGGCGTTGACAACTATCGCTCAATGCGTGGTCGTCCCCGCCGATACCCTGATCCGGAATCGCCAAACGCCATGAATGACAGCACTGGAGATCGCGATGCTTCGCCCAGCTTTGCGCCTCGGTGTCCTGGCTGCCGGCCTGCTGTGGGCCGGCGCGGGCCATGCTCTGCCGCCGGACCGGCTACCCACCCAGTATGTTCATGACCAGTGGACCATGGAGGATGGCCTGCCCCAGGACATCGTCACCGGGCTCGCGCAGACCCGTGACGGATACCTCTGGCTAGGGACCCAGCAGGGACTGGTGCGCTACGACGGCCTGGAGTTCGTCGTCTTCGATCCCCTGAGCCGCCCGGCCTACCGTCACAAGAACGTGGAGGCGATCTGCGCCGACGGCGACAGCCTGTGGGTCGGCGGCGCGGCAGGCGTGGCGCTCTTCGCCGGTGGTCGCTTCGTGCACTGGGATCGCGGTCAGTCGGCGCCCAACGCGCAGATCACGCACATCGCGGTGCTGCCGGACCGCAGCGTCTGGCTGGGCACCAGCAGCGGCCTCGCGGTCCTGCGCGGCTCGCGTTTCGCTCTCGTCGATTCCACCGACGCCGTGCTCGGAACCGCGACGCAGGTGCTTGCGGCGGATGCGGCCGGCCGGCTGTGGGTGGGAACCTGGAACGGACTGGCGATCCGCGAGAACGGCCGCTTCGCGCGGAGCGGCGAGGGCGTCTGCGGCCCCGACGAGGCGCTGCGCGCGATCGCGCCGGCGTCCGACGGCGCCATGTGGGTCGCCACCGTGGAGGGCTTGTGGAAGAGTGACGGGAACGGATTCCAGCGCCAGCCGGTGGTCGGCGACGCCTATCCGGGCACGCAGGTGCGCGCCATCCTCCCGGACACGTCCGGGGTGGTCTGGATCGGCGCCGACAACGCCGGGACCTTTCACTTGCAGAACGGACGCCTGATCCACCTGCCCCTGGATGGGGGCCGCGTCTGCGATCCGATCGAGCTCTTCGAGGATCGTGGCGGCGCGCTGTGGTTGGGCGGCTTCAGCTCCGGCTTGCACCGATTGCGCTCCGGCCCCTTCCAGGTGTGGTCCGCGGAGGAGGGCCTGGGCGGGCGCAGCATCCGCACGGTCTGCGCGACTCGCGACGGCAGCGTCTGGGTGGCGCCGCACGGCCCCGGTCTCGATCGCCTGCGGGACGGCGTCGTGGTCCACTACGATGAAGACGAGGGCGTGCCTGCCGCGCCCGTTTACTCGCTCTACGAGGATCCCCACGGCGTGCTCTGGGTCGGAACGGAAGACGGCGTGGCGCAGTTCGTCGACGGGAGATTCCGCGTCTGGCCCAGCCCGCCCGCGCTGCGCGAGCACCAGCTGCGCTCGATCCTGATGGACAGCCGCGGCCGCCTCTGGTTCGGCACCCGGTTCGGCGGACTCTTCTGCGTCGACGGCGAGCATGTCGAGCAATACACCAGCCAGGAGGGCCTGGCGAGCGACGTCGTCCGCGGCGGCATCGTGGAGGACGGCGAAGGCGCCATCTGGGTCGGCACGGACAGCGGCCTTTGCCGCATCGTCGACGGGGTTGTTGAGGCGCTCGGACCGGCGCAGGGCGTGCCGCAGGGCCTCATGCTGGTGGTGCAGCGCGGGCCCGACGGCGCGCTCTGGACCGGCGGCATGGGCGCGGGCCTGGTGCGCATCCTCGACGGCGTGGTCACCTGTCTCGACGCGGCGCACGGCCTGCCGGACGACACCATCTTCAGCGTCCTGGACGACGGTCGCGGCCGCCTGTGGCTCTCCGCGAATGTCGGCGTGTTCACCCTCGACCTGGCCGACTTCGAGGCCTTCGCCGCGGGACGGCTCCCCGCGGTGACCTGTCGCGTCTTCAGCCGCGCCGACGGCCTGAAATCGGCGGAGTGCAACGGCGGCTGCTCGCCCGCCGCCACCGCGGACGCGGCGGGCCGCTTCTGGTACGCCACCAACGACGGCGTGGCCAGGATCGATCCCCGCGACTACGCGCGCGAACTGCTCGACGTGCCGGTGTTGCTGCAGGAGGTGGTCCTTAACGGCATCTCCTATCCGACCACCACCATCGCCGAGGTGCCCCGCGGCAGCGGCGACCTGCAGTTCCGCTACACGGCGCTGGCCTTCGACGCGGCCGAGCACGTGCGTTTCCGCTACCGACTCGACGGCTACGACCAGGCCTGGATCGAGGCCGGCCACCGCCGCGAGGCGAATTACACGAACATCCCGCCGGGCGACTATCGTTTCCGGGTCGAGGTGTGCGACGCGAGCGGGCGGGACGTGGGCGGCACCGAGACCAGCATGCCCTTCCACCTGCGGCCGGCGGCGACCGAGACGCCCCTGTTCTACGTCACCGTCGGACTGTGCGCCGCGCTGGCGGTCCTGGCGCTGCTGCGCTGGCGGGAGCAGGCGCGCCGCTATCGCGAGGCCGAACTCGCGGCGCTGGTGACCGAGCGAACCCAGGAGCTTCTGCGGGCCAAGGAGGACGCCGAGTCCGCGAACCGGGCGCGGGGCGAGTTCCTGGCGAACATGAGTCATGAGATCCGCACGCCGATGAACGGCATCATCGGCATGACCCAGCTGGTCCTGCAGACGGACCTCGAGGACGAGCAGCGCGCGTGCCTGCAGGCGGTGCACACGTCGGCCGACGCGCTGCTTTCCCTCATCAACGACATCCTCGATTTCTCGAAGATCGACGCCAACCGACTCGAGCTCGAACAGGCGCCGCTGCGGCTGCGCGATTGCCTGCGCGAGGCGACGGAGTTGCTGCGCCCGCGGGCCGAGGAGAAGGGGCTGCGCCTGCGGCTGGAGATCCACCCCCTGTGCCCCGACGACGTGGTCGGCGACTCCCTGCGGCTGCGCCAGGTCTGCCTGAACCTCATCGGCAACGCGATCAAGTTCACGGACCAGGGCTGGGTCCTGCTGAACGTGGCGCCGGCGCCCGGCGATCCGGCCGCGGGGGCCATCCGTCTGCGTTTCACGGTGACCGACACGGGCATCGGCATCCCGGCCGATCAGCAACGCCTGATCTTCGAGGCGTTCCGCCAGGCCGACGGCTCGACGACGCGCCGGTTCGGCGGCACGGGTCTGGGGCTGTCGATCTCGTCGCGTCTGGTCTCGATGATGGACGGCCAGCTCGCGGTGACCAGCACCGTCGGGCAGGGCAGTTCGTTCTCGTTCGAGGCCCGGTTCACCCTCGCCGCGTCCAGCGCTGCCGCGCCCGTAGCGGCGGCCTCGAGCGGTGCGATCCTGCCGCCGGGCCTGCGGATCCTGGTCGCCGAGGACAACCCGATCAACCAGGCCGTGGTCAAGAAGCTGCTCGAGCGGCAGCAGGCGGTCGTCGAGCTGGTGACGGACGGACGCCAGGCTGTCGAGCGCACCGCGCGCGAGCGCTACGACGCCGTGCTCATGGATGTCCAGATGCCGGTGATGGACGGATTGACGGCCACGCGCGCGATCCGCGCGCGCGAGCTCGCGAGCGGCGAGCCGCGGGTGCCGATCATCGCCCTCACCGCGCGCGCCATGGCCGAGGACGCGGCGAATTGCCGCCAGGCCGGCATGGACGGCTTCGTCACCAAGCCGGTGGACCGGCTGCTGCTGGCGCAGGCGCTGGCAGCGGTGATCAACGTCGCTCCGCAGGACCTGGAACTGCTGCCGGCCTAGCGCGGCCGTTCACCAGCGGTCGAGAAGGGCGCGGCGCAGGCGGTCGGCCGCCGGCGTCGCGAGGGTCAGGCCGTCGTAGCGCGAGCGGATGTCCTCGAGCCGGCGTGTCCCGGTGGTTTCCATGTACACCAGAGCCTGCAGCAGGAACTCGAGGCTGTCGGCGTCGTGCACCAGCCGGGCCTCGGCGCTCTCGCCGGCGGCGTACTCGGCGGCCAGGTCGCGCAGCCGTCCTGCGAGCGGCAGGTCGCCGACCATCTGCGCAAGCGCGGCGTCCTCGGCGCGGGCCTTGGCGCCCGCGGGCAGCAGGCCCGTCGCCGTGCGCGGGATGTCCGAGACGACGCTCTCAGCGAGGTCGTGCACCAGCGCCAGCAGCAGCACCTTCTCGCGGTCCAGCGGTTCCTCGCTCATCTCCATCAGCACCAGGACCACGAAGCTGGTGCCGAACACGTGATCGGCCACGCTTTCCGGCCCCGGGACGCCGCGCAGGTGCCAGCCGGTGCGGGGCGTCGTCTTGAGCACGTTGGCTTGCAGTAGCAGGTCCAGCCAGCGTCGGATGTCGGTGTCGGGCATCACGGTCCTTTCTCCGGAACCAACCCGGAGCATACCGCAGACGGCGCGAATGTCCAGGCGGCGCGGCGGTCCGGGATGACGGCCCGGGGCCGGCGTGGTATGCTGGAAGGCCGTCCGGATTGTCCACGCCGGCCTGGCCGAGGAAGGAATCACGATGCGCAAGGGTCTGTTGCTGATCTGTCTCGCGGGGTGCGTCGGCCTCGGCGCCGCGCACGGCGCCGTCCGCGGCGTCGTCATCGAGGATTTCGAGGCGGGCCAGGTGGATCTGCAAGGATATCCTGGCCAGGACCTGGAACCGGACGGCTGGAGCCTGACGTCGCAGGACACGTACGACGGCTCGGCCTGGAGCCTCGTGCTCAGCGGCAACACCTGGAAGGTCGAGGCCGTGACGCCGCGGGCCCTCGCCGACTCCACCGTCTGGCAGGTGGCCGTCCGCTGCGACGACCTCGACGAGATGCACGGCTTCGGCGTCGGCGACGGCCAGCACGAGCTGTTCTACACCATGTGGGGCCAGGACCTGCCCGCGAGCGAGAACTGGTGGACCGTCTACCAGGGCGCCTTCGCGCGCGACGGCTGGCGACTCTTCCTGCTGCCGCTGGGCCGCGACTGGTTCACCACCTTCGGCTACCTGCCGACGGTCGACCGCCTGATCTTCGTCAACGACGGCGACGACGGGCCCGCGGGCGAGACGGCGTTCGACGCCATCGTCGACGTCACCGAGGACCAGCCCCGCGCTCCGCGTTGCCGCATTCTCTACACCATCGAGGGCTCGCGCAAGGTGGCGCGCGACCTCTTGCAGGTCGACGTCCAGTTCCACGGCAAGGCCTTCGACCCGGAGGGCGGCGCCCTGGCTTACCACTGGGACTTCGGCGACAGCAGCACCAGCCAGGCGACGGATCCGGCGCACCAGTTCCTGGTCCACGCGGACCATCCCTACACCGTATCGCTGGCGGTGACCGATCCCGACGGCTTCGCGGCCGGCGACACCTGCCAGATCCAGGTGCAGCCGGGCCCCGCCGAGGGTCCCCTGACCGTCAACTTCGTCGGGGACATCATGACGGGGCGTGGCTTCGAGTCGCCCGGCGGCATCATCGACACGCACGGCGTCGAGGCCCTCTTCGCGCCGACCCGGCCGATCTTCGGCGACGCCGCCGACATCAACGTGGGCAACCTCGAGATTCCCTACACCACGCGGGGCACGCCGCACCCCACCAAGAGCGTCGTCTTCCGGAGTCGTCCCGAGAATCTCGAGGGCATCCGCTTCGCCGGCGTCGACCTGGTGACCATCGGCAACAACCACATCATCGACTACGGCGAGATCGGCATGCTCGACACCATGGAGGGTCTCGAGGAGCGCGGCATCCCGTACTTCGGCGCCGGCACCAGCGAGTACTTCGCCGTGCTGCCCGCCTTCCGCACCGAGCGCGGCGTGCGCCTGGCCTTCCTCGGCCAGTGCAACCGCACCGGCCGGCAGTGGAACTACCAGCCGTTCCTCGACGCCGGTTACGACAAGCCCGGCTTCGCCTACCTGCTGCCGCACAACCTCGCGACGTCGCTCGCCGACGCGCGCGACCTCGCCGACGTCGTCATCCTGCAGACCCACAGCGGCGTCGAGTACATCCCCGTCCCGCCAGACGACGGCCGCGCCTGGACCGCGCCGCCGCCGGTCGAGGCGAGCGAGGTGGTTCCCGGACAGCCCGAGTTCCGTTTCCTCAACGAGCCCACGCCCGGAGATCGCGAACTGCGCCGCCAGGCCCTCGACTTCGGCGCCGACGTGCTGATCAACCACCACCCGCACGTGCTGCAGGGGTTCGAGTCCTACGACGGCAAGCTCATCGCCCACAGCCTCGGCAACTTCGTCTTCGACCTGTGGTACCCCGAGACCATGCCGACCATGGTGCTGACGCTGGAGATCGAGAAGGACGGCATCGTCGGCTACACCTTCACGCCGGCCTGGATCGACGACTGGATTCCCCAGCCCGTCCGCGGCGGCCTGAGCCGCGAGATCATCGACCGCCTCGCCGACTACTCGCGGCCGCTGAACGCCCTCGTGGTGCCGGACTATCCCGCGGGCTACGCGCGCATCCACCTGTCCCGGTCCGAGGTCGACTCGCAGCGCGTGGTCACGCCGCTGGTCACCGAGCTGGTGGCCGGCGACGGCGGCGCCGTCTCGCCGCCGGTGCGCCTGCCCGGCGACGGCTTCCTGTCGTCCGTGGGCCCGGTCAGCGGCGACGGCGCAGGCTTCGAGGTGCGCTGGGGCCGCGAGGTGCTGTGGCACGGTGGCTTCGAGGACGAGGGCGCCACGCTGTGGGACGTGAACAGTGACGACGAGTGGCTCGACGCGGCGCAGGTCCACGGCGGCCTGCGCAGCCTCGCCCTGCGGCGCCAGCAGGGCCAGGGCACGCCCGTGGGCACCGACCTCGCGCGGCACTTGCCCTGCGATCCGGCGCGCGCGCACAGCGCCATCGGCTGGGTGCGCACCGCGAATGCGGGCGAGGCCCTGCTGACCGCCCGCTTCTACGAGAACCGCAGCACGGAGACGGTGCTCGCCGGCACCGACCTTCACGAGGCGATCGTGGGCGACGCCGGCTGGACCCGCGTGTGGCGCGACCTCGAGACGCCCGAGCGCGGCCTCTACTTCGAGATGCGCGCCAGCCTCGCCGCGCCGCACGACGGCACGGGAGAAGCCTGGTTCGACGACCTGGCCTTCATCGAGTGGGAGCCCTGGCAGCCGGCGGATGGCGCGCTGCCGGTGCCGTCGCCGGGGAACTTCCGCTACGTGCAGGTGCGCGGCGCCACCGGCGCGACGCAGGCCGTGTGCGAGGTGGCGGAGACCGTGTACGGCGCCGTGTTGACGCCCGTCGCCGAGGATCTGCCGTCGCCGTCACGCCTGGCTCTGCGCAACCATCCCAACCCGTTCAATCCGCGGACCACGTTCGTGCTCGACCTGCCGGCGGACGCGGGCGCCGTGATGGTGGTTCTCGAGGTCTACGACGCGCGGGGCCGTCAGGTCGCCACCGTGTTCCGCGGCCCGCTCGAGGGTGGGCGCACGCACGGCGTCACCTGGGATGGCCGGGACGACGCCGGCCGCGCCCTCGCCAGCGGCACCTACCTCGCCCGCGTGCGCGCCGGCGACCAGACCGGCTCGCACAAGCTGCTGTTGTTGCGCTAGCGCACGGGTCCGGACTGGCCGCAGCCGACGGCGCGCGCGCCGATCCGGCCGCAGTCGTCCCCGTCCGGGTGCCGTCCGGGCGCGCACGGGCTGTCTTCGCGCAGCCCGTAGTCGCCGTCGTCCGGCGCGCAGAATCCGGGGTCGATCGCGAGGTTGCCGCCGGCGTCGGTGCAACCGGCCGGCCAGGTGTTTCCCGGCGGGTCGGCGGAGATGACGCTGCACCCGATCGACAGCAGGTTGGCTTCCGACATCGCGATCTGCGCGCCGCCGTGGTTGTCGGCGAAGATGCACGACGTCACCGTGAGGTTGCCCGGCTCCGGCTCGCCCCACTGGACGGAGGTCGCGAGGCGCAGGCCCGCGCCGTTGGGCGCGTGGTTGCCGGCGATGGTGCAGCGGACCATCTCGACGCCGACCAGCGGCTGTTCGGGGATGCCGTAACCGGCGACGAGCACGCCGCCGCCGGCCTCGACCGCGCGGTTGTTCGCGATCAGGCAGTCCTCGATGTGCGCCACGATGTCGTAGGCGTAGAGGCCGCCGCCGCGGTCGGCGGTGTTGTCCGTGATGGTGCAGCCGCGCACGGTGGGCGCGTCCACGGCGGTGCCGCCCTGGCCCGGGCTGTTGATCAGGAAGATGCCGCCGCCGACCTCGTCGGCGTGATTGCCGGTGATCACGCAGTTCTCGATCAGCGGGTGGCCGCGGCCCCCGAAGTAGATCGCGCCGCCCTGGCCGCCGCGGTTGCCGGTGAAGATGCAGTTGCGCACGGTGAGGTTGGTGAGGTGGAAGAGCAGCCCGCCGGCCTTGGGCGTCTCTCCGTCGGCGGGCGTCGGCACGCCGCCGGTGATGGTGAAGCCGTCGATCACGACGTCGTCGTTGTGGGCCATGGCGAAGATCACGCGACCTTGCTGCTCGGCGTCGAGGATGGTGGCCTCGGGCCCGTCCTCGCTGATCAGCGTGATGCCCGTCACGTCCACGTAGAAGTAGAACATGGCCAGGGGGTTCATGCCCCCGGACTCGCTGGTCCAGGTGTAGCGTCCGGGCCCGACCAGCACCACGTCGCCGTGGCCGGCCGCGGTGAGCGCGGCGCCGATGGTCGGCAGGTCGCCGCTGCCGTCGGCCGCCACCCGCAGCACGGCGCCGTCGCTCGGGGCCACGGCGAGCGCGGGGCAGGGGAGCGCGACGTTGCCGGCGTCGTCCGTCGCGCGCACGGCGAAATGGTACGTCTGCGCCGGGTCGAGGTCCGTGGCCGCCGCCCGCAGCCGGCCGACCGCGCTACCGGGCCGGACGGCGCCGGCGGGCGTCGCGTCGTCCCAGGTCTGGGCGTCGATGGGCGCGGTCGCGTAGCGGGCCTCGTAGGCGTCGGCTTCGCCGTAGCCGCCGTCGTCCCCGGTGACGGACCACTCCACCTCGCACTGGGTGGCGGTCCGCCAGCGCAGGGCGAGTCCGGTGACCGCGGCCGGCGGCGTGAGGTCGAGGCGCGGATCGGCGCTGGCGACCACGACGTTCGAGAGGTCCGACCAGGTCTGGCCGTCGCAGGTGGACCGCAGGCGCAGGACGTAGGCCTGGCCCGCGGCGAGTCCTTCGCACACGGCTTGCTGTGGCGTCCCGGGCAATCCCGGGGACGGCACGGGGGCCACGGCCGGCCAGGTCGCGAAGGGCGCGTTCTCCTGGCCGAACGCCACGGCGCGCAGGTCGTACGCCGTGACGGCCCCGGTGCCGGTCCCGGCGACGAGCCCCGGCGCCGTCCAGGCCAGGGTGATCGACCCGGCCGCGGCTGCCGTCGCGCGGAGGTCGTCGACGACGGCGGGGGTTCCGGTCGGGACGTCCGGACCGTCGTCGCCGCCGCAGCCGGCGAGGCCACCGGCCAGCGCCAGGACGACCGCGAGTCCCGCCGCCGCGTGTCGTCCCCGGTCCGCGAGCCGTTTCGTGGTGCCGTTCACCTGCCGCATGTCGCTCCTTTCGCGGAGTGGATCCGTCGGCGAATATACGGGCACGCGCCGCGGTTTGACAACGGCACGAGTTATGATCCCACCATTTTGCATAGATGTGATATCTTCTGCATTCGAATCGGAATTCTCGTCGTCACGTTTTCCCATTCGAACGCATCACCCGCACACCGTGATCCCCAGGACCGAAGGAGACGATGTCATGACCAGGCGCACCTCGCCAGCGGCAACGTGGTGGACGCCACCGTCACGCTCACCCTGGTGAACTTCGCGGGGACGCCGCTGCCGGCCAGGCGCGGTGGCACCAGCCGCTGACCGCCGGCGGCTGCACCGTCGGCGAGACCGTCGTGGTGCTCGTGATGGCCCAGCAGCTGAACCAGGGCGGCCTGGACCTCGCGTTCGTCTCTCCGGACATCAACGGCGACCTCACCGTGAACCTTGCCGACCTCAGCTCGTTCGCGGCCGGGTACACGGGCACCTATGACGCGTGCGCGGACATGTTCTACGACGGCGTGATCAACCTGAGCGACCTGTCGCTCTTCTCGCAGGCATACGGAATCTGATCGGCCGGATCCGACCCGCCCGTCCGGGCCCGCGGGACGCATCCCGCGGGCCCATTTTTTCCCCCTGACGCCCCCGCTACGGTGGATTTCCGCGCGGGCGTTGCCTATCGTTGCAGCGCCGCTGGATCGTGCGTTCGCCCAACAAGGAGGCTCCCAAGTGTCGGACATCCGCCCCTTCCGTGGCCTGCGGCCCCGGCCCGATCTCGTCGACAAGGTCGCCAGCCCGCCCTACGACGTCCTGAGCTCCGAAGAGGCGCGCGAGATGGCGGCCGGCAATCGTTACTGCTTCCTGCGGGTCTCCAAGGCGGAGATCGACCTGCCGCCGGACGTCGACGTCCACGGCGACATCGTGTACGACAAGAGCGCCGAGACCTTCCGCTGGATGATCGACGAGGGGATCCTCGCCTTCGATCCCGAGCCGAGCTTCTACATCTATCAGCTGCGCATGGGCGACCACGTGCAGCGCGGCCTCGTCGCCGGCGTCAGCGCCCAGGAGTACGAGGACGGGACCATCAAGAAGCACGAGCACACCCGCCGCGAGAAGGAGGACGACCGCGCGCGCCACACCGAGAAGCTGCGCGCCAACGCCGGCCCGGTGCTGCTGACCTACAAGCGCCGCGACGATGTCCACGCCCTCGTCGAGAAGGCCTGCGCCCAGGCGCCGGTGGTCGACTTCGTCGCCGCCGACGGCATCGGCCACACGTTGTGGCGGGTCGCCGATCCGCAGCTGGTCGCGGGGATCCGCGACGCGTTCGCGCGCCTCGACGCGATGTACATCGCCGACGGCCACCACCGCAGCGCCTCGGGCTACCGTGTCCGCAACCTCCTGCGCGACCGCAACCCCGGACACACCGGCGAAGAGGCCTACAACTTCTTCCTGGCGACCATCTTCCCCGACGACGAGCTGCAGATCATGGGCTACCACCGCGTCGTGCGGGATCTGCACGGGCTGACACCGACCGAGTTCATCGGCCGCGTGGCGCAGTCGTTCGAGGTGGCGCCGACCACCAAGGCGGATCCGGCCGGCCCGCGCCAGTTCGGCATGTACCTGGAAGGGCAGTGGTACCGCCTCACGGCGAAGCCCGGGACCTTCCCGGCCAACCACCCGGTGAAGAGCCTGGACGCGAGCATCCTGCAGGACAACCTGCTGGCGCCGGTCCTCGGCATCGCCGATCCCCGCACCGACAAGCGCATCGACTTCGTGGGCGGGATCCGCGGCACCCGCGAGCTCGAGAAACGCTGCCAGACCGACATGAAGGTGGCGTTCGCGCTGTACCCGGTGAGCGTCGCCGAGCTGATGGCCATCGCCGACGCGAACGACGTGATGCCGCCGAAGTCCACCTGGTTCGAACCGAAGCTGCGCTCGGGCATCGTGGTCCGGTCGCTCGACGATTGACGTTCTGATCGGTCAACGATTCGCTGGTGAAAGGAGAGACGTCATGCTCATACTGATCGCCGACGCCTTCGATGCCGCCCTGCCCGCCAAGCTCGCCCGGTTCGGCGAGGTCACGGACGACCCCGCCCGGCTTCCCGAGGCCGAGGTCGTCCTCATTCGCAGCAAGTCCAAGTGCACGGCCGAGTGGTTCGCCGGCGCCCCCAAGGTGAAGCTGGTCATCCGCGGCGGCGTGGGCATGGACAACATCGACCGCGAGTACGCCAAGGCTCACGGCATCAAGGCCGTCAACACGCCCAAGGCGTCGTCCATCGCCGTCGCGGAGCTGGCCTTCGCGATGATGCTCGCCGTGCCGAACCGCCTGATCGAGGCCCACAACAGCACCGCCGCCGGGCAATTCCTCAAGAAGGAGCTCAAGCGGACCGAGCTGTTCGGCAAGACCCTCGGCCTGATCGGCATCGGCAACATCGCGCGCGAGGTCGCCAAGCGCGCCGCCGCCTTCGGCATGACCGTGAACTACTACGACCCCTTCGTCCCGAGCAGCGACGTCGCCACCGCGAAGCCGTCGCTCGAGGCGCTGGTGGCCGACGCGGATTACATCTCGATGCACACGCCTTACACGCCTGAGACCGACTGCATGATCAACGCCGCGCTCATCGCCAGGATGAAGAAGGGCGTCGTGATCGTGAACACGGGTCGCGGCAAGTGCGTGAACGCCGCGGACATGGTCGCCGCCCTGACCAGCGGCCAGGTCGGCTGCTACGCCACCGACGTCTGGCCGAGCGACCCGCCGCCGGCGGATTACCCCATCCTCAAGGCCCCCAACGTCCTGATGGCCCCGCACCTCGGCGCGAGCACCAAGGAGAACCTCGGCCGCATCGGCGAAGAAGTGCAGACCATTCTCGACGCCTACGTCAACGGAGGTAAGTAGTCATGGCGCGCATCTTCAACTTCAGTGCCGGACCGTCCACGCTGCCGCTGCCCGTCCTCGAGCGCGTGCGCGACGAGATGGTGGACTTCCAGGGCAGCGGCATGTCCCTCATCGAGGCGAGCCACCGCGGGGCCGACTACAGCAAGGTGCACGAGTCGGCCGGCGCCCTCATGCGCGAGCTGCTCGGCCTGCCCGCGAATTACAAGGTCCTGTTCCTGCAGGGCGGCGCGACGCTGCAGTTCGCCATGATCCCCATGAACCTGCTCGCCGGCGGCAAGCCCTGCGACTTCACGGTGACCGGCACCTGGGCCAAGAAGGCCATCGCCGACACCAAGAAGGTCGGCAAGCCGCGCGTGATCTTCGACGGCGCGCCCGAGGCCTTCATGACGCTGCCCGATCCGGCCTCCCTGCAGGTCGATCCGGCGACCACCTACCTGCACCTGACCAGCAACGAGACCATCGGCGGCGTGCAGTGGCACGGCTGGCCCGACACCGGCAAGGTGCCCATCGTCTGCGACATGAGCAGCGACTTCCTGAGCCGGCCCATCCCGGTCGAGAAGTTCGGGCTCATCTACGCCGGCGCGCAGAAGAACCTCGGCCCCGCCGGCATGGCGGTGGTCATCATCCGGGACGACCTGCTGGAAGCCTGCAGCGACGACCTGCCCGCCTACCTGAGCTACAAGGTCCACGCGGCGGAGGATTCGCTGTACAACACGCCGCCGGTCTTCCCGATCTGGGTCTCGGCGCTGGTGCTCGAGCACGTCAAGGCCAACGGCGGCCTCGTCTGGGCCGAGAAGCTCGCGACGCAGCGTTCCCAGATGCTGTACGACATGATCGCCAAGCACGGCGGCTTCTACCGTTGCCCGGTGGCGACGCACTGCCGCAGCAAGATGAACGTGGTCTGGCGCTTGCCGAGCGAGGAGCTCGAGGGCCAGTTCATCAAGGAGGCCAAGGCGGCCGGGATGAGCGGCCTGAAGGGCCACCGCAGCGTGGGCGGCTGCCGCGCGAGCATCTACAACGCGATGCCGGTCGAGGGCACCAAGGCCCTGGCCGACTTCATGGACGCGTTCGCCCGCAAGCACGGCTGACGCGCCGCGTCGTCCGAACCGCGTCGAGATGGACCCCCGGAGCTCCGCCCCGGGGGTCTTTTCGTAGTTTATTCGCCTCGGCGGCGCGACGCATCATCCTTCCTTATCGTTACCGTCCATTTCGCAGCGCTGGTCAAGCTTGCGGCCAATGTGTTAAAATCACGACCGACTCGGAACATTACCGGGTGCGCGGACCGGTCAGCGTCGTCGTCGGACGGGTCAACCCCTGACCGTCCGGTTCGCCTGCCTAGAGCGAAGGAGTGCAGCGGATGCGCAAATGGCTCACTATCCTCGTGGCCCTCGGGCTTCTCGCGGCCATGGTCCTGCCGGCCCTGGCGGTCGCGCCGGTCACGCCGAACGACCGCTTCGACATCAAGCTCCCCGAATTCGACACCTACAGTGACCGCGGCTTCGCGGGCGTCACCGCCAGCCGCGTCGCCGAGCAGAACCTGGCCCGCCGCTACGGCGGGGCCTGGGAGGTCTACGCCTGGAACGGCCAGACCGGCACCCCGCGCTGGGTGTACGGCGACCCGGTCCGCGTCGGCGCCGCCGTGCGCGACGTGACCGATCTCGAGCTCCTCGGCCGGCAGGTCATCGACGCCAACGTCGACGTCCTCGGCGCCGACGGGACCAACCTGAAGCTCGCCTCCTCGCCCCGCATCCCCGGCAAGTGGGCCGCGCACTTCCAGCAGACCTACCATGGCCTCGATGTCTGGCAGGCGCGCGTGAGCACCGTCTTCACCGAGGACGGCCGCCTCATGCTCATGGGCTCGAACTACTTCCGCGACATCGAACTCGACCCGACGCCGGCGCTCAGCGCCGAGGCGGCCGGGGACATCGCCCGCGGCGACCTGCCGTTCAATCCCGCCACCGACCGCATGGTCGGCGAGGCCCAGTTGATGGTGTTGCCGGTGGCCCTCGCGGCGAACGAGGTCGAGCACCACCTGGTCTGGCGCGTGAGCGTGCGCACCAACGATCCCCTCGGCGAGTGGGTCACCCACGTCGACGCGCACGACGGCGAGATCGTCTGGCGCTACAACCACATCGTGATGGAGTACTCGGGCGACACCACCATGCCCGTGCACGTGAACAGCTACTGCGACGGCAGCCAGGACCTGGCCGTGCCGTACCTGAACCTCAACGTGGCCGGCGTCGGCGCCGTCACCACCGATGCGGCTGGCGACTGGAGCATCGCGGGCACCGGCGGCAATCGCGCCGTCACGGCCGCCATGACCGGCACCTACGTGCGCGTCTTCAACTACAACGGTGCCGAGGCGGCCTACACCGGCACGGCGCAGGAGAACGTGCCCCTGACCGTCGCCTGGACCTCGCTGAATTCGCGGGCCGACGAGCGCGACACCTTCGACTCGATCACCAAGGTCCACGACTTCATGGAACTCGTCGATCCCGGCTTCAGCTACACCAACCAGCAGATCGACGCCTACGTCAACCGGAACGACGGCTACTGCCCGGGCAACGCCTGGTGGGACGGCACCATCAACTTCTGCGCCGCCTCCACGCAGTACGGCAACACGGGCGAGATGCAGCAGGTGGTCGAGCACGAGTTCGGTCACGGCGTCCAGGACGAGCTTCTGGGCGGCTGGCAGGGCGACCAGGGCCTCGGCGAGGGCAACAGCGACATCCTCGGCAACCTGATCACCCAGGACCCGATCATCGGCCGCGGTTTCTACGTCGGCAACTGCGTCTCCGGCATCCGCAACTCGCTGAACAGCCTCAGCTACCCCAACGACGTGATCGGCATCCCGATCCACACCGCCGGCCAGGTCATCGCCGGCTTCAACTGGGACGCCATGGTCCTGCTCCAGGCCCAGTACGGCGACCAGCCGGGCACCATCGAGGCGGCGGCCAACTGGCATTTCGGCCGCATGCTCCTGCAGCCGTCGACCCAGCCCGACCAGGTGCTCGCCACGTTCGTCGCCGATGACGACAACGGCGACCTGACCGACGGCACGCCTCACCACGCGATCTACAGCGAGGCCGCGACCAACCACGGCTTCGAGAGCCCCGAGATCCTGGTCGGCGTCTTCGTCTACCACACGGCCCTGCCGTACCAGACCCGCACCAGCGGCACCTACGAGGTGAGGTGCACCGTGGCGTCGCTCGGCGGCGGCAACGTCGATCCGAACTCCGTCGCGATCCACTACAACGTCGACGGCGGCGCGATGCTGGACCTGCCCATGCTGCCGCAGGCGGGAGAGTTCGTCGTCGCACTGCCCGCGGCTCCGCAGGGCAGCGAGGTGCGGTACTACATCTCGGCCATGAACGACCTCGGCGCCGAGGGCACCAGCCCGCGCACCGCGCCGACGGATCTGCACTACTTCCTCGTGGACGACGGCTTCGAGGATGCGTTCGAGCTGCAGACCGGCTGGATCGCCGGCGTCACCGGCGACAACGCCTCCGCCGGCGTCTGGGAGCGCGCCAACCCGGCCGGCACCACCTACAACGGCAGCGTCGTGCAGCCGGAGAACGATCACACCACGGATCCCGGCGCGAACTGCTACGTCACGGGCGCCCTCGCCGGGACCGCGGCCGGCTCCTACGACCTCGACGGCGGCCGCACCACCCTGCTCAGCCCGCTGTTCGACCTCACCGGCGGCACCGACATCCAGATCAGCTACTGGCGCTGGTACACCAACAACCTGGGTAACAACCCGGGCCAGGACTACTGGACCGTGCAGATCACCAACGACGGCGGCCTTACCTGGACCAACGTGGAGTACACGCTGGCCTCCAACGCGGCCTGGCAGCAGGTCGTGATCAACCTGGCCGACATCTTCCCGACGGCCGGCGTCGTGCAGCTGAAGTTCATCGCTGACGACACCTCCCCGGGCTCCCTGGTCGAGGCCCTCGTCGACGACTTCGTGCTCGTCGGCACCTTCGACACCATGACCCCGGTCGAGGACGCGCCGCAGCTGCGGCTGGCCTTCGACCTGTCCCAGAACCATCCCAACCCGTTCAACCCGCGCACCACGGTCAGCTTCTCGCTCGACCGCTCCGGTCCCGCGACGCTGAACGTCTACGACGCCAAGGGCTCCCTGGTGAAGGTGCTCGTCAACGAGAACCTCCCCGCCGGCGCGCACTCGGCGACGTGGAACGGCGACGACCAGACCGGCCGGCCGGTCGCCTCGGGCGTGTACTTCTACCGCCTGGACGCCGACGGCCGTAGCCTCGGCAAGCGGATGCTGCTCGTGAAGTAGCCCGCGGACCGACGTCTGCGCGAAGAGAAGGGAGCCCCGCCTCGCGGCGGGGCTCCTCTGCGTGAGGCGCCATCACGTCGGGCTCACCGCACGAGGGTGATCTTGCGCGACTCGGTCGCCTGGCCGGTCTGCAAGACCAGGACGTAGGTGCCGGAGGCGAGGTCGCGACCCGTCGCGTCGCGCCCGTTCCACTCGCGACGATGGCTGCCGGCCGGCAGCACCTCGTTCGCCAGGTTCGCCACCAGCCTGCCCGTCACGTCGTACACCGACAGCCGCACCGGCTGCGCGGCGTCCAGCGTGAACCAGACCGATGTCGAGGGATTGAACGGGTTCGGCAGGTTCGGCAGCAACGCCGTCGGCGCCGGCGGCGTCGGCGCGGGCGTCAGGTCGTCCGCCCGGGCCCGGCGCACCGGCGACGGTTGGCCGGGGTTGTCGGCGGCATCCGTCGCGCGCACCACGAAGTACACCGGTTCGTCGGCGTCGTCGGTGAAGTAGTGGTACTGGTACCCGGGCTTCTGCAGGTCGGCGTCGGCCCCGGTGATCGCCAGGAGCGTCTCGTCGTTGATCTCGAGCAGGTCGGTCGAGTCCCGCGCGGCGTGCACCTCGTAGTAGCGGACCGTCTCCGGCAGGCCGAGGACGTCGGAGGTCGGCGCGTACCAGGTGAGCTCGAACGTGGGCATGGGGCGGGGGTAGTTGTCGCCCTGGGGCGCGAAGTAGGACACCGCCCAGCCCTCTGGCGCCTTCGGCTGGTAGCTGTCGATCAGCAGGTCGTTCACCAGGCCGCCGGCCAGTTCCCGGTTCGGTCCCCGCAGCAGGCGGAAGTGGACCTGCCCGGTGTCGAGGTGGTGCGAGTCCTCCTTGATGATGTCGAAGACCAGCGTCCGTTCCTCGAAGGGCTCCAGGAAGAGCTCGACCTCGGGTCCGGGTTCGACGAAGAACGGCGGTTCGAGTCCCTCGACCACGACGGTGAAGACGTCGGGTTCATCCCGCGAGTTCACCACCCGGACCGCCTCGCGGAAAACGGTCAACGTGGTATCCGGCACCAGCGGCGCCAGGGGCGTGGTCCCGGCCTTCAGGGCCAGCGCCCAGTAGTTGATCTGGCCGAGGTTGTTCTCCTGCAGCGGCACCGGGCTGAGCTGCGGATCGGCCGCGTTCTCGATCACGCAACCGATGCAGTAGTGGTGAATGTTCGGCGGCGGACTGGGAATCAGCCAGTTGAAGTAGGCGCGATAGCCCAGCCCGCCGGGGGTCGGCAGCAGGGGACCCAGCGTGGGCACGGACAGCTGGGTCTGGAAGGTCACGGCATCCTGGATCTGGGTTCCCGGACTGCCGAGGCCGAAGTTGAGACCCAGCGACGGGTTGACGTACCAGCACTTGATGTTGGCGTTGGTCGCCGCGCCGCCGAGGTTCCAGGCGCGCACGTAGAGGTGGTTGACCACGCCCTGGATCGGCGCGTCGATCACCCCGTCGTCGTTGTTGTCGATCCAGATGTCCAGGCTCTGGACCCAGTTGGTCGCGCAGGCGGCGTCGGGCTCGGCGCCCACGTCCGCCGCGCAATCGCGGATCAGCAGGTCGGGTTGCAGGGACGGATTGACGCAGAAGTCGGCCGTCATCGACGACGCCGAGTTACTGATGTTGTCGACGCAGACGAACGTCGGGGCGAGGGCATAGTCGTCGCTGTCGGGGTTGGTGCTGCCGTTGAAGAAGCGGTTGACGGTGCTGCCGGGATAGAGGTCGCCCGTGTCGGCGCGGTTGATCTTGGCGTCGAGGTGGGCGAGGCCGTCGGCTTCCTCGAGGTCGACCAGCTTGTGGTTCACGTTCTGGTTGGCGATGGGACGCTGCGCCTCGTCGATGTGCCACACGGCGAGACCGCCCGTGCGCAGGCTGACGTCGAAGCCGGTCTGCTGGCGATTCTCGACCAGGAAGTACTCGGTCGCGGGGGTGCCGCCGGTCCACAGCTTGAACACCTGCGGCGTCGTCTCCACCGCGGCGATGGCGACCGCGGTCATGTCCGTCGGCACCACCGTCGGCGTCACCCAGCCCTGCTCGCTCTTGGCCCAGGCGCTCATGTGGCTCGGCAGATCGGGCGAGTTGCCGTCGCCGCCCCAGCCGCCGCCGCCCATCAGGCACCAGTTGCCCACGCCCTCCGAGGCGCCGGTGGTGTCGTAGAGGTCGGGCAGGCCGAGCGCGTGGCCGAACTCGTGGCAGAAGACGCCGATCTCGATGTGGCCGCCGCTGCAGGAGATCTCGGGCTGGATGATGTAGCGGTCGATGAGCTTGCCGTCGTAGTTCACCGAGTAGTTCGAACCGGCGGCATTCAGGTACCAGTGGTGCGACCAGATGAGGTTGACGTCGCCGCACTCGGCGCCGCGGCCCTGATGGACGATGAAGACGATGTCGACGTTGCCGTCGAGATCGTTGTCGAAAGGTACCCAGTTGGCGCTGCCGGCTCCCTCCGCCTGGTCGACCGCGTTGCGGACCAGTTCGCGGGCCCGATTCAGCTGGGCGAGGGTGCCCGTGCCGTGGCGATAGTAGATCCGGTTCTGCGGCGCCGTGAACCAGCCGAACACCGTGGCCGTCACGGTGAGATTGCCGTAAGACACCTCCTCGTAGTATTCGCGGAAGCAGCCGGTGCCGGAGTAGCCGGTGAGGTTCATCATGTCGTGGAACGACGTGCCGGTCTGGCTGGCGAAGAAATCCGTGTACTGGGTGAGGACCACGGGCACGTTGATGGTCACGCGCCCCGGCGGCGCGTCGCGCGCGACCTGGTCGAGGATGGAAGGCAAGGTGCGGTCGAAGAAGTTCGCGCGGTTCTCGTTCTGGACTCGCGCGTCCTCGCGCAGATGCGGCCGGACTCCCGGGGGCGGCGCGTCCTTGCCGACCAGGGCGGCGGTGGGCACGTACCGTCCGTCCGCGTCCAGCGTCGGGGCCGCGTAGACCCACCAGTCGTCGGGGTCGCGGAGGATCACGCGGCCCGCCTCGTCCTCGTAGAAGTGGTACCACTCGTCGCCGATTATCCGCACGCTGAGCGGCGTGCCGTCGGGCTGGGTGGTGGAGATCGGATCTTGCGTCGCCGGCATGGCCAGGGCGACGACGGGCATCAGGAGGGCCAGCGCCGCGACGGCGAGGCCTCGTTGGCAGTTGATCATGGCAGCATCCTTCGCTGGGGTGGTCGATCGCGAAGGCGTCAGGCAGGAGTGAACCCATGATGTCAATACAGGAGTATAAACGTCCTGTATCATACGGGACATTACCAGGCAAGAAAAGCGAAATCTCGCCGTAACTCAGGCGGCCGTTCCGCGTCGCCGCCAGGCCTTTCCGATCAGCCACAGGTTGAGCGCGATGATCGCCAGCATCAGCCCGCGGGAGGCCCAGAGATAGGGGATGTTCTCGTGAAGTTCGTCGTGCATGAGCAGCTTGGGCACGGCATCCTGGGCGTCTGGACGTATCAGGATGGCCAGCATGTAGAGCGGCGTGACGTACTTCACGACGAAGCGGAAGAACCCCGGCACCCGTAGCTGCGCGCCCTTGTGCATCTCCTGCCAGCCGCGGTCGATGCCGAAGACCCAGGCGAAGATGATCACCTCGATGGTGCCGAAGACCACTAGGCCGAAGGTACCGGCCCAGAAGTCGATCTCGTCCATGAACCCGTGCTTGAAGAAGGCGACGATGCCGACCACGCCGATCAGCAGGATGGCGAACACCGCGTTGACGGCCTTCACCCGCCGCCACTTGAACTCGTCCTCGATGAAGGCGACGGCGGGCGACAGCAGGGCGACGGAGGACGTGATGCCGGCGATGAAGAGCAGCAGGAACCACATCGCACCCAGGAGCTGGCCCAGCGGCAATTGCTGGAAGATGACCGGCATCGAGACGAAACCGAGGTCGAACGACCCCGCGGCGGCGATCGCCTGCGTCTCGGCCAGGCCGAAGAAGGCGACGGCGGCCGGGATGGCGATGGTGCCGCCGAGGATCACCTCGGCGAACTCGTTGGTCATGGTGGTGGCCAGGCCGTTGAGCGCGATGTCGTCCTGCTCGCGGACGTAGGAGGCGTAACAGTTGATCATGCCCTGGCCAAGGCTCAGCGTGAAGAAGATCTGGCCTGCCGCGGCGAGCCAGACCGAAGCCCGGCCGAGCAGGGCGAAGTCCGGTTGCCAGACGTAGGCCAGACCGGCGGCGATGTTGCGGTCCGGGAAGGCGGGATCGGGCGTGCCGAGGGTCAGCACCCGGATCGCGAGCACGATCGCGAAGACGAAGAGGATGGGCAGCCCGAACTTCGCCAGGACCTCGATGCCGCGGGAGATGCCGCGCGCCAGGAAGAACCAGTTGAAGATCAGGGTCAACACCAGGAAGGCCACCGCCGGCAGCACCGAAGCGAAGAACTGGTTCGCCTGCACGCCCTGGTAGCCCTGCAGGAACTGGCTCATGGTGTCGCGGGTGGTCGCCCCCCAGTAGGCGCCGGTGCCCGAGAACCAGGCGAAGCCGAGGGTCCAGGACTCGATGAAGCAGTAGTACATCGCGATGGTGAATGGCAGGAAGATGCCGAAGGCCCCGAGGTACTTGGCCAGCGGGTGCTTCCACATGAGGTGGAACATGCCGGGGGTGGAGCCGTGGCCGCGGTTGCCTCCGTAGCGGCCGGTGGTCCACTCGACCCACATGAGCGGAATGCCGAGCAGCAGCAGGGCGATGAAGTAGGGGATCATGAAGGCGCCGCCGCCGTTGTCGGCCGCCTGGCGCGGGAAGCGCAGGAAGTTGCCGAGGCCGATCGCGTTGCCCGCCATGGCCATGATGAGCCCGATGCGGGTGCCCCACTGGGCGCGACCGCCGGCGTCGCCGCCGGCCGCCGCCGCGAAGTCCGCCTTCTTGCCGAGCTTGAGGATGCGGTGGAAGCAGAACCACGTGAAGCCGATGATGGTGCCCCAGGCGAGGAACAAGAAGACCAGACCCATGCGGGAACCTCCTGCGCGCGCGGACGGTGGTCAGAGCGGTCGCGGGCGATCCTACCGGCCCCGCCGCGGTCCCGTCAACGCCGGCGCTGGTCGCGCTGGGCCGCGGCGCGCCCCGGTGATATACTCCGGCGCCGAACCGGGCAACACCAAGGAGGACCCGATGTCGCCTGATTTCCGTGACCTCGTGGCGAGCCAGCAACGTCGGCTCACCATCGTGTGGGGGGCGTTCGTCGCCGCCACCATCCTGTACACGGCGCTCGGCGTGGTCCTGTCCCGGCAGGAGATGGGGACGACGGCGGGCCTGTCCAGCCTGCCGATCGTGGTCGGCATCGCCACCTGCGGCCTCGCCGTCGCGGGCGCCGGCGCGGCTGCGGGCCGCCGCCTCCTGACCCACGCCCTGCAGGGCGGCAACATCCGCGGCACCACCCTGCCGCCGCCGCGCCCGCTCGGCCGCGAACTGACGGACGACGAGCGCTTCCTCGTCAGTCGCCTGCCGGCGTACCAGTCGGTCATGATCATCACCTGGGCCAGCTACGAGGCCGCGGCGGTGGTCGGTCTGGTGCTCACCATCCTGATGCGGGACTTCGTGCCGGCGGTGCTCGGCAGCGCCGTGGCCCTGGTCCTGCTCGCATCCAACCGGCCGCAGGTCGAACCCTTCCTCGAGGAGTGCGAGCGCTGGCGCCGCCTGCACCGGCGCGGCGGGGACCACCAGTGAGGCGGCTCGCGCTCGCGGCCGGCAGCGTCGTCGCGACCCTCGTGGTGGTCGAGGTCGTGCTGCGGGCCACGGGATTCGGCATGGTCTCGCCCGAACTGAGCTTCGGCGTGAATACGCGCGAGGCGCTGAGCCGCGGGCAGTTCGTGGCCGATCCCCTGCTGTTCTGGACGCTGCCGCCGGGCACCGCGCCGCTCGACCGGGCGATCGGGGCCGTGCATCCCCGCCGGCCGTTGCCGCCCGCGCGCGGCGTCCCGCGGATCCTCCTGCTCGGCGACTCCTGCACGCGGCTGGCGGTGGACAGCCTGCCGTACCCCGGCATGCTTCAGGAGGCGCTCGGAGGCAAGGTCGAGATCCTGACCGCCGCCGTCCCCGGCTACACGTCGTACCAGGGTCTGGCCTGGCTGCGCTCGCAGCTTCTCGCCGGCAAGCCCGACCTCGTCGTGGTCTACTTCGGCTGGAACGACCACTGGCGCGCCACCGGCCGCACCGACCGCGACTACGCCGCCTCGTTGTCGCCAGGCCGCCTGCGTCTGCTTTCGCTCCTGACGCGCCGCCCCGCGACGCCGCCGCTACGCGTGCCGGGGGACCACTATCGCGCGAACCTCGCCGCGATCGCCGCCGAGGTCGCCGCCGCGGGAGGCCGCACGCTCTTCGTTCGCGCGCCTCACGACCTCACGCCGGAAGCGCGCGGGCGCCTGGTGCAGACCGGCTACATCCTCGCGGCCGACGACCCCACCGCCCTGCACCGCGGCCATCTGCAGATCCTGGACGACGCGGCCGCCGCGGCGGGCGCGCCGGTGCTGGACGCGGCGGCAGCCTTCGCCGGTGCGACGTCGGCCGACCCGCTGCTCCACCGCGACGGCATCCACCTCACGGCGGCAGGGCACCGTCTGCTGGCGTCGATCCTGGCCGAGTACGTCGCCCGCGAGATCCTGCACGAGGCTCCGGCGCCGGCACTGCCGGGTTGACGGCGCGCAGGTCGCTGACGCATCCTTCGCCGATTCACGCCGCGGCGGTTTCCCGGCCGCGGCGCGCCGTCCACGCCCCGACCGGGAGACGCCCATGACCACCGCCCAGCCCCTGCCGACCTCGACTCCCGGGTACCGCTTCACGGTCCTGCTCTTCGGGTCGTTGCTGACCTTCGGCAGCTACTTCGCCTACGACATCATCGGCGCCATCGCGCCGACCCTGGTCGAGAGCATGGGGGCCGGCCGCAGCACCGTCGGCGGCTTCTACACCGCCTACAGCGTCGCGGCGATCCTGGCCGTCCTCGCCGGCGGCCTGCTGATCGACCGCCTCGGCACGCGGGTCGCGTCGATCGTCTTCTCGCTGCTGGTGGTCGGCGGCGCGGCGCTGGTCGCCTTCGGCGGCACCATCCCGCTGGTCTTCGCCGGCCGGTTCGTCTTCGGCGCGGGGTCGGAGCCGCTGGTGGTGGCCCAGAGCGCCATCTTCGCTCGCTGGTTCAAGGGCAAGGAGCTGGCGCTGGCCTTCGGCATCGGCCTGACCGTCAGCCGGCTGGGTACGCTCTTCGCCTTCAACCTCGGCGAGCTGATCGCCGCCGAGTACGGCGGCCCGCGCGCGGCCCTGACGGTGGCGCTGGGCTTCTGCCTGCTGTCCCTGGCCGCCAACGTCGTCTACATCCTGCTGGACCGGCGCGGCGAGCGGACCTTCGCGCTGCCGAGCGTGGGCGGCGGCGACAAGATCTCCTTCGGCGACATCAAGCACTTCCCGCCGAGCTTCTGGTTCGTGACCATGCTCTGCGTGACCTTCTACTCCGCCATCTTCCCGTTCACGGCGCTGTCGACCGACTTCTTCGCCGACAAGTGGGGCGTCGCCCGCGTCGCCGAGACCACGGGCGGCTTCCTCGCCAAGGTCTTCAACAACTTCGCCCACATGACCACCACCGCCGGCGGCCTCAGCTCGATCATCATCTTCGCGTCGATGATCTGCGCGCCCTTCGCCGGCCACCTGGTCGACCGCTGGGGCAAGCGCGCGACCATGATGGTGGTCGGCTCCCTGCTGATGATCCCCGCCCACTTGCTGATGGGCCTGACCCACATGTACCCCGTGGTGCCGATGATCGTCCTGGGCGCCGCGTTCGTGCTGGTGCCCGCGGCGATGTGGCCGGCCGTGCCGCTCATCGTCAAGGAGGAGCGCACCGGCACCGCCTTCGGCCTGATGACCATGATCCAGAACATCGGCCTCGCGCTGTTCCCCTTCCTCAACGGCCGCCTGCGCGACGCCACGCACGACTACACCGCGAGCATGGTCATGTTCGCCGGCCTTGGCGCCGTCGGCCTGGTCTTCTCCTTCCTCCTGCTGCGGGCCGACCGCCGGGAGGGCGGCGCGCTGGAGCGGGGATCGGCCTGAGCAGCCCTTGACTGGTCTCCCGCGGCCGGTTTCCGTTACTTGAGGACGGACAACCGGCCCCGGGAGGAACCAGGATGAGACGCTGGCTCACGCTCGCGATCGCTTTCGCCGTGCTCGCCGCCATCGGCATCGCTCAGGCCCAGGATCTCCGCTACGACCCGCGCGACCTGCACATCGGCGCCCTCGCCGGCGCCGGCAAGGCGGCGCGCGACACCACCTACCTGCTCGGCGGCCCGGGACGGCTCGACGGCCGGTTCGAGACCAGCGGCGGCCAGCCCGACTGGCACGGCTGGACCCACGTCGACGTCGTCGACACCGTCGGCGACTTCACGCAGCTCTGGGACGACCTCGTCGACCTCGACCCCTGCGTGTCGAACGCCAGTCCCCAGGTCGCCTTCATCGACGACGGCCTGGTGGTTCCCGGGACCGGGGGCACGCCGTGCGTGACCTGGTGCTACGGCCCCGGCGGCTACATCGTCAACAGCACGGGTGGTCTCGGCGGGCCCGAGGCCCATCTCGACAACCTGGTCCTGAGCCCGCCGCTGGCCTGGCCCGCCGGCAACGACGGCGCCATCCTCGCCTTCGGGCTTTACCAGCACGACGACCTTTACCAGGGCGGCGCGGGCATCGTCGCGGGCTGGCAGGTGCGGTCCGTCAGCAGCGGCGACCCTGCCGACCTGGCGACGGCGACCTGGCGCAGCCGCGGCGTGCTGGTGCTGGACACGGGATACCACCGCCTCGAGGAGAACGTGACCGGTCTCATGACGTCCGGCCGCACGCACGTCCAGATTTCCCTGCGCTGCCTCGAACTCGGCTGGCTCTGGGGCTGGGTGGGCGTCGACGGCACGCCGGCTCCCTATTTCGACAACGTCGCCTTCAAGGTCTTCCCGTACGCCGGCCCGGCGCAGTCCGCCCGCGAGGTCGATCTCGCGCAGGACGGCTTCCCCGCGCGCGGCGTCCTCGACCTCGCCAACCTGGCCAACAACGCCATCCGCTTCGACATGGCGCGCAACATCGCGCCGTCGCCCCATCTGCGGAACGACCCCGGCGACTCCATCCTCGTCGACATCGGCCTGGTCCGCGCCGGCGCGGTGCTCGCCGAGATGCCCCGGCTGGTGGTGAAGATGAAGGCCAACCCGCTGTTCGACGGCGTGCGCATCCTTCCGCCGAACTTCACCCAGGCCGGCGGCTTCGTCGACGGCTGGGTGCGCGGCGATTCGACGTTCCTCGGCAACGGCGCGCCGGTGCGCGACCGCTACCGCTTCGACCTGCCCGACACCGGGTTCTTCTTCCCGGGCGACGTCATCCACTACTACGTCGAGGCGCGCGACGTCGCCGGCGGCGTCGAGGGCGTGTCGTACCTGCCGGGCGACATCAGCGCCTTCGCCGACTTCACCGGCGTCCAGTCCTATCACGACGCCTTCACCGTCCGCGGATTGCCCACGCTCCTGGATCTCGCCGTGGTGCAGCCTCGAGTCGTCTTCTGTGACGACGTCAAGGACGGCGCCGCCGGCGGCGACGTCGACCTCCTCGGCGAACGGCCCTGGTACCACGCGCTCGGCAACCTCGGTTACCGCGAGGGCGTGGAGATGGACGTCTTCGCCACCCGCGGGCCGTCGTCCGGCGTCGGCAACGGCCTCGGCGGCCGCGCGACCAGCACGGTGCTGGCGGGCTACGCCACCCTGCTCTACACCGCCGGCGACCTCGAGACGCACCTCCTGGGCAACAACGACTACTTCGACGACCCCTCCAACGACCTCGGCGTCCTGAGCAACTGGTTCCAGCTCGGCGGCAAGCACGCCCTCCTGGCCGGCGACGACCTGGTCTCCAGCCTGAGTACCACCGGCAACGCCGCCCTGGCCTTCCTGACCCAGTACCTGGGCGTGAACCTGGAGGACGACGACCTCCTGAACCTGATCAGCCACCAGGCGGCGCCCACGGTGCGGCGCATCGCCGGCGGCAGCGTGTTCGTCTCGGCGGCCGAGTGGATCGCCGCCGGCGGCTGCCCGCGGTACCGCGACTTCGACGCCATCACCGCCGTCGCCAGCACGGAACGGCTCGCACAGTACCTCTCCCCGCAGGGCAACGAGGATACGTACGCCTACGCCGCCGCGACGCGCCGCCAGGCGACGGCCGACGTCGTCGTTCTGCCGTACGACCTCGCCACCATCCAGTCGCCGCCCGGCGCCGTTTCGCCCTCGCCGGGGCTGCCCCTGCGCGCCGTCGTCCTGCGCGACGTGCTCCTGCAGTTCGGCAGCCTCGGCGGGGCACCCGTCGACGTGCCCGACGCCGGCGTCCTCGCGGTGTCGGCCTATCCCAATCCCTTCAACCCGCGCACCACCATCACGCTGGCGTTGCCGCGCGCGAGTAATGTCACGGTGAAGCTCTATGATATCCGTGGCCGCGAGGTGCGAACGCTGCACGACGGTCTGCTCGCAGCGGGCCGGCACGAACTGACCTGGCTCGGCGACGACGGCGCCGGCCGCGCAACGGCTTCGGGCGTCTACTTCTACGAGGTCAAGGCCGCGGGGGAGGTGCGGATCGGCAGGCTGGCCTTGGTGCGTTGAACATGATGTGGGATACTTGTTTCTGCAGGCCTGGCTCGAAGTGTCACGAATCCGTAATCTGATCCAGGGTTCTCGCTGACACGATGCCTGAAGGGGGGGCCGGCATGAAGCAGTGTCTCGTCGGTGTCGTTTGGTGTCTCACCCTGGCCGCCGCCACGGTTCACGGCGCCAGCCCACGTCTCTTGCGCGACGGCGGTGACGTATTCCACGGCGGCCTCGTCGGCGCGAGCCGCGCCGAGCGCGACACCACCTACCTTCTCGGCGGTCCCGGCCGCCTCGACGGCAAGTTCCAGGACGCATACGGCAATCCCAGCTGGCACGGCTGGACGCACGTCGATGCGACGTACCTCCCCACGCCGCGCTGGCACGTCTCGGACTTCCAGTCCCCTACCGGCACGCCCGCGATCTGGTGCGGACAGGCGAGTTTCGGCAACGCCTGCGGCGCGGGCTACGGCAACGACTGGAACGAGAACCTGGTCTTCACCCACACGGTCGCCAACCCGGGTGCAAACACCATCGTTCGTCTGGAGTGCATCTCCAACTGGGACTCCGAGCCGGGCTTCGACTACTTCCGCATCCAGCAGAACCGCGGCGGCACCTGGCAGACCATCATCGAGCGTGACGACGTCGGTTCCGCGACCTTCGACCAGAACATCACCTTCACCCCGAGCGACTACGTGGGCCCGGCCTGGAGCCAGCTCGAACTGCGCTTCCAGGGGTCGTCCGACGGCGCCTGGTCCGATGAAGACTGCTTCTGGGATACCGACGGCCTGGCGCAAGTCGACGACATCCGCGTGACCGTCGACGGGCAGACCTATGCCGACGACTTCGACGACGGGACGAGCCAGCACTGGCAGGAGGTCGAGCAGTTCGGCTGCGGGGACTTCGCGAAGATCTGGCAGAACCTCCAGGACGTCGACCCCTGCGTGACCAACAACTCGGCGCAGGTCGCCTTCATCGACGACGGCGTGGTGGTGCCGGGCACGGGCGGCACGCCCTGCCTCTCCTGGTGCTACGGCCCCGGCGGCTACATCGTGAACAACACCGGCGGTCTCGCGGGACCCGAGCATCATCTCGACAATCTGCTGCTCAGTCCCGTGATGACCTGGCCCGCCGGCAACGACGGCGCCATCCTGAGTTACGACGTGTATCGTCACGAGGAACTGGTGAACGGTATCTCGCCCGGCATCTTCTACCAGTGGCACGTGCGGTCGACCGACTCCGGAGATCCGGCGGACCTGGACCAGGCGGCCTGGCGGGACCGCAACTACATCGGGTACGGCAAATCCTACCTGTCCGACGTCCAGACGGTCAGCGACCTGCTGGTGCCGGGCCGCACGCACGTGCAGGTCGGTCTGCGCTGCCTCGAGTACGGCTGGGTCTTCGGATGGGAAGGCACCGACGGCACCCCGGCGCCCTACTTCGACAACGTCGCCTTCAAGGTCTTCCCCTTCGAGGGACCGGCCATCGCGGCGCGCGCCATCGATCTCGCCCAGGACGGCTTCCCCGAGCGCGGCGTGCTCGACCTCGCGAACCTCGCGAACAACTGGGTGCGCTTCGACATGGCGCGCACCATCGCGCCGGGCAGCCATCTGCGCAACGACCCCGGCGATTCGATCATCGTCGACGTCGGTTTGCTGCGCGCGGGTTCGGTGCTGTACGACCGGCCGCTGATGATCGTGAAGATGAAGGCCAATCCGCTGTTCGACGCGGTGCGCGTCCTGCCGCCGACCTTCGCGCAGATGGGCGAGGTCATCGACGGCTGGGTGTATGGCGACTCGACGTTCCTGCCCAGCGGGGCGGTCCTCCCGAACCGGTTCCACTTCGACCTGCCCGACTCGAACTTCCTCTTCCCGGGCGACGTGCTGCGCTATTACATCCAGGCGCAGGACTTCCTGGCGGGCGACGTCGGCACCGCGACCCTGCCGGCCGATCTCGAGGCTTTCCCGGACATCTACGACGAACTGGTGTATCCCGGCGAGTTCGTCGTGCGGGCCCTGCCGACGCTCGAGAACGCCGGCGGCCGCCAACCGGAAATTCTCTTCTGGAACGACGCGGGCCGTTCGGTGGCCGCGGCCTGGCACTACGCGCTCAGCGGGTTCGTCCACGACACCTACGAGACCAACGGGCCGTCCTCGGGCGTCGGCAACGGTCTCGGCGGCCGCGCCACGGGCAGCGTGCTGCAGGGCTACGACACGCTCCTGTACACCTGCGGCGACCTAACTTACTTCACGCTGAGCAACGGCGATTTCAACGGCGACCCCTCGCGCGACATCGCCGTCCTGACGAACTGGTTCGAGCACGGCGAGAAGCACGCCTTCCTGTCGGGCGACGACCTGGTCCACAGTCTCACCATCTCCGGTTACGCCGCCCAGACGTTCCGCACCGAGTATCTCGGGGTCGACCTGGTCCACACCAACGTCGGGCCGCTCATCGGCAACCAGGTCAATCCGCGCGTGGCGGTGGTCGCGGGCAATTCGCTGGGGATGCCGGATGCGGCGGCCTGGATCGCCAGCGGCGGTTGCCCCGGGATCAACGACTTCGACGCCGTGACGCCGCGCGCCGGCACCGAGACGGTGGCGAGGTTCTGCAACCCGTCCGGCACGCCCGATTACCCGTTCGCGGCGGTGTGGCGCCATCACGACGTCGCCGACGTCATCGCCCTACCGCACGACCTCGCGGCCATGAGCGCCGCGCCGGACTGGACGCCGCCCGGCTACCCGCAACTGGCAATGCGCCAGTGGTTCCTGACCGAGGTGCTGCATGCGTTCGGCTACTACTCGTGGTACCCGGCCGTTCCCGAAGCCGGCGTGCTGACGGTGTCCGCGTACCCCAACCCCTTCAACCCGCGCACCACCATCACGCTGGTCCTGCCGCAGGCGGGCGACGCGGCGTTGAAGCTCTACGACATCCGCGGCCGCCTCGTGCGGACGCTGCTCGACGACCAGCTCGCCGAGGGCCGTCACGACCTGGTCTGGAACGGCGACGACGACGCCGGCCGCGCCATGGCCTCGGGCGTCTACTTCTACGAGGCCCGCACGGCGGGAGAGGAGCGGATCGGCAAGCTGACCCTGGTGCGGTGATCACGACGCGAGGTCATTTACCGCCCGGATCTGGTGTGAATGGTCACGATTCTGTTCTTTTATGGTGTCACCACGGTGTTGGTATTCTGAGGGGGAACCAGCATGAAACGAAACGGCGTTGGCCTCGTCCTGGGTATCTGTCTCGCGCTCGCAACCACGAGTTCCGCCGAGAGGCTCCAACCCACCGTCAGCGGGGGCGAAATCGTCCACGGCGGCCTCGCCGGCGCGGGCCGCGCCGCGCGCGACACGACGTACCTCCTGGGCGGCCCCGGCCGCCTCGACGGCAAGTTCCAGGACGCCGCCGGCATCCCGGCCTGGCACGGTTGGACGCACCTCGACGCGACGGACAACGCGGCGGCGCGCTGGCACATCTCGGACTTCCACTCGCCGACCGGCACGCCGGCCTTGTGGTGCGGCCAGGAGAGCTTTCCCAACGCCTGCGGTGCCGGCTACGGCAACAACTGGCAGGAGGACCTGGTGTTCGCCCAGGCGGTCGACGACCCGCAATCCCCGATCATGGTGCAACTGCGGTGCGTCTTCAACAGCCACTGTGAGCCGGGCTTCGACTACTTCCGGATCCAGTGCCGTCGCGCCAATGGGTGGCAGAACGTCGTGACGCCCTACGACGGCGTTCACGCCGGCGTGACCATCGACGTGCCCATCACCTTCCAGCCCGACGACTACGCCGGCCCCGGCGCAGACGAGGTGCAGCTGCGCCTGCAAGGTTTCTCCGAAGGCGCCTGGTCCGACGAGGACTGCCTGTATGACTCCAACGGCCTCGCCCAGATCGACGACATCCGCGTGACCGTCGGCTCCACCCTTTACGTCGACAATTTCGACGACGGGGTCGTCCATCACTGGACGGAGATCGAGGAGACCGGGTGCGGCGACTTCACGCAGATCTGGCAGGGGCTCCAGGACATCGACGTCTGCGTGTCCAACCTGTCGCCGCAAGTCGCCTTCATCGACGACGGCGTCGTGGTGCCGGGCACCGGCGGCACGCCCTGCATCTCCTGGTGCTACGGGCCGGGCGGATACATCGTCAACAACACCGGCGGTCTGCAGGACGAGGACGACGACATCGACAACCTGCTCGTCAGTCCGCCACTGATTTGGCCGGCCGGCAACGGCGGGGCGATCTTCACCTTCGACGTCTACCGGCACGAGGACCTCATCTCCGGCGTGTCGCCGGGGATCTTCTACCAGTGGCACGTGCGTTCGGTGGACTCCGGCGATGCCGCGGACCTCGCGGACGCGCCGTGGGTCGACCGGAACTTCGTGTACTACGGCCGCAATTACCTTTCCGAGGTCCAGAACGTCTCCGACCTGATCGTCCCCGGTTGCACGCACGTGCAGGTTGCCCTGCGTTGCCTCGAGTACGGCTGGGTGTTCACCTACGAGGGCTATGACGGCACCCCCGCCCCCTACTTCGACAACGTCGCCTTCAAGGTCTTTCCGTACGAGGGGCCGGCCCTCACGGCACGCAGCATCGACCTCGCCCAGGACGGCTTCCCCGAACGCGGCGAGCTCGATCTCGTGAACCTCGCGAACAACTGGGTGCGTTTCGACATGGCGCGCAACATCGCGCCCGACAATCACCAGCGCAACGACCCCGGCGACTCGATCCTGGTCGACATCGCGCTGCCACGCGCGGGATCGGTGCTGAGCCAGATGCCGAAGCTGGTCGTGAAGATGAAGGCCAACGCGCTGTTCGACGCCGTGCGCATGCTGCCGGCGAACTTCACGCAGGCCGGCGACGTCGTCGACGGCTGGGTGTATGGGGATTCGACGCGCCAGCCCAACGGCACGGTCGTCCCCAACCGCTACCACTTCGACCTGCCCGACTCGAGCTTCCTGTTCCCGGGCGACGTCCTGCATTATTACGTCGAGGCGCAGGACAACCAGGGCGGCGACGTCGGCACGGCGACGTTGCCCGCGGACCTCACCGGGTTCGACGAGTTCTCGCCGCCCGACGCCTACCGCGGCGTCTACACCGTCCGAGCGCTGCCGACCGTGGTCGACGCCACCGGCATCCAGCCGTGGGTCCTCTACTGGAATGACGGTGGGACCAACGGCGAGGTCTGGTTCGAAGCTCTCGCCCAGCAGGAACTCGGCGGCCCCGCTCCGAAGTTCGACGTCTATGAGACCAACGGACCGTCGGCCGGCGTCGGCAACGGCCTCGGCGGTCGCGCGACCAGCGACCTTCTCGACGGGTATTCCGTTCTGCTCTACACCTGCGGCGAACTCAGCGTGAATACCATCGCGAACAATGACTTCAACAACGACCCCTCGGACGACATCGGCGTCCTCGACGACTGGTTCCAGCAAGGCGACAAGCACGCGTTCTTGACCGGCGACGACCTGGTGTACAGCCTGACGACGTCTGGATCTGCAGCGCAGGCCTTCCTGAACCAGCACTTCAGCGTCCAGTTCATCAGCAACAACCTCCTGCCGTACATCAACAACCAGACGTCGCCGACCGTCGTGCCGACGGGACTCAACAGCATCTTCACGACGCCCGACACGTGGGTCGTCTCCGGCGGTTGTCCCGGCATCAACGATTTCGACGCATTCGTGCCGGCGAATCCGGCGGTGCGGCAGGCCGAGTTCCTGACGCCGTCCGGCGAGCCGGGCTACCCGTACTCGGCGGCCCAGCGCTGCACCAACGTGGCCGACGTCGTGTTCCTGCCTTACGACTTCGCCTTCGTCGAGAATCCTCCCGGCTACCAGCCGAGCCATCCCGGCTTCACGGTCCGGACCGAGATCCTGTACGACCTCTTCTACGAGTTCGGCGTCCTGATTCCACCGCCGCCCAGCGCCGTTCCCGGGGCCGGCGTGCTGACGGTGTCGGCGTCGCCCAACCCGTTCAATCCCCGCACCACCATCTCGCTCGACCTGCCGGCCGCAGGCAAGGTCTCGGTGCAGCTGTACGACCTCCGCGGCCGCTGCGTGCGGACGCTGCAGGACGGGCCGTTGCCCGCCGGGCCGACTGCCCTCGTTTGGCAGGGCGACGACGACGCCGGCCGCGCCCTGGCGTCGGGCGTGTACTTCTACGAGGTCAAGGCGGCTAGTGAAAACCGGATCGGCAAGCTGGCCCTGGTCCGGTGACAACGTTGGCGTCGCCGCGGCGACGCCCAAGATGAGGGGGACGCTGATGAATCGCCCACGCGTGACCTTCAAAGCTCTCGTCGTCCTCGGCGCCGTGGCCCTGGCGGCGACGGCCCTGGCGCGACCCGAGCCACCGCGCGACCTCGGCCGCGCGTTCCACGACGGCGGCACCCTCCTGCACGGCGGCAGCGCCGTCGCGGCGACGGCGAGCCGCGACACCGTCTACCTTCTCGGCGGTCCGAACCGGCTGGACGGCAAGTTCCAGAACGCCGAAGGCGTGCCCGAATGGCACGGCTGGACCAGCGTCGATCTCACCGCGCCGCCCAGCGGCCTCTGGAACGTATCGACGTACCGGGCGGACAGCCTGGGCGGCCACGGGCCGGGCAACCACGCGCTGTGGTGCGGCGCGACTTTCCCGAACGCCTGCGCCGAGGGCTACGGCGACCACTACGATACCTACCTCGTCTGGACGCACACCGTGGCGAACCCGGCCGTGGCGACGGAAGTCAACCTCCAGGGCGTCTTCCATCACGACACCGAGCCCGCGTACGACTACTTGCGCCTGCAGATCTGGCAAGGCGAAGGCTGGCAGACGTTGCTGGAGCTCGACGGCGCTGGGGACAACGTGACGCTCGACGAGACGGTCGTCATCGCTCCGCACGATTACGCGGGTCCCTACGACGCCGAGAACGCCATCTGGGTGCGCTGGCAGGTCACGAGCGACGGCGCCTGGTCGGACGAGGATTGCCAGTACGACTCCCAGGGCGCCTGCCAGCTCGACGACCTCGCGGTGAGCCTCGACGGCGTCCTCGCCACGTTCGACGACTTCGAGCCGGGCTCGCCCGTGAACTGGCACGAGCAGTCCGGCGGGGCAGTCGGCGATTTCGCGCACATCTGGAGCCACCTGATGGACGTGGATCCCTGCGCCATCAACCTGTCGCCGCAGGTGGCCTTCATCGACGACGGACTCGTCGTCCCCGGGACGGGCGGGTCGCAGTGCGTCACCTGGTGCTATGGCCCGGGCGGCTACGTCGTCAACGCCACCGGCGGCCTTGCCGGTCCGGGCAACTACCTCGACAACGCCATCCAGTCGCCGGTACTGGCCGTGCCCGACGGTTACGCGGGCGCCACCCTCGCCTTCACGGCCTACCTGCACGAGACGTTGTCTCCCGTTACGCCGGGCATCTTCGCGAACTACGAGGTCCGCAGCACGGCGGATCCCGATCCCGCGGCCCTCGCGTCGGCCGACTGGGAGAATTACGATTCCTTCGGCTGGATGGGCGGACCCGTCTACCGGCGCTTCGACCAGCGTATCGAGCCCCTCCTCGAGCAGAGCGCCCGCTGGTTGCAGGTCCGGCTGCGCGTGGCCCAGTACGGCTGGATCTGGGGCTGGGACGGCATCGACGCCACGCCGGCGCCCTACTTCGACAACGTCGCCGTGAAGGTGTTCAACCTCGGCGGACCCTCCGTCAGCGCGCGCGACATCGACCTGGCCCAGGACAGCTTTCCCGGCGCCGGCGACATCGATCTCGCCAACCTCGCCAACAACGGGGTCCGCTTCGACATGGCGCGCAATATCTCGCCGGACGCTCACCTGCGAAACGACCCCGGCGATTCGCTCGTCCTGCAGGTCGACCTGGTGCGGGCCGGCGCGGTGCTCGAAGGGTTGCCGCGGATGATGGTCAAGCTGAAGGCCAACCCGCTGTTCGACGGCGTCCGCCAGTTGCCGCCCAACTTCACGCAGGCGGGCGACATCATCGACGGCTGGGTCGAGGGCGCGCCGACCATTGCCGGCAACCGCTACGCCTTCGACCTGCCCGACTCGACGTTCTTCTTCCCCGGCGACGTGATCCACTACTACTTCACGGCGGCCGACAACGTGAACGGCCAGGTCGGGGTGACCACCCTGCCCGACAAGCTCGACGGCTTCGGCAACTACACGGGCCTCATGGCCTACCCGAACGTCTTCACGGTGCGCGCGCTGCCGACGCTGTTCGACACGCACGGGAACCAGCCCGAGATCCTCTTCTGGAACGACGCGCCCGACCGCGGCCGCGACGCCCAGTGGTTCTACGCGCTGGGCACTCTCGGCTACAACGAGCACAACGATTACGACCTCTACGAGACCAACGGCGCCAGTTCCGGCGTCGGCAACGGCCTCGGCGGCCGCGCGACCCCCCAGACGATCGGCGGGTATGGCCAGTTGCTCTACACCTGCGGCGACCTCGCCACCTACACCATGAGCAACGGCGATTTCGACGCCGACCCCTCGAACGACATCGGCGTGGTCAGCAACTGGTTCCAGCAGGGCGGCAAGAGGGCATTCATGACCGGCGACGACCTGGTGTCGAGCCTGGCCAGCTCGGGTGGCGCGTCCCAGTCGTTCCTGAACTCCTACCTCAGCGTCCGCTTCCTGCACACCAACGTCCTGCCCTACATCAGCAACCAGACCGCGCCGAAGGTGAGGCGGCTTCCTGGCAACAGCGTCTTCACGACGCCGTACGAGTGGCTCGCCTACGGAGGCTGCCCCGTCATCAACGACTTCGACGCCATCGAGCCCAACGGCCCTGCGGAGCGCTTGGCCCAGTTCCTGACCCCGTCGGGTAACCCGGGCTACACCTACTCCGCCGCGTCGCGTTACACCAACGTGGCCGACGTGATCTACATGCCCTACGACTTCTCGTTCATCCAGAGCACGCCGGGTTACGTGCCGTCGCATCCGGGCTACACGGTGCGCGCGGAAATCTTGCGCGACATCCTGATCGAGTTCGGCGCCCTGCCCGGCGGCAATCCCGTCGCCGTGCCCGACGCCAGGACCCTGACCGTCACCGCCGGCCCCAACCCCTTCAACCCGCGCACCACCATCGCGCTCGACCTGCCGCGCGCGGGCGAGGTCTCGCTGCGCCTCTATGACATCCGCGGGCGGCTGGTGCGGACGCTGCACGACGGCCAGCTGGCGGAGGGTCGTCACGAGCTGGTCTGGTTCGGCGACGACGACACCGGTCGCGCCCTGGCCTCGGGTGTGTACTTCTACGAGGTGCGCGCCGCGGGGGAGGAGCGGATCGGCAAGCTCGCGCTGGTGCGGTGAAGGTGTGTCTGCGTCGGGCCTCGCAGGTCCTCGCCGAGCCTGCGGAGTTGCTCGGCCCGCCGCGGCGCCGGAAATAAAACGCCGGCGCCACCAGGAATTCTCGCCCTGGATCCGACTAACCCCCGGTCCTACGCCGGTCGGCAACGTCAGGGAAGGGGGCGGGTCATGCGCTGGGGCCTGGTCGGATTCCTGCTCGTGTTCGCCGTGAGCGCCATGGCGGACAATCGTCGTCTACAATTCAGCGACAGTCCCGGCGACATCCACCACGGCGGCGCCGTGGGCGGGAAAGCGTCGCGAGACACCACGTACCTGCTCGGCGGGCCCGACCGCCTCGACGGCTCGTTCGAGGACGAGCACGGCGTGCCCACCTGGCATGGCTGGACCCACAGCGACGGGACGTTCGAGGCGGTCGAACGCTGGAACGTCTCCGACTTCCACGTGCCGGAGGGCGGCGGCGAGCTGGCGATGTGGTTGGGGACGTCGTACCCGAATTCCTGCGGCGACGGCTACGGCAATTCCTGGCTGAACCATCTCACCTTCAGGCACGAGGTCGAGAATCCCAACGTCGCGACGACGGTGAGGCTGCAATGCCTCTACAGCAGCGACACCGAACCCGGCTTCGACTACTTCCGCATCCAGGTCAACCGCGACGGCACCTGGCAGGACCTCCTCAACGTCGACGACGTCCACCTGAACGCCTCCTTCGACCAGACGGTCACCTACCAGCCCGGCGACTACGTCGGTCTCGACGGCAACGAGGTCCAGCTACGCTTCCTCGGCTTCTCCGACGGCGCCTGGAGCGACGAGGACTGCCTGTACGACACTCAGGGCCTCGTCCAAGTGGACAACGTCCGCGTCACCGTCGGCAGCGAGATCTTCTACGACGACTTCGAGGATGGCGCGAGCCATCACTGGGTGGAGACCTACGAACCTAGCGTGGGCGATTTCGCGGCCATCCGCTGCAACCTGCAAGACGTCTTAGGCTGCTCGCCGAACACGTCGTGCCAGGTCACGTGGATCGACGATGGCATCGTGGTGCCGGGCACGGGTGGGTCGATGTGTGTCACCTGGTGTTACGGGCCGGGGGGGTACGTCATCAACACCACCGGCGGACTCGAAGGACCCGACGGACACCTGGACGACCTTCTCCTGAGTCCCGTGCTTCCTATGCCCGCCGGTCGCGATGGGGCCATTTACAGCTTCGATGTCTATCGCCACGAAGATCTCATACTCGGCTTGTCGTCAGGTATCTTCTACCAGTGGCACGTCCGTTCTGTGTCCAGTGGCAATCCAGCGGATCTCGCGGACGCCGACTGGGAGGACCGCAACCTGGTCTACTACGGCCGCGGTTACCTGCGTCATGACGAGTTGGTCTCGGATCTCCTGGTGCCCGGATGCACTCACATGCAGGTCGCTTTCCGGGTCATCGAGTATGGTTGGGTCTTCTTTCCGGAAGAAGATGCCACCCCCGCTCCCTACTTCGACAACGCCGCCGTGAAGGCCTTCGCGCACACCGGCCCCACGCTCTCGGCGCGCGAAGCAGATCTCGCGCAGGACAGCTTCCCCGAGCGGGGCGAGATCGACCTGGTGAACCTCGCCTCGAACTGGGTGCGCTTCGACATGGCGCGTTCCATCGCGCCCGACGCCGACCTGCGCAACGACCCCGGCGACTCGATCCTGGTCGACGTCGGGTTGCCGCGCGCGGGCTCCGTGCTCGCGGAGCGACCGCGGCTGGTGGTGAAGATGCGGGCCATCCCGCTGTTCGACGCGGTGCGCGTGCTGCCGGCGAACTTCACGCAGATGGACGGGATCGTCGACGGCTGGGTGTACGGCGACACGACGCGCCAGCCTAATGGCGTGGTGGTCCCCGGCCGCTGGAGCTTCGACCTGCCCGACTCGAGCTTCCTGTTCCCGGGCGACGTGCTGCACTACCACGTCGAGGCGCGCGACCAGGTCGGCGGCGACGTGGGCGTGACGACCCTGCCGGCCGACCTCGGCGGCTTCGGCGATTTCGACGGCCCGCTGGCGTACCCCGGCGCCTTCTCCGTGCACGCGCTGCCGGGCCTGCGCGATGCGGCCGGCACGCAGGCGCGCGTGCTCTTCTGGAATGACGCCCCCGGCCGCGGCGCGGACGACGAGTGGTTCCTCGCCTTGGCCAACGTGGGGGTGGACTACGACCTCTACGAGACCAATGCGGCGTCGTCTGGTCTCGGCAACGGACTTGGCGGGCGCGCCACGGCCGAAGTGCTCGCCGGCTACGACATCCTGCTCTACACCTCGGGCACCGTGAGTAACAATACCCTCGCCAACAATGACTACGGCCAGGATCCTTCGAATGATCTCGGCGTCCTCTCCGCCTGGTTCGCCCAGGGCGGCAAGAAGGCCCTCCTGACGGGGGACGACCTGGTGCGCCACCTCTCGAACTCGGGCGCCGCCGCCCTCGCCTTCCGCAACCAGCACCTCGGCGTCACGCTGCGGTACGACGACCTGGCGCCCCACGTGCAAGACCAGACCGCCCCGCGCGTGGCGCCGCTCGAGGACACCAGCGTGCCCTTCACCCTTGGCGAGTGGATCGCCCTCGGCAGTTGCCCGACGGTCCACGACTTCGACGCCGTCGACGCGCAGGCCGGCACCGAGCGCCTCGCCGAGTTCCTGCCGCCGTCCGGCGGCGGCGCGGGCTACACCTTCGCGGCCGCCTCGCGCAAGACCGCCGTCGCCGACGTGATCCTGCTGCCGTACGACCTCGCCTCGCTGGTGAACTCGCCCGCGAACCCACCGCCAGGCTGGCCGGTGCAACCGGCGCGCGCGTGGTTCCTGGCCGACGTGCTGCAGGCCTTCGGCTGGGGCGGCGACCTGCCGCCGACCGACGTGCCGGACGCGGGCGTCTTCACCGTGTCGGCCGCGCCCAATCCCTTCAATCCCCGCACCACCATCGTGCTGGACCTGCCGCGCGCGGGCGACGCCTCGCTGCGCGTATACGACCTCCGCGGCCGCGTGGTGCGCACGCTGCACGAGGGGCCGCTGACGGCGGGTCGTCACGAGCTGGTCTGGAACGGCGACGACGACAACCGCCGCGCCATGGCATCCGGGGTCTACTTCTTCGAGGCGAAAGCGGTGGGGGAGGAGAGGATCGGCAAGCTCACGCTGGTGAGGTGAGTTGCCGAGAGTTGCGCCCGCGCCACCGGCGGGGGGGGCCCGGGGGCCCGCGCCCCCCCGCCGGTAGCAACCGGGGGGGGCGCGGTAGGGGGAAGGGGGGGGCGGGCCCGGGGTAGTGGCGGGTGTTTGTGTGGGTGGGTTGCGTTCTTGTCAGATCGCGTGTTGGGTTTGGGTGGGTCGCTTTTGGCCGCGGCCCCACGGGTTTGGGTCCCGGGTGCGGCGGCCCCACAACTGCAGATCTCACGAGGGGGCGACGATGAAGGCGAATGCTCTGGCATGCCTCGGTATCGTGACGTTGCTGGCGACCGCGGCGGCGGCGGACGAAGTGCGACACCAGCTGAGCGACGGCCGTGACGACGTGCTGCATGGCGGCATCGTCGGCGTCGCGGGCAAGGCCGCGCGCGACACCACCTACCTGCTGGGCGGCCCCGGCCGGCTCGACGGCAAGTTCCAGGATGCCGGCGGCAACGCCGACTGGCAGGGCTGGACGCATCTCGATGCCACCTACGACGGCGTACAGCGCTGGACCATCTCCAGCTTCCAGTCGCCGACGGGAACTCCGGCCATGTGGTGCGGTCAGGAGGACTTCGAGAATGGGTGCGCCGCCGGCTACGGCAACAGCTGGAACGAGTGGCTGGTCTTCACCTACACGGTCGACGATCCGAACGCGAACACGGTCGCTCGCCTGGAATGCGTTTGCCGCTGGGACTGCGAGCCTGGCTTCGACTACCTCCGCATCCAGCAGAATCGCGGTGGCATCTGGGAGACCATCATCGAGCGTGACGACGTCGGCACCGCGACCTTCGATCAAGCCATCACCTTCACCCCGAGCGACTACGTCGGTCCCGCCGGCGATCGCCTCGAACTGCGCTTCCAGGGATTCTCCGACGGCGCCTGGTCCGACGAGGACTGCCTCTGGGACACCGACGGTCTGGCCCAGGTCGACGACATCCGCGTCACCATCGGCGACGAGACCTTCGTCGACGACTTCGATGACGGCGTGAGTCACCACTGGATCGAGGTCGAATCGACCGGCTGCGGCGACTTCGCCAAGATCTGGCAGGGACTCCAGGATATCGATCCCTGTGTATCGAATTATTCACCGCAGGTCGCCTTCATCGACGACGGGATCGTGGTGCCGGGTACAGGCGGAAAACTCTGCATCACCTGGTGTTACGGGCCGGGCGGATACGTCGTCAACTACGACGGCGGCTTACTCGGACCCGCTGCCGACATCGACAATCTGATCGCGAGCCCGGTGCTCGTCTGGCCCGCGGGTGCAGATGGAGCCGCGTTCTGCTTCGACGTTTACCGGCACGAGGAGCTCGGGTCTTGTTCGGCGGAGATCTTCTACCAGTGGCACGTGCGCTCGGTCGCCAGCGGCGATCCCGCCGACCTCGAACTGGCGTCCTGGGAGGACCGCAACCTCGTCTACTACGGTCTGGGCTACAAGCGCCACGAAGAGGACGTGTCCGACCTGGTGGTTCCCGGCAGCACGCACGTGCAGGTGGCGCTGCGCACCCTGGAGTATGGCTGGGTCTTCGAATGGTGCTGGGAGCGCGAAGGTACTCCTGCCCCGTACTTCGACAACGTCGCCGTCAAGGCCTTCGCCCACCCCGGCCCCAAGATCACCGCCCGCGAGATCGACCTCGCCCAGGACGACTTCCCCGACCGCGGCGTCCTCGACCTCGCGAACCTCGCGAACAACTGGGTCCGCTTCGACATGGCGCGCAGCATCTCGCCGGATGCGCATCTGCGCAACGACCCCGGCGATTCCATCCTCGTCGACATCGGGCTGCCGCGGGCCGGGTCGGTGCTGGCGGAGATGCCGAAGCTGGTCGTCAAGATGAAGGCCAATCCGCTGTTCGATGGGGTGCGGGTGCTGCCCGCCGGCTTCACGCAGAGCGGGGGCATCGTCGACGGCTGGGTCTACGGCGACTCGACCTGGCAGGCCAGCGGCGCGCTGGTGCGCAACCGGTACCACTTCGACCTGCCGGACTCGAGCTTCTTCTTTCCGGGGGACGTGATCCACTACTACATCGAGGCGCGCGACGACGCCGGCGGCGCCGTCGGCGTCTCGACCCTGCCCGCCGACGTCTCCGCGTTCGACGACTTCGGCGGCGTATTCCCTTACGGGGGCCACGACGTCTTCGTCGTCGATGCGCTGCCGACGGTCTGGAACGGGTTCGGCGGCCAGCCGAGCATCCTGTTCTGGAACGACGCCGGCAACAGCGGTGGCCAGGACGAGTGGTGCCACGCGCTGAACGGCATCGCGCTACGGTCCGACTACGACGTGTACCGGACCAACGGGCCCGCGTCGGGCGTCGGCAACGGTCTCGGCGGGCGCGCCACCGCCGCCACGCTCGCGGGTTACGACCTCCTGCTCTACACGAGCGGCGACCTCGCCATGTATGCCCTGAGCAACGGGGAATACTACTTCGATCCCTCGAACGACATCGGCGTCCTGAGCGCCTGGTTCCAGCAGGGTGGCAAGAAGGCCCTCCTGACCGGCGACGACCTCGCCTACAGCCTGGGCGTCAGCGGCAGTCAGGCGCTGGCCTTCCGGACGCAATACCTCGGGATCCAGTTCGTGAACAACAACCTCCGGCCGCTGATCGAGAACCAGACCGCGCCGACGGTGGTGGCCGTCGCCGGCAACAGCATCTTCACCACCGTGGACCAGTGGCAAGCCTACGGCGGCTGCCCCGGCATCAACGACTTCGACGCCATCGAGGCCGGCAGCGCCGAACGGCTCGCGGAGTTCCTGACCTCGACCGGTATGCCGGGCTATACCTTTGCGGCGGCGACCCGCTACGTGAACGTCGCCGACGTGGTCCTGTTGCCGTACGACCTCTCGTTCGTCCACGACACGAGCGCCACGGCGTCACTACCGGTGCGGGCGAGGATCCTCGACGACGCGCTCACCGCCTTCGGTTTCATCCCGGACGAGAACGTGGTCGCCGTCCCGCCAGCCGCCGCGTTGAAGGTTTCCGTGGGCCCCAACCCCTTCAACCCGCGCACGGTGATCGCCCTCGACCTGCCGCGCGCCGGCGAGGTGTCGCTGAGCGTTTACGACATCCGCGGCCGCCTGGTGCGGACGCTGCACGAGGGCGGGCTGGCCGAGGGTCGTCACGAGTTGATCTGGAATGGCGACGACGACGCCGGCCGCGCCCTGGCGTCGGGCGTGTACTTCTACGAGGTGAAGGCGGTGGGGGAGGAGAGGGTCGGCAAGCTCACGCTGGTGCGGTGAGCCGACGCGAATTGCGCCGGCGCAAGTGGCGGTGCGCCGGCGCACCGTTGGCACAAAATACTAAGTGAATAAATAATTTACATTATTATGAAACATATTTGTCAAAAAGGTTGTACTGCGCGCGGACTCCCTCATCTCCACACCGTCCGGGCCCTGAACAGCTCCTTGCCGTCCGCCTCTCGCACCAGGCTGTGCAGGAACGTCGTCTCGCCCTCCCGCTGCCTCCTGCTCACCAGCACATCTCCCCGCCGCCCCTCCGCCAGGAAACCCATCTCCACCTCGATCGGTTGGTGCGCGAGCAGCCACGCGTCCTCGAACGTCTCGAGCGCCAGGTCGAGGAACCGTGTGTTGTTCAGGTGGCCGTTGAGGTCCAGGTCGCTCCAGCGTACCCGGACCTTCAACTCGGCGTCCGGGGCGGTGACGGCCGGGGGTTGCTGGGGATCGCGGTCGAGGGTCCGGTCGGGGCGCCAGGGGCGGTCGAGGTAGGGGTCGGGGCGGGCGAGGCGGCGGGTGGTGGCGTCCATGACCACCCAGGCGCTGGTGGCGGCGGCGACGGGCTGGCCGGCGTCGTCGGTGACCAGGAACTCGCGGTAGGCGAGCAGGCGGATCAGCTCGCGGGGCCAGGTGGCGACGTGGACGGTCTCGTGATAGCCGGGTCGCTGGAAGATCTGGATCCGCAGACCGTGCAACACCCAGGCGTGGTTGCGGACGCGGAGGGCCTCGTAGCCGAAGCCGAGGCGGTCGGCGCTGGCAGCGGCGATCTCCTGCAGATAGCGGGCGAGGGCGCCGGGCGACAGGTGGTTGCCGGCGTCGGCGTCGAGGGCCTCGACGCGAAAGGACTCGTGGTGGATGAGGTCTGTGGTGTCCATACGGGGGAATATCGGCTAACTTCCCCGCCATGGACAAGCCAAAGAAACCCGGCGAGCTGGCCAGGATCCGCGAAGACGTCGAGGCGGCCCACCCCGCCCGGCGGGTCATGCCGGGGGTCGAGGGCGGGCACGACGGTCTGCCTGGCGCCCCGCCTCGGCGCAGCCGGTCCGTGAAGCGCACCGAACTGTCCATCGATGAGTACGTCGCGGGCGTGCTCAGCGGCGACCGCACCCTGCTCGCCCGCGCGATCACCCTCGTCGAGTCCAATGCGCCGGCGCACTTCGAGCAGGCGCGGGCGGTGGTGCAGGCGCTGCTGCCGCACCGCGGCCAGGCCGTGCGGGTCGGCATCACCGGCACGCCGGGCGCGGGCAAGAGCACCTTCATCGAGACCCTCGGCACGCGGCTCACGGCGCGCGGCCACCGGGTCGCCGTGACCGCGGTCGACCCGAGCAGCACCGTCACCGGCGGCAGCGTGCTCGGCGACAAGACGCGCATGGAGCGCCTCGGCACCGACCCGCGGGCCTTCGTGCGGCCCTCGCCCTCGGGCGGAACGCTCGGCGGGGTGACCCGCAAGACCCGCGAGGCGATCCTGCTCTTCGAGGCGGCCGGGTACGACGTCGTCATTGTCGAGACCGTGGGAGTGGGGCAGAGCGAGACGGTGGTCCGGTCGATGGTCGACTTCTTCCTGCTGCTGCTCGCGCCAGGCGGCGGCGACGAGCTGCAGGGCATCAAGAAGGGCGTCGTGGAACTGGCCGACGCGGTGCTGGTGAACAAGGCCGACGGCGACCGGCGCCAGGAGGCCGATCTGGCGCGCGCCGAGTACGAGCGCGCGCTGCACTACCTGCGGCCCGCGACCGAGGGCTGGCAGACCCGCGCCTTCACCTGCTCGGCCCTCACGGGCGAGGGGGTCGACGAGATCTGGCGCGTGGTCGAGGCGTTCCTGGCGCGGGCGCGCGAGGCGGGGGTCCTCGAGCGGCGCCGGTGCGAGCAGGAGCTCGCCTGGGTCCACGCCCTGGTGCGCGACCAGCTCGAGGAGAGCTTCCGGCGGCACCCGGCGGTGCGGGCGCTGTTGCCGGGCCTCGAGCAGGCGGTGCGCGAGGGCACGCTGCCCGCGGTCGCGGCGGCGAGACGGCTGCTCGACACCTACCGTGGCGGCGTGTAGATTTCGGGGCCGGACCGCGATGCCACCCGGGCCCCGAGCCGAGCGAGGACACACCCCATGAGCCTGCCCGTCATCCAGCTCACCGATACCCTGCGCGGCCGCAAGGTCGCCCTCGAGCCCCTGCAGCCCGGCAAGGTCGGCATCTACTGCTGCGGCCCGACGGTGTACGACATGAGCCACATCGGGCACGCGCGCGCGGCCCTGGCGCCGGACATCATCGTGCGCACGCTGCGGTACCTCGGCTACCAGGTGACTTACGTCCGCAACATCACGGACATCGACGACAAGATCATCGTCCGCGCCCAGGAGCAGGGCATTCCGGCGGCGGAGATCGCCGCGCGGTACGCGGCCGAGTACCACCGCGACCTCGCCGCCCTGAGCATGCTCGAGCCCGACGTCGAGCCCCGCGTGAGCGAGCACATGACGGAGATCGTCGAGCTGGTGCGCCGGCTGATCGACCGGGGCTTCGCGTACGCCGTCGAGGGTGGCGACGTCTACTACCGGGTCAAGGCCTTCGGTCCCTACGGGGCGCTCAGCAAGCGCAACGCCGAGGAGATGCTCGACGGCGCCGGCAGCCGCGTCGAGATCGACCCGCGCAAGGAGAGCCCGCTGGACTTCGCGCTGTGGAAGGCCGCCAAGCCCGGCGAACCGTTCTGGCAGAGCCCGTGGGGCGCGGGCCGGCCCGGCTGGCACATCGAGTGCTCGGCGATGAGCTCGGCCCACCTCGGCGCGACCTTCGACATCCACACCGGTGGGCGCGACCTCATCTTCCCGCATCACGAGAATGAAATCGCGCAGAGCCAAGGCGCGCATGGAGATGGCACGTTCGCGCAATACTGGCTGCACAACGGTTTCATCAACTTCGCGGGCGAGAAGATGTCCAAGAGCCTGGGCAACTTCTTCACCATCCGCGACATCCTCGATCGCCACGTGGCCGAGGCGCTGCGCTACTTCCTGCTCACCGTGCAGTATCGCACCGGCCTCAATTTCGAGGTCGAGGTGGTCTGCCCGGGCTGCCGCGCCGCGGTCGTCAAAGCCGACCAGGACGCCGGCGCGTGCTCGGCATGCGGCCGCGTGGGAGCGCCCGACGTGCGCTTCCCCGGTCTCGAGGACGCCGACGACCGCGTCACCTACGTCTACACCACCATCCTCGGCGCTCAGCAGGCGCTGGCCGGCGGTCCTGCCGCCGAGCTTGACGGGCCGGTCCTCGAGAGCCTCGGCGGCGTCGTGGAGGCCTTCAAGGAGGCCATGGCCAACGACTTCAACACGCCGGCGGCGCTGGCCGTCCTGAGCAAGCCGCTGACGGAGATCAACGGGCTGCTCGCCTCCGCCAAAGGTGTCGACAAGCAACTGCGCCGCCGATCGCTGGCTCGCTTTCTGGCCGACATGGACACCATCGGCGGGGTGCTCGGCCTGTTCCGCAACGACCCGGTCACCTGGCTGGCGCATCGCCGCGACCAGAAGGCCCGCCGGCTGGGCCTGGACCTGGCGCAGGTCGCGTCGCTTCTCGAGGGCCGCGCCGCCGCGCGCGCCGCGCGCGACTGGGCCGAGGCCGACCGCTGCCGGGATCAACTGGCCGGGCTAGGCGTGAGCGTCCAGGACGGTCCGACCGGCACCGCCTGGACCCTCTGAGCGCCGGCGAATTCCCCGAAAGTCCTGGCCTCTCTTGCCGATAGAGATGGCGGTGGTGGACCGCCCGTTTCACGGCAAGAGAGGACGGGGATGAAGAGACCGTTTGTCTCCGCGCTGATCGCGCTCGGGCTGCTCGTGGGCCCCGTCGTCGCGTATGCCCTACCGACCCAGGCGCCGGTGCAACCGGACGCGGCAGGGCTGGTCCTGCAACCCGCCTTCCGTCACCTGACCATCGAAGAGGGACTGTCCCAGAGCACCGTCAACGACATCCTGCAGGATCAACAAGGGTTCATGTGGCTGGCCACCCAGGACGGCCTCAATCGCTACGACGGCAGCGAATTCCGCGTCTGGAAGACCGATCCCGACGACCAGTTCAGCCTCGGCGACAGCTACGTCACGCGCATCGTCGAGGGCGCGGGCGACCTGCTCTGGGTGGGCACCGACGCCGCGGGCTTCGGCTCCTTCGACCGCGCGACGGGACGCTTCACCTCCGTCGGCGGCGGCGGCCCGGACCAGCCGGGCAACGATTTCGAGGTGACCGACCTCGCGCTCGACGGCCAGGGCGTCGTCTGGGTCGCGACTCGGCGCCTCGGTCTCATCCGCCACGATCCGGCTCTCGGCACGCTGACCATGTACCGCGCGAGTTCGGGCCCCGTGCCGGACTGGCCGAGCGACGAGGTCCTGAGCGTCCTCGTCGACGCCACCGGGCGAGTCTGGGCCGGCACGGCGGCCGGGCTCGCCTGCCTGCTGCCCGGCGACGGTGGGATCGAGTTCTACCGCCATGACCCGGCCGATTCCCGTTCCCTTTGCAGCGATCGCGTCACGGCCATCTACCAGGGCAATGCGGGCGAGCTCTGGCTCGGCACCGACCGCGGTCTCGACCGGTTCCTGTCGCGGCAGGGCGGCTTCGCTCATCACCTGAACGGACCGGGCGCGCCGTTCGATCTGCGCGGCGGCGAGATCGTCACCCTCGTCGAGGATCTCACGGGTGGCCTGTGGATCGGTGGCAAGGACGTCGGGCTGGTGCGCTACGACCTCGGCACCGGACAGGCGACCCGTTTCAACGCGGATCTGACGCGCCCGCGCAGCCTCCAGAACGAGATGGTCACCTGCGTGGCGCTCGACCGTTCCGGCGTGGTGTGGGTGGGCCACAACCTCGGCGCGAGCCTGCTCGACAGCCATGCCAAGCAGTTCTACCACTTCCACCGGGAAGCGCGCGCGACCGACACCCTGAGCAGCAACAGCGTGTGGTCGCTGTACGAGGACGTCCGCGGCGACGTCTGGCTGGCGACGGATAACGGCATCAATGTCTTCGACCCCCGTACCGGCAAGTTCCGGGTGTACCGGGAGGACGAGGGCGATCCCGCCAGTCCCAGCAGCAATCGCTTCACGACGGTTCGCGAAGACCACGCCGGCGGGCTCTGGTTCGGGTATGCCTACGGGGCGCTCAACCGCTACGATCCGCAGCGGAAGGTCTTCACGCGCGTGCCGCGCGACCTGAAGGGCGTCGACGGCGCGCCGTCGTTGCGCGTCTACGCGTTCGCCGAGGAGGCGGACGGCAAGCTGTGGATGGGGTGCGCCGAGGGCGTGCAGTCCTACAATCCCCGCACCGGCCGGTACGCCGCGCACTTCTTCGATCCGCAGGACCCCTACTTCATCGGCGGTTTTCCCTGCAAATCGCTGCTCGTCGACCGCAAGGGCCACCTCTGGATCGGCACCTACGGCGACGGCATCATCGCCGTCGACCCCGTCAGCGGCGAGCGTCGTCATTTCCGGCACGATCCGCAGGATCCGGGAACGCTGACCAACAACACCGTCCTGTGCGTGGGCGAGGACAAGCGCGGCGGGGTCTGGGTCGGCACCAGCTCCGGATTGAACCGCATCGACACCGCAACCGGCGTGGTGCTGCGCTTCACCGAGCGGGACGGCTTGCCAAACAACACTATCTACGGCATCCAGGAGGACGCGTCCGGTTCCCTCTGGATCAGCACGAACTTCGGGCTCGTCCGTCTCGATCCGCGGACCATGGCACTCGACCATTTCCGCGCCAAAGACGGCGTGCAGAGCAACGAGTTCAACATGGGCGCGGTGCACCTCGGCCGCAGCGGCCGCATGTACTTCGGCGGCATCAACGGGTTCAACGTGTTCTACCCCGAGCACATCCGCAACAACCCGTACGTGCCGCCGGTCGTCATCACGGATCTGCGTCTCTTCAACCGCTCGATCCCGGTCGGCGAGCATACAGGTGGCCGCACCATCCTGACGGCGCCGATCTCGCAGACCGAGCAGGTCACCCTCAGCTACCGCGACTACGTGATCTCGTTCAGCTTCAGCGCGCTGCACTACGCGTCGCCGGAGAAGAACCGCTACGCGTATATCATGGAGGGCTTCGACAGCGAGTGGAACGAGGTCGGCAACTGGCACCACGCCACCTACACCAACCTGCCGCCGGGCCGCTACGTGTTCCGGGTGCGGGGCTCGAACAGCGACGGCGTCTGGAACGAGACCGGCGCGACGGTCGCCGTCACGGTGGAACCGCCGTTCTGGCGGCGAGCCTGGGTGCTGGTGCTGGCGGGTCTGACCGCGCTGACGCTGCTCAACGCGCTGATCCGCTACCGGACCCGCTTGACCAGCGTGCGCACGCGAGAGCTGGAGATGCGCGTCCAGCAACGCACGTCCGATCTCACGCGCGCCAACCACTTCCTGCAGCAGGAGATCAGCGAGCGGCGGCGCGTGGAGGAGGCGCTGCGGGTGGCGAAGGAGCAGGCCGAGGCCGCAACGCAGGCCAAGAGCGAGTTTCTGGCCAACATGAGCCACGAGATCCGCACGCCGATGAACGGCGTGCTCGGCATGACCGCCCTGCTGCTCGAGACTTCCCTCACCGCCGACCAGCGCGAGAACCTCGAAGTGGTGTTCTCCAGTGCGCGCAACCTTCTCGGCGTCATCAACGACATCCTCGACTTCTCGAAGATCGAGGCCGGCAAGCTGGTGCTCGAGTGCATCGACTTCGAGCCGCGTGATATCGTGGACGAGGTGGCCGAGATGCTCGCGCGCCGCGCGCAAGAGAAGGGTCTGCGGTACAGCGGCTGGGTCGACCACCGCGTGCCGAAGGGCTTGCGCGGCGATCCCAGCCGTCTGCGGCAGATCCTGGTGAACCTGACCAACAACGCCGTGAAATTCACCCAGTCCGGCAGCGTCGCCGTGCGCGTCATGGTCGCCGAATCGCACCCCACCTGGACCCGGCTGCGCTGCGAGGTCCAGGACACCGGCGTGGGCATCCCTGACGACCGCATGGACTGCCTGTTCGAGTCCTTCTCCCAGGTGGATGCCTCGACCACCCGCGAGTTCGGCGGCACCGGCCTGGGCCTGGCGATCTGCAAGCAGCTGACCGATCTGATGCACGGCCAGATCGGCGTGCAGAGCGAACTCGGCCGGGGCACCACCTTCTGGTTCGAGGTGGATCTCGGCATGGCGGCCCGCCTGGACGACGACCGCGCCGTCACGCCGCCGCCGCGGGCGCTGCTCGGTTTCGAGGACGACGACCTCCGCGCTCAGGTCAGCGAGCAACTCCTGTATTTCGGCTGGGAGGTCGGTGAGGCCGCGCTGACCGAACTGGGGGGAGAACTCGGGCGGGCGGCCGTGGAGGGCCGGCCCTACGCCGCGACGATCGTCGGACCGTGGCGGGCCGGCGGCGACCTCGACGCACGGCTCGGTCTCATCGCTCCTGCCCTGCGAGCGACCGGCGGCAACTGGATCGTCGTCTCGGCGACGGACGAAATGCCGGATCCGTCCGCGCTCGCCGCGCTCGGTTGCCAGGTTTGCCTGGCATCCCCCGTGCGCCACCGCAAGCTGTCGGCCGCGCTCGCAGGCGCCGACGCCGAACCGCTGATCGGCGTGTCCGCGTCCCGGCCGGCGACGGCGGCTCCGTCTCCCGACGCGACGACGACAGGCGAGAGCACGCTGCCGGAACCGTCGCCTGCCCTGCCGCTGCTGCTCGCGGAGGACAACCCGGTCAATCAGAAGGTCGCGAGCCTCATGCTGCGCAAGCTCGGCTACCAGGTGGAAGTGGTCGCCAACGGCGCCGAGGCGCTCGAGGCCCTGGCGCGCCGGCGGTACGCGCTGGTGCTGATGGACGTGCAGATGCCGGTGATGGACGGCTACGAGGCCGTGCGGCGCCTGCGCGCGGCGGAGAACGGCGTCCTCGATCCGCAGGTCCCCGTGGTCGCGCTGACGGCGCACGCGATGGCCGGCGATCGCGAACGCTGTCTGGACGCCGGCATGGACGACTACCTCACCAAGCCCATCGACGTGGCCAAGCTCGCGGCCGTCCTGGTGCGGCGGCTCGAGCCGCTGACCCAGCCCGCGGTGGTCTGACCGCGCCGCCGTCACCCAGGTGCCCGGCCCGTGGCGGCCGGGCGCCTTCCTCTTTATCGTCCATCCTCCCTTAACCGCTCGCTTGAGCGTGGGAGGATCCATGCGCAAACTCGTGTTCATGGCGGGCTTCCTCGCCCTCCTGGCCGGCTGCGGCGGCCAGGAGACCAGGCCCACCCTGCGATATTCTGCCATCCCCGATCAGAACACCACCGAGCTCGCGGAGAAGTTCGCGCCGCTCACGGCCCACCTCTCGCAGGCCCTCGGCGTGCCGGTGGAGTACGTGCCCTCGCGGGACTATCAGGCCACCGTCGAGATGTTCCGCAACGGCGACATCCAGCTCGCCTGGTTCGGCGGGTTGACCGGCGTCCAGGCGCGGGCGCTGGTGCCGGGCGCGACGGCGATCGCCCAGGGCGACGCCGATCCCTGCTACGTGTCCTACTTCATCGCCAACGCGAGCACCGGTCTCGCGCGCGCGGATTCCTTCCCTCTCGGGATCCGCGACCTCGCGTTCACCTTCGGCTCGGAGAGTTCCACCAGCGGCCGGCTGATGCCGGAGTACTTCCTGCGCGAGGCCACCGGCAAGGCGCCGGCCGATTTCTTCACGCAGCCCTTCGGCTTCTCGGGCAGCCACGACAAGACCATCGAACTTGTCGAGTCGGGCCGCTACCAGGCGGGCGTCGTCAACTTCAAGGTGTACGACCAGCGCGTCGCCAGCGGCAAGACCGACTCCAGCGTGGTGCGAGTGATCTGGCGCACGCCGCCGTATGCCGATTACAACTTCACCGCGCACCCGGTGCTCGAGACCACCTACGGCGCGGGCTTCACCGACCGGCTGCGGGACGCCCTGGTCGCGATCCAGGACCCCGCGTTGCTGGCGGCCTTGCCGCGCCAGAGCCTGGTGCCGGCCGCCAACGATGCCTACACGGGCATCGAGAAGGTCGCGCGTGAGCTCGGAATGCTCCGCTGATCCGCGCGGCGCCGGCTTCGCCCTGGCCGGCGTCGCGGTCCGCTTCGGCGCCATGGCCGCGTTGACGGAGGTCGACCTCGCGGTGGCGCCCGGAGAACTGGTCGCCCTGGTCGGTCCGAGCGGCGCGGGCAAGACCACCTTGCTGCGACTCCTCAACGGCAGCGTCCGCGCGGCGGCGGGCGTGGTGCAGGCGGACGGGCAGGATCTCGTCCGCCTGACGCCGCGCGAACTGCGCCGGCTGCGCGCCAGGATCGGCGTGGTCCACCAGGACCTGCGCCTGGTGCCGAACCTGCGCGTCTCGCAGAACGTGCTGGCCGGCGGCTTCGGGCGTCAGGGACTCGCCGGCGCCATGCGCGCGATGCTGTGGCCGCGCCGCGCCGACCTGGAGCGAGCGCACGAGATCCTCGACCGCGTCGGCATCGCCGACAAGCTCTTCCACCGCGTGGACCGGCTCTCGGGCGGTCAGCAGCAGCGCGTCGCCATCGCCCGGGCCCTCTATCAGGCGCCGGCGGTGCTGCTCGCGGACGAGCCGGTCGCGAGCGTCGATCCCGCGCGCGCCCGCGACGTGGTCGCGCTGCTGGTCGACGTCTGTCGCGAACGCGGCCTGACCCTGGTGATCAGCCTGCACAACCTCGATCTCGCCTGCGAGTTCTTCCCGCGCCTGGTGGGGCTGCGCGAAGGGCGTGTCGCCTTCGACGGCGACGCTTCGGCCCTCTCGCCGGCCGCGATCGCCAGCCTCTACGAATTGCCGGCGGCCGGGAGGATGTCCCTTGGCGAGGCGTGACGCGCGCTGGTCCAGTCCCTACGCCGCGCGGATCGCCGTCTTCGCGCTGCTGCTGGGAGCCGGCTTGTGGGCCTGGTTGCACCTCGACCTGGAGTGGCGCGACGTCCGGATCGAGCCCGGCGGCGGCGGCCTGGCGGCCGATTTCTTCGGCCGGGCGCTGAGTCCGGCGGTGCATTACGAGGGTGACGACGTGCCGCCGGGCACCCGCCCGCTCCTCCTGCAGGCCGCACGCGCCGCCTGGTTCACGCTGGCCTTCGCCGCCGCGGCGATGGCCGTGGCCGTGCCCTGCGGGCTGCTGCTGGGCTTCGCCGGTTCGACCACCTGGTGGGCCGAAGCGCGCGACGAGGGCGGCTCGCGGGGGGGGCGCGGGCGCTGGCTCCCGCGCGCCGTCGGGCCGGTGGTAAGCGGCGCCGGCCGTCTGCTGGCGGCGGGGATGAGGTCGGTCCACGAGTTGCTCTGGGCCGTGATCTTCCTGGCGGCGTTCGGCATCACGCCGCTGTCGGCGCTGCTGGCCCTGTCGTTGCCCTTCGCCGGCATCCTGGCCAAGGTCTTCGCCGAACTGCTCGACGAGGCGCCGCGGGCGGCGGCGGGCGCGCTGCGCGAAGCGGGTGCCAGCGCCGGCCAGGCCTTCGGCGGCGCGATGTTGCCGCAGGCCGCGCCCGACCTGATCGCCTACGCGCTCTACCGTTTCGAATGCGCGCTCCGCTCGTCGGCGGTCCTCGGCTTCTTCGGGTTTCCCACTCTCGGCTACTTTCTCGCTGCCTCGTTCGAGAACCTGCACTACGGCGAGGTGTGGACGTATCTGTTCGCGCTGGTGGCCCTGGTCGCCACCGTCGACTGGTGGAGCGGCGCGGTGCGCCGGAGGCTGGCCGCGTGACGGGGCGGCGGCAGGAGGTCGCGGCGCTGAGCCGCGCTCGTCCCCGCAGCGCGTTCCTGCGCGCGAGCGGGTGGGCGATGCTGGGGCTGGTGATCGTCGCCTGGGCGACCGGCGGTTTCCTCGGCGGCGAGACCTGGTCGGCGCGCCGCGCCGAGAACTTGCGGCGTTTTCTGGGAGAGGTGGTGCCGTGGCCCCTGCGGGACGAGGCCTGGGACTGGCGCGAGGCCTGGACCTGGGGCGCCGCCCTGTGGCACGACCACTTCGCCGAGGCGGCGACGACGACGCTCGCCATCAGCGTGCTGGCGATCCTGCTCGCCGCCGTGATGGCGGCGGGCCTCTCGCTGGCCGCGGCGCGTACCCTGTCGCGGCCCGACCCCTTCCTCGACGATCCGCGGCCGCCGCGCCGCGGGACGCGCGCGCTCTGGTCGCTGCTCGTCTGGACCACGCGCGCGCTGTTGATCGGCCTGCGCTCCATCCCCGAGTACGTGTGGGCCTTCCTGCTGCTGGCGGTGTACGGGCCGCGGGCCTGGCCGCTGGTGCTGGCCCTGGCGCTGCACAACGCGGGCATCCTCGGCAAGCTGGCCGCGGACATGCTCGAGAACCAGCCGCCGGCGGCGCTGGCCGCCTTGCGCGGCCTCGGCGCCACCCGCGCCCAGGTCGCGGCGGCGGGCCTTTTTCCCCTCTCGGCGAACCGATTTCTCCTGTACGTTCTCTACCGCTGGGAGACCTGCGTGCGCGAGGCCACCGTGCTCGGCATGGTCGGCATGGTTTCCCTCGGGTTCTGGATCCAGGATGCCCGCGCGCGCAACCGCTACGACGAGATGGCGCTCGGCGTGGCGATCGGTGGCGCGATGGTGATCCTCGGCGACGCGATCTCGGCGGCCACGCGGGCCCTGGTCCGGCGAGCCTGACCGCCAACGAAAGGAAGGACCGTGACCGACGGCATGGGCGAGGGCCGGGTGAGACCGCTGGCCGGGGAGGCACGCGCGCCGGGCCGCGGTCCCGTGCTCTACTGGATGCAACGCGACCAGCGCGCCCAGGACAACTGGGCCCTGGTGCAGGCGCAGGCAGCGGCGCTAGCCGCCGGCCGGCCGCTCGGCGTGGTCTTCTGCCTGGCGCCGGAGTTCCTCGATGCCGCGCGGAGGCAGTACGTATTCCTGCTCGCGGGCCTGCGCGAGACCGCCGCCGAGCTTGCCGCGCTGAACATCCCGTTCGTGCTGCTGGCGGGCGACCCGGCGCGGGAGGTCGCCGAATTCGTCGCGCGTCACGACGCCGCGCGGCTGGTGCTCGACTTCAACCCTCTGCGCCTGCCCACGTCCTGGCAGGCCGAGGTGGCGCGACGGGTCACGATGCCCGTCGATCAGGTGGACGCCCACAACGTCGTCCCGGTGTGGGTCGCCTCGCCGAAGCAGGAGTACGCGGCCGCCACCCTGCGGCCGAAGCTGAACCGCGTGCTGCACCGCTACCTGCAAGAGTTCCCGCCGCTGGTAACGCACCCGCACCCCTGGGCCGAGGCGCCGCGCGGTCTCGACCTCGTCGCCGCCCTCGACCGCGTCCGCGCCGCCGACCACGGTCCGGCGCTCGCCTGGATCACGCCGGGCCCGCGGGCCGCGCGCGCGGCGCTCGCGACCTTCGTGTCGCAGCGGCTCGACGACTACGCCCTCGGGCGCAACGACCCCACGCGCGCCGCGCAGTCCGACCTCTCGCCCTACTTCCACTTCGGCCAGCTCGCGCCCCAGCGCGCCGCGCTGGCCGTGGCGACGCACCCGGGGGCGGAGGCCAGCCGCGAGGCGTACCTCGAGGAGCTGATCGTCCGGCGCGAGCTGTCCGACAATTTCTGCTTCTACAACCCACACTATGACGACGCGTCCTGCTTCCCCGACTGGGCCCGCGGCACGCTCGAGGCGCACGCCGCCGACCGGCGCGAGGTGATCCTCACGCGCGATCAGCTCGAGGCGGCGGCCTCGCCCGACCCGCTCTGGAACGCGGCGCAGCGCGAGCTGGTCCACCGCGGCAAGATGCACGGCTACCTGCGGATGTACTGGGCCAAGCAGATCCTCACCTGGAGCCGCGACGCGGACGAGGCGCTCGCCCACGCCATCGCCCTCAACGACCGCTACCACCTCGACGGCCGCGACCCCAACGGCTACGTCGGTTGCGCCTGGAGCATCGGCGGCGTGCACGACCGCCCCTGGGGCGAGCGCCCGGTCTTCGGCATGGTCCGCAGCATGACCCACGGCGGCTGCCGCCGGAAGTTCAAGATCGACGTCTACATGAAGCAGATCGGCCACCTCGTCCACGGGAGCCAGGCATGACCGACACGCCGCCGATCCTCGTCGGAGTGAGCACCTGCTTGCTGGGCGAGAAGGTCCGCTGGGACGCCGGCCACAAGCGCAACGACTACGTGCACGAGATGCTCGGCGAGTACTTCCAGTTCGTCCCGGTGTGCCCGGAACTGGAGGTCGGCATGGGGGTGCCGCGCGAGCCGGTGCACCTGGTCGGCGACCCGTCGTCCCCGCGCATGGTCGGCAACAAGAGCGGGGACGACTGGACCGCCCGCCTGCACGCCTGGTCCCGCGCGCGCCTCGAGGACCTCGCGGCGCTGGGCCTCTCGGGCTACATCCTCAAGCGCAGTTCGCCGAGCTGCGGCATGGAGCGGGTGCCGGTGAAGGACGCCAGGGGCATGCCGCACAAGGTGGGCCGCGGCCTCTTCGCCGACGCGCTCCTGCGGCGCCTGCCGCGGCTACCCGTCGAGGAGGAGGGACGCCTGAGCGACGCCGGACTGCGAGAGAATTTCATCGTGCGGGTGTTCGCGTACCACCGCGCGCAGCAGGTCTTCGCCGGCCGCTGGCGGCGGGGCGACGTCGTGTCGTTTCATACGCGCGAGAAGTTCCTGCTGATGGCGCACAGCCCGGAGCGGTTCAGGCGGCTCGGGGCGCTGGTGGCCGCGGTCAAGGACCACCCGCCGGCCGCGTTCCGCGACCTCTACCTGGACCTCTACATGGAGACGCTGCAGCAGCGGGCCACGACGCGCAAGAACGTGGACGTGATGCAACACGTCCTCGGCTTCATGAAGAAGGACCTCTCGTCGGCGCAGAAGCAGGGGATCCTCGCGGAGATCGAGACGTATCGGCGCGGCCTGGTGCCGTTGATCGTGCCCTTGACCCTGCTGCGGCACTATCTGGGGTTGCTGGGCGTCACGTATCTGCTGGAGCAGACGTATCTGCAGCCGACGCCGGCCGAGCTGGCGCTGCGCAACCACGTCTGACGGGCGGGTTACTTCCAGAACTCCTCGACGAAGATCTGGCCCGGCGCCTTGCGGCTGTGCACCGCGAAGCCCTTGTCCATCAATCGCCGCTTCATGCCCTCGACCATCAACGGATTCCCGCACAGGAACACCGACGTGCGCGCGGGATCGAGCTCGTGCCCGAGTCGGGCGTCGACGGTGCCGTTGTCGAAGTACTTGTCGGCGAAGCCCGTCTCGCCGTTCCAGGTCGGATCGCGGTCGGGCTGGTCGATGATGGGCAGATAGTGGAAGCTGGGGAAACGCGCGGCGAGGCCCTCGAGCTCGGTGCGGTAGCCGAGGTCGAAGCTCACGCGGCTCGCGTGCACGACGACGGTCTTGCGGGTGTTGTTGAAGGCGTAGCGCGACCGGAGCATGCTGATGTACGGCGCCAGGCCGGTGCCCGTGGCGACGAAGACGAGGTCGTGATCGGGCTGCACGTCGTCCAGGGTGAACATGCCGACGATCTTGCTCCCGAGCCAGATCCGGTCGCCCGGTTGCAGCGCGAAGAGACGGGGCGTGAGCGCGCCCGTGCGCACCAGGGCGACGAAGAACTCGAAGTAGTGCCCGTGGAGGCTCGACGAGGCGATGGAGTAGGCGCGCTTGATGACCTTGTCGGGCTCGGCGGGCGGATCCTCCGGCTCGGCGAAGGGGCTGCGCGGGGCGCTCCCCGGCAGGCCGAGCACGGTGTACTGGCCGGCCTTGAAGGGCGCCAGGGCCTCGTCCGGGGTCACCTGCAACACCAGGAGCCCGTGGTTGATCGCGTAACTCATGGTGACGGTGGCGTTAAGTTCCGAGGACATCGCCGGTTCTGCCTCCTGCCGCATGCCGCAATTCGCCGTCCGCAAGAGGGCAACGATAACACCCGCTCAGACGAACTCAAACCTCCGCAAAAACATATGTTGACAGTTATGGTATTCTATTTAGATTGAAGATAAGAAACGTGTTAAATGTCCGGCATCGGGACGACAACCCTCTGGAGGATAGAGAAATGGCTCACGAACTGCCGCCGCTGCCGTACCCCTACGACGCCCTGGAACCGCACATCGACGCCCAGACCATGACGCTCCACCACGACCTGCACCACAAGAGCTACGTGGACGGTCTCAACAAGGCCGAGCAGATGCTCGCGCAGGCCCGCCAGAGCGGGGATCTGTCGCTGGTGAAGCACTGGGAACGGGAGGCGGCGTTCCATGGCAGCGGCCATCTGCTGCACGCCATCTTCTGGCAGAACCTGGCGCCGGCGGGCAAGGGCGGCGGCGGAGAGCCGACCGGCGACCTGGCGAAGCAGATCAACGCCGATTTCGGCAGCTTCGAACACTTCCGCGCGCACTTCGCCGCGGCGGCCACCCAGGTCGAGGGCAGCGGCTGGGCGATCCTGGCCTACCGGCCCTTCGACGGCGTGCTGGTCATCCTCACGGCGGAGAAGCACCAGAACCTGACGCAGTGGGGCGTCGTCCCCCTGCTGGCGCTCGACGTGTGGGAGCACGCCTACTACCTGACCTATCAGAACCGGCGCGCGGAGTACGTGAAGAACGCGTTCGCGATCTTCAACTGGGCCGACGTGGCCGAGCGATTCGCCGGCGCGCGCAAGCGCAGCCTCGCCATGGGAGGATGACATGCTCCGGATCACCAAAGCCGAGGAACAGGCCGTCCGCCTGGTCATGAGCCTGGCCATCGACGGCGGGCAGCTCACGCTGGCCGAGATGGCCGAGCGGGAGCGGCTCCCCGAGCCGACCGTCGCCAAGCTGCTGGGCCTCCTGCGGCGCGGCGGCGTCGTCGACGCCATCCGCGGCCGCAACGGCGGCTACGTGCTCGCGGGCACGCCCGAGCAGATCTCGACGGCGCAGGTCCTGCGGGCCCTCGGCGGCGATCCGGCGCCCGAGCACGCCTGCATCAGCGATCCCGAGCACGGCGCGGACTGCCCGCGCCAGGACGACTGCGGCCTGCGCGCCGTCTGGCGCCACCTGCAAGAGCGCGTCACCGAGTTGCTCGAGAAGACCACCATCGCCGATCTGCTGCGCGTGGAGTCCACCGTCGGCGGACAGCTCACGCAGATCTGGCCCGCGCCCGAGGGGCAGCACCAGGACCTGGCCGCCCTGCGCGGCAAGACCATGAGCGAAGGAGCCTGACCAGCGATGAGCACCAGCACCCCGCTGTTCGCCTGCCGCGGCCTGCGCGTGCACGTGGGCGACAAGGAAATCGTGAAGGGCGTCGACCTCGAGATCCGCGCCGGCGAGAAGCACGCCCTGATGGGCCCCAACGGCTCGGGCAAGTCCACGCTCGCGGCGGCGTTGATGGGCCATCCCGCCTACCGCGTCGAGGGCACCATCCTGCTCGATGGGCAGGAGGTGACCGAGATGTCGCCGGACGAGCGCGCGCGCCGGGGCATGTTCCTCGGCTTCCAGTACCCCGTGTCGGTGCCCGGCGTGACCGTGGCCAACTTCCTGCGCGCGGCGCTGTCCGCGCGGCGCGGCGCCGAGGTGCCGGTGCGGGAGTTCCGCCGCGAGATGCTCGCCGCCTTCGAGACGCTCAGCGTGCCCAAGGACTTCGCGGGCCGCTACCTCAACGACGGCTTCAGCGGCGGCGAGAAGAAGCGCCTGGAGATCATGCAGATGCTGCTGCTGCAGCCCGCCTTTGCACTGCTCGACGAGACCGACAGCGGCCTGGACATCGACGCCCTCAAGGTGGTTTCGCAGGGCGTGAACGCGGCGGCCACCGCCGACAACGCGCTGCTGCTGGTGACACACTACCAGCGCATCCTCGACTACGTCCGGCCGGACGTGGTGCACGTGTTCATGAACGGCACCATCGTGCGCACCGGCGGCCCGGAGCTCGCGCTCGAGCTCGAAGCCCGCGGCTACGACTGGCTCACCGCCACCACGGAGGCTCGGACATGAGCGGCAGCCACATCGCCGACCTCAACCTCGACTACCGGCAGAAGTACGGCTTCTCCGATCCCGAGGAGTACCTCCACAAGGCGCCCAAGGGCCTCGACCACACCACTGTGGAGATGATCTCGCGGTTCAAGAGCGAGCCGGACTGGATGCGGGAATTCCGCCATGCCGCCCTGGACACCTTCCTCGCCAAGCCGATGCCGGGCTGGGGCGACCAGGCAGCGCTGAACTCGATCGACTTCGCGGACATCCACTACTACATGAAGTCGTCCGAGGGCAGCGCGACCGACTGGGACGACGTGCCCGACAAGATCAAGCGCACCTTCGACCGCCTGGGCATCCCCGAGGCGGAGCGCAAGTTCCTCGCCGGCGTGACGGCGCAGTACGAGTCGGAGGTGGTTTACCACTCCATCCGCGAGGACCTGACCAAGCAGGGCGTCCTCTTCACGGACATGGACAGCGGCCTGCGCCAGCACGAGGACATCGTCAGGAAGCACTTCGCGACGGTGATCCCCTCCGCCGACAACAAGTTCGCAGCCCTGAACAGCGCCGTGTGGTCCGGCGGGTCGTTCATCTACGTGCCCAAGGGCGTCAAGGTGGAGATCCCGCTGCAGGCCTACTTCCGCATCAACGCCCAGAACATGGGGCAGTTCGAGCGCACGCTGATCATCGCCGACGAGGGCGCCTCGGTGCACTACATCGAGGGCTGCACGGCGCCGATGTACTCCACCAACAGCCTGCATTCGGCCGTGGTCGAGCTGATCGCGATGCCCGGCGCGCACATCCGCTACACCACCATCCAGAACTGGTCGAACAATGTCTTCAACCTGGTGACCAAGCGCGCGTTCGCCTACGAGGACGCGGTCGTGGAGTGGGTCGACGGCAACATCGGCTCCAAGCTCACCATGAAGTACCCGGCGATCTACCTGATGGGCGAGCGGGCTCACGGCGAGGTGCTCTCGATCGCCTACGCCGGCGACGGCCAGCACCAGGACGCCGGCGCCAAGATGATCCACGCGGCGCCGAACACCAGCAGCCGCATCATCAGCAAGTCGATCTCCAAGGGCCGCGGCCGCAGCACGTATCGCGGCATGGTCAAGGTGGCCAAGGGTTGCCCGGGCTGCCGCACCAGCGTCGAATGCGACGCGCTGCTCATCGGCGAGGACGCCCGCACGGACACCTATCCGACCATGGAGATCGCCGAGGACGACGTGCGCGTCGAGCACGAGGCCCGCGTCTCCAAGCTGGCGGACGAGCAACTCTTCTACCTGCAGAGCCGCGGCCTGAGCGCGGACCAGGCGCGCCTGATGATCGTCAACGGCTTCATCGAGCCGTTCGTGCGCGAGTTGCCCATGGAGTACGCGGTGGAGATGAACCGGCTCATCGAGCTGGAAATGGAGGGCAGCGTTGGCTGATCTGGCACTGGCAACCGTCCTCGACGCGAAGGACGTGGAGACGTTCAGCGCTGGTCGCGGCGAGAACGCCGCCGCGCTGGCCTGGCGGCTGGCCGCCGCCGAGGCGCTCGGCGCCCTGGCGTTGCCCGACCGCGTCCAGCACCTGTGGAAGTACACCGATCCGGCGGCGCTGCTGCCGTCGACGCCGCTGCTGACGGCCGGAACGGCGGCCGCCTGGTACGCGCCCGAGATGCCGGCCGGACCGGCCGTCCTGCTCCTGCCGGGGGAGGCGCCCCGGCTGAATGGCGCCGCCGCGGCGGCGGGCCTGAGCGTCGGACCTCTCTTCGCAGACCCGCGCGATGCGTCCCTCGTCGGCCGCGCCGCTCCCGCCGCCGAGGGGTACTTCGCCGCCTTGAACGCGGCCGCCTGGAGCATGGGCGCCGTGGTGCGCGTTCCGCGCGGCACCGACCTGGCCGAGCCGCTGCGCGTGCTCCTGCCCGCTCAGTCCGCGCCCGTCGTGACCCGACTGCTGGTGGTTGCCGAGGAGGGATCCCGCGCCACGGTGGTCGAGGACCACGTCGGGGGTGGACCGGATTCGCTGGTCCTGGGCGTCACCGAGGTGCTCGTGGGCGCCAATGCCGAGGTCCGTCACGTGCTGGTGCAGCGCTGGCAGTCCGGAACGCGCGGCCACCTGCTGGTGCGGGCCCGCACCGAGCGGGACGGCCGGTTCTTCAGCGCCACGGCCGGCCTCGGCGGCCAGCTGGCCAAGACCGACGTCGGCAGCGAGCTGGCCGGGCCGGGCGCCCGCAGCGAGCTGGTCGGTTTCGCGCTGGCCGAAGCGAAGCAGCGGTTCGACCATCACACGCGCCACGTGCACACGAGCGGCCGCACCTGGAGCAACATCGAGTACAAGGTGGCGGCGGCGGGGAAGTCGCGGTCGTCCTACACCGGGCTGATCCGGATCGAGACCGACGCGCCCGGGAGCGAGGCCTACCAGGAGAACCGGAACCTGCTGCTGTCCGAGCACGCGCACGCCGACAGCATCCCGGAGCTGGAGATCCTGACGGACGACGTGAGCTGCACCCACGGGGCGACGGTGGCGCCGGTCGACGACGAACAGGTCTTCTACCTGCAGAGCCGCGGCCTGCCGACGACGCTGGCGGTGCGCCTGATCGTGCGCGGCTTCCTGGAGTCGACCCTGGGCCAGGTGCCGTCGCCGCTGCGGGAAGAGCTGGAGGATCTGGTCGCGGCGAGGCTCGCGCGCGTCGAAGGGACGGCGTGACCGTGGCCTGGCATCGCGTGCTGCGCCTGGACGACCTCGCCGTCGGCGAATCGCGGGCGGTGGAGGCGGACCTTGAGGAGATCCTGATCTGCCGGGTCTCGGCCGACGGGATCCACGCCGTGAGCGACCGCTGCACCCACGACGACGGTCCCCTCGGCGACGGTCCGTTGGCCGGCCGGGTGGTGACCTGCCCGCGCCACGGCGCGCAGTTCGACGTGACCACCGGCGCGGTGCTGAAGATGCCGGCGCCGGTGGGCCTGCAGACCTACCGCGTGCGGGTCGCCGAGGGCTGGGTCGAGGTGGAGGTCGACTGATGTCACGCCACGACACCGTTGCGGGCAGCCTCGAGATCGGTCTGCGCCGGGAGCAGTTCCCACTGCTTGGGCGCGAACTGAATGGTCGTCCCCTGGTCTATCTCGACAACGCCGCCACCACGCAGAAGCCGGAGGCGGTGCTGGCGGCGCTGGACCGCCACTACCGCGAGCACAACGCCAACGTGCACCGCGGGCTCAACGCTCTCGCGGGCGAGGCGACGGAGGCCTACGAGCACTGCCGGGCCGTGGTCGCGCGCTGGCTGAACGCGCCGTCGCCGTCGTCGGTGGTCATCACCCGGGGCGCCACCAGCGGGCTGAACCTGATCGCCCGCGGCTGGGAGCGCCATCTGCGCGAGGGCGACGAGATCCTGCTGACCGAGATGGAGCACCACGCGAACCTGGTGCCCTGGCAGATGCTCGCGGCGCGCAAGGGCCTGACCCTGCGGTTCGCGCCCCTTAGCGACGACGGCGAGCTCGACCTGGCGGCGCTGACGGAACTGCTCGACGACCGTACCCGCGTCGTGTCGCTGACGCAGGTGAGCAACGTGCTCGGCACGGTGAACCCGGTCGCCGAGATCGTGGCCGAGGCGAGGCGCCGCGGCGCGCTCACGGTGGTCGACGCGGCGCAGGCGGTCGGGCACCGGCCTGTGGACTTCGCCGCGCTCGGGGCCGACCTCCTGGTCTTCTCCGCGCACAAGTGCTACGGCCCGCTGGGGCTCGGCTTCCTGGTGGGGCGGGCCGAGACGCTCGCCGACCTCGACCCGCTCGAGGGCGGGGGCGAGATGATCGAGTGGGTGCAGTGGCAGGACGCGACCTGGGCCGAGGTGCCGCGCCGGTTCGAGGCGGGCACTCCGAACATCGTCGCGGCGGCGGCCTTCCCGGCCGCGGTGGCGATGCTCGAGGAGCTGGGCCTCGCCGCCGTCCACGCGCACGAGGAGGCGCTCACGGCCTATGCGCTGGAGGCGCTGCGGGCCCTCGGCGGGCTCACCGTCTTCGGCCCGGCCGACGCCGCGCGGCGCGGCGGGCTGGTGTCGTTCCATGATCCCGGCATCCATCCGCACGACCTCAGCACGGTCCTCGATCAGCTGGGCATCGTCGTGCGCGCGGGACATCACTGCGCGCAACCGCTGCACCGCCGGCTCGGCGTCCCGGCCACGACGCGCGCCAGCTTCGGCATCTACAACCGCCGCGACGAGATCGACGCGCTCGTCGACGGCATCCGGGCGGCGAGAAAGGTGTTCGGCGCATGATGGGCGATCTCGATTCCCTCTACCGCGAGGTGGTCCTCGACCACCATCGCCACCCACGCGGCAACCGTCCGCTCGCCGCCTACGACGTGCAGGCCTCGGGCAAGAACCCGTCGTGCGGCGACGAGGTCACGCTCCAGGTGAAGTTCGACGGCGACCGCTTCGCGCAGGTCGGCGTGATCTCCCGGGGCTGCGCCATCTCCACGAGCAGCGGCTCGATGATGGCCGAGATCATCGAGGGCCGCACCATCGCCGAGGCCACCGTCGTCGCCGATCGCTTCAAGGCCGTGATGCAAGGCGAGGCGTGGCCGGACGACCTCGACCTCGGCGACCTCGAGGCCCTGCAGGGCGTGAAGAAGTTCCCCGTGCGCGTGAAGTGCGCGCTCCTGCCCTGGGTCACCCTGCTGGACGCGATCCTCGCGCACGCCGAGGGGCGCGCGCCGGATCCCGTCTCCACCGAGGGCCTCACGGTGGACGGCAAGCCGATGGACGTCACGATCAGTGGAGGCAACCCCTCATGACCACTCCGACCTGCACGCCCGAGAGCGTCCTCGACGGTCTGCGTCCGGTGAAGGACCCGGAGCTGAACCTCTCGATCGTCGAGCTCGGTCTCGTCCGCGGCATCACCGTCCACGACGACACGGGCAAGGTCGACATCGATCTCACCCTCACCAGCCCGATGTGTCCGCTCGGCCCCGAGATCATGGCCGCCGCCAAGGGCGCCGCCGAGCGCGTGTCGGGCGTGACCGAGGCCGCCATCAACCTGGTCTGGTCGCCGCTCTGGGATCCGCACGTCGACTGCAGCGAGGACGCCAAGGCCGAGCTGGGCATCTGGGACTGAGTTCCGCCGTCGTCCCCGGCCCCCCTGGTGACGATACCCTTCGCGCCTTAGATTGACGACTGGTTCCCCCCGCGCAGACGAAGGAGCAAGACCATGCGCCGACATCTCTGGATCCCCCTGCTCGTGCTGGCCGTCGTGCTGGCCGGCGTCGCCGTGAAACTCGACCAGAATCTCGACCGGAGCCGGACCGAGTTCGCCGCGCTGCAGGCCGACGAGGCGGCGACGCGCGAGCGCTACGGCCAGGCGATCGGGGAGATCGCCGCCATCCAGGACAGCCTCGACGCCATCGTGGTCGGGGACGACGGCACCCGCCGCCTCGAGGAGCAGCTCGACGCCGAGCGCAGCCTGACCCGGGAGCGCTCGGACGAGACCATGGACCGCATCGCGGTCATCCGGGCGGGCGTCGAGCGCGCCAAGGTCCGCATCGAGGATCTCGAGGCGCGCCTGAAGGCGAGCGACGTCAAGGTGGCGGGCCTCGAGAAGCTGGTCCAGAACCTCCGCGCGTCCGTGGCCGAGAAGGAGGCGGTCATCGCCCAGCTCACCACCCGGGTCGACGAATTGCAGACCCAGGTCGCCGGGCTCACCACCAAGGTGCAGGAAGGCGAGCAACTGATCGAGGCCCAGGCCGTGACCATCGAGACCCAGACGGCGGCCATCGAGGACCGTCGCCGCGAACTCGGGACGGTCTACTACACCATCGGCACCAAGAAGGAGCTGAAGGAGGCCGGCCTCGTCGTCTCCAAGGGCGGTATCCTCGGCCTCGGCAAGACCCTGCAGCTGTCGGGCCAGTTCGACGGGACGGATTTCACGCCCCTGGACACGGACAAGGAGACGGTGATCCACATCGCCGCCGACGAGGTGCGGCTCCTGAGCGACCAGCCGGTGACCAGCTACGCCCTCGTTCCGGTGGGCGAGGAATTCGAGCTCCACATCCTCGACCCGGTCGCCTTCCGGGCGGTGAAGCACGTCGTCATCATGACGTCCTGAGGGTGGCGGGGGGGAGGGGCTAGCCGTCCTTCCCCCCGAACCTCACCTCCGGCCAGTCCCGCCAGCGGCGCAGGTCGTGGACGAAGACCTCGCCGAGACGTTTGCGCGCGCGCGTCCGGTACGTGACCTGGGCGCGGACCTGCTTGCTGCCGCGTCGTCCCAGGAGTTCGCGCGTCACATCGACAAACACACGTATTTCCTTGCCGGAGCGCAAGATAGGGGTGTTGTCGAACATGCCGAGGGCGGCGACGTCCACGGCGCCGCCGGCGCCGAGCAGCGGCTTGGCGAAGGTCACCTGCACGTCGAACGCCGTCTCGGGCCCGTCGTTCGCCAGGACCAGGTAGAGGCATCCCCGATCCTGCTCGACGTCCAGGAGCACCTCGGGGTCGCCGGGTCCGGGCTGACTCATCCGTTCGGCGGGCCGGTTCGATCTGGCCATGCTACTCCAGTTCCAGGCCCTCGTGGGTGATCTCGAGGCTCTCCAGCGCGATTTCGCTGGCGCCCGCGCGGAGGCTCGGGCCCGCGTATCTGCACGGCCAGCCCCGCCGGAAGCGCCAGCGCAGGACCGGCGTGCGCGTCTCGTCGAGCAGGTCGATGGTGCCGTCCAGGCGTTGCACCTGCCCATCCAGGCCGGCCCGGATCCACTGCCAGAACGCCGTGTCGCCGGTGATGCCCCGCTTGAGCGTGAGGTTGGTGAACGACTTGAGGCCCGGCAACTTGCGGACCGTGTGGTCCTCGCCGCCGGTGCGGTACTCGATCACCTCGATCTGCGCGTCGAGTCCCGACACCTCGCTGAAGGCGGCCCGCAGGCCGTTCTCGCCGATGCCGGGGATGGTGACCAGGAAGTTGTAGCCGGCGTAGGGGTCGTCGCGATAGGTGGCCATGCTTCACTCCAGGTGAGAAGGTCGTGACGGGATTCGCGGGCCTCGGCGCCCGGGGAACCGGGTGCGAGCGCCAGGCGCGGGTCCGGTCGGGCACGTCACGACACCGTAGAGGCGGACCGCGCCGGCGGCCAGCGACCGGATCACGAATTGTGCCCGCGAGATTGTGCATCCGGCTCTCTGACGCGCCCGGTCAGCCGGCTCG
>JADHED010000191.1_pt1 | contig 83444 bp, 67 predicted proteins | sample 8952041 | NCBI WGS metagenome assembly JADHED01 (sample SAMN16124423, study PRJNA663239) | bioreactor sludge metagenome | isolation source: sludge (control) | place: India:Bengaluru | collected 2018-09-08
GTGCCGTCGCCGGGGCGGCCGCCCCGCCCGCGGCGGCGCCGGCCGCGGGCTGCGGCGCGGCCGCCGAGACGGGCGCCGGTGCCGGCTGCTTCCGGCCGTAGTAGTGGGACCAGATCGCCACGACGGCCATCGAAAGGCCGACCGCGAGCACGAGATTCAGCAGGTCTTCACGTTTCATTCGGTGTGCTCCGCGGCGGATGACGCGTCGCCGGCCGGCGCGCGACGGGGCGGCAGGTCGAGGCCCCCGGGGTGGAACGGGTGGCAGCGCGCGAGGCGGCGCAGCGTCAGCCAGCTCCCGCGCAGCGCGCCCCACTCCTCGAGCGCCATCAGCGCGTACGAGGAACAGGACGGGAGAAAGCGGCAGTGCGCGCCGAGCGCGGGCGAGAGCAGCGCGCGGTACGCGCGGACGCCCGCGAGCAGGACGCGCGCGGCGACGCCGGGCCGGTGGTCCGGGCCGGCCTTCCCCTGGACGAGGGCCGCGCTCACGCCGGCGAACCCGGACCGGCGTCCGGACCCGCGGCCGGACCGGCGGTGGGGCCGGCGGCCGGACCCGCGGCCTCGCGCCGCTCGAGCGTGCGGCGGGCGCGCTGCGCGAGCCGGAGGAGTTCGTCCTCGATCTGGCGCGCGCTGCGGGTGGTGGCGCTGGCGCGCACGTTGACGACGAGGTCGAGCGTGTCGAACGACTCGGGGTGGCGCCGGAACGCCTCGCGCAGCAGGCGGCGTGCGCGGTTGCGCACCACGGCCGAGCCGACCTTGCGGGTCGCGGTCAGCCCGATGCGTGCCTGTCCCGTGGACCCGGGCATGACGAAGAGCACGAGGTGCTCTCCCGCCACGCGCGTCCCGCGCTCGTAGACGAGCAGGAATTCGCGGCGCCGCGTGAGGCGCCGCGCCGCCGGGAACGCGTGCGCGGGAGGAGTCTTCAGACGGTCAGGCGCTTGCGCCCCTTCTGGCGGCGGCGCTTGAGCACCAGGCGTCCGCCCGTCGTTTCCATGCGCGTGCGGAAGCCGTGCGTCTTCTTCCTGCGTCGGTTGTTCGGCTGGAACGTGCGCTTCATAGGTCAACCTTGGTCCTTCGTTGGGCGGCGATCGCGCGTCGCGCGGCGCCGCGGCCCTACAACTCTTCCTCGAGTCTTCCCCGAGTCTCTTTCGAGCGTCGACGGCTGAACCCCGCCCTCGCCCCGTCGCCCCGAGCGCGCGCGGGGTGTGGGGGGACGTCCGCGGGGTCCCGATAAGGCGCCCTAGATTAGGGACGCCCCGCCCGCCTGTCAATTCTCGACGGCGCAGGCTCTTGCCTGTCAGCGACTTCCGCGGGCGCCAACGAACCGTCGCCGGCGCCCGCCCGCGGACGGTCCCGGCGCCCTCCGAGAAGTCCCGGCTTTTCAGAGATTTCCACAGAAGGCCCAGATGAGGCTTGCTCTCGCGTTGGCGACGGTGCTACGGTTCGCCCGCCTCGGAGGGAGAGCCCCTCCGATCCGTGTCCGGGGTGGTGGGTTCCGACATCGACAATGGCGAGCTGACGGCCAACGGGCCGCCGGGGGACCTGTGGGCGCGAGTGGGTTTCGCGTGCGTACAAGGATTCCCAAGTCCCTGAGAATCAGGAACTTACAGCTCACCCCGGGACGTCCACAGCTGTGGAAAACCTGTGACGGAGAGAGGCGGGCGCCGGTCGCAAGTCGGCCCCCGTCGTGGGGATAGACCTGTGGAAAACCTGTACGCGACCGCTCCCGACGTGGCCCCCTGGGACCGTGTGCTGGCGGTGATCAGGCCCCAGTTGCACCCGGGGACGTACGACACATGGTTCCGGCCCACCCGTCAGTTGCCCTCCGACGGGACCACCCTGCGGGTGGCGGTGCCCAACGAGATGTTCGCCGAGTGGCTGCGGACCCAGTACCTGCAGACCATCCGGAACGCGATCCCGGCGGCGGGCCTCCCGCCCGGCGACGTCGAGTTCGTGCCGCCCCGCGGCGAGGTGCCCCGGCCGGCGGAGATCAAGCCCGTGGTCCCGCAGGAGGGCGCCAGCCACCTCAACCCGCGCTACATCTTCGACAACTTCGTCGTCTCCTCGTGCAACCAGTTCGCCCACGCGGCCTCGCTCGCCGTCTCGGACCAGCCGGGCCGGGCCTACAACCCGCTGTTCCTGTACGGCGGGGTCGGTCTGGGCAAGACCCACCTGATGCAGGCCGTCGGCAACCGGCTGCTGCACCTCAAGCCGGCCACGCGGGTGCGGTATCTCACGTCCGAGCAGTTCATGAACGAGCTGATCACCGCCATCCGCTACGAGGAGACGCCGCAGTTCCGCGAGCGCTACCGGTCGGTGGACGTGCTGATGATCGACGACATCCAGTTCCTGGCCGGCAAGGAGAGCACCCAGGAGGAGTTCTTCCACACCTTCAACGCGCTCTACGACAGCGGCAAGCAGATCGTGATCACCTCCGACTGCCCGCCGCGCTCGATCCCGGCCCTCGAAGAGCGGCTCCGCAGCCGTTTCGAGTGGGGGCTCCTGGCGGACATCCAGCCCCCCGACCTCGAGACCAAGGTCGCGATCCTGAACAAGATGTCGTCCTCTCGGGGCTGGACGCTGCCGGCCGACGTGGGGCTGTTCATCGCCGGCAACATCACCAGCAACGTCCGCGAGCTCGAGGGGTGCCTGACGACGCTGATGGCGGCGTCCAGCATCCGCCGGACACCGCCCGACCTGGTGCTCGCCCGCGAGGTCGTCCGGTCCCTGGTCCCGGCCGAGCCCGAGCCCGTGACGCTCGACACCGTGATCATGGTCGTCGCCCGGCACTACAACCTGCGGGTCTCCGAGCTGAAGGCGCGCACGAACGCCCAGCGGATCGCCTTCCCGCGCCAGGTCGCGATGTACCTCGGCAAGCGGGTGGCCAAGGAGAGCCTGCCGACCATCGGCCAGTACTTCGGCGGCAAGCACCACACCACGGTCCTGCACGCCGTCCGCAAGATCGACGAGCTGCGGTCGTCGGACGCCACCGTCAACCGCCTTATCCAGCAGATCGAGGAGCAGTTGCGTTGAGGCCGTCCACACCGTCCACAGGCCTGTTGACGAAACCCCTGTGCAGGCCTGTGGACGCCGGCCGGGGTCCCCGGATCAACAGCCCGGCCCACAGCGCCGTCCTCAGTCGCGGCCCGGCGCTAGTCACGGGAAAGGGTGGACTTGGACCTCTTTTCCACACGATCCACAGCCCTACTGGCGCTACTGTCCCGTACTTAAGCTTGTAGAATTCTCGGGGTTACCCCCCGGAGACGGACGACGATGAAGATCAGGCTCGACCAGGGCGCGCTCCTCCGCGAGCTGGCCATGCTGCAGGGAATCATCGAGCGGAAGGGCACGATCCCGATCCTCTCGAACGTGCTGATCAACGCGCTCGAGGACGGCCGCCTCAACATCCTGGCCACCGACCTCGAGGTCGGCTTCCGCTCGTCCGTCGAGGCCGAGGTGCAGACGCCGGGTTCGACCGCCGTCCACGCGCGCCGGCTGCACGACATCGTGCGGCGGCTGCCGCCCGGCACGGTGGACTTCCAGCAGAAGGACGGCTCGCTGCACATCCAGTGCGAGCGCATCAAGTACCGCCTCGCGACGCAGGACGTCGAGCAGTTCCCGTCGTTCCGGCAGCGCGAGGGTTCCCCGGTCGCGCTGCTCGCGGCGGACCAGTTCGCCGAGATGATCAAGCGGGTGCTGTTCGCGGTCACCACCGACGATCCCCGCTACAGCCTCGGCGGGGCCCTCTGGGAGCTCAGCGGCGACGTCCTGACGATGGTCGCCACCGACGGCCACCGCCTCGCCCTGACGCGCCGGACCGGCCAGAACGTGGGCAACAAGGACACCCCGCCGCTGGTCGTGCCGCGGAAGGCCCTGGCGGAGCTGCAGCGCGCCGCGGCCGACCACGACGGCGACGCGTACTTCTGGGTCGCCAGCGGCAGCCTGTTCGCGCAGTTCGGCGAGCGCGAGCTCTGGACCAACCTGCAGGAGCAGCGCTTCCCGGACTACCGCCGGGTCATCCCCGCGGGCAACGACAAGATCTTCGAGATCGGCACGTCGGCCTTCCGGGAAGCGATCGAGCGCGTCGCGGTGCTGAGCCTCGAGCACACGCACCTGATCAAGCTCGAACTCGCGACCGACCTCCTGCGCCTCACGGCCGTCCACCAGCAGCTGGGCGAGGCCCAGGAGGAAGTCGCCGTGCAGTACGACGGCGACCCGCTGACGATCGGCTTCAACGCGCAGTACCTCCTCGATTTCCTGTCGGTCGCCGGCACCGAGCGGGTCCGCGTCAGCCTGGGCAAGGAAATGGGCCAGGGGCTGTTCGAGCCGGTGCGCGCCGCCGGCGACACCCGCGAGGACCGCTACGTCGTGATGCCGATGGCGCTGTCCTGAGGCCACCCCGCACAGCTGAAGCGGAGGGGGCGGCCCGAGGGCCGCCCCTCGCGTTTGTTCGAGGGACCGGAGGTCACGGGTGCTGGACTGGATCGAGGTGGAGAGCGTCCGGAACCTCGTCCGGCAGCGCGTCGGCCTCGCCCCCATGGTCGTGGTCTCCGGCGCGAACGCGCAGGGGAAGTCGTCCTTCCTCGAGGCCGCTTACCTGCTGGCGACCACGCGTTCGTTCCGGGTGGTGGACCCCCGGGAGGCGATCGCGCACGGCGCGCCCCACCTGCGGGTCGCGGGGGCAGTGAGGGGGGCCACGGGGGCGGTTTGCGAGATCGGGATGGGGCTCCCCAAAGCGCGTGGCGAGCGCTCGCTAAGTGTGGGACAATCTGACGCTAAGTTGGCGGAATATCTGGGACTTCTGCCCACCCTGGCCCTCGCGGGCGACAGCCTCCGATCGATCGCGGGAAGCCCCGCCGAACGGCGCCGCTTCACCGACCGGGCGACGGCTGCCGCGGACCCCGTGCACCTGGGGGACCTGGGGGAGTACCGGAGGGCGCTCGGGCAGCGGAACGAGCTCCTGAGGGTGGGCGCCGGGGATCGCGAGCTGGACGCGTTCGAGCAGGTTCTCGCGCGGTCCGGCGAGCGGCTGGCCCGGCGGCGGGCGCGCCAGGTGGAGGCCTGGCAGCACGAGATCGGCGCCTGGCCCGAACTCTTCCCGGAGGGGGAGACCGTCCGGCTGCGTTACCGCCGCGCGGGCCTGGGCACCGAGGATGCCAGCGCCGAGAGGCTGGCGGAAAAACTGGCGGCCGCGCGGGCGAGGGATCGCCAGCTCGGCCGGACGAGCGTCGGCCCGCACCGGGACGACCTGGCGCTCGAGGCGCAGGGGGTGGACCTCCTCCGCTTCGGCTCGGCCGGGCAGGTGCGCTCGGCGCTCTCCGCACTGACGCTCGCCCAGGCGCGCTCGGTGCGGGCGAGCCGCGGCGGAGAGCCGCCGCTGCTCGTGCTCGACGACGTCGACACGGACCTCGACGCGGGCCGCCTGGCCGCGCTGCTGCGGGCCGCCGCGGCGGAGGGGCAGGTTCTCGCGGCGAGTTCCAAGCCGGACCTCGCGCCTCCCGACGAGGCGCTCCGGCTGCGGGCCGCCGGCGGCGTCATCACGTGACTCCCGCGGACCGGGCGCGCCCGGTCCTCAGAGGCATATACCGAATGGCCGAACCCGAACAGATCAGCACGCCGGACACCGACTACAACGCGAGTTCGATCCAGGTCCTCGAGGGGCTCGAGCCGGTCCGCAAGCGGCCCGGCATGTACATCGGCTCCACCAGCGTCGAGGGGCTGCACCACCTGATCTGGGAAGTCGTCGACAACAGCATCGACGAGGCGCAGGGCGGGCACTGCGACCGGATCGACGTCACCGTCCACGCGGACGACTCCGTCACCGTCATCGACAACGGCCGCGGCATCCCGGTGGACATCCACCAGGAGGTCGGCCTGCCCGCCGCGCAGGTCGTGCTGACCATGCTGCACGCGGGGGGCAAGTTCGACGGCGGCGCGTACAAGGTGTCCGGCGGCCTGCACGGCGTGGGCGTGTCGGTGGTCAACGCGCTGTCCGAGACACTCGAGCTCGAGATCTGGCGCGGCGGCAGGGTCTACCTGCAGTCCTACGCACGGGGCGTCCCCACGACCGAGTTCCGCGAGACCGGCCGCACGGACCGTCGCGGCACCAAGATCACGTACCGCCCCGACCCGGAGATCTTCGAGACCCTCGAGTTCAACTACGACGTCATGGCGCAGCGGCTGCGCGAGCTCGCGTTCCTGAACAGCGGCGTGCGCATCGTGCTGCGCGACGAGCGCGGCGCGAAGCTGCGCGAGAACGAGTTCTTCTACCAGGGCGGCATCGTCGAGTTCGTCGGCCACCTCAACAAGAATCGCCAGGCGCTGCACGAGCCGCCGATCCTGCTCAAGGGCGAGCGCGAGGGGATCGTCGCGGAGATCGCGCTGCAGTACAACGACTCGTACCAGGAGACGGTCTACTCGTTCGCCAACAGCATCAACACCGTCGAGGGCGGGACGCACATGGCCGGGTTCCGGTCGGCGCTGACCCGCACGCTCAACGCGTACCTGTCGAACGAGGCCGCACGCCTGCCGAAGGAGCTGCGCGAGCTGCAGCTCGCCGGCGAGGACGTCCGCGAGGGGCTCGCCGCGGTCATCTCGGTCAAGGTGCCGAATCCGCAGTTCGAGGGGCAGACCAAGACCAAGCTGGGCAACAGCGAGGTCAAGGGCGTGGTCGAGGCGCTGGTCAACGAGGCGCTCGGCCGGTTCCTCGAGGAGCACCCGCGCGAGGCGCGCCAGATCCTCGACAAGGCCGGCCAGGCGCTGCGGGCCCGCGAGGCGGCCCGCAAGGCGAAGGAGCTGACGCGGCGCAAGGGCGTGCTGGACTCCGGCGCGCTGCCGGGCAAGCTCGCCGACTGCCAGTCGCGCGACCCGGGCGAGTCCGAGCTGTTCCTGGTCGAGGGGGACTCGGCCGGCGGCTCGGCCAAGCAGGGGCGCGACCGCAAGTACCAGGCGATCCTGCCGCTGCGCGGCAAGATCCTCAACGTCGAGAAGGCCCGCTACGACAAGATGCTCGGCCACGAGGAGATCCGCACGCTGATCACGGCCCTCGGCTGCGGGATCGGCACGGACGACCTCGACGCGAGCAAGCTGCGCTACCACAAGGTCATCCTGATGACGGACGCCGACGTCGACGGCAGCCACATCCGGACGCTGCTGCTGACGTTCTTCTTCCGCCAGATGCGCGAGATCGTCGAGCGCGGGCACCTGTACATCGCGCAGCCGCCGCTCTACAAGGTCAAGAAGGGCAAGCAGGAGCTGTACCTGCAGAACGACAACGAGCTCAACACCTGGCTCGTGCGCAAGGCCGCCGAGGAGCGCCGCGTGCGCGCCAGCAACGGCCGCGAGTGGTCGGGCTCGTCGCTCGTCCACCTGCTCGACCAGCTGGTCCAGTTCCGCCGCTACCGGCAGGCGCTCGAACTGCGCGGCTGGCCCGGCCCGGCGATCGAAAGCATGCTCGAGCTCGACTTCGGGTCGCGGCAGGACTTCGCCGACCGGGCCCGGCTCGAGGCGCTGGGCGAGAAGATCGTCGCCCGCGGCCACGAGCTGCGCGAGATCGAGACCGACGAGGGGCACGGCCTGTTCGAGCTGCGGGCGATCGCGCTCGACCGCGGCCACCGCGAGTACCTGATCACCGACGAGGTCGTCTCGTCGGGCGAGTACCGCCAGCTGCGGTCGCTCTTCGCGCACCTCAAGGACATCTCCGACGGCACCGCGCAGGTCATCGACGGCGAGGGCGACAAGGCCAAGGTCGTGGCCGAGCTGACGACGCGCGCGCAGCTGCTCGACCACCTGCTCGAGACCGGGCGCAAGGGCGTGATGATCCAGCGCTACAAGGGTCTCGGCGAGATGAACCCCGAGCAGCTCTGGGAGACGACGATGGACCCGACGCGGCGGCGGCTGCTGCAGGTCCGAGTCAACGACGACGTCGAGGCGCAGGACATCTTCAGCGTCCTGATGGGGGACGCGGTCGAGCCGCGGCGCCAGTTCATCGAGGAGAACGCCCTCGACGTCAAGAACCTCGACATCTAACGATGTGTAGGGGCGGTGCCTCGCGCGCGCAGCGCGCGATGGTCCGCCCGGCCCGCGCCCAGCGCGGGGATTCCAGAGGAACGGAATGGCAGACGAAGGCAGCTCGCAACACAGGATCCCGGTCAGCATCGAAGACGAGATGCGCACGTCGTATCTCGACTACGCGATGTCGGTCATCATCGGCCGCGCGCTCCCCGACGTCCGCGACGGGCTCAAGCCCGTGCACCGCCGGGTGCTCTACGCCATGCACCAGGCCGGCAACGCGGCCGACAAGGCGTACCGCAAGAGCGCGAAGACGGTCGGCGAGGTCATCGGCAAGTTCCACCCGCACGGCGACCAGGCGGTGTACGACACGATCGTCCGCCTCGCGCAGGACTTCTCGCTGCGCTACCCGCTGGTGGACGGGCAGGGGAACTTCGGCTCGATCGACGGCGACCCGCCCGCGGCGATGCGGTACACCGAGATCCGGATGGCGCCGCTCGCGCAGGAAATGCTGCGCGACATCGACAAGGAGACGGTCGACTTCGGGCCGAACTACGACGGCACCGAGGACGAGCCGCTCGTGCTGCCCAGCGCGCTGCCGAACCTGCTGGCGAACGGGGCCGACGGCATCGCGGTGGGCATGGCGACGCGCATCCCGCCGCACAACCTGCGCGAGCTGATCGACGCCGCCGAGTACCTGATCGCGCACCCGGACTGCTCCGTCGACGACCTCGTCCGATTCGTGCAGGGCCCCGACTTCCCGACCTCCGGCGTGATCTACGGCCGGATGGGCATCCGCCAGGCCTACCGCACCGGGCGCGGCAAGATGCTCGTCCGCGGCCGCATCGAGTTCGAGGAGGGGGAGAAGAACAACCGCGACCGGCTGGTCGTGACCGAACTGCCGTACCAGGTCAACAAGGTCCACCTGATCGAGGAGATCGCCGGCCTCGTCCGGGACAAGCGGCTCGAGGGCATCGCGGACATCCGCGACGAGTCCGACCGCCACGGCATCCGCCTGGTCCTCGAACTGCGCAAGGACGCCGTCCCCAACGTCGTCATCAACAACCTGTTCAAGCACACCAAGCTGCAGACGACGTTCGGCGCGATCTTCCTCGCGATCGTGGACGGCCGGCCGCGCGTCCTCGACCTCAAGCGGATGCTCGGCTACTACCTCTCGCACCGGCGCGAGGTGGTGGTCCGGCGCACGGTCTACCTGCTGCGCGAGGCCGAGGCCCGGGCCCACATCCTGGAGGGGCTCAGGAAGGCGATCGACCACCTCGACGCGATCATCGCGCTGATCCGCGCCGCCAGCGGGCCGCCGGAGGCGAAGGAGCAGCTGGTCCTGCGCTTCGAGTTCACGCCGATCCAGGCCCAGGCGATCCTCGACATGCGCCTGCAGCGGCTGACCCAGCTCGAGCGGCAGAAGCTGCTCGACGAGCTGGCCGAGCTGCTGGGCAAGATCGAGTACTACCGCCAGATCCTCGGCTCGACGGCGCTCGTGGACCAGATCGTGATGAACGAGCTGAAGGACATCCGCGAGCAGTACGGCGACGAGCGGCGCACGCAGATCGTCGAGGACGCGGGCGAGATCGAGACCCTCGACATGATCGCCGAGGAGCAGATGGTGCTGACGCAGTCCCACAAGGACTACGTCAAGCGCACGCCGCTCGCGGACTACCGCTCGCAGGGCCGCGGCGGCACCGGCATCCGCTTGATGGAAGTGCAGGACGACGACTTCATCCAGCGCGTCCGGATCGTCTCGACCCACGACACCAGCCTGTGGTTCACGTCGATGGGCCGGGTCTACCCGCTGCCGGTGCACCAGATCCCGACCGCCGGCCGGGCCGCGCGCGGCAAGGCGATCGTGAACCTGCTCGGGCTGCGGCCGGGCGAGCGGGTCCAGGGCCTGCTCGCGATCCGCAACTTCGAGGAGCCGGGGCGCTTCATCGTCACGACGACGCGCAAGGGGATCGTCAAGCGCACCGAGCTGTCGGCGTACGCCAACATCCGCTCGGGCGGCATCATCGCCCTGACGATGGACGACGACGACAACCTGATCTCCGTGCACAACATCGGCGAGTCCGACCACCTGTTCATCGCGACGCGCGACGGGATGGCGATCCGCTTCGCCTGCACCGAGGTCCGGGACATGGGCCGGACGGCGCGCGGCGTCCGCGGGATCGAGCTGCGCGAGGGCGACGTCGTCGTCGGCGCGTCGGTCGTCACCGGCGACGAGGACATCCTCGGCCTCACCACGCTCGGGTACGGCAAGCGGACCCCCGCGGAGGAGTACCGCGAGCAGGGGCGCGGCGGGCTCGGCCTGATCAACTTCAAGACCAACGACAAGACCGGCCCGGTCGTGACCGCGCTCCCGGTGAAGCCCGACGACGAGATCATCGTCGCGACCCGGCAGGGGATGACGATCCGCACGCCCGTCGGCGACATCAGCCAGTTGAGCCGCTCGACGCAGGGCGTGCGCATCATCCGGCTCAAGGAGGACGACGAGGTCGTCTCCGTGACCCGCTCCGGCGCGGTCGAGGAGCCGCCGCAGTCGCCCAAGCAGACGCCTCCCGACGATGCGGAACCGTCGCTCGGCGGTACCATGGACATCGGCGACCTCCCCGAGATCGGCGCCGACGACACCAACCGCAGCGACGACCTGGAGTGACCCCCCGGACGTCACAGGAAGGGACGAGCCCATGAAGTTCTTCATCGACACGGCGGACATCGGCGAGATCAGGCAGGCGGCCCAGATGGGGCTGCTGGACGGCGTGACGACGAACCCCAGCCTCGTCGCCAAGACCGGCAAGCCCTTCCGCCAGGTGCTCGCGGACATCCTCGAGGTCGTCAACGGCCCGGTCTCGGCCGAGGTGACGGCGGTGGACTACCAGGGGATCGTCAGCGAGGCCAAGGAGCTGTCGGCGATCCACGAGAACATCGTCGTCAAGATCCCGATCATCGCGGAGGGCCTGAAGGCGATCCGCTGGTGCGCCGAGAACCAGATCAAGACGAACGTCACCCTCTGCTTCAACCCGATGCAGGCGCTGATGGCGGCGAAGGCGGGCGCGAACTACATCAGCCCGTTCGTCGGCCGGATCGACGACATCGGCCACGAGGGGATGGAGCTGATCCGCCAGATCCGCACGATCTACGACAACTACGGCTTCGACACGGAGATCCTGGTCGCGTCGGTGCGCCACCCGATGCACGTCGTCGAGGCCGCGCTGGTCGGCGCGGACGTCGCCACCATCCCGTTCAGCGTGATCATGGGGCTGCTCAAGCACCCGCTGACCGACAGCGGGCTCGAGAAGTTCCTCTCGGACTGGAAGAAGGTCCCGCCCCACCAGAAACCATAGCGGCGGCGCCTCCCGCGGCGGGGCGCAGCCCCGGCGCGGGATGGTCCGCCCATCAGCGTAGGGCGGCCCAAGGGCCGCCCCTACGCGACGGCCCGCCGACCACCGCCCGCAACGCCGATGCCCGCCCGAGCATCGACCCCTTCCACGAAGGCGGCTCGATGCGACGTCCGTCCCTCCAGCTCGACCGCGGCGCCGCCCTGGCGCGGTTCCACGCGAACCGCGCCCGGACGCGCGCGCTGTTCGACATGCTGGACCCGCGCTTCTACGCGGCGCGGCCGATCCCGCTGCGCAACCCGGTCGTCTTCTACGAGGGCCACGTCGCGGCCTTCGCCGTCAACACGCTGCTGAAGAAGGGGCTCGGCCGGCGCGGCGTCGACCCGCGGCTCGAGACGGTCTTCGCGCGCGGCATCGACCCCGCCGACGAGGCGGCCGCCGTCGCGCGCGGCGGCGTGACCGTCTGGCCGGCCCGCGACGAGGTGCTGCGCTTCGTCGCCGCCTGCGACGAGCTGGCCGCCCGCGCGATCGACGACCCCGCCAGCGAGGGGCTGGAGCACGTCGGCACGATCCTCGAGCACGAGGAGATGCACCAGGAGACGCTGCTCTACATGCTGCACCGGCTGCCGTACCGCGCGAAGGCGCGCGACGTCGCCGAGCGCGCGTTCGGGGTGCGGGCCGGGCGCGCGATCCCGCTGCGCGGCGCGTCTCGCGCCGCGGCCCCGCCGGTCGCGATCCCGGCGGGCGAGGCGCGCCTCGGCGTCCGCCGCGGCGACCTGCCGTTCGCCTGGGACAACGAGTACGAGGCGCACGAGGTGCTCGTCGGCGCGTTCGAGATCGACGCCGACGATGTCACGAACGCGCAGTACCAGGAATTCGTCGACGAGACCGGGTCGCCCGCGCCGGCCTTCTGGGAGCGGCACGACGGCGCGTGGTTCTGGCGCGGGCAGTTCGAGCCGGTCCCGCTGGACGAGGCCGGCGACCGGCCGGTCTATGTGACGCACCGCCAGGCCACCGCCTACGCGCGCTGGCGCGGCGCGCGGCTGCCGACCGAGGCGGAGTGGCACCGCGCCGCCGACGCGGCGGGGCTCGGCGGCCCGCCCACGTTCGGTTTCGATCCGCGGCCCGTCGGCACGGCGGGCACGGGCGCGGTGCGCGACCTCGCCGCGAACGGCTGGGAGTGGACCAGCAGCGTCTTCGGGCCGTTCCCCGGCTTCCGGCCGATGACCTCGTACCCCGAGTACTCCGCGGAGTTCTTCGATGGCGACCACTTCGTGCTCAAGGGCGCGTCGCCGGTGACGCCGCCCGCGCTGGTGCGGCCCAGCCTGCGCAACTGGTTCCGCCCCGACTACCCCTACGTCTACGGGGCGTTCCGCTGCGTGCGCGAGGCCGCGTGATGTCCGCGCCTGCGGCCGACCCCCGCCGGACGGACACGGCGTTCGTCGAGGACGTGCGGCGCGGCCTGTCGCGGCGGCCGTACGCCCTGCCGCCGAAGTACTTCTACGACGCGCTCGGGTCCGCGCTGTTCGACGCCATCTGCCGCCTCCCGTGGTACGGGCTGACGCGCGCCGAGACGGCGCTGATCGAGGGCCACGCGCGCGAGATCGCGGCCCTCGTGCAGGGCGCGCGGCTGTGGGTCGAGCTGGGCCCGGGCAGCGGCGCGAAGCTCGGGCGGCTCGTGCGCGCCGCGGTCCCGGCGCGGCGGCGCCTGCACCTGGTGGACGTGTCCGCGGCGGCGCTCGAGCTCGCGCGCACGAACCTCGAGGGGATCCCCGGCGTCGCGGTCACGACCGACGTCGCGTCGTTCGAGGAGGGGCTCGCCCGGCTCGTGCGGCCCGACGGCGAGCGCGCCCTGTTCCTGTTCCTCGGATCGAACATCGGCAACTTCGACCCCGCGGGCGCGCGCGACCTCCTCGACCGCGTCCGGGGCGCCGCGCGGGAGGGGGACCTCTTCCTGCTCGGCGCGGACCTCGTGAAGCCGGAGCCCGACCTGCTGCTCGCGTACGACGACCCGCTCGGCGTCACCGCCGCGTTCAACAAGAACGTGCTCGCGCGGATCAACCGCGAGCTCGGGGCGGACTTCGACCTCGGCGCCTTCCGGCACCGCGCGCTCTGGAACCGGGCGGCCGCGCGGGTCGAGATGCACCTCGAGAGCGTTCGCGCGCAGCGGGTGCGGATCCCGGCCGCGCGGCTGGTCGTGGACCTCGGGGCCGGCGAGACGATCTGGACCGAGAGCTCGCACAAGTTCACGCCGCGCGGCGTCGCGACGCTGCTCGAGGCGGCGGGGTTCGCCGGCGAGCGGGAGTGGATCGAGGCGGCGCAGGGGTTCGCGCTCACGCTCGGAACGAGGCGACGAACGACGGAATGAGATCCGGTCAGGGGACGCGGCGCTCGAGCTCGTCCGCGAAGTTCACGACGAGGTTGATGTGCGAGGGCACGTCCTCGTCGTCCCCCTTCTGCAGGAAGACGATCCCGCCGTCCGCCAGCGGCTCGAAGCCCATCCCTTCGCGCGTGGACGCCCGCCGGCCGATGTCCAGGTCGAGCGGGCGCGCCGGGCCGAAAGTGCCGTCCGGGTTGAGCGGCGCGCCGACCGGCCGGTCGTCGCGGTCGCTGAAGTAGAGCGACGCGCCGTTGATCGCCCAGGACGGGGCGTAGCCGCCGTTCGACGAGACGATCGTCGCGGGGCCCAGCCGGCCCTCGGGCAGGAACGGCGCGACGTACACGTCCAGGCGGCCCGACTCGTCGCTGACGTACGCGACGCGCCGGCCGTCGGGCGAGAACCGCGCGTTGGGCTGGAACGCGCCGCCGGTCAGCAGGGGCCGCAGGTCGGCCGGCTTCGCCGTGCCGGTGCCGCCCGGCACCCGCAGCAGGACGACGTCGGTGTCGTCGCCCTCGAACCGGCGCAGGAGCATGGCGTCGCCGGACCAGGAAAGCGGGTAGAGCGCCTTCCCGAGGGAGGGGTCGAAGCTGAGGATGCGCCGCGGCGGGCCGCCCGTCACCGGCCGGACGTAGACGCCGTCGTCCGCGTTCTTCGCGAGGCGCAGGTAGGCGATTTCGCGCCCGTCGCTCGAGAACACCGGCGAGAAGCAGTCCGCGACGGGGTCGGCGACGACGCGGCGAAACGTCGGGTTGGCCACGCTCGCGACCCAGATCTCGTACAGGGCGCCGGAGTTGACCAGCACCGCCGCGACCTGCCGCCCGTCGGGTGACGACCGCGGCGGGAAGACGAACGAACGCCGGTCGTCGCCCAGCGGGCTCGCGGGCGTGCCCGGCCGCGCGACCGCGATCGCGCGCTGCCGGCCGAGCGTGCCGCCCGGGAGATAGGCCAGGTTGCGGCCGCGCATGAAGTACGTGCCCGGCATCCAGGCGTCCTCGGCGCGGAGCCCGTCCATCAGCGGCACGGGCGTGCCCTCGATCGACAGCGAGCCGAGGTCGAAGCGGACCGCGTAGAGCATGTCGGCGCGCGCGTAGAGGAGGTGCCCGGTCGGCGAGTACTGCGCGTTGCCGCCGTCCTGCACCAGCAGCCGCGTCCCCCCCGTGCGCAGGTCGAGCAGGACCACGCCGATGTGGAACCCCTGCGGCGTGTACCACAGCGCGTCCACGAACGCGTGCTCGCCGTCGGGCAGGGGGTTGATGCGCGTGAAGCTGGCGTGCAGTTCGCCGGAGTCGATCTTCACGGGCTCGGGCCAGGGTCCGCCGCCGGCCGGCACGATCTGCAGCCCGCGCCCCTCCTCGACGAGGAACGCGAGGTCGCCGTTCGGCAGGACGTCCGCGTCGCGCCCCTTGCGCTCGAACTGCGCGATCTCGGTCGCCGGCGTCCCGCCGTCGATCGCGACCTTCATCAGGCGGACCTTGATCCGGTCCGCGTCTGTCGGGAAGAAGACGTAGAGGTGCCGCCCGTCCGGCGCCGGCAGGAGCCCGCCCGCGCCCTCCGTCCCGGCCACGGGGCGCAGCTCGAAGTCGTCGAGCGCGCGCAGGTAGACGCGGGTCTTCGTCCGGTCGGGCCGGCCGTCCGGCAGCGGCGGCGCCGCGAGGATGACCTCGGTCTGCCCGTCCGGGGCCGGGGAGCCGTTGATCATCACGAGGTCCTTCGGCACGTTGAGCGCGAGCCGGACCGGCTTCTGCTCGGGCACCTGCGGCGCCCAGAACGAGCCGGGGCCGAGGAGGTTCCAGAGCAGCAGGGACGCGAGGGCCGACGCGAGCACGACGAGCGCGGCGCGGGAATGGCGGCCCATGCCCGTCGCGGGCAGCGCGCCCAGGCCGGCGGCGGCCGGCCCGGCCGCGCCGGGCAGCGGTTCGCCGCGCCCGGACAGCACCCGCTCGACCTCGAGCCGCGCGTCGCCGACGTCGCGCAGGCGCCGCTTCGGGTCCTTCTCGAGGCAGCGGCGCAGGAGGTCGCGGATGGCCGGCGGCGTCGCCGGCGGCAGCAGGCTCCAGGCCGGCTCGAGGTGCAGGATCGCGCCGATCCGGTCGGCGACGGTCTCGCCGGGGAAGGGCGGCACGCCGGCGAGCATCTCGTAGAGGATGCAGCCGAAGGACCAGATGTCCGTGCGCCGGTCGACCGCCTTGCCGCGCGCCTGCTCCGGGCTCATGTACCCGACCGTGCCGAGGAACGCGCCGACGCGGGTCTGGTCGGTGGAGATCGTCGGCCACTCGGTGACGCCGGCCGACGACCGGTCCGGGTTGCTGTCACCGGTCGCGAGCACCTTGGCGAGGCCGAAGTCGAGGATCTTGATGCGCTCGTCGGGGGTGAGCCGGATGTTCCCGGGCTTGAGGTCGCGGTGGATGATGCCCAGCTCGTGCGCGGCCTCGAGGCCGGACGCGATCTGGAGCGCGAACCCCAGCGCGTCCTCGACCGACAGGCGCTCGCGCTCGAGCCGCTGGTCGAGTCCCTCGCCGGGGACGTACTCGAGCACGAGGACCGGCGGGGCGCCGTGGTCCCCCTCGGGCTGCTCGAGCCCGTAGATCTGGCCGATGTTCGGGTGGTTCAGCGCCGCGAGAGCGCGCGCCTCGCGGTCGAACCGCGCGAGGCGCTCCGGGTGGCCGGAGAACGTGTCGGGGAGCAGCTTGACCGCGACGTCGCGGGCGAGCCGGGTGTCCAGCGCGCGCCAGACCACCCCCATGCCGCCTTCGCCGAGTTTCTCGACGAGTCGATAATGGGCCAGCATCTGTCCGGACGTGGTGGACATGGAGGCCTCGGCCGCACCGGGGCGAGGGGCGGAACCCGGCACGTCACCACGTTAAGCCAGGCGGGGGACGCCGTCCATGGACCGGCCCCGGCCCAGATGCGAACGGCCCGAACGAGCCGACGGACGGCGGCTCCCTTCGCTTCAGGCCTGCTTGGTCGGGGTGTAATAGCGCTTGAGCCAGCGCGACAGCCCGTCGAGGCCGGGGAAGAGCACGCGCTCGGTGATGTTCGCCTGGTCCAGCTTGTCCCGGACCTCCCACTTGAGCGCCGCCGGGATCACGATCTTGCGGCAGAGCCCCGGGTGGTTCTGCAGCCAGTCGTCGTGCCGCGTCGTGGGGTCCGACATCAGCGAGAACAGCGCGAACTGGTTGACGATCCGGTCGTCGAGCGAGGGGGGCTCGAGAAACACGGGGAACGCCTCCGCGCCCGCGAGCTCGCGCAGCTTCTCGAGCGACGGCGCGACGCGGCTCAGCATCTCCGCGGTAAAGACGTCCGAGCCCTCGGCCTCGAGGATCTGCCGCAGCGGCTCCGGAAGGCGTGCCGCGAGCTGCACGTAGTCGAAGCACCAGAGCAAGCCGTCCACGTCGTAGCGCTCGGTGTTCTCGGTGACGAAGTGCAGGCCGACGTACGGGGAGAAGCTCCAGTCGAGCAGGCGCGTCGGCAGCCCGTGGTGCTGCGCGAGCGCGAGCCAGTTCCAGACCACGTCGCCCGGCACCGCGTCGCGGTGGGCGTACTTCCGGAAGTTGCGCAGCAGGTGCTGCTCCTGCCGGAGCACCGTCCCGCCGAGCCGCTGGATCCCGGTACGCAGGTCGGCGCGGCTGTCGGAATTGCCGCGGAACGCCAGCGACGACCGGAAGCGGCCGATGCGCTCGCGCCAGGAGTCCTCGAACAGGCGCTCCTGCAGCTCCACCCAGCTCGCAACCCGGATCTCCTGCATCGGCGGGCTCCCTCCCGTTCTTCCTCGTCGACGCGACCGCACGCGTCGAGCGCGCGATCACACCACCCGGGCGCGGATCTCGTCGTCCACGAGCTCGAGCCGCACCTCGCGCGCCTCGGGCTCCGAGTAGGCCTCGAAGGCCGCGTCCTCGAGCCGGCGCAGCAGCGAGGACGCGAGGCCGCGCGCGCCGGTCTGCCGGCGCAGCGCCTCGTCCACGATGCGGTCGTACACGCCGGGCTCGACCCGCAGCGCCTTCCCGGCGAGCCGCATCTCGCGGTCCCGCTCGGGAACGACCTGCTCGACGAGGATCCGCTTCAGCGTCGCCGCGTCGAGCGGCGCGAACGGCACGATGCGCGCGAAGCGGCCGATCAGCTCGGGCAGGAAGCCGTAGGCCTGGAAGATCGCGGCGTCCTCCAGCTCGTCCTGCTCGAGGCCGACGGCGATCGCGTCGGCCGCCGCGGCGGCCCCGGGGGACTCCGCGCCGAACCCGATGCCTCCCTTGCGCCGCTTGGCGAGCGCCTTCAGCCCCGAGAACGCGCCCACGGCGACGAACAGCACGTCGTCGGTGCGCATCATCACGTGCTGCTGGTAGGTGCTGTGGTCGAACGCGGTGGACACCGGCACCTGCGAGCGCTCGAGCAGCTTCAGCAGCTCGCGCTGCACGCCCAGCCCCGAGACGTCCTTCGTCGTGCCCGCGCCGGAGAACACCGCGTTGTTCTGGCCGCTCGCGATCTTGTCGAACTCGTCGATGCAAACGACGCCCACCTGCGCGAAGGGCACGTCGCCGTCTGCGGAGTAGAGCAGCCGCGTGAGCAGCGACGAGACGTCCTGGCCGACGTAGCCGGTCTCCGAGAACGCGGTGATGTCCACGAGCGCGGTCGGCAGCTCCAGGATGTCGCGGAACAGCAGCTCGACGAGGAAGGTCTTGCCGCAGCCGGTCGGCCCGAGCAGCAGGTGGTTCTCCTTGGGCGGCAGGTCCTCGCGCGGGCACGCGTCGAGGTAGATGTAGCGCAGCCGGCGCACGTGGCGGTGCGCGAGCAGCGCGAGCGCGCGGCGCGAGGCGTCCTGGCCGACGTAGCCGAGCTGCTCGAGCCGCTCGAAGATCTCGCGCGGCGTCGGGCAGGGGATGTCCGCAAGGCGCTGCCGCAGCCGCTCGAGGGGATCCTGCGCGGGGCGCGGGGCGCGCGCGCGGACGGGGGGGCCGGGGCTGTCGTTCGTCGTCAAGAGGCTTCCTCGGTGAGCCAGGTCAGGAGCGTCTCCCCCGCCGCGGCGAGGCTCTCGGCCGAGCAGGCGGCGAGCGTGTCACCGAGCGTATGCCACTCCGGGTACTCGATGTCGATCAGCAGCGCGGCGGGGATGCCGGCGCGCAGGAACGCCAACTGGTCCGAGACCACCTCGTGCGGCGCGCCGCCGAAGAACGCGGGGTGCTTCAGCGCGCGTCCGATGGTGAACAGCTCGCCCAGGAGTTCGGCGGGCTCCGGCCCCGCCGCGATCGTGATCTTCTCGACGGCGTAGCGCGCGTCGCGGCCGCCGACCATGTCGAGGACGACGGCCGCCGCGACCGGCACCCGCAGCCCCGCCACGAACCGGCGCGAGCCGACCGCGAACGGGTGACCGTCGAGCCCGCCGAGGTCCTCGCCGTCGAAGAACGCCAGGAACACGTCCCGCGCCGGGGGCGCGCCGGCGAGCGCGCGGGCGAGTTCGAGCAGGACCGCGGTCCCGGATCCGCCGTCGTTGACCCCGGCGATCGGCGACTCGCGCCGGCGGCGGTCCGGCTCCCGGTCGGCGATCCAGCGCGTGTCCCAGTGGGTCCCGAACAGCACCGGGTCGAGGCCCGGCTCCCGGCCGGGGACGCGCGCGACGACGTTCGTCAGGGTGGCGACCCCCGGGGGCTCGCCGTTGGGGCACCGCGACCGGGAACAGCGCACGGTCCAGCGGTCGAGCACGGTCGCGAGCCCGAGGCCCCGGAGCGTCGCCTCGATCCACGCCGCCAGCCGCTCGTGCTCCGCCGAGCCGGGCGGGGCCGGCGTGTGCGACGCGTATTCCGCGAGCCGCTCGAACGCGCGCGCGGAGGAGAACGCCGGGCGGTCAGCCATGATCCCGTCATCATCCTAGGGTCGGGGCCGCGTTGCATCCCGTCGCGGGGCGGCGAAGCCTTCGCGGGAGTCGCAAACCTAACCGTGGTGTGTGCTTAGGACTCTTGCGGGGACGCGGCTTTCTGATTGACACGTCGAGGTAAGGCGGTTTCAAATCCGGCCCTCCCCCGGGAGGACCATGGACCCTGCGGCGTTCCTCAGGTCCCATCCGCCGTTCGACCGGCTGCGACCGGACGAGGTCCGCCTGGCGGAGGCCGCGCTCGAGATCGCCTACTACCCGCGCGGAACCCGCATCCTGCACCGCGGCGGGGAGCGCAACGCGCACCTCTACGTCATCCGCAAGGGCGCGGCCCGGCTCGAGCGCGACGGGCAGCTGGTCCAGCAGCTCGAGGAAGGGGATTCGTTCGGGTTTCCCTCGCTGATCGGCAGGACGGGCCCGAGCGTGGACGTCACCGCCAGCGAGGACGTGCTCGCCTACCGCTTCCACGAGGACGCCTTCGCCCAATTGATGAAGTCCGCGGGCTTCGCCGCGTTCTACGTCGACAGCCTGTCGGAGCGGCTGCGCGCCGCCGCCGCCGCCGAGCAGCTGCCGTCCGGGCGGGACCTGGCGACGCCGGTCGCGCAGCTGAACGGCCGGGCGCCCGTCACCGTCGCGCGCACGGTCACCGTGGGCGAGGCGGCCCGCACGATGCGCGACGCCGGCGTCAGCTCGGTGCTGGTCGAGGGCGAGCCCCCGGGCATCCTGACCGACCGCGACCTGCGCGGGCGCGTGCTCGCGGAGGGCCGCGGCCCGGACACGCCGGTGACGCAGGCGATGAGCTCGCCCGTCAAGACGCTGCGCGCGCAGGCGACCCTGCTCGAGGCGCTGCTCTTCATGCTCGGCCACCGCGTGCACCACGTGCCGCTCGTGGACGCCGGGCGGATCATCGGCATCGTCACCGACACCGACGTCCTGCGACGGCACGCGTCCAGCCCCGTCGCCCTGCGCTCGTCGATCGAGAAGTCGACGCAGCCGCGCGACCTGGCCGGGTACGCGGGCGAGCTGGCCGGCGTCGTCGAGGCGCTCGCGTGGGGCGGCCTCGAGGCCGCCGAGATCGGCCGCATCGTCTCGCACCTCAACGACGCCGTCGTGCGGCGGCTGCTGACGCTGGCGGAGGCCGACCTCGGGCCGCCCCCCTGCGCGTACGCGTGGATCGTCTTCGGTTCGGAGGGGCGGATGGAGCAGGCCCTCCTCACGGACCAGGACAACGCCCTCGTGTACGACGACGGCGCGGGGGCCGCGGCGCAGGACTACTTCGGACGGCTCGCGCGGCGCGTCGTGGACGACCTCGTCGGGGCCAGCTTTCCCCCCTGCCGCGGCGGGTTCATGGCGACGGGCTGGCACCGGCCGCTCTCCGCGTGGGCCGAGCTGTTCCACGGCTGGATCACCCGGCCCGAGCCGCGGGCGCTGCTCGAGGCCGCGAACTTCTTCGACTTCCGCCGGGTGCACGGCGCGCTCGACCTCGGCCCGCTCGAGGCGGTCCTCGCCGGCTCGGGGCGCGAGCGCGTCTTCCTCGCCCACCTCGCCCGCGCGGCGCTGACGTGGGAGCCGCCGCTCGGCCTGCTGCGGACGATCAAGGAATCCGACGGGGGCGTGGACCTGAAGCGCGGCGGCCTGATCGCGATCGTCGGCCTCGCGCGGGTGTACGCGCTCGAGGCAGGCCGGACCGAGCGGCCGACGCTGGAGCGGCTGGCCGGGGCGGCGGAGGCCGGCACGCTCAGCGCCGAGGGCGCGGCGACGCTCGCGGAAGCGTTCCGGTTCCTGCTGCGGGTCCGCCTGCGGGCGCAGCTGCGCAAGCTGCGCGCCGGGGAGACGCCGGACAACCGCGTGTCGCTCGACGACCTCTCCGCGCTCGAGCGCTCGCACCTCAAGGACACCTTCGTCGCCATCCGCCAGCTGCAGGAGGCGACCGCGCTCCGCTTCGCCACCGCGAGGCTCGCGTGAGCGCGGCGCGGCGGGCCACGTGATGCTGTTCCGCTCGCCGGCCTGGGACGAGGTCTGCTACTGGGCCCTCGACCTCGAGACGTCCGGGCTGCGCCCGAAGACCGACGAGATCCTGTCCGTGGCGGCGCTGCCGATCCGCGACGGGGTGATCCGCTACGGCGAGCGCCTCGACACCCTCGTGCGCCCGGCGGACCTCGCCTCGCTGCCGCAGGACGGGCTGCGCGCGCACCACATCCTGCCCGCGGAACTCGAGAGCGCGCCCCCGCTCGAGGATGTCCTGGCGGAGCTCGACCCGCGGCTGCGCGAGGGCGCGCTGCTGCTGCACTTCGCCCCGCTGGACGTGACGTTCCTCAAGCACGCGTACCGGCGGGCCCGCCGGCGCTGGCCGGGCCCGCCGGTCGTCGACACGGTGCGGCTGCTCGTCGCGCTCGCGCGGCGCGCGCAGCGCTTCGTGCCGCATCCCGTCGCGCCGCGCACCGAGCTCTCCGCCGCGCGCGCCGAATTCGGCCTGCCGCCCCACCGCGCGCACCACGCGCTCGCGGACGCGCTGGCGACGGCGGAACTCTTCCTGGTCCTGCGCGCGCGTCTTTCGGCGCGGACCCTGCGAGACCTGACCTGAGGCACGCGGCGGCTCGAGCCGCCCGAGGAGGCCGGTGTGCACAAGACGGTTCACGAGATGCTGGAATCGGCGGAGTTCCACGCCCTCGTCCGGAAGAAGTGGACGGTGTCGATCGTGCTGACGATCGCGCTCTTCGTCACGTACTACGGCTACATCCTGCTGGTCGCGCTGAACAAGCCGCTGCTCGCGACGAAGGTCGGCGTGAACACCACGCTCGGCATCCCGGTCGGCGTCGCGGTGATCCTCGGCGCGTGGGTGCTCACCGCGATCTACATCGTCTGGGCCAACCGGACACACGATGCCGAGGTCGCGGCGCTGCGCCGGAAGCTGAACCCGGTGCTCACCGAAACGTCCACCGCCGGCGCGCGCCGGCCGCTGCACTGAGGAGGCCTCGCCCATGCTGCTCGCCCAGGCTGCAGGTCAGGCCGCGGCGGCCGCCGCCCCCGCGGCGCCGGCCGTCGAGACGACGCTCGGGACGCCCACCGCGTCCGCGATCGGCTTCTTCCTCGGGATCGTGCTGCTGACCCTCGTCATCACCTACTACGCCGCGCGCCGCACCAAGTCGGCGAAGGAGTTCTACGCCGCCGGCAGGAGCGTCAGCGCGTTCCAGAACGGTCTCGCGCTCTCCGGCGACTACATGAGCGCCGCGTCGTTCCTGGGCATCGCCGGCCTGTGCGCGATGAAGGGCTACGACGGAATGATCTACGCCACCGGCTGGCTGGTCGGCTGGCCGGCGCTGATGTTCCTGGTCGCCGAGCCGCTGCGCAATCTCGGCAAGTACACGTTCGCCGACGTGGTCGCCTTCCGCCTGAGCCAGACCCCGGTCCGCATCGCGTCCGCGATCGGCGGCATCCTGACGCTGCTCGTCTACACGACCGCGCAGATGGTCGGCGCGGGCAAGCTGATCGAGCTGATGTTCGGGCTGAAGTTCCTCTGGGCCGTGCTGATCGTCGGCGTGGTCATGCTCGCCTACGTGCTGTTCGGCGGGATGATCGCGACCACCTGGGTCCAGATCATCAAGGCGGTCCTGCTGCTCTTCGGCGCGACCGTCCTGATGCTGATGGTCCTCGCCCGGTTCGGGTTCAGCCCGGGCGCGCTCTACAGCGCGGTCGCCGAGCGCTACGGGCAGGTCACGCTCGAACCGGGGGGTCTGATCACGAGCCCCGTGGACGCGGTGTCGCTCGGCCTCGCGCTGATGTTCGGCCTGCTCGGGCTGCCGCACATCCTGATGCGGTTCTACACCGTGCCGGACGCGCGCGCCGCGCGCGTCTCGGTGCTCTACGCGACGGGCTTCATCGGCTACTTCTACATCATCATCCCGATCGTCGGCTTCGGCGCGGCGGTGCTGATCGGCCGCGACGTGATCACCGCGCACGGCGGCGCGGCCGGCAACATGGCCGCCCCGCTGCTCGCGGAGTTCCTCGGCGGCACGCCCTTCCTCGGCTTCATCGCCGCCGTGGCGTTCGCCACGATCCTTGCGGTCGTCGCCGGCCTGACGCTGGCGGGGGCCTCCGCGCTGTCCCACGACATCTACGTCAACGTGGTGAAGCACGGGCACGCGACCGAGCAGGAGCAGGTCCGCGTGGCGAAGATCGCAACGATCATCTTCGGGGCGATCGCGATGGGGCTCGGGATCCTGTTCGAGAACCAGAACGTCGCCTACATGGTCGGCCTGGCGTTCGCGATCGCGTGCAGCGCCAACTTCCCGTCGCTGCTGCTGTCGATCGTGTGGAAGAGGTTCACCACCGCCGGGGCGGTCGCGTCGATCCTGACCGGCGCGATCCTCGCGTTCGGACTGATCATCATCAGCCCGACCGTCTGGGTCGACGTCTTCAAGAACAAGGAGGCGCTGTTCGGCCTCAAGAACCCGGCCATCGTTTCGATGACGGCCGCGTTTCTGGCCGGGATCCTCGTCTCGTACATGACGCGCGAGCGGCGCGCCGAAAATTTGTTCGAGGACGAGAAGCTGCGGACCTACCTCGGCGTCGGCGCCGAATGAACCGATGCGTAGGGGCGGCCCTCGGGCCGCCCTCCCGCGCGGCACGCACCCGTCCGAGACTGGCGCGCGATCACCGGAGGGCGGCCCAAGGGCCGCCCCTACAACCGTCGTCGATGCTCAGACGACGAGCCCGTGATCGAGCGCGTACCTCATCAGCTCGGCGTTGGTCCGCATCGACGTCTTCTCCAGGATCCGCGCGCGGTACGTGCTGATCGTCTTCACCGAGAGCCGCAGCTGCCCCGCGATCTGGCTCACGGTCAGGCCGCGCCCGATCAGGCAGAGGACCTCCATCTCGCGGTCCGACAGCCCCTCGTGCAGCGTCTTCCGCTCCGGGCGGAGCGTGCCGAGCCGCTCGGCCAGCTGCGGGCTGACGTGGCGCCCGCCGTCGAGCACGCGGTGCAGGGCGGCGCACAGCTCCTGCGCGGGGGCGTCCTTCGGGACGTAGCCGGAGGCGCCGGCCCGGATCGCGCGGATCGCGTACTGCGACTCGGGGTGGATGCTGACCACGAGGATCCGCGGTGCGTCGCCGGCCTGGGCCACCTGCTCGATCAGGTCGATGCCGTTCCGGCCGGGCAGCGACACGTCCACGACCGCCAGCTCGTAGGGGCCGCTCGCGAGCCGTTCGAGCGCCTCGCCGGCGTTCCCGGCCTCGTCGACGTCGGCGCGGAACTCGTCCTCCAGCAACGCGCGGAGCCCCCGCCGGAACACCGGGTGATCGTCGACGACCAGGAAGCGCCGCGCCAGCTTCGGTGCAGGTCCCGTGTCCATCCCTCTCCTTCCCCTCTCGCGACGGCCCTTCGTCCCGTCTCGCGGGGGCCCGTGCGCCCCGCGGACACGGTCAGAAGGGCACCTGGAACATGGCGCACGTGCCCTGCGGCGCACGGCGCTCGATGGAGAAGCGGCCCCCGAGTTCCGCCGCGCGCTCGCGCAGCCCGCGCAGCCCGCGTCCCGCCGCGCGCCGCAGGCGGTCGGGCGCGGCGCCGACGCCGTCGTCGGACACCTGCAGGACGAGGTGGCCCCCGGCGGCCCGCAGGTCGACCTGCAGCGCCGCCGCCCGCGCGTGCCGGACGACGTTGGTCAGCAGCTCCTGTGCGGCCCTGTAGAGCGCGGCCGCCGCCTCCCGCGGGATCTCCGCCGCGCCCGGGTCCACGTGGACGGTGACGGCCATGCCGGTGCGACACGCGACCTCCGTCGCCAGCCGCTCGAGCGCGGTGGCGAGGTCCTGCCCTTCGAGAGCCTCGGGATGAAGTCCCGCGACCACGCGTCTCACCCCTGCGGCGACACGCTCGAGCGCGGCGGCCACGCCGGCGACGCTCGCCGCCACGCGGGGGTCCGCCGCGGTCCCCACCTCCGCGAGCCGCCGGCGGTGGAGTTCCAGCTCGAGCCGGAGGGCCGACAGCAGCTGGCCGACGTCGTCGTGGAGGTCGCGGGCCAGACGCCGGCGCAGCTCCTCGCGCGCTTCCTCGAGGGGTCCGTGGGGGCCCTTTTTGTCCAGTTCGTGAGGGCGCATGTGCGGCGCCGAGGTATACGCCGATACTGACGAACTTTCCAGAAGAGATCGGGGGAATTCTGCCTTGCGACGCCGCGGCCGGGGGCCGCCGGGTTCACTCGGCGACGATTTCCGGCGCGTGCGCTTTTAACGTTTCGGCCCAGCCCGCGGCGCCGCGCCGCCGCTCGAACCGGGTGCGCAGCGACGCGGCCCGCGGCCCGTCCAGGGGGACGACCGAGCCGGTCGTCTGGAGGGTGCCGTCGACCGCGAGGAGCCGCGCCGCGAAGACGTCGCCGACGACGATCCACGCGCTCTCGGCCGGGCCCGCGACGATCCGCGACACGTCTTCGAGCAGGTCCCGCACGGTGAAGCCGACCCCTTCGCGCACCGACTCGACCTCGTAGAGGCCGAGGTGGGAGGCCGCCAGCCGCGGCATCACCGCGCGCTCCGCGTCGGTCAGCCCGGTGCGCCGCCGCTCGACGAAGCGCTCTCCGAGGGTGGCCCCGCCGTCGCCCTTGCGATCGAGCAGCAACCACTCGACGAACACGGCGAACGCCGCCTCGTCCTCGACCCGCCGGACCGCCTCGTCGAGGCTGGCCCCGGGCGCGTCGTCGCCGAACCACTCCCGGAGCGCGGCCGCCTGCTCGTGCTCGAACTCGGCCTGCGCACCGAACGTGAACAGCCGCCGCAGCAGCCGCACCACGGCCCGGGACTCGCTTCCGGCCCCGGGGGTGTCGCCGGCGTCGGAGTCGTCGGCGCCGGAGTTGTCGGTGTCGACGTCGCCGGCGAGGTCCGCGTCGAGGTCGGGGTCGCCGAACAGCGCGGCCCCGGCATCGGGGATCCTCTCGGCCCGGTCCTCGAGCGCGTCGCGGAACGCGCCGCTGGCCGCCTCGAGTTCCGCCGCCTCCCGTGCGCGCCCGCTGCCGCGCAGCAGCGGGGCCAACTGGTCGAGCGCGACCAGCGCGGCGTCGGCATCGTCGCCGGCCAGCTCGAGCGCCCTGCGGTAGAGCCCCTCGGCGCGGTCGGCCGCGCCGCAGCGCTCGAAGACGAGCCCGGCCGCGACGAGGGTGTCCACGCTCGCCGGGTAGCGCACCAGGAGGTCGTCGGCCTGAGCGCGCGCCTCGTCGGCGCGCCCCGTCTCCGCGAGGATCCGCGCGCGGGCGCCGAGGAGCGCCGCGGGATCGATCAGCGGGGCGTACGACGCGCACAGCTCGACCGCGTCGTCGACCCGCCCGGCCTCGGCCAGGTCGAACGGCAGCTCGTGGATCCAGGCGTGCAGCGGGAGCGCGGCGTCCAGCTCGAGGTCCACGTCGTCGACGACGTCCGGGTCGCCCGCCGCCAGCGCGTGCAGCCGCCGGGCGAGGAGCGACTCCTCGCGCAGGTCGGGAGAACCCGCGTCGCGCTTCAGGAACGCGCGGCGCAACGCGTCGATGAGCCGTTCCCGTTCGTCCATGGCCGGGGATTGTACGGCCGGCCCCGTCGCCGTCGCCGCCCGCCCGTTAAAGTGGGGGCGGGGCTATGCCCCGCCCGGGCGGCGCGCAGCGCCGCGCGTTCGTGCCATGCGCGAACCGGGCGGGGCACAGCCCCGCCCCCACGGAGGATGCAGGCCGTGACCCGTCCCGACCGCGAGACGATCCGCCGGCTCCTCCTCGAGGCCCTGGCCGGCGGGGGCCGCGTGACCCGCGCGTCGCTGCTCCACGCCGCCGCGCGCGCGCTGGGCCTCGACCCCCGCAAGCGCAGCCTCCGCGCGCTGGTCTCCGGCGAGCTGCGCGTCCTCGTGGACGAGGGCCGCGTGATCGACGGCGGCCCCGAGGTCTGGCTCCCGTAGGGGGGCTCGCGTCGGGGGAGAACTAAGAAACGCGACAGCAGCAGGCGACGCGCCGGGGGCCGCGGTATGGTCGGGACACGGGTGCGCCGCTGCCCGGCCGCGCCCCCTCCCGGAAGGTCCGCGCGATGCTCCCACCCGTCGTCAAGGACGTCGCCCTCCTCCCGTTCCGCGCCTGGGCCGTGGTGTACCGGCTGCGCGTCGCGCTGCTGCGGCCGTTCCTCGGCCACGACCGCGCCTTCGAGCTGGTCTCCGAGGCGCTCGCGGCCCGGACGGGCGCGAGCGGGCTCCTGCTGCGGCGGGCGTTCTACGCGCGGGCCCTGCCGCGCTGCGGACCGGCGTGCACGATCGCCGCCGGCGTCGTGTTCACGAAGGCCGGGGTCACGCTCGGGCGCAACGTCTCGCTGGGCCTCGACTGCGTGATCAGCGCGGCCGCGTTCGGGAGCGACGTGATGGTCGGCCCCGGCGTGCTGTTCCTCAGCGGGCGCCAGCAGCACGGGTTCTCGCGGCTCGACGTGCCGATGGTCGCCCAGCCCGGCCAGTACCGCACCGTGCACGTGGGCGACGACGTCTGGATCGGCGCCGGCGCGATCGTGATGGACGACATCGGGCATGGCTCGATCGTGGCCGCGGGCGCCGTGGTGAGCGACGCGGTGCCGCCCCTCTCGATCGTCGCCGGCAACCCGGCGCGCGTGGTCGGGCGGCGGACGCACCGCGCCGATCACGCCGGCGCGCGCGTGGCGGGGGAGGCGGGCGGGGCCTAGCGCCGCCCGCGCCGGCCCGGCCGCGGCGTCACAGCGGCAGGCCGCGCGCCACGCGCTGCCCGAGCGCGCGGGTCACCGGGAGCGGCAGCGCGCGCCAGACCCCGCGGAAGACCCGCCCCTTCCAGCCGTCGTCGACGCCGCCGGGCGGCTCGGCCCGCGTGCCCAGCACGTAGTGCCACGGCAGCGGCAGCATCGTCGGCCCGAACTGCAGCTTGAAGCGGTGCGTCCCGGTCTTCTCGACGTTGGAGCGCCCGAAGTCGAACAGCGTCGCGCCGCGCTCGATCGCGGTGCACATCGCCGCCCAGTAGAGCAGGGTGCCCGGCCGCAGCCGGTCGTCCTCGCGGCGCGTGGCCGACCAGAGGAACTCGCTCGTGCCGCGCCACGTGTGCAGCCAGCCCGTGCCGATCGTGCGGTCCTCGACCAGCACGCGGATGATGTCGTTCTCCCCGGGGAACGCCTCGAAGATCCGCTGGAAGAAGGCCCGCCGGTAGATCGGCGAGCCGAGCTCCCGCCAGCGGCGCGCCATCACGGCGTAGAAATCGCCGAGCAGGGAGAGCCCGCCGACCTCGTGGCGCAGCCCTTCCTTGAAGGGCTTGCGGATCGCCGAGCGCTGCTTGGCGGGGAAGCTCCTCATCAGCGTATCGGCGTCGGCGGGGAGCGCGAGCACCGGGCGCACCTTGCGCAGGCTCGCGGGGAGCGCGAGGTCGTGGCCGGACACGGTGCGCAGCTCGGCGTAGGACGCCCCGAGGCGCCGGACGAGGCCCTGCGTGGCCTCGATCAGCGCCGCCTCGGCGGCGGGATCGACCGACGCGATCCCGGCGTAGTTCAGGAACGGCAGCGAGGTCAGGTAGACGCCCCCCAGCGGCAGCCGCTGCTGGACGAACGGCAGGACGCCGAGGATCTCCTCGCCCCGAAGTGCGGCGTAGTAGTGCCGGGGGAGGCCCATCGTGCCCTCGATGACGTCGCCCCACTCCCAACGGTGGTACGAGGTCGCCCCCGCACAGCCCGCCACGAAGGCGTTCCACGCGTCGCGGTCGGCAGGCCCGCAGGCGCGGACCGAGATCGTTCGGTTCATCGTTCCCGTCAGGAGCGCGCGCGGGACACGGCGCGCGTGAACGCGTCGGCGACGCGGGTCACGTCGGCGGCGCTCAGCCCGGGATAGCAGGGAAGCGTGAGCACGCGGGTGCGCACCTCGCGCGCCCCGGCGCAGGCGCCGGGCGCCACGAGGTGCGGGCGCAGCGCCGGGATCTCGTCGAGCGTGCCCGGGTACATGCCGCTCGCGGCGACGCCGAGCGCGCGCAGCTCGTGCAGCACGCGGTCGCGGGTCGCGCCGTCGGGCGCGAGCAGCGGCAGCCGCAGCGGACCCTCGTCGCGCGCCGGCGGCGGCGCGGCCCACCCCGCGGGGGGGCCGATGTGCGCGAGGAGCGCCCGCGCGTTCTCCGTGCGACGCCGCACGGCGTCGGGCAACCGCGCGAGCACGCGCGTCCCGAGCCGCGCCTCCCAGCGCAGCGGGCCCGCATCGGGGTGGACCGCGCCGGGGTCGTAGACCGTGCGGCCCACGCCGAGGAACGGTAGCCGCGCCGCGATCCCGAAGAGGCCGGGTCGCGCCAGGGCGAGCTGCGCGATCAGCCCCAGCGCGCGCAGCGTCCCGCCGTCCCGCGGCGCCGGCGCCGGCAGCGGCCCGTCGCCCGGGAACAGCAGCGCCCCGCCGCCGCCGGCCGGGAGCGGCTTGCCGCGCCCGAACGAGAGCAGCACCGCGTCGGCCGCCGCGCGGGACGGACCGGGCCACCACTGGGACGCGTCCTCGATCGTGCGCACGCGCGGGTCGCGCGCGCGGACCGCGGCGGCGTGCGCCGTCGCGTCGGTCGAGCGGCCGAAGAGGTGCGTCGGGAGGACCGCGACGACGCGGTCGAGCGGCAGCGCCGCGAGCTGCGCCGGGTCGAGGTCGAAGGTCGCGGGATCGATGTCCACGAGCCGGACGCGCAGGCCGGCGCGCACCACCGCCGCGGGGACCGACCAGCAGGTGTACGCGGGGAGCACGACCTCGTCCCGGCCGGGAGCGGCCCAGTGCGACAGCGCGGCCGCGAGCGCGCCGCGCCCGCTCTCGAAGAGCGCGGCGGCGCGGCACGACGTCGCGCGCGCGAGACCCCGCGCGAACGCCTCCGGCGGGTCCGTGGACGCGAGCCACGAGTCGAGGATCTGCGCCGGGCGGAGCGGCGGCGCGATCGGCGGCACGAGCGGGCGCGCGAAGTTCAAGCGGGTGACCCCCGCGCCGCGCCGGGCGGCACGGCGAGAACCCGACTTTGGCCGGGTCCGGGGGCTGCGGCAACGCGCCGCACCGGTTGGTAAAGCGCGTGGCGGCGGGTCGCGCCGCGCACGATAGTCGGGCGATGGCGACGCGACCCCTCGTGGACCGGGAGGCTCCCGTGCGCGCCCCGCGCGCGCGGGTCGCCCACGTCGTGTACTCGCCCGCGATCGGCGGGTCCGAGAGCCTCGCCCTCGAGACCTGCGCGCGGCTCGACCGCCGTGCGTTCGATCCGCTGCTGCTGCTGGCCTACCCGGGCAGCGGGCCGCTCCCGCAGCTCGCCCGCGCGCGCGGCGTGGCCGTCGAGCACCTGCGGCGCACGCGCGCCCGCCGCCTGGTGTGGCGCTTCGTGCTGGGGCGCCAGCTGCGCCGGCTCGGCGTGGACCTGCTGCACGTGCACCACGTCCCGCTCTACGCCGCGGTCGAGCGCGCGGCCCGCGCGTCCGGCATCCCCGTGCTCGTCACCGAGCACGCGCGCCACACCCTGTCGCGCTCGCCGCGGCTGCAGCAGGTCGCGCGGCGCGCCGTGGCGCAGGCGGCGCACTTCTCGGTCGTGTCGTACGACCTGGCGCGCTGGTTCGTCGCCGAGCTCGGCGTGGACCCGCAGCGGATCGAGGTCATCCACGGCGGCATCGACGTGACGCGCTTCACGCCCGGCTGCGACGCCGCCCCGCTGCGGGCGCTCGCGGCGGGTGCGGGCACGGGCCCGATCGTGGTCAGCGTCGGGCGGCTCGTCGAAGCCAAGCACCAGGAGCTGCTGATCGACGCGACCGCAAGGCTCGCCGACGTCGGCGCCATCCTCGTGCTGGTCGGCGACGGCGACCGGCGCCAGGCGCTCGAGCGGCACGCCGAGGGGGCCGGGGCGCGCGGGCGCGTGGTCTTCGCCGGCACGCGCGCGGACATCCCGTCGCTCCTGCCGGGAGCCGACGTCTTCGCCCTCTCGTCGCGCCGCGAGGGCCTGCCGGTCGCGCTGATGGAGGCCATGGCGGCCGGCCTGCCGGTCGTCGCGACGGCCGTCGGCGGCGTCCCCGAGCTCGTCGTGCACGGCCGCACCGGGCTGCTGGTCCCACCGGAGGACGCCGGCCGCCTCGCGGACGCGCTGCGCCAGCTGCTCGCCGACCGTGAGAGAGCGCGCGCGATGGCGGCCGCCGGCCGCGCCCGCGTCGAGCAGGAGTTCTCGCTCGAGACGGTCGTCGGCACCTACGAGCGCCGCTACCGCGGCGTGCGCCGAGCCGCCGAGAGGGCGCGCGCGGCCCGGCGCCGGCCGGATGCGTACACCGAAGGAGCGGAATGAGCGACGCCGCGGTCCCGGTGCTGATGTACCACAAGCTCGGCCCGCCGATACCGGGCTGGGCCTGGTCCCACCTGTGCGTGCCGGCGGCCGTGTTCGCCGACCACCTCGACGCGCTCGCACGAGCCGGCTGGCGCACGGCGGGGCTCGCGGAGCTGCACGCGCACGTCGCGGGCGAGCGCCGGCTGCCGCCGCGCACGGCCGTCCTCACGTTCGACGACGGCTACGTGGACACCTGGAGCATCGCGGTGCCGCTGCTGGCGCGGCACGGCTTCTCCGCCACGGTGTTCGTCAACCCCGACTTCGTGGATCCCCGCCCCGTCGTGCGGCCGGCGGGCGAGACCGTCGGGTTCGCCTCGTGGGACGAGCTGCGCGCGGCCGTCCGCGGCGGGCATCTCGAGGTCCAGTCCCACCTGATGACGCACACGTGGCTGCCCACCGGCGCGAGGGTCGTGGACGTGCACCGCCCGGGTGCGGCGCACTACTGGCTCGACTGGAACGCGGATCCCTCCAACAAGCCGTTCTACCTGTCGGACGCGACCCGCACGGTCGTGCCGTACGGCACGCCGGTGTACGAGCACGACAAGGCCGCCCGCGCGGTGCAGGCCTGCCCGGACCCGGCCGAGGCGGAGCACATGGCCGAGTTCGTCGCGGAGCGCGGCGGCGCGTCGTTCTTCGACGAGCCGCGCTGGCGCGCGTCCTACGACGACGAGCTGGCGCGCTACCGCCGGGACAGCCCGCCGGACTTCCGGCGCGAAAGCGAGGCCGAGCGGCTGGCGCGGCTGCACTTCGAGATCGCGGGGAGCCGGCGCGTGCTGGAAGAGCAGCTGGACGTGCCGGTGGACTTCCTGGCGTGGCCCGGCGGAGGCTACGACGAGGTGGCGTTGCGCGAGGCGCGCGCGGTCTACCGCGCGACGACGATCAGCTCGCACGACCGCGACCGGCTGGGCGCGCGCAACGCGCCCGGCGACGACCCGCGCGTGATCGCGCGCCTGGGCTGCCCGACGGTCGAGGCGGCGGGGCGCGGCACCGTGCCCGGCGGGCGCTACCTCGTGCGGTTCCTCGAGGAGTACCGCGGCGGCGTGCTCGCGCGGCGCACGCGCCAGGCGATGAAGGCGTTCCTCGTCTGCGGCCTCGGCCTGCGGCTGGTCCGGAGCTGAGAATTCCGGAGCTGAGAGGTCAGACCCCCGCGCCGGCCGCGGCGGTGCCGATCTCCTCGAGGTTCACGCGCCGCGCGGGATTGCCGAGCACGGTCACGCCGTCGCCGAAGTCGCGCGCGACGACGGAACCCGCGCCGACCGTGCACGCCGACCCGAGGTTCGCCATGACGACCGCCTGCTCGCCGATCCAGCAGCGGTCGCCGACCCGCACCCGGCCGTAGGTCAGCCCGGCCCGCGATCCCGTGGCGCGCGGCGCGTCGGGTCGCCCGTGCTGGTATTTCCCCGACAGGACGGAGACGCGGGCGCCGATCAGGACGTCCTCGCCGATGTCCGCGAGGCCGATGATCGTGTACGGCCCGACGGCGGAGCCGCGGCCGATGTGGACGTCGCGGTGCGCGACCATGCTGCCGTACGCGAAGCCGATGTCGCGCGCCACGCCGGTGCAGGCCGCCCAGTAGAACGCGCCGCGCAGGTAGCTCCCGACGAGGGTGGGGATCGCGGCGAGCAGCTCCTTGCAGAACGAGAACACGCGCTCGCAGCTCGACGTGAGCAGCAGGACTTCGATCCGGCAGGCCAGCACGAGCGGGAAGACGACGAGCAGGGCGGACCAGAATGCGGCGTTCTTCAGCAGCAACCTCGCGAAGGGCGCGACCATGGTTTCCACCGTCTCCCCCCGGGCGCCGCGCGGGGCCTCGTCGGCGCGAGACCCGCGTGACAGGATCGTAGCATCCGGTCATGTCGTTGCCCGGCGCCGCAGCGGGGGATTAAATGGTCGTTGCCCGCGCACGCGACGTCTCCACGGAGGCCTCGTGAGGTCCCCTTACGAGCTGGCCAGCGCGACCCTCTTTCGCGCGCGACGCAGAGGCACCGGGCGCCTGATCGACGGACTCGAGCAGCGGCAGTGGTGGAGCACCGAGCGCCTCGTCGCGTACGGCGAGGAGCGCGCCCGGGCGCTGGCGATCCACGCGGGCGCGCACACGGCCTACTACCGCCGGCTCTTCGCCGAGCACCGGGTCGACCCCGTCACGCTCCGCTTTCCGGAGGACTGGGCGCGCCTGCCGGTGCTGACGAAGACGGTTCTGAAATCCCACTTCGACGGCCTGCGCGCGGCGGAAGCCTGGCAGGAGGACGCGCGGCCGAACACGACCGGCGGGTCGACCGGCACGCCCGTGAGGTTCCTCAGCGACAAGCACCTGTTCGAGCTGATGGACGCGTTCTTCCACGTCGTGCAGCGCTGGGCGGGCTGGCGTCCCGGCGAGCCGGTGCTGCACTTCTGGGGCGGCCAGGGGGCCGTCACGCCGAGCCTCGGGTGGGAGCTGAGGGCGCGGCTCGCCGGCCGCGCCGTCGTGCCGGTCTACAGCTACGACGAGCGCTCGTTCGCGTCGTGGTGGGCGGCGCTCGACCGCCTGCGGCCCACGGTGATCCACGCCTACCCCTCGGTGCTCGCCAGCTTCGCGGGGTGGCTCGAGGAGACCGGCCGCGAGCCGCGGCCGGTCAAGGCCGTGCTCTCCTCGGCCGAGGTCCTGACGCCGGAGCACCGCCGGCGCATCGAGCGGGTGTTCCGGACGCGCGTGTACAACCAGTACGGGAGCCGCGAGACGCCGTGCGTCGCCTGCGAGTGTCCCCTCGGGAACATGCACGTCTTCGTCGACCTGAACCACGTCGAGTTCCCGGACGCCGGCGCCGGCCCGGAGCCGCGCCCCGGACGGATCCTCGTCACGCCGCTGCTCAACCGCGTGCAGCCGCTGCTGCGCTACGACCTCGACGACGTCGGCGCCCCGCAGCCGGGCCGCTGCCCGTGCGGACGGGGCTACCCGCTGATGCAGCTGACGATCGGCCGCAAGCGGGACGCGCTCACCGCGGCCGACGGACGCCGCGTCTACGCCGGCTTCGTGACCCGCCTGATGGACGGCGAGGAGTGGGTGGAGCGGTTCCAGTTCCGCCAGCGCGGCCCGGACCTCCTCGAGCTCGCGGTGAAGCCCGCGGCGGCCGAGGGCCCGACGGACGCCGCGCGCCGCGCCGAGCTGCTGGCCGGCCGCATCCTGCCGCCGCTGCGCGAGATGATGGGAGAAGGGCTCGACCTCTCGGTCCGCGTCGTGGACGCGATCGACCTCACCCAGGCCGGCAAGCACCGCTTCGTGGTCAACGACATGGAGCCGCGGACGTGACGCCGCGCGTCATGGCGATCATCGCGGCACGCGACGTCAGCGGGCCCGCGAAGAACCTCTTCCGGCTGGTGGAGGAGCTGCGCGGGCAGGTTTCGTTCCACGTCTACAACTTCGCCGGCCCCGGGCCGGGCGAGCGGGACACCCCGTTCCACCGCGAGGCCGAGCGACGCGGCGTCGAGGTGAGCCTGCTCGCGCGCGCGGAGGGCCCCCTGGGCGCGCGCCGGCGCGCGGCGCGGGACGCGCGCCGGCTCGGCGTGGACATCGTCCAGACCCACGGCTTCAAGCCCACGACGTTCGGGCTGTACGCGAAGTACGCCGCGCCCGTGAAGTGGATCTGCTTCCTGCACGGCCGCACGACCGAGAACCTGAAGGTCCGGCTGTACCACGGGATCGACCTCGTCGCGCAGCGCTTCGCCGACCGCACGGTGATCGTCTGCGACGCGCAGCGCGCCGAGGTCCCCGGAGGCGACGACCGGCGGCGGGTCCGGGTCGTCTACAACGGCGTCGACCCCGACGAGCCCGCCCCGCGCTCCGCGGCGCCGCCGTCGTGGCGCGCGCGCCTCGGGCTCGCCCCGGAGACGCTGCTGCTCGCCGTCATCGGGCGGCTCAGCCCCGAGAAGGGGGTCGACGTGTTCCTCGAGGCGCTCGCGCGCGTGCCGCCGGTGGTGGGCGGACGGCCCGTGCACGGCCTGCTGCTCGGCGAGGGACAGGAGCGCGCGGCCCTCGAGCGGCGCGCCGCCGGCCTCGGCGTGGCCGCGCGCGTGCACTTCGCGGGCTCCTCGCCCACGCCGGGCGACGCGATCGAGCAGGCCGACCTCGTGGTGATCCCGTCCCGCTCGGAGGCCTGCCCCAACGTGCTGCTCGAGTCGATGGCCCTGGGCACGCCGGTGGTCGCGACGCGCGTCGGCGGCGTGCCGGAGCTGTGCCGGGACGGCGATGAGGCGCTGCTCGTGCCGCGCGGCGACGCCGCCGCGCTGGCGGCCGCCATCGAGCGCGCGCTCGCCGGCCCGGCGCTCGCGCAGCGCCTCGCGCAGCGGGCCCGGGCGCGGGTCGGCGCCGCGTTCACCCCGGCGGCGCGCGCCCGCGCGGTCCTCGAGATCTACGACGAACTCCTCGGGGTCCGCCACGCCGCCGCGCGCGTCGCCTGAAGAAGATGTAGGGGCGGGCCTCCCGCGCAGCGGGATGGTCCGCCCGCGCCACGGGATGGTCCGCCCCCGTCGCCCGCCGTCGCCTACCGGTAGTACTTGCGGTGGTAGTACGAGTAATCGTGGTTGAGGTCGATCAGGCTGCGCACGGCGCCGTTCAGCGTCACCCCCAGCACCCTGACCCCCTCGAGCATCTCCACGGTGTCCTCGAAGCACGCCTTCGGCGTCTGGTTCGAGCGCGCGACCAGCAGCACGCCGTCCACCTGGCCCCCGATCAGCACCGCGTCGCTGAACGGGATGACCGGCGGCGTGTCGATCAGGATCCGCGAGAACCGGTTCCGCAGCGGGCCGAGGATGCGGGCCAGCCGGTCGGCCGTCAGGTGCTGGATCGCGTCCTCGCCGCGGGAGCCGGAACCGAGCACGTACAGCGGGTGGTTCTCGAGCTTCACCACGGCGTCGAGCGGACCGATGCTGCCGCGCAGCACGTCCTCGAGCCCCTTCGGCGGGCGCGGCGAGATCGGGCCGGTGATGCCCGGACGGCGCAGGTCGGCGTCGATGAGCAGCGTCTCGCCGTCCGCGCCGCGCCCGAACGCGAGCGCGAGGTTGAGGCACACGAAGGACTTGCCGTCGCCGGGCACGGGGCTCGTGACGACGATCGCCTGCGCGGGCTGGACCGCGGGGTCCGAGAGGTAGGCGGTCAACCGGCGGAACTGCTCCGCCGCGGGCGACGTGCCCGGGATCACGACCTCGAGGTCGTCGGGAAGCGTGTAGCCGGCCGGGGCATCCTGGCGCCCGGCCTGCGGAAGCGAGATCTGAGCGATTCCCATCACGTCACCCGATCGCCAGGAAGCGGGCCGCCGTCAGCGCCAGTACCGCGACGGAGACGGCGACCGCGGACCAGCTCCAGACCGAGCGGCGGAGCCGGGCGCGCCGGGCGCGCGCGGTGTGGAGTTCACCGATGGTCGCGAGGACCGGGACCGGCGAGATGAGTCGCAGGCCCTCGCGCGACACCACGGGCGGCGCGAGCGCCGCGCGGGCCAGCACCGGCCCGCCGAAGAGGAGCAGGCCGAGCAGGAGCCCGGCCCCGATCAGCAGCACGGGCTTGGGGCTGACCGGGGTCCCCGGGGCCACGGCCCGCTGGATCACCTCGAACTGCTCGTTGCGGCGCAGCCCCTCGGCCTTCTGCGTGCCGCGCGCGATCTCCGCCTTCATCTGGTAATCGCGGTACTTCTCGAGCAGCACGTCGTAGTCCTTGGTCAACTCCGCGAGCTGCTGGTCCACCCGCGGGGTGTGCGTGAGGCGCGACTCGTAGCCGCCGAGCTGGGCCCGGATCGCGTCCCGCGCCGCACGCAGCCGCGCGATCTCGCGATCGGTCGCCTGGATCCGCGGCGTGAATTCGTCGGGGACGTTCTCGGCGCTCCCGGTCGCGGGGGTGGAGGCCAGCTCGTCGCGCGGCGCGTCGATCGCGCGCTGCAGCTCCTCGCGCTTCATCCGCACCGCGGGGTGGCTGTCCGTGTAGCGCAGCCGCAGGCCGGCCAGCTCGTTCTGCAGCCGGCCCACGCGCTGCATCCGGCTCTCGCGCGCGCTCGACATGTTCTCGCCGCCGACCGCCGCCGCCGGGAGCGTCCGCGCCAGCTCGGCCTGCGCGGCGAGGACGTCGCGCTGGCCCTGCTGGTCGGAGATCTCCCGCTCGAGCGACTCGAGGTCGCGCTGCCGCGACTCCATCATCCGCATGGTCGCGTCGCGGTTCTCGGGCAGCGCGTGCAGGTTGCGCGACTTGAACGCCGCGATCTGCTTCTCGCGCTGCTCGAGCTGGCGGCGCAGGTCCTCGGCCAGACCCGCGAAGACGGACGCGCTGCCGGCCGCCTGCGTGCTGCGCTGCTGGAGCGTGTCGTCGATGTACTGGTCGACCAGGCCGTTCAGGACTCGCGCCGAGCGCTGCGGGTCGCCGTCCTTGAAGGTCAGCTCGAACACGCCGGCCCCGCGCCGGTCGTCGAAGCGGATGACCTGCGCGTCGAGGTTCTTGCCGAGGTCGTTCGGCAGGTCCGCGTCGGGCTGCGCGCGTCGCAGGCGCTGCTCGACCCGCTCGAGGAACGGCCGCGACATCACCGATTCGCGGAGCGCGGCCAGGCGCACGGCGACGTCGCCGTCGTGGCCGCTCGCGTTCCGGCCGCCGATCTCCTGCGAGATCGCGGTCGGCGTGGCGAGAAGCGTCGCGTGCGCTTCGTAGGTCTTCGGCAGGTCCTGCCACAGGATGAGGCCTGCCGCCGCGCCCAGGCACGCTCCCGCGACGGGAGCCCACCAGGAGCGGATGCTCGTCTGGAGGATTTCGGCGAAATGGATGAGTCCGGGACTCGTTCGCACCGGATGACCCCCGGCAATGGACGGCTCATGGTCGCCGCGCCTCGGTGCACGACACGCGAACGGAGCCAGTGTAATCAGATCCTTACGTCGCGCCTCCCGCGTTAACTCGCTCTAAGCACGCGCGTCCGGAATCCGTCAGGGGGTTGCAGAAAGGTCATCGCGGGTGCGACGCAACTCCCCGGAGCGTGTCGCTCCACGCCGCGGGGTGCCGCCGGGTCAACCAGATGCCGTCGTGTGCCCGCGCGCGGCCGGGCGCCGGTCTCGTCGCAACACGGGCGGCATGTCCGTTGCAGTCCGCAGTGTCCGCCAGCTTCCGCCGCGGCGGAACCGCCAGCGCCCACCACGAACGTCGCGCCTCGCAGGGGACGCGCCACGCCCGAGCTGCGGGCGAAGGGGAGCAGATGACCCGAATGCTACGAGCCCTCGCCCTCCTCCTGACGCTCCTTGGTGCCGGCACCTCGATCCACGCGGGAAACCTGCCGCACGTCCGCACGGGCGGCTTCGACTACGACGAGCAGGCGCTCCTGAACAGCACGACCGAGGCCACCTGGCTCGCCAAGCACCACGACGTGATCATCGGCGCGCAGCGCCACGGGTCGGACACCCGCTTCGACAAGATGCAGGTGACGACGTACGACCGGCTGAAGGCCGGGAACCCGGGCGTGACCCTGCTGGGCTACATCCCGTACCAGACGGTGATGTCCTGGATGTCGAGCTGGATGGAGTCCTACGCGACCTCGCAGGGGCTGAACCCCGAGGACCTGTACTGCCACTACCAGGTCGACACGACGGTCCGGCTGCGCAACGGCCAGTACAAGACGATCCCCGGGTATCCGAACGGCAGCGCGAGCACCCGGATGGCCTCGCGCGTCGTCTCGAGCTGGTGGAGCGGCTCGCTGCCGAACATCTGCCCGACCTCGTCCACGTTCCGCACGGTGTACACCGAGCTGGTGAAGGAAGCCGTCACGATCGACCGCGCCGCGCGGAAGTACCTCGACGGCCTGCTGCTCGACACCTTCGAGGGCTCGGTCGACGAGACCTGGGACCTGAAGTTCGAGAACACGGTCGAGCTGCGCAACCTCGGCATCTCGACCGGCGACCCCGCGCGGCGGCGGGTCGGCGACGACATGGTCTCGCTGCGCAACCAGCTGCAGACCGCGGTGCAGACGCTGATCGGCCGCACCGCGTACGTGATGCCCAACGGCGCCGACATCGACAACTTCTACCAGTGGTACACGGACGTCTACTCCAGCCGGTACAGCACTTCGTACAACAAGTTCATCACCGAGTACCTGATCACGCCGACGTTCTCGGGCATCGGCCGCATCCAGCGGCTGAAGCAGGTCTACGACGACCTGACCAACACCAGCCGGCCGATCACGTACTTCCTGAACAGCGAGACCGCGAAGAACTCGGGCGTGCCGCAGGCGTTCACCCAGTTCATCCTGGCGACGCACTACCTGGTCAACCACCAGAACGCGATCTTCTCCTACCACAAGGGGAGCGCGAGCTTCTACGGCACCGAGTCCGGCAGCTTCCAGAACACCCACTGGCACAAGAACATCGAGGTGGACATCGGCACGCCGGTCAGCCGCTCCGGGGCCGACTACTGGGGCGCGACCGGCACCAACCGCTTCTACGTGTTCGCGGACGGCGGGAACTCGTACAAGCTGCTCGCGCGCGAGTACAGCAAGGCGCTGGTCCTCGCGAAGTTCGGCTCGTCGGGCGGGTGGTCCGCGATCGGCACGAACCGCACGACGCACCAGCTGGGCGGCAGCTACCGGCAGGTCAACGCCGACAACTCGCTCGGGCCCGTGATCACCTCGATCACGCTCGGCTGGGGCGAGGGGGCGCTGCTGATGAAGGAAGGCTCCGGCGGGACGGGCAACACGCCGCCCTCGATCCCGCGCAACGCGAAGCGCAGCGAGCTGCGCTGAAGCGCTACAGCGACGAAGACGACCCGTCGCGCGCGGCCGCGTCCGCGCCGACGGGCGCCGACAGGCCGGTGTCTTCGGCGGCCTGCCGCGCGCGCCGGGGGTCGACCCCGCGCAGGAAGCCGGCCGCCAGCAGGATCAGCGGGTAGGCGAGCAGGACCGCGCCTTTCAGCACGATGGTCTGGAGCAGGTCCGGGCCGCGCACCGCGTGCATCGCGACCGCGGTGCCGGTCCCGGCGAGCAGGACGACCGCGAGCCGCCCCTTCTCCCAGGCGATCGGCAGGAACGGCCGCGACAGCACCACGTCGAGAGCCAGCAGCGTGGCGAACCCCGCGAGCGTGGCCCACGCCGCCCCCGAGATCCCCAGCACCGGGACCAGCGCCAGGCTGGCCCCGGTCTTCACGGCGAGGCTCAGCAGGACCACGCCGAGCACCGTGCGCGACCGGCCGGCCGCGAGCAGCCCGACCCGGGCGATCGCGTCGGCGCCGAACAGCACGTACGAGCCCGCCACGATCGCGACCACCGAGGCCGCGGCGGCGTACTCGGGCGCCGCCATCACGCGGACGATCTCCCGGGAGGCCCCGGCCGCGCCGGCCAGCAGGAACCCGGCGACCGCCATGAACCAGGTCGCGATCCGCCCGATCCGGCGCGGCGCGTCGGGCTGCCCCGCGATCTCGAAGCTCTTCGGCTCCCAGACCAGCAGGAAGGGCGCGACCAGCATCACGTTGATCGCGAAGCCCAGCTTGTAGCCGAGGCTGTAGATGCCGAGATCCTGCTCGCCCAGGAAGGCCTGCAGGATGAAGCGGTCCACGTTGTGCACGCCGGCCATCGCGAGCGCGGAGGGAAGCAGCGGCAGGGCGAACCCGAACAGGGGGGAGAGGCGCGCCCGGCGGAGGTTCGGAACGGCGCGCCGCAGGAAGCGCGGCAGCAGGAAGAGGAACGTCGCGACGACGGCGACGAACTGGGCGAGCAGCATGCCGCGCACGCCGAGGCCGAGGGCCGCGACGAAGGCGATCGACAGCAGCGCCTGCCCGATGTTCTGCACCAGTTCCACGAGCGCGTAACGGCGCGACTCGTCGCGCAGCCGCACCTCCGCGAGCAGCACCATCTGCAGGACGTTGATCTGCTGCGTCACGAGCAGCAGCCGCAGCGCCCCGCCGTAGCCCTCGATGCCGAGCAGGCGCGCGATGTCGCCGGCGAACACGTAGCCGGGAAGGAACAGGATCGAGGAGACCGCGAGGGGGGCGAGGAACACCGCGCCTGCGAGGTGCTGCCGCTCGCGCTCGTCCGGCGCCGCGGCCCACGCCCGGAACAGGGCGACCTGCAGCTGGCAGAGGATCGCCAGCGCCGCGAGGTCGCCGATGACGAGCAGCAGCGTCAGCGAGCCCCATTCCGCCGGCTGGATGTAACGCGTCAGCAGCGGGAGCAGCAGCACGGTCGCCGCGCGCGCCACCATTCGTCCTGACCAGTAAATGAGGGTGCTGCGAAACAGGGAGGACGACAAGGTTTCCGGTCCGCGGCGGAACGCCCGCCGGGCGGCGGGACGCGACGATCAGGAGCGTACCCCGCGCCGCCGCGCCGCCGCACACTCGTAAACGAAATCGACGGGTGCGGGGACGGCGGGCAGAATCCCCTCGTGATCGCGGCAGCCCGGCCGCGTGGATCCACCGAGACCGGGGCCTCCCATGCTGCGCGACCGCGATCTCGTCGTGTTCTCCGACGACTGGGGCCGTCACCCCTTCAGCTGCCAGCACCTCGTGGCGCGACTGCTCCCGTACAACCGGGTGATCTGGGTGAACAGCGTCGGCTACCGCGCGATCCGCCTCACGGCGTACGACGCGCGGCGCGCCGCCGAGAAGGTGATCAGCTGGTTGGCGCCGCGGACGAACGGCGCCGGCCGGCCGGCGACCGGCGCGGCGCCGCACGTCCTCGCGCCGGTGTTCCTCCCGTTCGGCCGCAGCGCGCTCGTACGCCGCTTCAACCAGGCGTCGACGCTCCGCGCCGTGCGCGGCGCGATGCAGCAGCTCGGCTTCGAACGCCCGGTCGTCGTCACGACCCTGCCCACCAGCGCCGGCATCGCGGACCGGCTCGACGCCTCGCTGCTCGTCTATTACTGCGTGGACGACGTGACCCTCTGGCCCGGCATGCACGGGCGGGTCGCGCAGGAGCTCGAGCTCGAACTGCTGCGCCGCGCCGACCTGGTTGTCGCCACTTCGGAGCGACTGCGGCGGACCCGCCGCAACCAGCGCCAGCCGACCGAGCTGCTGACCCACGGCGTGGACGTGCGGCACTTCCGGGTGCCTCCTCCGCTGCCGGGGACCCTGCCGGTCGCGCTGTACGTCGGCCTGATCGACGAACGCTGCGATCGCGAGCTGCTGGCCGCCGTCGCGCGCGCGCTGCCCGACGTGCGCGTGCGGATCGTCGGCACCTGGCGTGTGCCGCCCGGGCCGCTCGCGGGCCTCCCCAACGTGGAGCGCCTCGGGCCGGTGCCGTACGAGCAGCTCCCGGCCGTGCTGCGCGACGCGTCGGTGCTGCTGCTGCCGTACGTGCTGGACGAGCTCGCGCAGTCGATCAACCCGCTCAAGCTGAAGGAGTACCTCGCAACCGGCCGGCCGGTCGTCGCGACGCCCCTGCCCGAGGTGCAGCGCCTCGACCGCTTCGTCCGCGTCGCCGAGGGGGCCGAGGCGTTCGTCGCCGCCACCCGGGAGGCGCTGCAGCAGCGGGACTGGCACGACCCGCAGCGCGACGCGTTCCTCGAGTCCGAGAGCTGGGAGGCGAAGGTGGAACAGTTCTCCTCGTGGATCGCGGCGACCCTCCCGCGTGAGGTGGCGGCGTGATCCCGCCGGACGGCACGGGCGCGCTGACGGCGGCCGCGGCGGCGCTGACGCTCGTCGCGATCGCGCTGCTCGCGTGGACGTACGTGCTCTACCCGCTCGCGATCGTCCTCGTCGCGCGGCTCCGTCCCCGGGCGTGGCGCAGCGCGCCGTTCGACGGCTCCGTCAGCCTGGTCATCCCCGCCCACAACGAGGCGGCGGTGCTCGAGCGCAAGATCCGGAACGCGCTCGCGCTCGACTTCGGCGGCGCGTCGGCCCACGAGATCATCGTCGTCTCGGACGGGTCCACGGACGGCACCGACGAGATCCTGGACGCGTTCCGCGACCACCCGGCCGCGCGGGACGGCCGGCTCACGCTGATCGCGTACGCGCCGCGGCGGGGCAAGCCCAGCGCGCTCGACGTGGGGGTGCGCGCGTCCTCCGGCGACGTGCTGGTGCTGTCGGACGCGAACGTCTACCTCGAGCGCGGCGCGGTCCCGGCCCTGCTCGCCCCGCTGGCCGACGCCGGCGTGGGCGCGGTCTGCGGGCGCGTGGCCGTCCGCTCGCGCGGCGCGGAGCCGGACGGCGAGGGCTTCTACGTCCGCTACGAGGGGCTGGCCTGGCGCGCGGAGGCGCGCGCGTTCAGCGCGATCGGGGTCGACGGCGCGCTCTACGCCCTGCGCCGCGAGCACTACCGCGCGTTGCCGCCCGACATGATCCTCGACGACTTCGCCCTCTCGATGGGCGTCGTCAGCGCGGGGCGGCGGATCGCCTACGCGGACGACGCGCGCGGGATCGAGGAGAACGCCGCCTCGAGCGCCGGCGAGTTCAAACGCAAGAAGCGGATCGTCGGCGGCGGCTGGCAGTTCCTGTCGCGCTTCCTGGCCGCCCGGCAGCGGCTCCCGGGCGTCGCGTGGTTCATGCTGGTGTCGCACAAGCTGCTGCGCTGGCTCTCGCCGCTGCTCCTGATCGCCGCGCTGGCCGGCAACGCGGTCGCCGCCGTGGAGTCGCCCGCCTTCCGGCTGCTGCTCTGGGCACAGGCCGGGTTCTACCTGCTGGCGCTCGCCGGCGCCGCCCCCGCCCTGCGCCGGATGCGCGTCGTGTTCGTGCCCTTCTATTTCTGCGTCATCAACATGGCCGCGCTCGCGGGGCTCGCCTCGTTCCTCGGCCGGAGGCAGACGGCGCTGTGGCACAAGATCGAACGTTGACCCCGCGGGCCCCCGGCCTCGGCCGGCTGTCGCCCGCCTTCGCGACGGGGCACGCGGGCTCCGTCGTCCCGTTCCTCGCGACGCTGCTCGCGGTCTTCATCGCGGTCTCGAAGGTGCAGGAGACACTGCTTCCGTTCCTGCAGTCCGCCCGCCCGGCGCTGCTCACGCTCGTCCTGGCGACCGGACTCACCTTGCTGCTCGGCGGCGCCGCGGGCCACCGCTTCCGGCTCACCCGCGAACTGGCGATCTACCTGTCGCTGGCCGCAATCGGGCTCGCCCTGGTCCCGGTGTCCGTGTGGCCGGGCGGCGCGCTGGACGGCGTCGTCTACATCTTCGTCCCGCAGATCCTGATGATGGTCGCGGTGCGCGCGAACGTCGCGGACGAGCGTGCCTTCCGCTGGATCGTGCGCGCCATGCTGGCCGGGATGATGGTGCTCGCCGTCGGCGCGTGGCTCGCGCCCCAGTCGGACTTCGGGCGCGTGTCCACGGGGTTCACCTACGACGCGAACGACCTCGGGCTGATCTTCGTCTGCTGCCTCCCGCTCGCGATCCCGGACCTCGTGACGGGCGGGTTCGTGGCGCGGATCTTCGCGGCGGGGGTCCTGCTGACGGGGACCGTGGGCATCCTGCGCACCGGCTCGCGCGGCGCGCTGCTCGGCCTCGCCGCCGCCGGGCTCTACTTCATGCTGCGCCGGACCGACCGGCTGCCGCGCTGGCTGAAGATCGCCGCGATCGTCGTCGTCGGCGTGCTGATCGCGTCGCGGATCTCGGACCTGTTCGTCGAGCGCATCCAGGCGATCGTGGAGGGCAGCGACTACAACCTGACGACCGGCCGCCTCGCGATCTGGAGCCGCGCGGCGGAGATCGCCGTGCGCCGGCCGATGGGCGTCGGCGCCGGCCAGTTCGGCGCCGCGCTCGGGCTCTACACCGGCGGTCGCGACTGGCACACGGCGCACAACTCGTTCATCCAGGTGCTGGTGGAGCTGGGCTTCGCCGGGCTGATCCTCTTCCTGCTGCTGCTGTACGGCGCCTGGCGGGACGCGGGGCGCGCCGCGACGGCGCTCGGTCTCGCCGGGCCGCGCGCCCCGGGGCGGCTCGACGCGCAGTGCGCGCGGGCCACCCTCGTCGGGTACGTGGCGAGCGGGATGTTCCTCTCGCAGGCCTACCTCGTCCTGCTCCCGGTGCTCGTGGCGGCGCTGGCGGGCCTGCGCGAGGCCGCGGAGCGGAACGCGGCCGGGCTGGAACCCCTGCCGCGGGAGGAGCCCCGGGCCGGGCGCGCCTTCCTGCGCGGGAGGCCGGCCCCTACCGTCGCGCGGCCCACGTGAACACGCCGAGGCGGTAACCGGTCCCGACGTCGTCGAAGCCGGAGCGCGTGAGCGGCCGGATGCCGGCGACGTTCTCGGCGTGGACGGCGTAATAGAGGTGCGTGAAGCCCTCGGCGCGGAGCTGCGGCACGAGCAGGCCCTGCATCACGCGATGCAGGGAACGCCGGCGGAACGCCGGCAGGCAGTAGATGCGCGTCCCCTCGAGCTCGCGCGGGCCCAGGCGGAAGAACGGGCTGCTGCCCTTGGCCGAGATCCACTCGATGAACGCGAGTTCCCCGTCCACCAGGATGACGAAGGCGCGCGCCTCCGGGTCGATCTCGTCGTAGAAGAAGTCCATCGTCAGGTCGGCACGACGCGCCCGCAGGCCGGCGAGGTCGGCGTGCGTGACCTCGCGGAACTCCGCGCCGGGCGGCAGCGGCGGCGCGTCCACGACGCCGCGCTGGAGAGGCAGCCCGAACAGCCGGAAGCGGTGCAGCCGGAAGGCTCGGAAGGCGACCCGCCGGACGAGCCCCGGCACCCCCTCCCGCCGGAGGGTCACCGCGAGTTCGCGCGCGATCGAGTCGGCCACGAGGCAGAGTCTAGTCCCGCCGCCGACACGGCCCATCGGCGAAGAAAGTACGCGTAATTTCGGAAAGCCCTCGTTCGTGGCGGCTCGCGCGGACGTTTCCTTATAGTGAATCCACGACCGGCGCCCGGTGCCGGAAGACACGTCGAAGAGCGCTCCCTCGCGCGCGGAACCCAGGATGATCGAAGAAACCGTGAAGAGCGTCGTGGCGCAGGCGGCCCGCCTCTCGGCCCAGGACATCGACATCTCGCTCGGGCTGCCGCAGCTCGGCGTCGACTCGCTCGGGATCCTCGTCGTCCGCGAGAACCTCGAGCGCGAACTCAGCATGCGCATCTCGGACGGCGAGTGGCTGCGCCTGCAGTCGGTCGCGGACATCGTCGCGTTCGCGCGGCGTGCGCCCGGCGCGCGCGCCACCGACGCCCGCGCCGCGGAGCGGAGCGCCGTCGTCGCCGGTCCGGCGGCCGGCCTCGGGGCCGACGGCCTCTACCGCGACGAGATCGAGATCGGGATGCCGCTCACCGGCCGCAACAACCTCGCCGAGGGGCCGCTGCTGCAGCGCATCGGGCACCTGCGCTGGCAGCACATGAGCGCGGTCTGCGGCGTCCCCAGCCGCGACATCGCGGACGAGGACGGCCACCGGCTGTACGCGACGTTCTTCTTCGTGGACCTGGCGTTCCCGCCCGAGCGCCCGATGGCGTCGTTCGGCGAGAACGAGCGGCTGCGCGTCGAGAGCTCCCTCTGCCGCTTCGGCGAGTCGATGCTCGACGGCATCGCGCTGCTGGTGCCGTCCGGTGCGGCCGAGCCCGGCAGCGCGGCGCGCGCGTCGATCGACGTCGCGCTCGCGGCGGGGCTCCCCGCGGTCCGCATGTCGAACATCTTCGTGCGCCAGTTCGCCGGCGCCGGATGGCTCAAGAAGAGCCGTCCCGCGCACCCGGCCTTCGCGCGCATCCGCGAGCTCGCGACGCCCCCCGACTCGCTCGCGCTCGCCAAGCAGGCCGAGAAGGACGGCTCGTTCGAGCTGAGGCGGGGCCCCCTCGTGCCGCTCAGCCCCGCGCCCGTGCGCGTGGAGTACGCGCTCGTTCCCGACCGCGACCTCAACGGCGCCGGCCTCGTCTACTTCGCGCACTACCCCGTCTTCGCGGACATCGCGGAGCGCGAGGTGCTGCGCCGGACGACGCCCGCGCTGCCGGAGGAGTTCATCGACCGGCGCACCGTCGTGCGCCGCCGCGCCGCGTACCTGAACAACGCGGCGTCCAACGACCGGCTCGAGATCCACGTGCAGCCGTTCCTGGAACTGCCTTCCGCCGGACCGGTCGCGCTCGAGGCGACGCCGCCGCGCCTCGTGACCCACACGCGCATCTCGCGGCTGTCGGACGGGCGCGCGATGTACGTGGCGACGGCGGAGAAGGTGGTCTCGGGCCGCCTGCTCGAGGATTGGCCCGAGGCGGAGCAGTTCCTCGGCGGCGCGCTGGCCGGGTGAGGCGGCGTGCTGGCGGGATGAGGCGGGGCGGCCGGACGAGGCGGCGCGGCCGGACGAGGCGGCGCGGCCGGCTAGAGAGCCGCCCCCGCCGCCAGGCTCCCCTGCCAGGACGCGAAGCGCTCGGGCCCGACCAGCGGCAGCAACTCGGCGGGAATCGGCAGCCGGCGCACGATGCGCGCGGGGTTGCCGGCGACGAGGCAGAAGGGGGGTACGTCATGGGTGAGGTGCGATCCCACCGCCGCGACCACGCCGTCGCCGACCCGCACGCCCGGGTAGACGACGGTGTCGATCGGCAGGAAGCAGAAGTCGCCGATCGAGACGGGGCGCACCGACGCCGGCTCGGGCAGGCCGCCGCCGGGGCGCAGCCGGGCCATCACGTCGTCGACCGGGTGGCCGGGGTTGTCGGTGACCAGGCGCGAGGCCACGAGGCAGTGACGCCCGATGCGGACCTCCCGGGCCACGAGAATCCGGACGTTCGGCCCGACGTAGGTGTCGTCGCCGACGTGCAGTTCCGGGTTCGCGTAGGACTGCACGCCGTAGAGCGCCGTGTTGTCGAAGAGCGTGACGTTGCGGCCGAGGTGGATCCGCAGCGGCCCGCAGATGCGGGTGGTCCCGTTGCCGGCGTACATCATCCTGAAGCCCGGCCCGACGCTCGCGCACCGGGAGCGGAACATCGGCTCGTAGTAGACGACGCGCCAGAACTCGTGCCACGCCGCCGTGCGCGCCGCCCACTCGCGGTAGAGCAGGCGGTGCAGCGGGCCGATCGTCGGCACCGACGCGCGGCGGACCCGCGACGCGATGCGGTACAGCCGCGCGTAGAACGGCGTTTCCTGGCGACGGATCTTCTGCGCGAGGGACATGCGGGACACCCGGTGCCGCGCCTTCTCGGCCGCGGTGGAGGTTCGACCCTGGGCGTGGCGATTGTAGCCCCCGCCCGACGCGATGCGGTACGCCGGAGGACTGAACGGTGAGTGAGCACTGGGGCGCGCTGGCGAGCGATCCCGTGGCCGAGCGGCTGGGACACTTCCTCGAGGAGCGCCTGATGTTCGGGACGCGCCGGATCGCGCCCGAGGAGTCGCTGATCGAGAGCGGCATCGTGGACTCGACCGGCGTGCTCGAGATCGTGACGTTCATCGAGGAGTCCTTCGGGTTGCGCGTGGCGGACCACGAGATCACGCCGCAGAATCTCGCGTCGCTTGCCGGCCTGGTGGCGTTCGTGCGACGGAAGACGGCGTGCCGCTGATGGACACTGCAAACCCGCGGCCCGCGCGCAGTCCCCTGGACGAGACGCTCGTCCGGATGGCGCGCCCCGGGTTCCACGGCTTCCGCGAGGAGCCCCTCCCGCCGGACGACGCCTGGCACGGCCTGCTGCACGCCGCGAGCGCGCACGGGCTGCTCCCGGCGCTGGCGTCCGGCGCGGCGGACCCGGCCCTCGCCGCCCGGCTCCCCGAGGGGGTCCGCGACCCGCTCGTCCGCGCCCGCTCCGAGGCGATCGCGGCCGACCGCGTGCAGGCCTACATGCTCGGCGACCTCCTCGACGGCTTCGCGCGGCGCGGCATCCCGGCGCTGCTGCTGAAGGGGCAGTCGCTGGCCGAGCGCCTGTTCCCCGACCCCGCGCTGCGCGTCAGCCGGGACGTGGACCTGCTCGTGCCGCGCGAGGCGCTGGACGAGGCGGGCGACGTGCTGGCGGCGCAGGACTTCGAGCCGCACGCCCAGAGCTTCTACCGGGCGCGGCACTTCCACGAGCGCTGGCTGCACCGCGGACGGGTGGTCGGCGGCTGCGTGGAGCTGCACTGGGACGTGACGCTGCCGCGCGCCGCCGTCCGGTTCGACGTGGCGCGCTGGTTCGAGCAGGCGCGCGCCATCGACCTCCGCGCCGGGCGTGTGGCGATTCCGCCGGCCGCCGACGAGCTGGCGTACGTCGCGTGGCACGCGCTGGCCGGCGGCCGTGCGCGGCTGCGGGACCTCGGCGACGTCGCGGGGCTGCTGCGGGACGCCGGCGACGCCGGCCTTCCGGCCGCGGCCGAGCAGGCCCGCGCGGCGGGCGCGTCCCGGTTCCTCGCGACGGCGTTCGAGCTCGCCGAGAGCTTCTGGCCCTCCGGCGTGCGCCTGCCGGAAACCGGGCCCGACCCGCGGCTGCGCGGCACGCTGCGTCGCGTCGCGTGGAACCCGTCCGACGTGATCGCGCACGGCAGCGACGTGTGGTGGGCGGCGCGCCAGGTGGCGCGCTGGTCGCTCGAGCCGCCCGAGCGGAGCGGCATCGTCCGACTGCTGCGCGAGGCGCCGCTCGAGGGGGAAACGCCGAACGCCCCGTCGACGCTCGGCTCGCGGCTGCGGCGGCGCGCGGCCGTCGTCGCCGCGCTCGCCTTCCTCGCGTCCCGCCGCGCTTCCTGATTCAGCTCTGTGGGGGCGGGGCTTTGCCCCGCCAGTTCTGTGGGGGCGGGGCTTTGCCCCGTCTGTGGGGGCGGGGCTTTGCCCCGCCAGTTCTGTGGGGGCGGGGCTTTGCCCCGCCCGGGCGGGGCGAAGCCCCGCCCCCACAAACTCCGCGGATCAGGCGGCTTCGCGGAGCGCGCTCGACGCGGCACCCGCGGTGGCGGCGTCGTCGGCCGCGCGGGCGACCAGTTCGCCGGCGGTGACGAAGCGGAACTCCGACAACAGCCGCTCGAGGCGCGGCAGCGTGCGGGACAGGTTCCGGTAGTGCCGCAAGCGGGTCAGCGTCGTCGAGGCGAGCCGCGGCTGGTCGGGGTCGACCTCCCACGGGTGCACGTAGAGCATCGCGGGCTGCCGCTCCGAGCGGACCAGTCGACGCAGGCCCGCGCGCACGACCGGGAAGGGGAGGTGCCGCAGGTAGCCCCCGCCCGCCACCGCGAGGCGCCGCCCGAAGAACCCGGTGGTCGCCGGCGGGATCTCCCAGATCTCCCCGCCCGCGCGCCGGATCACGTGCGGCGCCGAGGGCGCGTCGGCGATGCCGTACTCGGGATGACGCACCGGGAACACGCTCGAGTCGTACTCGAAGCCCAGCTCGATCAGCACGTCGAAGGCCCAGAGGGAGCGGCGCGTGATCGAGAACGACGGCGCGCGGTAGCCGCGCACCGGCACGCCCGCCGCGTCCTCGATCGCCGCCAGCGCGGCGGCGGTGTCGTGGCGGAACGCCGCGGGGGTGAGCTGGAACACCCGGCGGTGGAAGTACGAGTGGCAGCCGAGTTCGTGGCCGCGGTCCGCGATGCGGCGGACCATGGCCGGCCGGTGCTTCGCCTCCCAGCCGAGCACGAAGAACGTGCCGCGGACGCCCCGGCGGTCGCACAGGTCCAGCAGCCGGTCCACGTTGGCCTCGATGCGGGACGGGTACCAGCGCCAGTCGGCGCGCCGCACGACGGAGTCGAACGCGGCGACCTGGTAGTAGTCCTCGACGTCCACCGAGAACACGGCGGGGGCCGTCGCCGGCCGGAGCACGAGCTCCCTGGCGACGCGGCGCGCCTCGTGATCGGGCTGGTCGTCCAGCAAGACGCTGCCGGCGGTCATCGTCCCTCCCTACGGAAGACGGTCGCGGCCGTCATGAGCAGGATGCGCAGGTCGAACAACAGGGAGTGGTGCTTGATGTAGTACAGGTCGTACGACAGCTTCTCGAGCGCGCCGTCGGCGTCGTCCGTGTAGCCGAGCGCCACCTGCGCCCAGCCGGTCACGCCCGGGCGGACCGAGTGCCGGTAGACGAAGAACGGCGTCAGCTCGAGGAACCCGGCGACGAACTCGGGGCGCTCCGGGCGCGGGCCGATGAGCGTCATCTCGCCGCGCAGGATGTTCAGCAGCTGCGGCAGCTCGTCGATCCGGGTCCGGCGCAGGAACCGGCCGACGCGCGTCACGCGGTCGTCGGTGAGGCTCGCGAAGCGCGCGCCGCCCTTCTCGGCGTCCTGGCGCATCGTGCGCAGCTTGGCGATCCGGAACGTCCGCCCGCCCTGGCCGACGCGGACCTGGCGGAACAGCACCGGGCGTCCCGACTCGAGCAGGATCGCGATCGCGGCCAGCGCCATCAGCGGCGCGCTCGCGACCAGCAGCAGCAGCGCGAGCGCCCACTCGAGGGCGAACTTCACGCGCCAGGTCCAGCGCGACGAGCGGAAGCCGTGCGAGAAGACGAGGTCGGCGGGACGGACGGAGCGCACCGGGACCTTGCCGGCGACGTCCTCGAGGAAGGCGGACGCGTCCTGCACCCGCACCCCGTCGAAGCGCAGCGCGACGAGCTGCGCGACCGGCAACTGGCCGCGACGGTCGTCCAGCGCCACCACCACGCGGTGCGGCAGACGCTCCGCCGGCCGACGGAGGAAGTCGAGCAGCTCACCCGGCGCGACGACGCCGGCCAGCCGGAAACGCCCGCCGCCCTGCAGCACGAGCGCATGGCTGCACGTGGCGGCGACGGCGCCGTCTCCGACGATCAGGACGTCCTTCGAATCGAGGGCGACAGCCATGGGCTCCGGGGGATCGAGGGTGTCGGCGCGTCCGGCCGGGGCTGGGCCACCGTACCGGCGGGAGGCGCGTTCCAGGTGTGCGGTTCGGCTGCCTTTGGGAACAAGCGCGACGGAGGGCTGAGCCGTCGGGGCGGGCGACGCGCGAAGGGCGCGTAGGACGCTGCCGCCGAACTATGTATCCCCCGCGGCACCCCGCACGGCAAGCCATGGAGCGAGTGGACGCGGTCCCCCTCGCGGCCGCTTCCGCAAGTTCAAAAACGTTGTGTAAATGGGACTTGGACGGATGGTGCGGTACGCGCCGGAACTCCCGCCAGGGGCCCGTGCGCGCCGCGCGCCAGCCCCTCAGGGCTGGCGCGCGGGGTGAGTCCTATGCCGCGACGGCTACCACTTGATCTTGAACGCCCGCGGGCCGGGGCCGCAGACGAAGACCGCCGCGGTGCGGCCCGGGACGGTGAACGTGCCGGTCTTCTCGTCGAACCGGGCCTGCTTGAGCACCGGGTCCATCGACGAGGCCTGGACCGGGTGCAGGTACAACTTCAGCCCGGCGAAGCCCGCGTCGCCGAAGGAGACGGCGTCCGGCGCCGCGTTGAAGAGCACCACCGCGTAGCCGTAGTCGGGCAGCAACGGCTTGACCGGGCGCACCGGACCCTGGGGCGGGCGGCCGGCGCCGGGGGCCTTCCCGCGCACCGGCGTGGACGCCGGCGGCGGGCTGCACGCATCCGGCCCGTCGGAGAGGCTCATCACGATCAGCCCGGGGGCCTGGTCCGGGCCCGTGTTGTGGAAGCGGAGCTTGGCCTCGATCTCCTCCGCGGTGTCCAGCCGGAAGAGGTGCGAGCTCGAGCGGATCGCCAGCGTCTCGAGGAAGTGGAAGTACGACGCCATGATGTCCCGCGGCGCCGGCTTCAGCGCCGGGTCCGCGAGCAGCGGCTGCATGAGCGGCCAGTTCGCCTGGTTCTTCCCGGCCGGCGGCAGCCCCACGCCCCAGTTGTTCGACCGGTAGCTGTAGTCGATCTTGTTGAACCAGTCACCGGAGTTGTAGCTGTCCCGGTCCATGCTCTTGGAGCGCAGCAGCTCGTCCCCGGCGTGGAAGAACGGGATGCCCTGGCCGAGGCCGACGAGGCTGAGCCCGAGGTTCTGCACGCGCACGCGGTCCCGCATCGGCGTGTCCACCGGCAGCTTCAGCTGGATCGCGTCGAACAGGGTCTCGTTGTCGTGCGCCGAGACGTAGTTGATGACCTCCTGCGGGTTCTCCGTGTAGCCGCTCGGCTGCCCGTTGTAGTCCACCTGCGCCGACGTGACGGTGTTCCCGTGGCGGTCGACGAAGGTGTAGTCGCGGAGCGCGGCCGCGAGGCCGGTGCGGATCTGGTCCTGGTGCAGCAGCAGCTTCGACTTCTGCTCCTCCGGCGGGCCCTGGTCGATCCCGTTGGGGTCGACGTAGAGGCCCGTCAGGAAGCCCTGCACCTGCAGGCCGCTGAACGGCCCGCCGCCGCGGGCGGCGTCGCGCAGCCGGTCGCTGAAGGTGCCGATGCCCGTGCCCGCCATGTTGAGCTGCGTCGCGTTGACGCCGCGCGCGTTGTCGGCAACCTCGCCGAAGTTCCAGCCCTCGCCGTACAGATAGATCCGGGACCCGTCCACGCCGTCCTTGCGGGGCGTGAGCGCGGCCAGCGCCGCCTGGGCCTTCAACATGTTGCGCTTCATGTGATGGCCCATCAGGTCGAAGCGGAAGCCGTCGATCTTGTACTCGCGGGCCCACAGGACCAGCGCGTCGATCATCAGCTTCTCCATCATGTTGTGCTCGGTCGCCGTGTTCTCGCAGCAGGTGCTGTTCGTGACGTTGCCGTCGGCGTCGTAGCGGTGGTAGTAGCCCGGCACGATCCGGTCGAGCACGGACTTCTCGTTCTGGCCCGAGGCGGAGGTGTGGTTGTAGACGGAGTCCATCACGACGCGCAGGCCGGCGCGGGAGAGCCCGGCCACCATCTCGCGGTACTCGCGGACGCGTGCGGCGCCGTCGGGGTTGGTCGCGTACGAGCCCTCGGGGGCCATGAAGTGCCAGGGGTCGTAGCCCCAGTTGAACCCGTCCGCGTCGGCGATCGCCGTCACGGCGGCCTGCTGCTCGGTGCCGTCGGGGGGATAGGCGGAGAGATCGCCCGGCGACTGCCAGGTGCTCTTGTCCTCGTCGACGGACGTGATGTCGAACGAGGGCAGGACGTGGACGTGCGTGAGGCCGGCGAACGCCAGCGTCGCGAGGTGGCGCGTGCCGTTGCTCGGCACCGCGAACGCCTTGTAGGTGCCGCGCAGGCGCTCCGGCACGGTGGCGTCGTTGGCCGAGAAGTCGCGGACGTGCAGCTCGTACAGCGCGATGTCGGTGAACTTCTGCAGGCGCGGCTTCTGCAGCCGGTCCCAGTGCGCCGGCTTGAGGGCCGGGTCGGCGAGATCGACGAACTGCGTGCGCCGGCTGTTGGTGGAGAGGGTGAACGAGTAGGGGTCCGTGACCTCGTTGACCTCGAGCTTGTTGGTCTTGCGGACGTAGACCTCGACCCGGTAGCGGTAGAACTGGTTCTTCCAGCCCGCCGTGCCGGTCGCGGACCACACGCCCTTGTCGTCGCGGGTCAGCGGGAGAACCGTCGGGGGCGTCGCCGGGTTCGAGTCCGCGAACAGCAGCAGCTCGACATTGCGCGCCGTCGGCGCCCACAGGCGCAGCGTCGGCACGCCCTCGTCCCACGTGAGCCCGAGCGCGCCGTCGTAGGTGTACAGGTCGTCGAGCACGCCGGGCAGCTGCACCGAGGTGGCGTCGAGCATCGCGCCCGCCGCGTCGCGCGCCGAGACGGCGATCTGCTGCTCGAGGATCCCGGGAACGGCCGCGACGTCCGCCGCCGCGAGCTTCAGCGCGGTCGCGCCGGCGAGGTGCGGGAACTTCTCGAGCACCGACGGCGGCAGTCCCGCGGGGTCGACGGTCAGCGCGAGTGCGGTGCCGCCCACGATCCCGTCCTGCGTCAGCGTCATCGCGCCGGAAGGGTCGAAGTGCAGCCAGAAGGCGGAGCCGTCGGCCGGAGGGGCGGCCGGCCACGCCAGCGTGTCGCGCAGCACCCAGTGCGCCTTGGCCTTGGCGAGGTTGCCGCGCGGGCCCCCCTCGGCCGAGATGGTCAGCACGTGGGTCACGGGGTCGTACGCGAAGAACATCTCGGCGCCGCTCCGCGGGACGCTGAAGGAGATGTTCGGGCCGTTCTGCTGGCCGTTCTGGCCGTAGTTCTCGTCCCAGCTCTCGTTGATCGCGACCTTCGCCTCGTAGTTCCCCTGCGGGATGTCGCGCGTCGCGAACGCGTAGATGCCGTCGCCGTCGGTGTCCTGCAGCCACGTGCGCAGGCAGTCCGGCTGCCAGTCGCCGGGGCAGCCGAGCCAGCGCTGGAAGTTGCCCGGCACCGTCGCGATCACGGAGTTCACGTTGTCCGTGACCCAGTGCGTCCGGTGGTCGTAGAAGAACTTGACCGTGCGGTCGGCGGCGAGGGTGAGCGGGATGTTCGCGCCGTCGCGCTGCGCGTTGCGGCCGTAGTTCTCGGCCCAGCCGCCGTCCAGCGCCGCCTTGTACTCGAAGCCGCCCGCGGGGAGGTTGAACAGGTTCTGCCAGACGCCGTCCTCGCCGTCGAACAGCAGGTGGGTCGCGGAGCACTCCGGCTGCCAGTCGCCGGGGCAGCCGAGCTCGCTCTGCAGCGACCCCGCGATCGTGACGCTCGCCGGCTCGGTCGGCACGGGCGAGCTCGTCGTGATCTCGAGGACCTTCGAGGTGGAGTCCCAGACGAAGAACATCTCGGTGCCGTCGGCCGGGACCGTGAACGGGATGTTCGGCCCGTTGAGGGCCCCGCCCTGCCCGTAGTTGACGGCCCAGCTCTCGTCGATGGCGACCTTGGCCTCGTAGTCCCCGGCCGGGATCAGGCGCGTCGAGAACCAGTAGACGCCGTCCCCGTCGGTGTCCTGGAGCCACGAGCGGAGGCAATCCGGCGCCCAGTCGCCGGGACAGCCGAGCTCGCTCTGGAAGCTGCCGGGCACGGACGCGATGATCGAGGTCACGTTGTCGGTGATCCAGTGCGTCTCGTGGTCGTAATAGAACTTCACCGCGCGCGCCTCGGCGAGGCTCAGCGGGATGTTATCGCCGTTGCGGCGCGCGTTGCGGCCGTAGTTCTCGTCCCAGCCCCCGTTCAACGCGGCCTTGTACTCGTAGCCGCCGGCGGGGAGGTCGAACGTCCCGGCCCAGATCGCGCTGTCCGCGTTGAACGGCAGGAACGTCGTGGAGCACTCCGGCTGCCAGTCGCCGGGACAGCCGAGCTCGCTCTGCAGCGAGCCGACGACGGTGACGCTCTGCGGCTTCGGCGTGTCGGCGGCCAGCGCGGCCGGCCCCAGCACCATCGCCGCCAGGACCGCCGCGACGATCGAGGAACGGACAGTACTCATGGCTTCACCTCCCCTTCGAGCGTGGGTCTCCCGCGGGGTGTTGTCCCCGGCCTTCGGATGCGCCAGATCAACGCGCTGCGCCTGCGGAATCGGGCGGAAAAATTGTAGAAGAGCGCGCCGTGGCTGTCGCATCCGCAGGCGGCCGGGTGGGTCCGATCCTGCCTGCCGGAAATTCTTCGGAAGCGGCGTCCGGGAACTTGGACAAACAAGGGCAAACGACCCATTTCGTGTATTCTTCGCGCCGTCCGCTCGACCGAGCCGGACGACCGTGGAGACGTCCGTGGACAGGATCGAAGAACTTCGGCGGCGGCTCGAGGCCGCACAGCGGGGGGGCGGGCCGGGCCGGATCGCCAAGCAGCACGAGGCCGGCAAGCTGACCGCCCGCGAGCGCATCGAGCTGCTGGTCGACGGCGGCAGCTTCGAGGAGACCGACGCGCTGGTCGTTCACCGCTGCCGCGACTTCGACATGGAGGGACAGCGGATCCCCGGCGACGGCGTCGTCACCGGGTTCGGCCGCATCGACGGGCGGCCCGTGGCCGTGTTCGCGCAGGACTTCACGGTCTTCGGCGGCTCGCTCTCGGAGACGTACGCCGCCAAGATCTGCAAGATCATGGACGCCGCGCTGAAGGTCGGCTGCCCCGTGATCGGCCTCAACGACTCCGGCGGGGCGCGGATCCAGGAAGGCGCCGCAAGCCTGGCGGGCTACGCCGACATCTTCCTGCGCAACACGCTCGTCTCGGGCGTCATCCCGCAGATCTCCGCGATCATGGGGCCCTGCGCCGGGGGCGCCGTCTACTCGCCCGCGATCACCGACTTCACGCTGATGGTGAAGGACACGTCGTACATGTTCATCACCGGGCCGGACGTCGTCCGGAGCGTGACGCACGAGGAGGTCACGAAGGAAGACCTGGGCGGCCCGGCCCCGCACTCCACGCGGACCGGCGTCGCGCACTTCGTGGCCAACGACGACGCGCACGCGGCCGCGCTGATCCGGCGGCTGATCTCGTTCCTGCCGCTCAACAACCACGAGGACGCCCCGCGCCGCGCGACCGAGGACCCGCCCGACCGCCGCGACGAGAAGCTGAACGCGATCGTGCCCGACGACCCGCAGAAGGCGTACGACATCAAGCACGTCGTCCAGCGCGTCGTCGACGACGGCGAGTTCCTCGAGGTCCACGACGGGTGGGCGCGCAACATCGTGGTGGGCTTCGCCCGCCTCGAGGGGCGGACGGTCGGCGTGGTGGCCAACCAGCCGCTGCACCTCGCGGGCGTGCTCGACATCGACTCCTCGCGCAAGGGCGCGCGCTTCGTCCGGTTCTGCGACTGCTTCAACATCCCGCTCGTGGTCTTCGAGGACGTGCCCGGGTTCCTGCCGGGCGTCGCGCAGGAGCACGGCGGCATCATCACCCACGGCGCCAAGCTGCTCTACGCGTTCGCCGAGGCGACCGTCCCCAAGCTGACGGTGATCACGCGCAAGGCGTACGGCGGCGCCTACTGCGTCATGGCCAGCAAGCACATCCGCGCCGACCTGAACCTCGCCTGGCCGACCGCGGAGATCGCGGTGATGGGCGCCGACGGCGCGGTCGAGATCCTCCTGCGGCGCGAACTCGCCGGCGCGGAGGACCGCGACGCGTTCAAGAAGGAGAAGGTGCGCGAGTACCGGGAGCGCTTCGCGAACCCCTACTTCGCGGCGGAGCGCGGCTACGTCGACGCCGTGATCGAGCCCGCGGACACGCGCCGCCGCCTCTGCAGCGCGCTGCGCCTGCTCGCGACGAAGGTCGACACGATGCCGCCGAAGAAGCACGGGAACATCCCCCTGTGAGGCCCGCATGAACGCCGCGGCCGACGCCCCCCACCTGTTCCGCAAGGTCCTGGTCGCGAACCGCGGCGAGATCGCCGTCCGGGTGATCCGCGCCTGCTGGGACCTCGGCATCGAGACCGTCGCCGTCTACTCCGACGTGGACCGCACCGCGCTGCACGTGCGGATGGCGGGCGAGGCCTACCCGATCGGCCGTGCGCCGGCGCGCGAGTCGTACCTCGACATCGCGAAGATCCTCGACGTCGCGCGCCGGTCGGGCGCCGACGCGATCCACCCCGGGTACGGCTTCCTCTCCGAGAACGCCGAGTTCGCCGAGGCCTGCGCGCGCGCCGGGATCGCGTTCATCGGCCCGCCCGCCGCGGCGATGCGGCTGCTCGGCGACAAGGTGTCGGCGCGCGCGGCGATGAAGGCGGCCGGCGTCCCGCTGCTGCCCGGGACCGGCGCGTTCCAGGGCCCGCCCGCCGAGGCCGCCAAGGTCGCCGCCGAGATCGGCTACCCGGTGATCGTCAAGGCCAGCGCCGGCGGCGGCGGCAAGGGGATGCGCCTCGTGCAGCGCGCCGAGGACATGGAACGGGCGCTCGACTCGGCCCGCTCCGAGGCGCTGACGAGCTTCGGCGACGACCGCGTCTACATCGAGAAGTACCTCGTGCGGCCGCGGCACGTCGAGGTGCAGATCCTGTTCGACGCACAAGGGAACGGCGTCGCCCTGGGCGAGCGGGAGTGCTCGCTGCAGCGGCGGCACCAGAAGATCCTCGAGGAGACGCCGTCGCCGGTCGTGGACGCGGCGACCCGCGCCCGGTTGTGCGAGTGGGGCGTCGCGGCCGGCCGCGCGGCGGGCTACACCAACGCGGGGACGGTCGAGTTCCTGCGCGGCGACGACGGTTCGTTCTACTTCATGGAGGTCAACGCGCGGCTGCAGGTCGAGCACCCGGTCACCGAGCTGGTCTACGGCCGCGACCTCGTGAAGAACCAGATCCGGATCGCGGCGGGCGAGAAGCTGCCGTTCACGCAGGACCAGCTCTCGCCGCGGGGACACGCGATCGAGGTCCGCGTGTGCGCCGAGGACCCGGAGCGCAACTTCATGCCGTCGCCGGGCACGATCGGCGCGATCCGCTTCCCGTCGGGGCCGGGGATCCGCAACGACCACGGCATCGCGCGCGGGTACCGCATCCCGCTCGAGTACGACCCGCTGCTGGGCAAGCTGATCGCGTACGGCAAGGACCGCGACGAGGCCATCCGGCGGCTGCACCGCGCGCTCGAGGAGTACCGCCTCGACGACGTGACCACCAACATCTCCTTCCTGCGCGCCGTGCTCGACCACCCGGAGTTCATCGCCGGCAACCTGCACACCGGGTTCATCGAGGAGCACGCGGACGCGCTGTTCCGCGGGCGCGACCCGCTGCTCGACGAGATCGCGCTGCTGGCCGCCTCGATCCACGCCTTCCGCACGCAGGGACGGCAGGGCGCCGGCGCCGCGGGCGCGCAGGACCGCGCGGCGACGGGTTCCGAGTGGCTGCGCTCGGGCCGCGCGCGGCGGCTGGGGGGCCTCCGATGAAGTTCAAGGCGTTCCTGCAGGACACCGAGCACGACATCGAGGTCCGGGCCAAGGGCGCGCTGTTCATCGTCACGATCGACGGCATGGCCCACGAGGTGGACGCGGCGCAGGTGGACGCGACGTTCTACTCGCTGCTGGTGCAGAACAAGTCGTACGACGTGTCGGTCGACGCGGACGGGCGCGACCAGTACGTCGTGCGGCACGGCGGCTTCGCGCGCCGCGTGCGGCTCGTCAACCCGCTGACGATCGCCGCCGGCGCGCACGCCGTCGCGGCGGGGCCAGTGGACGTCCGGGCCGTGATGCCGGGGCGGGTGCTGAAGCTCCTCGTCGTCGAGGGAGACGCTGTGGAGGAGGGCCAGCCGCTCGCGGTGCTCGAGGCGATGAAGATGGAGAACGACATCCTCGCGCCGAAGGCCGGCCGCGTGGCGGTCATCCGCGTGGCCGCGGGGCAGGCGGTCGAGGCCGGCGAGAAGCTGCTCGTCGTCGCGTGACCCGCCCGTGTCGATTCGTAGGGCGGCCCGAGGCCGCCCCTACGGTCGATTTTCTCTTGAGGCGGGCGCGCGCGTCTGCGAGGCGAGGGTTACTGGTTCAGCGCGTCTTCCAGTTCCTTGCCGCAGCGGAAGCGGACGATCTTCTTCGCGGGGATGTCGATCGTCGCGCCGGTCTGCGGGTTGCGGCCCGTGCGGCCGGCGCGCTCGCCGACCGTGAAGGTGCCGAAGCCGACGAGCGCGGCGCGCTCCCCGTGGCGAAGCGAGTTGGTGATGCCGTCGATCATCGACTCGATCGAACGCGCGGCGGCGGCCTTCGTGATGCCCGCGTCCTGGGCGATCTTGTCGATCAGCTCGGCCTTGTTCATGACTCCTCCCCGACGTCGGAGGGACGGTCCGGGTCGATCTGCCCTCCGGGATGGTCCGGATTATTCCCGAGGCCCGCATCGCCGGTCAACGCTAAACTGCACGGCCGGCGGGCCTTTCCGGGGGACGGCCTGGCCCGGCCGGGAGGGGCTGCGATGGATCGCGACGAAGTCCGCAAGCTGCTCGCCGCCGTGCGCCGGGGCCGCACGGGCGTGCCCGAGGCCCTCGAACGGCTCGCGCGGCTCGGGACCGCCGACCTGGGGTTCGCGCGCGTCGACCACCACCGGGACCTCCGCCGCGGTCTGCCGGAGGTGGTGTTCGGGGAGCGCAAGAGCCCCGAGCAGGTGCGCTCGCTGGTCGCGCACCTGGTCTCGCGGCGCGCGACGGTGCTCGTCACCCGGCTCGATCCGCGTGTCGGGACGGACCTCGCCGCGTCGCACCCGCAGGGGACATGGAACGCCACGGCCCGCACCTTCTACCTGCCGCGGCCCGGCCGGCGGCGCCGCGGGCGCCCGGGCCTGCTCATCGTCAGCGCGGGCACGGCCGACCTGCCGGTCGCGGAAGAGTGCGCCGTCACCGCCGAGGCGATCGGGCTCGCGCCCGAGCGGCTCTACGACGTCGGGGTCGCCGGCATTCACCGGCTGTTCGAGAACGGCGATCGCCTGCGGCACGCCCGCGTCGTCGCCGTCGTCGCCGGGATGGAGGGCGCGCTCCCGTCCGTCGTCGCCGGCCTCGTGGACGTGCCGGTGATCGGCGTGCCGACGAGCGTCGGCTACGGCGCGGCCCTCTCCGGCTTCACCGCGTTGTTCGGCATGCTGACGTCCTGCGCGGGCGGGATGACGGTGGTCAACATCGACAACGGGTTCGGCGCCGCGTGCGCCGCCCGGCTCATCCTCGGTCCCCGCGGCCGCTGACCGCCCTCGCGATCGCCGTCCGCCAACCGCGATCTTCCCCCACCGATCAGGGTGGTCGCGCGACCCCTCGCCGCCCACATTGACCTTGTGCTGTCCCGTAACGGCACAGCGGCGAGGCCCTGGTCGCGCGCCCGCGCGGGCCGGACTGGTCGATAACGGGACACCGCCCTATCGCGGGAGGCGGACCCCTGTCAAGAGGTTTCGTACTTTTTTTTGCGGGGGGGGTCACATCGGGGTAACATTTCGGCAGAAACGCAAGAAGGTGGGGGGAGGACCACGTCCAAGCGCACGGTTTCGGCACTTGTTTTCTGAAAGCGCTTCCAGACGGCAAACGGCGATGCGGCAAGGGTGCGGGACGGCGACGCGGCAAGGGTGCGGTGCGGGATTCTGGCCAAGGAGTGGCGCTCGCGGATGGGTCCGGGTCGGTTCAGGGACTACGTGGAGACTGTTCGCGGGGCGATGGACATAGTCCAGGTCGTCGGCGAAGCCGTGTCCCTGCGCAAGGCCGGCCGGTCGCTCGTGGGGCTGTGCCCGTTCCACCAGGAGAAGACCCCCAGCTTCCACGTCGACGCCGCCAAGGGCGTCTACTACTGCTTCGGCTGCGGCGCGGGAGGCGACGCCTTCCGCTTCGTGATGAACCTGCACAACGTCGACTTCTCCGAGGCGGTCGGGATGATCGGCGACCGGCTCGGGCTCGCCCGGCCCGCCGCCCACGGGGCGACCGCAGCGCAGGACGCGAAGGAAGACCGCGAGCGCCGGCGCGCCCTCGACGCGCTCGCCGAGGCGCAGGAGTACTTCGGCCGCGTGCTCGCCGGGACGGTCCCCGGCACCGACGCGGCCGCGGCCCGCGCGTACCTCGCCCGGCGCGGCTTCGACCTCGACAAGGCCCGCGCGTTCGGGATCGGGCTCTCGCCGTCCGGCTGGGACGGGCTGCTGCGGCACCTCGTCGGGCGCGGCTTCCAGGTGGACGACGCGATCCGGGCCGGCCTCGCCGTCCCGCGCACGTCCGGCGAGGGCGCCTACGACCGGTTCCGCTACCGCGTGACCTTCCCGATCCGGGACGCGGCGGGGCGGATCGTCTCGTTCGGCGGCCGGGCCCTGGGCGACGAGGATCCCAAGTACCTCAACGGCCCCGAGACGCAGGTCTACGACAAGGGGCGCACGCTCTTCCGGCTGCACGAGACCGCGCGCGAGATCCGCGATGCCGGGCGCGCCGTGATCGTCGAGGGCTACTTCGACGCGGTCGGCCTCGCCGCGGCCGGGGTCCCGGGCGTCGTCGCGGTCTGCGGCACGGCGTTCGGCCCGGCGCACGCCCGGCTGCTGCGGCGCTACAGCGAGCGCGTCGTCCTGCTGTTCGACGGGGACAGCGCCGGCCGGCGGGCGGTGCACCGGGCGCTCGGCCCGCTGCTCGCCGAGGGCTTCGCGGTCCGCATCGGCGCGCCGCCGGACGGGAAAGATCCGGACGACCTCGCACGGGAAGGGGGCTCCGCGGCGGTGGAGGCTTGTCTCGCCGGTGCGGGCGACCTACCTCAGTACTTGGTGACGGAAGCTAAGAGAGATTTCGATCTCGTAAGTCTGGATGGCCGCGTGAAGGCCCTCGAGATGGTGCTGTCGCACCTGTGCCACCTCGACAGCCCGCTGGCCCGCGCCGAGGCGGCCAGCCGCGTGGCCGAGGGGCTGGGGATCGACGACGAGCTGGTCCGGGACGAGCTGCGCCGCGCCGCGCGCGACCGGCGGCGGGACATCGACGCCCGCGCCGCGCGCCCGCTGGCCCCCTCCCAGGAAGGACGGCTGACGGCGGCCGAGAAGGTCCTGATCCGCTACCTGGTCGAGGCCGCCCCGAACGACGGCGAAGAGGCCGACCGGATCCTGGACGAGGTCCCGCTCGACTCGCTCAGCCCGGCGGCGCGGCCGGTGCTGGAGCGCTGGGCCGCGGCCCGCCGCGCGGGCGAGTGGCCGCAACTGCCCGTCCTGGCGGGGTCGCTGGCGGGACCGGAAACGACGGATATCCTCGCGCTGGTTTTCGCGCCCGGTTCTCCGCCCGGGCGGACGGAGGCGCGGGGCGCCGTCGCGGCGCTGCGCGGCTTTCACCTGCGCGACCGCCTCCGGCGGCTCCAGCAGCAGATCCAGGACGCCCGGGACCCGGGCGAGATCGAGCGGCTGCTCGTCGAGAAGGCGGCGCTCGGGCGGGAAATGCACGCCATCGGGGGGCCGGCCTGAGGCCGGCGACGAGGGCGTGGGCGTGAGGCCGCCGGGCTTCAGGAGGAGCGCGGCGCACGGACAGGACCGGAAGGCACCACGAACGGAAGGAGTCGACGTAGCGGAACGCGTCGACGAAACGGAACGGGTCGACGGAACGGACCGCGTCGACGGAACGGACCGGATCGACGGAAGGATCGACGGAACCGTAGGGCCGCGGCCTCCCGCGCAGCGGGCGGGCCGCCCCCGAGCCACAGGGCCGCGGTCTCCCGCGCAGCGGGATGGCCGCCCCCGAAGAAGCAGGGCCCGCCTCCCGCCCCGCGGAAGGCCGGCCCCACCGACACGAGCCCGTGGGAGGCCGGCGCGTCACTCACCCGTGCGCACCGGCGACCGTGGAGGCGGAACTTGCGGATAGACGAGAAGTACCCGGAGGAGGTCAAGGGCCTCCTCGCCCTGGGACGCGAAAAGGGAGTGCTCACGCGCGGAGAGATCCGCATGCAGCTGCCCGAAGAGCTGCTGGCCGACCAGGCCGAGATGGACGAGCTGCACGACCTCCTTCGCAACCAGGAAATCGACATCCTAGAGGGTGACGAGCTCGAGGGCGACGAGTTGCTCGAGACGATCCCGGCCACGGTAACGACGTCACGGCGCAAGTCGGACCCCGTCCCCGTCGCGGAGCAGGAGCGCACCAACGACCCCGTGCGGATGTACCTCCGCGAGATGGGGACCGTGCCGCTGCTCACGCGCGAGGGCGAGGTCGCCATCGCGAAGCGCATCGAGGAGGGGGAGCTGAAGGTCCTGCGGGCCCTCTCGCAGAGCCGCTTCGGCCTCGACGAGATCCTCGGCATCGCCGACCGGCTGAAGACGCACCCGAAGTCGGTCGAGGAGATGTTCGAGATCTCCGAGGACGCGGTCGGCGCGAAGGGCGGCAACCTGCCGCGCGAAGAGCTGATCAAGCGCAAGGTCACGCAGGCGAACAAGCGCGTCGCGAAGATCAAGAAGCTCTCGGCCGACCTCGAGGCCCTCCACCAGCGGCTGGCCAAGCTGAAGGAAGGCTCCAAGACGCACAAGGAGGTCGTCGAGAAGATCGACGAGATGCAGCTCAAGATTGCCGAGGGGATCCAGGACGTCGGCCTCTCGCAGCACTACATCGACCGCCTCGCGCGCGAGGTGAAGCAGGCGCACCAGAAGGCCCAGCGCCACGCGCGGATGGAGTCGGATCTCAAGGAGCGGCTGAAGCGGGCCGCCGACACGGGCGTGCGCAAGGAGCTCAAGCGCAAGATCGAGGAAGCCCGCGAGGAGATCACCATCATCGAGGCCGAGATGAAGATCCAGGCCGGCCAGCTGGCCGATCTCGCGCGGCAGATCCACACCGGCGAGATCGAGGCCCAGCAGGCCAAGAAGGATCTGATCGAGGCCAACCTGCGCCTCGTCGTCTCGATCGCGAAGAAGTACACGAACCGCGGCCTGCAGTTCCTCGACCTGATCCAGGAAGGCAACATCGGGTTGATGAAGGCGGTCGACAAGTTCGAGTACAAGCGCGGCTACAAGTTCAGCACCTACGCGACGTGGTGGATCCGGCAGGCGATCACGCGGGCGATCGCCGACCAGGCCCGCACGATCCGCATCCCGGTGCACATGATCGAGACGATCAACAAGCTCGTGCGCACGGCCCGCACGCTGGTCCAGGAACTGGGCCGCGAGCCGACGCCCGAGGAGATCGCCGAGCGGATGGACGTCCCCGCGGGGAAGGTCCGCAAGGTGCTCAAGATCGCGCAGGAGCCGATCTCGCTCGAGACCCCCATCGGAGAGGACGAGGACTCGCACCTCGGCGACTTCATCGAGGACAAGAAGAGCCCTTCTCCAGTGGAGGCGGTGGTAAAGATGAACCTCAAGGAGCAGACCGGAAGCGTGCTGAAGACGCTGACTCCGCGGGAGGAGAAGGTCCTCAAGATGAGGTTCGGAGTTGAGGAAGGTACGGAGCACACCCTCGAAGAGGTCGGCCAGAGCTTCGCGGTCACCCGCGAGCGCATCCGCCAGATCGAGTCGAAGGCCCTCCGCAAGCTTCGTCAACCGTCACGGTCGCGCCTGCTGCGGCCGTTCCTGAGCGGGGGCGCCGGCCCTTCGCTCACGCCGTGACGATTCCATCGCCTGCAACTCCGCGCAGCATCCCCGGGGCGGCCTGACGGCCGCCCCGGTTCTTTTCTGTGGGGGCGAAGCTGCGCCCCGCCCGCTTCGCCCGGACCGCGCCCGTGCTGTGGGGGCGGGGCTGCACCCCGCCCGCCCGCGCTGGTGTGTGGGGGCGGGGCTCTGCCCCGCCCGCCCGCGACGCCTGGCCGCTCCCGCCCGCGGGACAGGAATCAACAAGTCCCCCTCAAACGCAGCATCCGCAGAACGAGTCCCCCTCGAATGCTCACCGGCTGGCCCGCGCGAGCGCCGAAGGCCCCGCCCTCACCGGCAAACTCCCGCGCTCGTTCAGTTGCCCCCACGCTCCGCGCCTTCCCGCCGAATTCCATTCGGCCTGACGCGCGGCCGTTGCGCCGGACCCCCCGCCGCCGCTGCATTCGAGGGGGACTTGTTCCCGGAGAACTGCATCCGACCGGGACCTCTTTCCGGGACGCGTTCCGGGGACAGCCGCGAGGGGGCCACGACGCCGCCCGAGAGGATCGCGGTCTCCCGGCGTTAGCCTCGAGTGAATGGACCCGAGCTTCGCAGAGGCGCTCTACGCCGCGCACCGCCCGGCCCTCTTCCGCTTCCTGCGGCGGATGACCGGGGATCCCGTCGCCGCCGAGGAGTTGACGCAGGACGTGTTCGTTCGCGCGCTCCGCAGGCTCCCGGACTACGACCGGCGCGAGCGCGACCGCGCGTGGCTGTTCCGCATCGCGCGCCATCTGGCGATGGACGATCGGCGGGCGCGCTCGCGGCGGCCGCGCGAGGTCGCCGCGGTCGCGGAGCTCGCCGAGTCGGCCACGCCCGCGGCGCACGCGGCCCCGCACGTCGCGCTGGACCTCACCGCGGCGCTCGCCGCCCTCCCCGCGAGCGATCGCGAGTGCTTCCTGCTTCGGGAGCAGGGGGGACTCGGCTATGACGAGATCGCCAGTCTCACGTCGCTGAGCCCCGACGCGGTCCGCAACCGGATCTACCGCGCGCGCTGCGCCCTGCGCCGCGCGCTGGAGTCGCGCGCATGAACGCCCCCGACCCGTTCGAGATCCTCTCCGCCCTCTTCGACGGCGAACCCGTCGATCCCGACGCGGTGGCCGCCGCGCTCGCGCAGCCCGGCGCCGCCGAGTTCCTCGTCGACCTCGCGCGCCTCCGCCGGCGGCTCGCACGGGAAGACGCGGCGCTGCCCGTCCCCGCGGCGCGCCCGGCGCGGAGCGCCCGCCGGCTGCTCGCCGCCGCCGCCGCGCTGCTGCTGTTCGTCGCGGGCGCCGCCGCCGGCCGCTGGCTCACGCGTCCGGGCGAGAACCTCGAGCCGCCGACGCCGACGCGCGAGGTCCAGTTCACCCCCGGCGTCGACTGGTTCCGCTCGTGAGGAAGACCATGACGAGCCGCACGCTTCTCGTGGCATTCGCCACGCTCGTCGTCGGCGCCACCGCGCGCTCCGACTCCGGCCCCGCCCTCAGCGGGGCGGAGAAGACGTCCCTCACGCTGCGCGTCCTCCGAACAGAAGTCGGTGGTCCGACCGAACAGATCTCGTCCGCCGGGCCGTCCCTCGTCGCGGGCCAATCGGGCCGGGCGTACTGGATCAGCGGCATGCAGTGCGATTACCAGGCCGTCGGAGCCGGCGACCCCTCGGCGGAGTACGTGAAGGACACGGGGCTGCTCGTGCGGGCCGAGTTCAACCTGGTCTCGGCGGATACCGACAAGGCCACGTTCGACGTGAGCTGGCACCATGGCGAACCGGCCTCCGCGCGGGAAATGGGTCCTCCGCGCAGGGTGACGCTGGCGCACGGCGAGTCCCACACGCTCGGCTTCCTGAGCGGACCCGGCGAAGGGACGTGCGGAGGAATCCTCCGCTTCGATGTCGACACCTCGGTCGTCGAGGATCCTCAGTTCGAGGAGTCCCGGCTGGCGTACGAACTGTGGTTGATCGACGACGGCCCTGATGGGGAGCGCCGAACGGCACGCCTCGATCTCGTCGGGACACAGGGTGAGGCCGTCCCGTTCCGCTTCGATGCGATGCGTTGGGCCGTTGCCGACGCGCGCTACGGCGACGGCCGCGGCGTCGAGGCGACCGCGTGGATCTCCGGCACGGTCGAAGGCCGCCTCCGCAGGGATGGATACATCGCCCTCGAGTTGGATGCAAAGCGATTCCACAGCATCGTTCCGGCCGGCTCCGGTCGCCGCGGTGGCATCGGGGACCTCGGGCGCAAGCTGCTGACGGTGCGCGCCGGCGAGACGGTAGCGCTCGTCCTGCCTGCCGCGCGTGGATGGGGCGCGGATTGGACGGACCCGTCCGGAACGGTGTCCGGGACGATCTCCACACAGCCTGCGAAAATCCCGTTCTCCAAGGACGGGATCGACGTGGTGCCCGGCCGCGTGGCCGTCGACTTCGAGCGGTTCTTCGCCGGCCACAGGATGAGCTTGCGCCTCACGGCGCGCCCGCTGTAAGGGCGATCTGGACGCCACGCGATCAGGGCTCGACGCGGGCCTCGATGATCGCGGCGTTCGCGCCGTCGCCCTGTCCCGGACAGAGGGAGTGGACGAGGAATCGTGCGGTCCCCGCGCACAGCGGCGTGACGATCTCCGGTGCGGCCGGGTCGAAGGCGATTACCGGAGGCACGACCTCCTCGACGTCGATCGACGCCGGGAACGGCGCATGCGGGCGGCCCGCGTCGTCGTGCGCGGCCACGCCGAGGTCGGCGAGCCGGAACGGGACGCCGACGCGCAGCGTCGGTGGCGGGCCGTGGGGGCGGAACGAGACCGGCGGGCGGCGCCCATCGCAGGACCGGGCGAGGTCACCCGGCGCGAACAGGTGCGCGCCGATCGCCGCCATCGGCTCGCCCGGCCGGGCCGCGGTGCGCGCCTCCGCGAGCGGCACGAACGGGGACCAGCGCGGCGCGCCGTCGCGCTCACGCCACGTCTCCGCGAGGCGGTACGAGCGTCGCGTCGTCGCGTCGTCGTGGTCCTCCTCCACGACCACGCGGCGTCCGCTGCACAGCGATACCGGGCGCATCTCGCCCGGGAGCTCCGCGGCGAGCGGACAGACGAACCAGTCTCCCCAGAACTGGACCCGGGCGCCCGCCGGCCGCTCCCTGACGAGCTGAACGAGCGGGTCCGCGAGCAGCTCGTCGTTCGCGACCTGCAGCACGCGCCCGGTCGCGGGGACGCCGATCCGCAACGGGATCCCGTTCGTGAAGTACAGGCGGCCGTGCACGGTGAAGCAGGACGCCGTGCCCGAGGGAGCGCGGCACGGAATGTCGATCGGGCCCGCGGCGTGCGCGGTCCGGGCCCCCGCTCCTGCCGCGAGCAGCAGCGCCGCAAGAAGAACGGCCCGGCGTGAGCCGGGCCGTCGCGTCGAACCGCGGTGAGGTGCGTTCATGGCGTCCGAGCGGCCCGCAAAGCGAGCCGCAAGACGACATCGCGACCGATCACTGACCGTCGTTGCCGATCGCCTCTTCCGGGCAACCCTTCATCGCGTCTTCGCAGGCGTCCACTTCGCCGCCCGCCGGCTGCTTGTAGACGAACGCGTGGGTCTCGTCGTCGGACATCTTGAAGTTGTCCGGCGCGACGCTCACGCACACCTGGCACGCGCTGCAGTTGGTGTCGACGTAGTACTGCCCCGGGACGTTCGTCGGGTGCTTCGCGGTCGAATCGGCCATGTCGAGCCTCGCTTGGCGCGGGTCGCCTCGAAACGGCCCCACGCGCGGGAATCAGTTCGGTTGGGTGGGACGACTAACCGGCGGTAATAGTAGCCGAATTCAGGTTCTCTGGCCGGGTTCCGGCGGGGGCGCCGGTTCGCGGGGCACGACGCGAAACTGCGTCGAAGAAAGGGGCGGGGCCGGCCGGCCCGCGCGGGTCGCGGCCGGATCGCGGATCTCGAGGCGCCAGGCCCCGAGCCTCAGGGTGCCCTCCTCGACGACGGCCTCGTACTCGCGGCAGGCGGCCCCGTCGGTCCGGCGCTCGCCGAGCGGAGCCGCGGGAACGGGGAGCGGGTCCGGCGCGGCCCCCGGCCCGGCTCCGGACCCGCGCAGGAAGACGGCGGGCGTCCACGCGCCGCACGCCACGAAGCGCAGCCGCACCCGGTCCTCCGCCGCGACCGGCTCCCCGTCCGCGAGCGGGACGAAGGCCCTCCGGCCGTCGTCGCGGACGACCGCCGAGGCGTTGCCGCTCGGGGCCGCGGCGCCGTTCGGGGCGCCCGGGCCGGCCGGCGCACCCGCGGTGGACGCCGACACCCCCGCGGGGGCCGCCGGCGCGCCCGCGCCGCGCGGGCCGACGTCCAGCAGGAAGTCCCGCCCGCTGCTCCGGCCCAGGCGCACGCCCGAGAGCCGGCGCAGCGCGGGGCCGACCGCGGCGACCTCGAGGGTCGAGATCGCGGCGCCGACGTCCCCGCTGACCAGGTCCTCGACGATCGCCCGGACCTCGTAGCGTCCCGGCGACCGGATCGGGCAGAGCGAGCGCAGCACGAGCAGGCTCGGGGGGAAGCGGGCGGGAGGCACCTCGGTGCGGATCGTCTTCTCGGTGCCGTCGCCGAGCAGGCACACCGTGCGGCCCGTCTCGTCCACGACCGCGCCCTCGAGCGCGAGCCGCGCGGACAGCCCGCCCACCTCGCGCGAGAACGTCAGGTCGGACAGCACGGTGCCGACCTCGACCACCGAGACCGGCGTCGCCGACGGCGCGGCCGTCGACGCGGGGGCGGGCGCGGAGGCGCCGGGGGAGGTGGCGGAGGGCCCGGGGGAGGCGGCGGAGGCGCCGGGGGAGGTGTCGGATCCCGCCGCGCTGGTGGCGGAGGCCGCCGGGGAGGCAGCGGACACCGCGGGGTACGTCGCCGACACCCGGACCTCGGGGAAGCGGTGCGCGGCCGGCTCCATCAGCGCCGCGAGGCGCAGCCGCTCGCGCTCCTTCTGGCGGTCGAGCAGCGTGACGTCGCTCGCGGAGCGCACGCGGTAGTACCAGTACTCGGGGTGCGCGCGCGTGTCGAGGCGGACGTCGATCGCGACGTCGCGCTCGCCGGCCGCCGGCTGCGGCAGCGGGACGCTGAACAGGTAGTAACACGACAGCTGCGCCAGCGCGCGGCTGAAGACGAGCTCGAGCCGCCCGGCCGAGCGCGCGAACTCGCCGCCCGTTCCCGCCGCGAGGAACCCCAGCAGCCGCGACGAGAACGCCCGCGGCCCGCCCGTGAGGCCGCGCGCGTCCACGGGCCAGATCGTGAAGCCGCCCTGCGCGGCGCGGCGGATCCCGCGCAGCTCCTGCAGCCACATCTCGTCCGGCAGGTCGAACCACGAGCTCGTGAAGAGCACCAGCGCCTTGCGGCCGCGCAGCGTGCCGTGCGAGAGCAGCACGGCCTCGATCGCCGCGAGCGACGGCCGCGCGTCGACCTCGCGGTCCGCCAGGCGCTGGGAGAGGCTGCGCGTGAAGCGGGGCTGCCCCGACTCGTCGAGCGTCGCGAAGCCGGGGACGGTCACCTCGAAGGCCGACTTCGCGCGCTCCGGGTCCTCCGGCTGGTCGCCCAGATCCGGCAGCTCGGGCTGCTCGAGCGGCACGGTGCGCGAGCCCTGCTGCGCCGGCGCGCGCCAGGCCTCGTTGCGCGCGCCCATCGGCGGCCCGATCGCCGCGATGTCCGTCAGGGCGCGTCCCGCGCGCGCGATCTCCGCGGGGTCGCTGGTGAATTCGGGGGTCAGCGAGATGATCCGCTGCGCGTACGCGATCACCTTGACGCGGACCGGGCGCTTGGCGGCGAGCGCGCCGAGGTCGGCGATCGCCTTGGCCACCGCGTGCCGCATGCGGGCGTCGAGGAAGTTGAGGTCGGCGAAGACGAGGATCGTGGGCCGGTCGTCCGCGAGCAGCGGGTCCGCACCGGCCGGCGCGGACCCGGCGCCCGGGCTCGGCCCGGGTTCCCCGGCGGGACAGATCTCGTCGAACTCGACGCGTTGCGCCAGCTCCGGCGGGAGCGGGCGATGGTCGATGCGCAACTCGAAGGCCTCGCGGGGCAGGCCCGGGATCGAGGCCAGCTCGTCGCCCCGCGGGTCGATGACCGACACGTCGATCTGGACGCGCCGGACGTCCTGGAACTCCGTCAGTCCCGCGTCGGCAACGCCGGCGGCGGCGCCCGGAGCGGCGGGGGCCGGGGTCGGCGCCGGGGCCGTCGGCGCCGGGGCCGGCACCGGTGCCGGCGGGTCCTCGGCCCGCGCGCGCCCGCAGAGCAGGGCGACAGCCGCGGCCCCGGCCGCGGCCCAGACCGCGGCCCGGGCCACGCCGTGGGCCACGCGCTGGGTTACGCCCCGAATTACGCCCCGCGTCACGCCCGGGGCCACGCCCCGGCGGAGCAAGACGCCGGCCACGCGGCGGGGCGGCTGTTGTGCTGCTAGACTGCGCGTTTCGGGGCCCATAGCTCAGACGGTTAGAGCGGCTGACTCATAATCAGTTGGTCCCAGGTTCGAGCCCTGGTGGGCCCACCGAACCGAAGACCAGCGCTCGACCGGCACGACGATCGCGCCGCATCGGGCGCGATCGCCCGCCGCCCCGGAGGGGACGCCTTGAACAGAGACATCCGCCGCGATATCCGCCGGCTCGTCCGCCTGCAGGAGATCGCGCACCAGATGAAGGACTTCGTCGAGGCGGAGCGCACCCTTCCGCAGCGCACGCTCGTGCTCGACCAGCAGTTCCGGCAGACGGTCGAGGAGATCGGCGCGGCGCGTCTTCGGCACGAGAACCTCGTCCAGCAGCAGCAGAGGCTGCACCGCGAGCGCGACGAGACGCAGGACCGGCTGCGGGTCGCGCAGCAAAAACTGATGCAGGTCAGCAACCAGCGCGAGTATAGCGCCGTGCTGATGGAGATCGACACGCTGAAGGCCGGCCTTGCGGCGCTCGAGCAGCGCGCGATCCAGACGGACGAGGAGATCGAGCAGCTCGCCGGTCCCGCGGCCGAGGCGGACGCCCAGGTCGAGGCCGAGCGCGCGAAGTTCGACGAGGAGAAGCGCAAGCTCGCCGAGGACATCGCGCGGAACGCCGACTACCTCGCGCAGCTGCGGGCCCAGCAGGACGAGATCGCGCGCGACCTTCCCCCCGAGATGCTGCGCCGGTTCGAGAGCGTCGCGAAGGCGCGCGGCGGGGTGGCGGTGGCGCGCATCGAGAAGGAATCGTGCGCCGCGTGCCACGTGCGGCTGCGGCCGCAGGTGATCAACCTCGTGCGTCGCGGCGAGGAGGTCGTCAGCTGTGACAGCTGCCGGCGCATGCTCTACGTCGACGACAACGAAGGCGCCGACGCCGGACACGGCGGCCCGGGGGTGGGGGCCGTCAACCAGTGAAACTCGCCGCGTGGGTCGACGGCGGCGCGCGCGGCAACCCCGGACCGGCCGGCTTCGGCGTCCTGCTGAAGGACGAGCAGGGCGCGATCCGGCTGCGCGCCTGGGGCTGGCTGGGCAGCACCACCAACAACGTGGCCGAGTACGAGGGGCTGATCGCGGCGCTCTCCGAGGCCGTCGCGCTCGGCGCCACGCACCTCCTCGTGCGCACCGACAGCGAGCTCATCCAGCGCCAGGTGACCGGCATCTACAAGGTGCGCCAGCCGCACCTCGCCGAGAAGCTGGCGCGCGTGCGCGAGCTCGCGCGGGGCCTGCAGGAGTTCCGCATCGTGCACGTGCCGCGCGCCGAGAACGGGGTCGCCGACGCGCTCGCGAACCGCGCGATGGACGAGCGCGCGTCCGGCCGCGAGGTGCCCGCGGCCACCCCGTAGTAACCTTCCGGTAACGCTCCGGGACGACGCACCGCGACGCTCGCGACGCACCGCGACGCTCGCGACGAGGAGGCCGGCGGGTGAACGGGGACGACGTCGGGACGCGCGCCCGCGCGATCCTCGGCCGGATCGCCGCCGCCGCCGTGCGCGCGGGGCGCGATCCGGGGAGCGTCACCCTGGTCGCCGCGAGCAAGACCCAGCCGGTCGACGCCCTCCGCGCGGCGCTCGCGGCCGGCGTCCCCGTCCTGGGCGAGAACCGGGTCCAGGAGGCCGAGCCGAAGATCGCGGCGCTCACCGGCGGGGTTGCCGGCGGAGTCGTTCGCTGGCACTTCATCGGCCGGCTGCAGCGCAACAAGGCCCGCCGCGCGGTCGAGCTCTTCGAGCTGATCCACTCCCTCGATTCCCTGCGCCTCGCCGAGGTGCTCGACCGCCTCGGCCAGGAGCGCGGCGCGCCGGTTCCGGCGCTCGTCGAGGTCAACCTCGGGGGCGAGGACTCCAAGGGGGGCTTCGAGCCGGGCGACCTGCCGGAGGCGCTGCGGCGGATGGACGGCCTGCCCGGGCTGGCCGTCCGCGGCCTGATGACGATTCCGCCCCCGGTGGACGACCCCGAGGCGTCCCGCCCGCACTTCCGCCGCCTCCGTGACCTGGCCGGCGGGGTCGCGGCCCTCGGGCTCTCCCGGGTCACGATGGCCGAGCTGTCGATGGGCATGTCGGACGACTACGAGGTCGCGGTCGAGGAGGGCGCGACCTTCGTGCGGGTCGGCACCGCGCTCTTCGGGGCCCGCCCCTACGTCTCAAACTGAGAAGAAAGGGCTTCCCGAAGTGAGAGGATGCGGCCCGCCACGGCGCGCCCGCCCGCGACGTTCCCTTGCCGGTCAACGACTTAGGTGCCCAAAGACAGGTGGCAGGGCACTTGCATTAGTACCGCCCGAGCAGCTTCTTCAGGCCGGACTGGCTCCGGCCTTCTCTTTTTTCAGGCACCCCGGGCACCAGTAGGTGCTGCGCTGCTGCTGGACCTGGCGCCGGATCGGGGTCCCGCAGGCGAGGCACGGCTCGCCCGCCCGGTCGTAGACCCGCAGGTACTGCTGGTAACGGCCGGTCACCCCGTGCGCGTCCTGGAAGTCCGAGAAGGTCGTCCCGCAGTTCCGGATCGCGGCGTCGAGCACCTGCCGGGTCGCGGCGTGCAGCCGCGCCGCCTCGGCCCGGGACAGCGAGCCCCCCGCGCGGAACGGGCTCAGCCGCGCCCGGTGCAGGATCTCCGACGCGTAGATGTTGCCGAGCCCGCAGACCCGGTCCTGCCGCAGCAGCCAGGTCTTCAGCGGCTGCCGGGTCCCGCGCAGCAGCGCGCGCAGGGCCTCGACCGTGAACGCCGGCCCGGTCGGGTCGATCCCCTCCGCCGCGGCGGCCCGCTCCGGGTCGATCCACTCGAGGGTGCCGAAGCGGCGGGTGTCCCAGAACTCCACGCGTCCGCGGTCCAGTTCCACGACGGCGCGGGGCACGGCGTTCGCCGCCGGCGCCCCCCGGTCCCGGTCCCGGTCCCGGTCCCGGTAGACCAGCCGTCCCGTCATCCTCAGGTGGACCGCGAGCCAGAGCGGCTCGCGGGACTCGCGTGCCTCGCGCGATCCGGCCCTTACGCGCGGCCCGCCCGGACCGCCCAGCGCGATCACGATCCGCTTGCCGAGCCGCGTGACGGAGGTCACGGCGCGCCCCGCGAGGTCGGCGCGCGCGGCGGCCGCGAGCTTCGCGTCGAAAATACGGATCGACTGCACGCGGCGGCCTGCGATCAGCGGCGCAAGCTGTCGGACCACTGTCTCGACTTCGGGAAGCTCTGGCATATTCCTTTCCAACGAGAAGGGTGGGTACCGGAACGCTCGACCTATGCTCTGCCGAAGAAGGATAGAGGTCGAACGGCTCCGGACCAGTAATCGTTCCGACAGGCAAGGGTGAACGATGAAGACGAGAGAGACGGTACTCCGCACGGGATGCGCTCTCCTGCTCGCGGCCGCGCTGCCCGTGTCGGCGGCGCGCCCCGCGTCGGCCGCGCCGCGCGAACAGGTGGCCGCCCACGGAACGAAGGCTGCGGCCGCCCGCGCCGCCGCGCTGAAGTCCCGCGTCGGCCCCCGCGCGGGCGCGCCCGAGTCGATCCGCGTGCCGGGGCGGTCCCCGGCCGCCGCGCGCGTGCGCCCGCCCGGCGCCGCCGGCTCCGAGTCGGAGCTGCAGCGCGGGCCCGTGTGCCGCGCGCCGGCGGAGCGTCCGCTGCGGGCCGGACTCCGTCCGCAGGCCGCACCCGCCGCGACGCTGTACGGCACCCCGTCCGGGTCCACCGAGGCCGTCGGCGACCTCACCGCGGCCGAGGTGCTGCCCAGCGCGCGGCTGACGAAGCTGCGGCCGTCGGACGACCGCTCCGCCATCGTCGCGAACGGGAACACCGTCTTCGTCGTGGGCCTCGAGGAGACGCGGCTCTACGCGCTCCGCTCGAGCGACGGCGGCGCCACCTTCGGCGGCGAGACCACGATCGCGGGAGCGGCAAGCCAGAAGGCCGTGATGGACTTCTCGGTCGCGATCGCGTCCAACGGCCGCGCCTACGTCGCCGCGACCGTCGTGGACACGAACGGCCAGCACGGGCTGCAGGTCGTGCGCACGACCACGAGCGGCACGTGGCAGGCGCCCGTCGACGTGCTCGCCACGACCAACGTCGCGCACGGCGTGGCCTCGCCGGTGATCGCCGCGGGGCCGGGCGACCTCGCCGCCGTCGCGTTCCTCGGCCAGCGCCAGGCCTATCCGTACGCCGTCGTGACGACCGACGGCGGCGCGAACTGGTCGGCGCCGAAGCAGCTCGACCTGAACGCGCCGCTCGACGCCGGCGTGCCGACGGGCATCGACGTCGCGATCGACACGAGCAGCCGCGTGTTCGCCGTCTACGCGCAGGACCGCGGCGAAGACATGGGCACGCACGTCTACTCGGTGAAGCTGACGAACGGCGGCAACACCGTCGGCACGGAGGTCGACGTGCTGGGCAGCGCGGTCAACGCGGGCCCGCCCGACGTCGCGATCGGCAACGGCGCGACGCAGAACGTGATGGTCGCGTTCTACGACGCCTACAACCTCAACGTCGTCACCTCCCTCGACGGCGGCGCGACGTTCACGGCCGCCCTGACCGAATCGCTCGTCGGCGACCTGCTGATGCCGCCCCGGTTGTTCACGGCGTCCGGCACGCAGACCGTGCTGCTGCTGTTCGCGCAGGGCGCCTACGGCTACGTCACCGCGCCGCTCGACGTATACCGCTCGGCAGACGCCGGCGCCAGCTTCGCGTGGCCGGGCAACGACCCGCTGGGCGAGGTGCCGCTGTTCGGGCAGCCGCGCTACGAGGCCGTGCGCAACGGCGGGACGCGCTGGACGATCGCGTGGGCCGACGGCGTGCGGGACTACTGGTTCGGCATGCTGCCCGACCTGCTCGCCAGCGAGTCGCTGGACGACGGCGTCAGCTGGGCGCCGAACCCGACCTTCGCGGACGGCGAGGCCGACGGGACCAACCAGGCGCAGTGGCTCGGCGGGATCGCGCCGGGCGCGAACGGGACCACGGTCGCGGCGTTCGCCGACGGCCGCGCCGACCGCAGCCAGACGCTCGACACGTGGACCGTCACGCTGACGTCCGGGACGAGCGGCCTCTCCGCGGGCACGCCGCGCAAGCTCGACCCGGTCGAGACCGCGAGCGTCAACCCGCGCAACTACGATGCGCCCGCGGTGTTCGCCGACCGGGACGGCATGGTCTACCTGGCGTACACGGCCTTCCAGCCGGGCCCGCTGGCCGACCTCTACGTCGCGCGCAGCTACGACGGCGGCTACACGTTCGAGGTGCCGGTGAAGGTCGGCACGTCGGACCCGAACTCCGTGCTCGACCTCGAGCCGACGATCGCCGCGACGCGCGACGGCTACGTCTACGTCGCGTGGCAGATCGACGACTCCGACGCCGCGGTGCAGGGGCACATCGGCCGCTACGTGCGCGTGAACTCGTCGAGCGACTACGGCCGGACGTGGAAGTCCACCGACGTCGAGCTCGGCGCGGCGGGGTTGCTGCTGCTCTACGACAACCCGATCGACTTCCCGAACGTCCAGGTCGCGCCGGGCAGCGGGGCGACGGTCTACGTGCTCTGGACCGACGGCTACGCCCTGAGCCTGCACAAGTCCACGAACGGCGGCACGTCGTTCACGCCGGTCGCGGGGCTCACCCCGACGAACGGTTACGCCGTCACGCCGCGCCTCTGCGTCGCCGGCAACCGCGTGATCGTCGTCGCGACCGGGCTCGCCCCGGGCGGCACCGGCGCGCTGACGATCTTCGCGCAGGTGAGCAACGACGGCGGCGCCACCTGGGGGACGCAGACGAACCTCGCGGCCAGCCCGCTCACGGCGTTCGACAACTCGGTCTTCCCGGTCTCGCTCGCGTGCGACAGCGCGGGCAACGCCGTCATGGCCTGGTCCGAGGACCAGGTCAGCACGTTCACCGTCCGCTCGCGCCGCTTCAACGGGTCGAGCTGGGCCGCCGCGGTCACCTGGCCGGCGCCCGCCGGCGCGGCGACGTACCTGCCGGCGCTCGCGTTCACCAGCGGGACCACCGGCCTCGTCGGCACGTACGCCGAGTACGACGACGGCGGCATCTACGCCGTCCGCTCGACCGACGGCGGCGCGACCTTCGTCAGCCCCGCGACGCGGCTCAACAACGAGTCGGGCGCGTACGGCGTCGTGCCGCAGATCTCGAGCGACGCCGCGGGCCGCGCGTTCGTGCACTGGCTCGACTACCTGAAGGAGCCGAACGGCGAGCTGCTCGGCCGCCGCACCGGCGACAGCGGGGCGACCTGGGACGCGACGACGTACCGCCTCGACCGGCGCAGCCCGGCGGGCGGCTTCCCGCTCGACTACGGCCTTTCCGGCAGCGCCGCGGCCAACGCCAACGCCGGCCACGTCGCCTTCCTCGGATGGCGCAGCGGGCAGGGCTTCGAGACGGTCGTCCAGACGCTGGACAGCGACGACCTCGCCCGCACGAAGGCCCCGTACCTCGGCGACGCCGACGAGAACGGCGTCGTCGACGGCTACGACCTCGTGCGGCTCGGCGTGGCCTTCGGCGGCCAGTGCCGCGAGACGCGCTACCGGCGCCGCTCCGACCTCGACCACAACTGCCTGGTCGACGGCAGCGACCTCTCCATCATGGGCACCAACTTCGGCAAGTCCTCCAGGTGAGCGGCGCGCCGATGAGCGATCGAGGGATTCGCAACACCCGAGAGGAAGAGGGACACGTCATGAAGCCTGTCCGGCGCACCACGCCATCCCGCTGGCTGACCGTCCTTGCCACGCTGGGGCTCGCCCTCGGCACGCTCGCGAGCTGCGGCGGGGGCGGCGGCGGCGACGACACGGCGCCGACCGCGACGCCGCCGACCTTCTCGCCCAGCGCGACCGCGCCCGCGGCGAACCTGGTGACGATGACCGGCAGCTCGACGAACAACACCACGCTCGAGCTGCGCGTCAACATCGGCGGGCCGACCACGAGCCAGGACATCTTCGGCTTCGCGTTCGACCTGCTGCTGTCCGACCCGAGCCTCGTGCAGGTGGGGACGCCGAGCGCCGGCGACGCGCTGACCGGGACCGTCTCGGCGCTGGCGTCGCTGCAGGGCAGCCGGATCACCGTCGGCGTGACCAAGCAGGCGCCCGCGACCGGCAACGGCGTGGCCGGCGCGTCGGCCGTCGTGGTGCGGATCCCGCTGCGCACGCTGAAGAAGGGCTCGACGACGATCCGCTTCGTCGGCTCCACGCCGAGCACGAGCGCCGCCGACGCCGCGGCGCTCGACAGCACGGCGACGAAGATCAACTCGATCACGTTCGACGCGGGCGCCGGGACGCTCCGGCAGGACTGACCCGATGAGGACGCCCGGGCTCGCGCTGCTCGCCGCCGCCCTCGCCGCCGCCTCCGCGGGGGCGGGGGTGCTCGTCGCGCGCAGCGGGCCGGGCGCCACGCCGGAGGTCGCGGCGGTCGCCGCTCCCAGGCGCGCGGCGGCGGCGGGGCACGACGCCGACCGGGCGGAGTCGACCCGGCGGGCGTCCCCCCGGCCGGACGCCACCCGGGATGGGCCCGAGACGGCCAGCGCGCAGCCCCAGGCCGCGCCCCGCGCCTCGCGGGCTTCCCTCGACGGAAATGATCCCGCGGAGCCCCTGCCCGGGGTCCCGGCAGCGCTCGGCGGCTCGCCGGATACCGGGGCCGCCGCACCGCGGCCCCGCCGCCCCGTGGCCGCGGTGGAGGAGCGCTGGATCGAGCCCCCGGACGCCGACGAGCGGGGCGCGTCGTCGGTGACCATGGCCTCCGCGCCGGTCCAGTTGCCGCCGCGGCCGCCGTCGCCGGCGTCGTTGCGCGGCCCGGCGGGGGGCACTCCGGGAACCGCCGCGGGAGCCGGCGCCGTGGCGACGATCGCCACGATCGGGACGGCCGCCGTCGCCCCGGACCCGCCTGCTCCGCCCGCGCCGCCGGATCCCGACCCGCCGCCGGTCGAGAAGCCGAAGCCGGAGCCCAAGCCGGACCCGAAGCCGGACCCGGAGCCCGAGCCGAAGCCGGAGCCGGACCCGGACGACGACACGGCCTCCCACGGGCCGACCCGCGTGATCCTCGCGGCCGAGCCGGGGCCCCTCGCGCCGGACGCCGAGCTGCGGGTCCACGTGCTGATCGAGAACGCCGGCGGGGTCGCGAGCGTGCCGTTCCACCTGCGCTTCGACCCGCGCGTGCTCCGCTTCGAACAGGCGCTGCAGGGCCCGTTCATGGGCTCGGACGGCCAGGCCGCCATCGTGATGGCCGCGCCGCTGTCGAGCGGGGACGTGGTCGTGGTGGGCGCCGCGCGGCTCGGGGCCGTCCCCGGAGTCTCGGGCTCCGGCGAGATCTGCACCCTGCGGTTCCGGGTCCTCGCGCCCGGGGCGACCACCTTCACGTTCTCCGAGGCGGCCGTGCGCGCCCCGTCCGGCGCGGACCTGCCGGCGTCGTTCCTCACGACGACCGTCGTCGTCCCCTGACGACGACCACCGTCGTCGTCCCCTGGCGATCCGCCAACACGACGGACGCCTCGTTCCCGATGTGTAGGGGCGGCCCTTGGGCCGCCCTCCGAAACGTCCACGCACCAGATCCGAGCAGCAGCAACGATTCGAATCGTAGGGCGGCCCAAGGGCCGCCCCTACGGGCAAGATGGCTGGCCGGGGGGGCGGCCCGTATAATCCCCCGTTCTATTCGCGCAAAGGCCCCATGGAACCCAGCCGGATCCGCAATTTCAGCATCATCGCGCACGTCGACCACGGGAAGACGACGCTCTCCGACCGGATCCTCGAGATCACCGGGGCGCTCGAGTCGCGCGAAATGGTCGAGCAGACGCTCGACTCCATGGACCTCGAGCGCGAGCGCGGCATCACCATCAAGTCGCACGCGGTGACGCTCCCCTACACGGCGCTCGACGGCCAGACCTACCAGCTCAACCTGATCGACACCCCGGGCCACGTGGACTTCTCGTACGAGGTCTCGCGCTCGCTCGCGGCCTGCGAGGGGGCCGTGCTTCTGGTGGACGCCGCCCAGGGCGTCGAGGCGCAGACGCTCGCCAACGCGTACCTGGCCGTCGAGAACGACCTGCAGATCATCCCGGTCATCAACAAGGTCGACCTGCCGTCGGCCGAGCCGGAGCGGATCAAGGAGCAGCTCGAGAACATCATCGGGCTGCCCGGCGACGAGGCGATCCACGCCTCGGGCAAGTCGGGGCTCGGCATCCGCGAGATCCTCGAGGCCGTCGTGCAGCGCGTCCCGCCGCCGCAGGGGGACGCGGACGCGCCGCTCAAGGCGATGGTGTTCGACAGCTGGTACGACAGCTACCGCGGCTGCTACATGCTCGTGCGCGTCATCGAGGGCACGATGACGCGGCGCCAGAAGATCAAGCTGATGGCGACCGCGAGCACCTACGACGTCGAGGACGTCGGGATCTTCACGCCGAAGTCGAAGCCGGTCGACTCGCTCTCCGTCGGTGAAGTGGGCTGGGTCATCGCGAACATCAGGAACGCCAACGAGGTCAAGATCGGCGACACCGTCACCGACGCCCGCCGCCCGACCGCGACGGCGTTCCCCGGGTTCCGCGAGATCAAGCCGATGGTGTTCGCGGGCCTGTACCCCTCGAACGCCGACGACTACCCCGACCTGCGCGACGCGCTCGACAAGCTGCGGCTGAACGACTCGTCGTTCGAGTTCGAGCCCGAGGTGTCGGACGCGCTCGGCTTCGGCTTCCGCTGCGGCTTCCTCGGCCTGCTGCACATGGAGATCATCCAGTCCCGGCTCGAGCGCGAGTTCGACCTCGACCTCGTGACGACGGCGCCCGGCGTGCCGTACCGCGTGCGCCTCGTCGGCGGCGAGTACATCGAAATCCACACGCCCGCGAAGCTGCCCCGGCCGAACGAGTTCGAGTGGATCGAAGAGCCCTACATCAAGGCCACGATCATCACGCCGCAGGAATACGTCGGCGGCCTGATGAAGCTGATGGAGGAGCGGCGCGGCGACCAGAAGGCGCTGCGCTTCGGCGGCCCGTCGCGCGTCATCCTCGATTACGAGGTGCCGCTCGCCGAGGTCGTGACGGACTTCTACGACAAGCTGAAGTCGCTCTCGCGCGGCTACGCCAGCTACGACTACGAGCTGGCGGACTGGCGCCGGTCGGACCTGATCAAGCTCGACATCCTCGTCAACGGGCAGCCGGTGGACGCGCTGTCGTTCATCATGCACGAGAAGGCCGCGTTCGGTCGCGGCCAGCTCCTGACGAGCAAGCTCAAGGAGCTGATCCCGCGCCAGCAGTTCGAGGTCGCGATCCAGGCCGCGATCGGCAGCCGCGTCATCGCGCGCACGAACGTCAAGGCGATCCGCAAGAACGTCCTCGCGAAGTGCTACGGCGGCGACATCAGCCGCAAGCGCAAGCTGCTCGAGAAGCAGAAGGAAGGCAAGAAGCGGATGAAGCAGGTCGGGCAGGTGTCCGTCCCGCAGGAAGCCTTCCTCGCGGTCCTGCGCATCAACGACTGACGCGGCTGTCGCCGACGGGAAGCATTGCCTTTCCGGGCCCCCGGCACGACCTTCTCCGTGTCGGGGCTCCTTACGCCTGGTGAGGATCCCAACGTCGACCGCTGAACCCCTCGAGCGCCGGGCGCGACCCCGGCGCTCGCAGCGACCTCCTCTGAGAGACCCCCTGCCGCCCCGCGACAGGGGGTCTCGCCTTTTGTCCCATGCCGGGCGGGG
>JADHED010000195.1_pt1 | contig 83141 bp, 57 predicted proteins | sample 8952041 | NCBI WGS metagenome assembly JADHED01 (sample SAMN16124423, study PRJNA663239) | bioreactor sludge metagenome | isolation source: sludge (control) | place: India:Bengaluru | collected 2018-09-08
TTGGCTTATGCCAGGCAGAGGAGGCAGTCATCAGGGTGACAAAGTAGAATTAAGAACGTCCCAGAGCCGGTACCACCAGCGACAGAGAAAACGATGTGTGCCTGGGGTGGCTGGTCTGCCGATGCAGCCGTGTGCACGTGATCGCGAAGTTGGTTGACCACCGCCAGGAGCTGAAGGTACATGTCGGACGTCTCGAGTGCATGGTACTGGCCGAGACGCGCCTCGATTCGGATCTGGCCGGCGCCCGCTGTGTCGCCTTCTCGGAAGCGATAGTCCGGGTAGATCCACTGGGTCAGGTAAGGGTTCGATGTCGCGAAGCCCTCTCCTCTGATCAAGCTGGCATACTGCGCTTTGTCGAAGTCAGAGATGACGAAGGTTTTGTCGACGGGTCCGTAGCCTTCCTTGCCCTGTCGAAGGATCTTGGCGGCTGAAGCGTCGGTGTCGATAATGACGAACTTTGTCAGTTTCTCGTACCGGCTGGCGTCCCACTTTCCTCTGAGGACCCGTGCGAGACGCCCAACCACGCGGCCGCCGGCGCCTCCGAGGCCAACAAAAAGTACGGGAGTGACTTCACCAATCATCGCCATGACGTTTCCTCTCTAGAGCGGCGTACTGCCGATTTTGAAAAAGTACTGCGATTCTCTATCGCCGATGCGGTACCAGGTCTCCTCGTCAATCAAGACGGACTGGACCTTTGGCAGACGTCCGAAGAGCCTCGCGTAGAGTCGGCATACCGGGCCGACCTTGTTCCCGAGTGTTGCGGCTGGCGGGCCGAACGGAATCGCTGGGTAGTCCTCGGTCGAACGGAGCTGATGATCCAGGTTCACGGCAGAGAGCTGGATGTTACGAGAACCCTGAATAGCTCGGAACCGTCCAGGCCCCGGCTGAAGTTCGAGAGGCAAAGAAAGCCCCGGCGAAGGTAGCCGGCATCCCCGCGTACCAAGAGGTATCACGGCGTTCCGGTACCAGCCCCCTCCATCCAGACGTTTGGAAACGAGGTAGGACCCCATGTGATCTCCAGGAACCAAGAAGTCACTGGATGGTTTCTTGATGAGCTTGATGTCGTCTGCGTGGAAAAAGGCGAGGCCCTTCTTGTTTGGGGGCAGATGCCGAGCCGGCTTGATCCAGCCGTTCACAACACACACGAGTGTGACGAGGCAAAAGAGCGCGATGACAATCCGAATGACGAGACTGCCCCAGTATGCCCACCAAGGCGTGGCAACGAAGTCGATCTCGACGGGGACCTCGATGGCCTGAAGAGAGGCGCTCTCGGCAGGAACGAAACGGATCACCGCCGAGACCATTCCGCCGATCCGGCACGGTTCGGAGACGATCTCAAACTTGCGAGTCTGCTCAGGCGAGACCTGGATCGACGTTCCGCCACCGGCCGCGAGCCGGACCTCCACGCAAGGGTGTCCGCTGAGCGGCTCTTGGGGAATGACCTTGATGGCGAGATTCGACGGGAATCTTCCCTCGAACTTAAGCTCAAACGTCCTGGTCTCGCCAGCGTTCATCCGGCCAACGTCAACCCGATCGGCCGGTTCTGGCCGGTCGGTTCGGCGAATATTCCACGTGACCGTCTGACCACGGAGAGGATGCGGGCGGGAGAACAGCGGGATGGGCATTCCGGAAATCGCTACTTTGCCGCGGAGGTCGCTGTAGGAATCGGCCTCCACAGGAAGGTTCGCCGAGAAGCCATCCACTCGGGACACCATATTCGCCAGATCTGCGAAAGTCCCCGCTCCGCCTGGACCCTTCTGGAACTGACCCACAAATTCAAGGTCGTCGGCCGGGGTAAGCCAGCCGCGGCTCCCGCGAAGGCCGACCTGAACGCAGGCAGTTGAGCCGCTTGGAACGTAGTCGGTATCGCGCTCCCAATTCAGCGGCTTCATCGTGTCTCCTGGGCAGTTCCCGGGAACGATCGTTAATGAGGCTCTGAGACTCCGGTAGTCGGGAATCAAAACGCCGTCCGCAGCCAAGATCTGCACCTTGAACCGGGTACCGTTGGGCACCACGGTGGCTACGCGATATTCATACGCAGTCGACCCCTGATCCGAGGTTCGCTGGAATCTCTGAATCGGAGACAGCTCGAACGGCGGCGCCTGACTGCCCGTCGCCATGATCTTGATGTCGAGTGGGCTGGTGTCCCCAGCGCTACGGAGGGCCAAAACGCGCACCCGCTCGGCTCTCGCGAAACTCCGCTCATTTGTTCCAGAAGCGCCAAGGACCTCGGTGGCATAGCCCTGCGCTCCGGCGAAAACGTCCGCGAAGGCCTGGACGATGCCACGTGCCCGCCTGCTTCCGGCCGGGATGCTCAGCTCCCGGCCGCCGCTCACCCGGGCATACTCTGCCAACGACTCGGAAGCCTGGTTCCCTTCGAAGCGAAGGAAGAAGAAACGGAAAAGGTCTGGGTCTTTCCCGAAGGAAGCGAGTCCGTTGAACCACGTCTGGGCTGGCAGCGGATCTTCCGACCCCAGCCGGACACCCTCGCAGCGGCCGTCGGTAAGGAAGACCAACACCTGCCGGGCTTCGGAATCTTTTTCGTGCCATGCGCCCAGGAGGTTTCTGGCGGTTTCCAGAGCAGAACGGCAGGGCGTGATCTTGCCGCCGTAGGCGGCCAGCCCTGTTCCATTCGGGTCGAGCCGACTCGCAGCTTCTGCAATCGCCTTTTCCGGCGGAAGGGGGTTGAACGAAACCGGTGCCTGGCCGGATAGCACGGCGGCAAGTTCGTTCATGCCGACGACGTTCGCTCGGTCCTCGGGTGCGAGGATCGAAAGGAACAAACGTGCGGCCAGGATTGCCAAGCGGTCCCGATCGGTTCTCGGGAGTGAATTTCCCATGCTCGCCGACTCATCAACGATCAAGAGAAACTGCGTTCGAACTGGTGGGTTGGATGCCGTTTGCGTTTCAGCCGAAAAGGCTGGAATGGAGCGCAAGCAAAGGACGAGAGCCAACCAGAAAACCAATTTCTTCAAGTTCTGAATGGTCCTCATACGCATCAATCCCTCGAGAAATCGAAATCTAGCCCTGCCGAGGACGCGGGACCAAGCGGTCAAGGAGAAAGTCAGCTGGTCGATGACGTACATCTACAACTCGAGACAACGTGCATCTTGGAGCCTCCATCGATCTGAGTCCAGAGCCTTCTGGTACCTTACGGGCAAGATGACCTACATTCGGAAAGCCAAGAGGAAAGCTGCGAACCTCGGGGACAGAGCGGAGAAAAGTAGGCCAACGGCCCGAGGTCTGATGCGCATGAGGTAACGGCCGATATCTTCCTTCTCGCAAATGGCTCTCAAGATGGTTAGAAAGGGAGGGCGGGCGACTCCTAATCGACAAAAACAATGGAGAACTGGATCTCAGACACGTCGCCCTCGGACGGCGACACTGGTTTTTGGCGCTCCGCTTCGAGGGCGACGAACGCACCGCCGTTCTCTACTCCCTGGTCGCTGCCTGCAGAGTGCCGGAGATCTGTGGAACGGCGATCAGTAAACCAGCGAGAGAGACGTGGCTCTCGGAATGAAGGGTTGGGTAACCTCGTGAGGAAGTCGACCGACGGATCATATCGGGTCAGATTCACGCCTGAAAGCTCGGCAAGAACTGCTGCATCAAAAGTAGTTTTGCACGCCTGCGATCCTCTTCAGCGGCATGTTGATCACCCATGAGCTGCCGGGCAGAAGCCCTGAAGTCGAACATGTTCGAAAGTTCGCCTTTGTACTTCCACGCCCAGCTCCGAGGCAACGCATCGATATTGGCGGCCAAGCCTTCCATCAAGTCGATCGCTCGACCGAAATCGTCCACAGCAGCAGACTCCCTTCCCGTCAGATGAGTGCGCACATCCCCGCGGAAGAAGTATGTATTTGCCAGGTCGTGCTTCCACGTCGGCCGCATGACGCTACCCAAGGACTCGAGATTCTCGCGAATGCCTTCCATTATCCTGATTGCCTTCGTGTAATCTAGTTCTGCAAGAGAGAACTCCCTCCTTCGTCTTTGAATAGCGCCTCGATTCTTGAACGCAAGTGAGAGGTAGAACTGCCACTCCGGAATGAACTCCTGTCGCGCTGCCAAAATGTCTTCCCAAAGCTCTTCGCCAAGCCTGATCGCCTCGCAGATATCCCGTTCACCGCCCTCCAAGTCTCCAGACTTCAGCCTCGCACTACCCAGATTGACGAAGATTCTCACCCGGCCACTTTTCCAAGGAAACGAGATTCCATGGCCAGTAGCAGCCAGCTCTGTTGCAAGACCTTGAATCAGATCAATTGCGTTCTTGTGACTCGTGATTGCATTTTCGAAGTCGTCTGAGGAGTAGAACGTATCTCCTTGATTCGAATATGACATCGCGAGGTCATATCTCGATACGGGCAGCCATGCCTGCCCGGTCTTCGCCGCGTCCGCACGCATTGCCTCCAAGAGCTGAATAGCCATCTTTAGATCTTCGGCGCCAGACGCAACCCCAGCCTGCGATCGAACAGCGGCACGATTCTCATAGCCTCTCGCGATGTTGTGCAGCAATTCCTTGGGACATTCTGGATTGTGCGCCGTCAAGAAGGTTCGAATCCCTTCCATCAAATCTATTGCGACAGTAAAGTCACGCTCTGCCCTGATCAAGTCGTCGGCCCGTTCGAATGCGTTACCTCTGTTCATGTATGCGCATCCCAGGACTTCTTGAAAGTCGGTGGTCCACTTATGGTCGCTCTGTTGCGAGTCCCTGCGGAGATCCTCCATTAGTTGGATGGAGCGACTACAGTCGGCAACTGCTCCGTCGAGATCCCCAGTGCGCTTTCGCAAATCACTGCGGCCTGTATAACATGTCGCTAGGTTCACTCTCCAGTTCACTGAGCCTTCCTGCCCGGCTGCAGATTGTCCGCCTATTCCTTCGTACAGACTGATGGCCCGGTCATAGTCCCCGCGGGCGCCAATATGATCACCTGCATCCATTCTGACGATGCCTCGATTCGCGTAAGTGCTCGCGAGGTCGCGCTGTTGCTCCTCATGGTCCAAACTGGCGCGCTGGAGTAAGACGATCTCGCATGTGGCCCATCGGGCTGCGCGGCCCAAAGTTGCCATTTTGCGGTCCTCAGAATGCTGTCTCAGAAACGCTTCCCGGATTCTGCTTCCCGAATCGCGAATGACAGTTTCCGCGAAGGAGGTGTCGCGACAAAGATCCAAGTGAGCCAAGAAGTATCGAAGAGAATAGATCGCCACCTCGTCATTTGACCTTTCCAATTCATTCTGGCAAGCAAGATCGATAACCGTCCGGTGGGTTCGGCGGACACCCTCTGGCCATTTGCTTTTCACGACCTCACGAAGTCCTTTGAGCCCGAGTCGGTAAAGACCTCGACGTTGTTCATCATGTCTATCAACTCGTAGGACGTCCTTCAGGCTCGCAAGTGCGAAGACGAAGCGGGCCGCACCGGGGTTCGCTTCGCCAAGGAGCGTTGCCAGAACTGAAAGGGGAATACCAACTTCGGGATTCTCGATAGACATCCCGGAAGCGACGTGCATTTCGGCGTCATGTACCTGCGCTTCCCCCGCAGCGACCAGAATGAAGAGAATCCTCCGCATCCATTCAAACTGCTTCTCTGATACGGATTCCTGTAGCTGATCCAAGTAGTGCTCGAACAGAGCGACCCCTGATGGAAGCATCTCGACTTCCCCTAGCTCTAGCGTCGTGTCTCTCAGAAGGTTGCAGATATGGCTAACGAAGCGGAAACAGCCCTCAGCTCTTCCCAGAGTCAACTCGAAGCCCTTTTCGTACTTCTTTGCTATCGGATAGACCACCCTCTCCAGGAATCGTCCGGGCCGCCCCCCCTGACTCTTTTCCGGCAGCCCTTTGAGGGCTTCATTGAGCGCTGCTTTCAGGGTGAGTTGACCTGAGAGTGCATCGTTGAGCTTTTCTCTAGGAGGTAGCAGGGGCTCTCTTTGAATAGCCATCATGATTTCGTTCGTAAACTTAACTCGGAGCCGCTCGTCGAAAAACTCTCGCAGGAGCGCACGGTATCCGGGATCTTGAAGGTCAATTTCCAGAATGGAGTCTGCAAACTTGTTCCCGAGTTCGGGGTCGAGACGCTGCGGGATCCAAGGTGGACATGAACGAAGAGGGCGTGACGTCAAGAGTAAGAAAACGCCATCTGGCAGCTGATTAGGCAACGGCAAGAAGTCAAGGAGAGTCCGCTCCCCAGCGGCATTGGCAAGCTCATCCAAACCGTCAAGCGCTACGAGGAGTTTCGTGTTCGCTGGGCCTATGAGTTTTCGATGGAGTTGCAGCAATGAACCAAGCCATTGTGTAAAGGCATGTTTTGGCTGAGGTGTTCCGAGGTCGAGGGACGGAAGCTCTCTAGATCCTGTGGCCAGGTCTAGCTCCATTCTGAGCTTATCTCCAAGAACCTCCTTCCACTGGGCCAGGTGGTAGCGGTACTCTCGCCGAATGTGGAAAGTAACTATTTTGAGGTTAGGGCAAAGTGGTTTTTCGGATTTCAGTTTCAGACCGTTAACGAAGATGGTCTTGCCGCAGTGCGCAGGCGCTCGCAGCCAAAGCATGCCTTTGGCCCGACTCTCAACCAGTTTTTTCAGGGGTTCTCTGAGATAGCGTGGAGAGACATACTCCGCTTCCAGGTACCGTTCCTCTAGCTGCGCTATCAGACTTCCACGTATCGCCACTTCAGTGAGGTCCCCGTCTCGATCAGACACCGGGGTTAGTGCCGCAGAAGTGTCCGCTAGTTCTGGTTCGAAGTGTCGCGGAAGCGCCATTTTGTGGCCAGAAAGGTAGTCAAGGAAGTGCAGCCGCACAACGTTGTCGGTTCTTACGCGTGAGTCGAAGAAGAAAGAATCGTGCTTTCCGCAAACTTGACATCTCCTGAGACGAAGCCACGGTGATAGGCGTAAACGTGTAGCGTCAGCCTGAGAAGAGATGAGTTCGAGGTCGATTACGCCGAAATTGTGCAACGGATCTGCAACCTCTCGACGGTTTCGAAGGCAACTCCAGCCCATTAGCGGTGTCTGTTCGCCAGAAGCGCTAAGCACGAGGTCTTTCCATGGGTTTCCCGCTGCCTGAAGATGGTCGAGGAGCGTCTTTACTAGGCTCTCCACGTCATTTAGAAAGTCCGGGATGTCAAGCCTGAAAGCACCGTGGCCGAGTTCGTCGTTACGCCAACGGACCATCTGACGTAGAAACGAATTCACCCCGGTCTCGGACGGATTTCTCGCCCTACCCGGCGTTCGCCACCAACTAGCGACCGTAGCTAGCCAGGGCAGATCGCTTCGACAAAGGGGACCGGCAAGCGTATCTCCCGCCAGCGTGGTCCAACCACCCATACTCAGAGGTTTGGACAGAAGCGCCCTTCGCACCGTCTCTCTCAACTCTTCGTGTCCTGACAATTCAAATACCGCCGAGGCCATTACAACTGCCGGTGTCTTGATCAACACCTCAGCGACATCCTTCAACTGCCAGACTGAACCGACGAGTTCACCTTGGCCGATCAGTTGACGAAGCCGATGGATTTCATGGGCTATCGGGGCAGGCCATCCGTCTTCCACTGAAGGAATCCATGGCAACCTTCCTGCCAACTCCCTACAACGTTCCCGGATGTCTACAGAGTTCGCCTGGCTAAGGTTGACACTTCTCTGCCCTTCATCGATAGGGAAGACAATACGAGTACAATCCTCGCAGAACCATCCTTTTCTTCCTTTTAGCAACTTAGTATTCGGGTGCTCTGGACAGCTAAGCATACATTCATCCCTAATTTCAGGGTCGTTGCGACATCATGCGGCGGCAACTTGTCTTGTTGATTCAAATCGCGCTGCAACCGACATGTTGCCTCAGGTCGAAGACCTTGTCGTTGATGGCGAGTGCGTTGGCACCAGCTTTTGGGATTACAATTCTCTTCACGTCCAACCCCCAACCCAGCAGTCTATGTGGCTATAAACATGCGATGGCAACCTCGTTGCGTTCATTTATGTGCCCAACTTGCGGAGTTGTGGAGGATATCCCCAAGTTTCTTCTTGCACTCGACATCGCAGAAACCAGCGGCGTGCACCTGCTCGAGCATCCCAATGAAATTACGCCTCAGATCCTCTGGAACGTTATCCCATCCCACCGTCTCCGTGAGGAGCCTGGCAACGGAGAGCAAATCATTGACGATCTTTTGTTTCTGAGTCTCCCAAACCCTTTCCGGGCAGCCGGTCAACACGACAGTCATGTTGAAAAGGGAATTAACTACGCCGCCGACGAACTCGTGTTTTCCATCCTGCTCCACGAGGCGAAGCCAGATCGCGTGAGCGTTTTGATACTCCTCGATCGCTTCGGGAAGTCTACCGAGTTCGCGCAGAGCGTTCCCAAGATTCCTCTCGACTTTGGCCAGCTCGTTCTCGAGGTCCTTGCGACCACCTTGTTCTACCAAACCTGACCAGATGGACTTCGCCCGTGTGTCCGCCTCTACCGCTTCGGGAAAGCGGCCGAGTTGGAAGAGTGTGAAGCCGAGGAGCATCTCGACGGTAGCCAGATCATTCTCAAGATCCTTTACACCTTCCTGCTCGACAAGACTAATGTGGATAAACCTGGCCCGCGTGTAAGCATCCACGGCTTCGGAGAGCCGACCGAGCCCCCAATTAGCTATTCCAAGATTCATCTCGACGGTAGCCAGGTTCTTCCTGAGATTCTTTCGAGTCTCTTGATCGACTAGACGATCCCAGATGGATTTGGCTCGTGAATATGCCTCGATAGCTTCGGGAAGAAGATCGAGATGATGGAGAACGGTTCCGAGGTTGTATTCGACAGACGCGAGGTCATCCTCCAGATCCCTTCGACCCTGCTCCACGAGACGCATCCGCATTAACCTGGCTCGCATGTACACCGCGCGGGCGTCGGGAAGACGACCTAGACTCTGGAGAACAGTTCCAAGGCCCATATCGGCGGAAGCCAACTCATTCTCCAAGTCCTTTCGGCCTTCTTGTTCGACAAGACGCAGCAAGATCGATTGGGCCTGTGCGTACGCCGCAAGCGCATCCGGAAGTCGGCCCAGGCTTTTCAGAGCTATTCCGATACCCATATCGGCAGAGGCGAGGCGCTTCTCGAGATCCTTTCGGCCATCCTGCTCGACCAACTTCTCCCAGATGGACTTGGCCCGTGTATGCGATACAAGAGCATCGGAAAAGCGCCCGTGATATTGAAGTACCGCTCCTAGGTTGTATTCGACGGACGCGAGATCGTTCTCAAGTTCTTTTCGGCCCTCTTTCTCGACGAGACGCAGGCGGATTGATTTGGCCCGCTCGTAGGCTTCGACGGCCTCGGGGAGGCTGCCGAGATCAGAAAGAACACTCCCGAATACCATTTCAGCCGAAGCCCATTCATTCCCTCGATGCTCCTTGTTTTCGACCAGACGCGTCCGGATAGACGTAGCCCGTCGAAACGCCTCGACAGCTTCGGGCAGACGACCCAGAGCCTTCAGGGCGATTCCAAGGTTTATCTCTACTGATGCCAAGTTATCTTCAAGTTCCTTCCGGCCATCCTGCTCGATAAGACTCAACCAGATCGACTTGGCACGAGCGAAAGCCTCAATCGCTCCGGGCAGACGACCAAGTCTCCTGAGAGCGTTGCCGAGATTCATCTCTGCACCAGCAAGCCGACTTTCTTGGTCCTTTCGGCCCCCATCTTCGACGAGGCGCAACCTGATAGATCTAGCCTGCTGATACGCCTCGAGCGCTTCGGGCAGACGACCTAGGCCCATCAGAGCATTTCCGATGTCGCACTCGACGCTTGCGAGATATTCCTCAAGGTCTTGTCGGCCCTCCTCCCCTACAAGACGCGCCCGGATCAACTTGGCCCTCGTGAACGCCTCGAGCGCTTCGGGCAGATGACCGAGATCCAACATGGCGTTCCCGAGGTTTGCCTCGAGGGTAGCGAATTCGTTCTCGACGTCCTTGCGACCCTCTTGCTCGATGAGCCGCAACCAGATCGACTTGGCTCTCGTGAACGCTTCGACCGCTTCGGGAAAGCGGCGGAACTCTCTCAGAGCGGCTCCGAGGTTCCCTTCCACCGCGGCCAGGTCACTCTCGAATTTCTTTCGGCCCTCCTGCTCTACGAGACGCGACAATATGAACTTGGCCCCCGTGTACGCCTCGATCGCATCGGGCAGACGACCGAGATCCAACATGGCGTTCCCGAGGCGCATCTCGACTCCAGCAAGGTCGATTCCGACCCCTCCTTTTTCACCAATACGCTCTTTCCAGATTCTCAGAATGAGCGCTTCCCATTCCGGTCGCACCAACCGCGACAGCGATTGATGAAAGTGATCCAACACCGAGACGGCTGCGGAGCTTCCAAATGCTAGCGCGATCTTGCCTACTTCAGTTTGTCGAAGCTGATCCTCGGGCGTGTCAGATGGCAGCTGGCACTCAACGACAGCCGCTGCCCAAACTCGGCCAGCAACTGTACCCAGTTCCTTGGGACTCACTCCATTGACCAGTCTCGGCCAGTCGACAGGCCGTTGCTCGTGCAAGAGCCGCTCGAAAACAAAAAGAAACGCGTTCCAGTACTCGGGAAACTCCTTGCTCGCCTTGCCCGCCTCGACTTTCTGTTTCAAGAAATCGATGTCCAGATTCGGGCTTTCGGATTCCCAGAACCGGAAAATCAGGTACTCCAGAACTGTCTCGAAGGCGAACGCAAGCCCACCCCCCTCCTGAGGTAGACGGCGGCGGAGAAGGCCAGCATTGATCACCGTCTCCACGGTGTCGAATTCAAGGCGTCTTTCTCCTGGAGTTCGGCCCTGAGCCCACGCATGACGGAGGGTTGCCAGATCTTGCTCGTTCAGGTCTGCCCGCTGGTTGTCGAGAACCAGCCGGACTACCTTCTCGCTGGATTCCCGCAGCCCGGAAAACTCATTGAAGAGTCCATCGACATAGCGGCTGAAGAGCGCTGGCCGCGTCTGGATCTGTTCTGCTGGCCTCCCGCTGAACCGGCGATGGAAGACGTAGAGAAGCAACGGAGATCCCAGGAGTTTCCTCGTCTCACTTCCGAGTGCCTTCCAGGGCGTCTTGCACCCAGGTTGGTCCGAGGTGAGCCCCTCCGCCCGATATCGCTCGTATGCCGTGGATGTCTCTTCTTCTGAAAGCAGGCGGAGATCGTGGAAAAGTCGCAGACTCCGATGGGTTCTGAACTGCTCATTCTCACGCTCCTGCTCGGGAAGGAATAGAAACGACTCGGCGCCAGAGAGAATGTCCCGCTCCGTTCCGCTGCGCCCTTGTTTCCCTCGAAGAACGCCGAGGAACTCCTCGCGGACCGTAACGGCGACCTTGCACCAAGGGAAGCTCGCCGCCGCATTCATCAAGTCCAGGATTTCCCGCAGGAGGTTCTCGGGCCGCGGCGCCTCGTTGAGAGCGTCCAGCACCAAGATAAACTGGCGCCCCTTCACGCGATCGTCGGGAATCTTCTTGTTGAGTGCCGTCAGGAAATGGGAAAAGCCGGCAAAGTCCTCGTTCCGCAGGCCGATCCGTTCGAGAAGCGTTGTGAGAAGGCGGTCCTCGCGGCCTTCCCGCTCCGCGATCTCCGAGCCTCGCAGAAACAGAACGAGGTTCTTGCCGTCCGGCCCCGGATCGTCGCCTGCCGACTTCTTGAACCCTTCCTCGAGAAGCTTCGCCACCGAGTGAGCGCACCAGGCGCTCTTGCCGCTGCCAGCCGCACCGGCGAGGAGGAATCCGCTGCGGTAACGGCGGTTCTTATCCGGAGCCGCAACACCGATCTCGTTCTCGTCGGCTTTCAGGAATCTCTCCCAGACACGCCGGAGGTCTTCGCGCTCGACATGACATTTTGGGAAGTACTTCCAGCCTTCAAGGCTTCTCACAGCGGTGGACGACGTGAATCGAATGCTGTCAAGAATGGTCCAGGGGGCCAGATGCTCCTTCTTCAGGAACCAGCGGACTCTTCGGCGGTCGAGTTTGTTTTTGAACTCGTCGAATCCTGCAGCGTCTCTCCACCGGTCGTGTCCGGCGCCCAGGTAGACAAGTTGCTGCTCGCGCACTTTCTTCCCGCTGGTCCCTCCGCCCATGGTCTCGTAGAGGTAGTGCCCGTCGTAGAGTCCGAGGGGAGCGGTGGATCCGATGCTGAATAAAGGATAGAGAGGAAGTATGCCCGCCACCGGCGCCTTCATCGCAACGGTCGAACTCCGGAGGGCATCGATCCAATCTTCGTCGTCTCCGATCACGATCGGTTCGGGGATCTCCGGACCCCGAAGAATCCGCACGAGCGTTGCATCTCCATCGAACGCCCCTTCCCGGACCCGAAGTTCGCAGTCAGCGAGAAAGTTGAAGGCGTTCAAGAAGTCTTCGAGAACGGGTAGATAGTGATCGAGCAGGCGATGGCAGGCGGCGTCTTCCGGAAGTGCGCCCCCGTGGGCCAGGCCGTTCCGCAGATCTCGAAGCAGCCTGTGCGGTGGCGCTGGCGAAAGAGAACTCGAATACCCGTCGAGCGGGATTCGCTTCGCGGCCTTGAGCGCATCGAGCCCCCTTGCAAGCGGTAGGACGGGATCCATGCTGACATTCGCCCGCGTTAGCTTCGGGACGAGAGTCTCCAGCAGAGTGATCCAGTTGTTGAAGTAGGGACGGCTAAGCCCGGCGATTTCCCCGGCCATCGCTTCCACGGCACCCTTCGAGGGCATCTTGTCTGTCTCGAGCGGATCGTCCAAGTACGCCGCTAAGACTGGGAGCGTTGCCGTTCGCAGGATCTGATATCCGGCGAACGGCAAGTTCCAGAGTCTGACCTGTGGCGATTGCCCAGCATCGACCGCAATGCTGCACGGAAGCGCAACTGGGTATGGAAACCGGTCGATGGGAGTTCTCAAGGGCATTCGACGCCACCTCTAAGCGAGTTTGCCCGATTCTTCCGGAAGTGCGGCTGCCTGGACCAGATGAAGTTCTGGGTGCCGGACCCGGTGGGTGCCTGTAAACCCGACCACGGGTGGCCAGCTCTTCTTCCTGCTCTGCGACGTCGCTGCTTCTTCGAGATCATGCTGCCGGATCATTGCCTTTCCCCCCTCTCGCTCGAATGCCGCCGTTGCCGCCGCCAGACACGCCAGGCGGATTGTGGCCCCAGTCAACACGTGTCTATGCGCGAGGGCGTCGAGATCCACGCTGGATGAGAGCGGAGCCTGCTCGGGAATGTAGCGCCTCCAGAGCTGCTTCCTTTCCGCAGGACCCGGGACCCGGAACTCCACCTTCGCCGTCAGCCGCCGCTCGAGTGCAGGGTCGAGTGATGCTTCCCTGTTCGTTGTCAGAATGATGACTCCGCGAAACTGCTCGATTTCCTGAAGCAGCAGGTTCGTCAGGCTGACTTCGTGTCGCCTGGAATCCGTGTCTCGATTGCCTATCAGCGAGTCGGCCTCGTCGATGAGAAGGACATCACCTGTCTCCTTAGCTTTCTTGAGGGCCTCTTTCATGTTCCTGTCGGACGATCCGACCCACCTGGACATGATGCCCTCAGTCCGGAGCACGGAAAGAGAGGTTCCGAGTTCCCCGGCGATTGCTTCGGCAGTCAGCGTCTTGCCTGTGCCCGGGGCTCCGTGAAAGAGAAGCGCCGTGCCCGTTGAAGCCGTTGCCACGCTGTCAAATCCCCACTCTACCGACAGGAACTTCAGACAGTCGCGTTCGCGGAGAGCCCGCGTGATTTGCAGACGAGCCTCAGGCTCGAGGACAACTCCTTCGAGTGTGAGACGGGGCTTCCTGCGCTCGATGAGCGGCAGCTTCGGCTCGTCATCACCTGGGATCGATGGAGCCAGCTCGAACATCTTGATTGTGTACGGAACGAGTAGCTCGCGGACGGGATCGACAACCGCAATCCGCTGTTTTGCAGGAACCCCTCCTTCCGGTTCCAGGCTGATGAGGTGAGAGAGCCGAGAGCCTGAGTCCAGAAACCTCAAAGGCTCTTTGCCGCCAGGACGCGCCCGGTTCATGAAGTCTACGAAGGCTGGCACGGGATATCCCGAGTTCGTCCGGTGATAGAAGGAGACGATGGACGAAAGGGCGACGACATCGGCGGGGGAGAGCCCGGTCTCGCGAACGATGCGGCCGAAACGGTGCTCTGAACATGCCAGCGCTCGCAGGTAGAGGAGAAGATCAGATCTCGGCTGGAAGAGAGAGTCCCAGCCGGGGCCGTTTAACGCCGGTCCCGACCAAAAACACTTGCCTGCCAGGGCTGGCCCGCGGGGAGTTTCGTTTAGTTGTGCTGCCAACAAATCGAGCTGCTCGAAGGCTTGGAGTTCATTTGAGGGAACCTCCGGGAGCACGTAAGGATTCTTGCTCTTTCCCAAGAGAACTTGTATCCACCGAGGGTTCAGGCGGTACAGGCGGCGAGCGGGCACGGGATCCTGGTCACACTCGATGAACCCCAGTCTTCTGATGCCGCTTTCCTCCTCGAGAAGCCGGCGGACGGCGAGCTGACCGGGAAGAGACTCCTCGCGCAAACACTGAAGGAGGAACGGCAAGTTGGAAACAAGCTCACCGAAGGGGTTTATGGCATCGCGCAGCAGGATGAGAATGATGGTGCGTTCTGTCTGGCTCAGCCCATGAGCGAGGATGACGTCTTCAAACGGAATAGGAATCCCCGCCTCAATGGTGACTTGTGCCCGCTCCAGAATTCGTGAAAAGAGTTCAAGACGTTGCGTATTAGGCTTGCTGTCCTCGATCTGGAGGGGAGAGCCAACGATCTGGAACCAGTCTCCGAGGTATTCGAGGTGATCTGTGTAAGGAGCTTGACTCATGAGCCTCTTTTGGCCGTCAGGTGGTCCCGAGTGCCGGGCGGCGCGGCGAAGCAATCGCCGGGTGTCGAGGAGCGAGCCGTCGTTCAGCGAAATACGCCACCTGCCGTTTCATCCGGTCCATCCGTCGGCAGATGCGGCTCCATGCGAGCAGGACGGGGTCATTTTTCGGAGGGAAGACAAGTTCGTACCGGTTGGTACCATCGGAGGCACGTTTTGCCCTGAGAAACGGCTTCGTGCTGACCGGAGCCGCCCGGGGAGGCGCGAACTCGGTGGCTTTCGGTTCCTCGATATTGATTGGCCTGCCAAGAAGCCTGCGAATGAACGCGGGCGTCTCTGGATCTCCTGCCTTTCCGCTCAGGGCGATTTCTTCGGCGAGAAGTAGAAGGCCGCGATCGAGTTCGTAGTCTCCCGTGATCTCAGTAGCCTCGGGAGGTGCGGGCAGCAGTTTCATGGGGGACTCCTTTTCCAGGCGTTGCTGGCATCACGAAGTTGTTCAGTGACTAGCTTTGCGGCGAAAAGTGTTGTGTTACGACCCGGATCCGATTCTTGGCGTCCGTTCGTTCCGCCGAGATGTAACGCAACACCGATGCCATGTACGCAGAGGCGCTCCGCACGGCAAAAGTGATCTCCGAACAGGCTCAACTCTTCCCAAGAGAGCCTCGTTGCAGGGGGCCTCGCGTACGGCATCGACGCCCCGAAAAGGAATGGCACCTCGTTGAAGTGTTGCCCAAAGAAATGACTTCTTGTCTTTCTACAAGATTCTTTGTACTCCCTCGCGGTCTCACGCAGCCCACGGCGGTAAGCGCGGCCTTTTGCGTTTCAAGCGATATCTTCTGAGGCGCCTGCGACCGTCTTGGAGGTTCACGGCACGCGATACATCTGGCGGTTCTGGCACAAGAGTTGACTTGAACGGGTACGGAGGCGGCACATGATGGCAAACTCCTCCACGTTGATTCCGCTCTGCTACCTCGCGATCGGGCTCGTCGTTGGAGCCACGATCAGCTGGCTGATCCTGAGAGGACGCGTCGCTATGGTGGCGGAACGGACCCGCGCCTCCTTGTCGGCTGAGCTGGCGACCTTGCAAGAGCGGCTGACACAGATTCCGCGCCTTGAAAGAATGGCGACGGAACGGGAGAGCCGGGGCGAATCCCTGCAGAGCGCCCTTGCCGAAGTCCAGAGGGATGCGATCGCGGCGACGACCTCGCTCCAGGAGGAGCTGGAGAAGTGCGCGGATCTCGAGGCCCGTCTCGGAAGCCTCGAAATCGAGCGTCGGCAGCTTCAGGGGCAAGTCACGGCACTCCATGCGAAGGCCTCCGAACTCGACTCGACTCTCAAAAGCGAGCGAAGAGCCTTCGAGGAGAAGATCACCCTCCTGAACGAGGCGAAAGCCGTCCTCTCGGACTCTTTCAAGGCGCTGTCTTCGGAAGCTCTTAAGAGCAACAACGAGTCTTTCCTCGTGCTGGCACAGAAAACCTTTGAAGGGCTCCAGCAGGCGGCAACCGGCGAACTCGAGAAGCGGCACCTCGCCGTCGAACAGCTCTCAGCGCCCATTCAGCAGTCCCTGCAGCAGGTCGGTGAGAAGCTCCACGAACTCGAAAAGACGCGCGTCGCTGCGGACGAGGGGCTCCGCGAACATCTCAGAACGCTCTCCGAGTCTCAGACGGAGCTTCGACGCGAGGCAGCAAACCTGGTTACAGCTCTTCGTTCTCCGCGGGTCCGGGGCCGCTGGGGCGAGATCCAGCTGAAACGGGTCGTCGAGGTCGCCGGGATGCTCGAAAACTGCGACTTCTACGAACAACAAACCAATCGCCTCGATGGTGAACTCATGCGCCCGGACATGCTCGTCCGGATTGCTGGAGCGAAGAACATCATCGTGGATGCGAAAGCACCACTCGAGGCCTATCTCGAAGCCATCGAGACTCAAGACGAGAACGTCCGGAAGCAGAAGATGAAAGATCATGCTCGCCAGGTTCGCGACCGGATGGTGGCGTTGAGCCGCAAGGAATACTGGGACCGCTTCACACCGACTCCCGAGTTCACGGTGCTCTTTCTCCCCGGAGAGGCGTTCTATTCTGCGGCCCTCGAACACGATCCGGGGCTCATCGAGTCTGGGACGAGATGCGGGTCATGCTGGCTTCCCCGACCACCCTGATTGCGCTGTTGAGGTCCGTCGCCTATGGCTGGCGGCAGGAGGCTCTTGCCACGAACGCCCAGCAGATCAGCGATCTCGGCAAGGAGCTTTATGAGAGGCTCTCCTTGATGAGCAAGCACTTCGGTGACGTTGGCGCAGGTCTCGCGAGAGCGGTTGGCTCCTACAACAAGGCCGTCGGTTCCCTTGAGGGCCGCGTTCTGGTGAGCGCGCGGCGATTCCGGGACCTGAAGGCTGCGGAGCCGCGCGCCGAGATCAAGGTCGTCGAACCCGTCGAGACCTTCCCGCGCCTTCTGCAGGCTCCAGAACTCGTGACGGACGCCTTCGTGAACGGAGAATCGCGCGAAGGAGAGGCGGAATCGGATGCGTGAAAAGGTCCTTACTCTTTCTGCGGTCAGGCGTGTGAGGAGGAGATTCAATGGGATTCTTTGAGCCCAACGCCGACCGAGGTACAGAGCCATGAAAGCCCCTGCAGGCCTTGTTCTGCCGACGACTGGAAAGAGCGACTTCGCGAAGACTTTTCAACGGCTCATCGCCAAGGCTCCCGATTTGCCGTTCCCCATCCGGCCACAGGTAGAAAAATGCCTCGCCGCAATCGAATCACAGGATTCCGTTGCCGCAGTCTGGTTTCTGAAGGACGCCACCGAAGCGACTGTGCGACTCCTCTTTGTTGTCACCTCGGCCGAAGTGCTACGTCTCGTGCCGGAACGTGGATCGGATTGGCTGACCGAAGGAGCGGAGGCTCTTCCGAAACCCCTTCGAGAGCTGTCACACTTTGTTCGATACAACCCCACGCCATCACTTGGAGCGTTGCTCTGGCGGCTGGACAAAGTAGCGGTTCCCAACGCATCGGTCGCAGGACATGGAAGCGTCACCGTTCGACTCGCTCCGCTCTGGAAAGCGGTGTCTCGCCCGTTGATGGATCTCAAAGACTGGCGAAACGCATATCACGGGCACGGAGCCCTGGGAAGCCACTCTCGCGCCGCGGACGAACTCAGAGCCAACATCGCAGCTCTCGATGTGGTGGTCGAAGGCCTTCGTCCGCTCTGGGGAGCGCTTCATGTGACGCAGTCGAGTCTCCTTGCCGCGACTTCGATTCCGACCGGGAACCCTAGCCCGGCTTCGTCCGGGAATCCCGCCGTCTCTTTCCGGCCGCTCGTCGAACTGCTGGATGTTCCCGGATCAGCGAAGGAGGCCTGGCTCTTGGACGCCGCGGACCTCCGGAAGGGCCGGTTGAAATACCGGTCGGCGAGCAGCATGGAACCGCGAGCCGTCTCCCGGACAGCCATCCAGAGCGCCGAGATCCAGGCGGTCGAGCGTCTTGCAGAGGAGAGCGAGAGCCGTGGCCACCCAATAGATACCGGGGCTGAAGAGGGCGACCTCGAATTGGGCTGGTTGACGCACATCGAGAACCTGCGTTTTGCCGGATATGACCGGAAGCGTTACACCGAGCCGACGTATCTCGTGAATAGGATCGAGGATGTGTTGAAGGCTGCTCTTGGGGGCGCTCTCCGGATCACTGGTCCCGGCGGCACGGGGAAGTCATTCCTCGTTCGGGGCCTGACTGGCCGCTGGCGAACAAAGAAAAACCGATACACCGTATTGCCCTACTACGCCATCCCGGGCCAAGGCGTGGATATCGCATCGTTTGTTGTAGCCATCTACGGTGCGGTTCTCGAGGAAAGCCGACGGCTCGCGAATCAGGGCGCACGAGGCCTCAGCCTGCCAAACGAAGGGCGGCAACCCGGATGCGACGAGTTTCCTGCCTGGCTCTGCACGCTTGTGCGCCACAACCGTCATATTGAGCGCTTCATCCTGATTGCCGACGGTCTTGACGAACTGCGCTCCGGGTGGAGCGATTCGTCGATTGTGGACCTACTCCCGAGGGAGATTCCGGAGAGGCTCTTCCTGTTGCTCTCGTCCCGGAGTGACCAGGATCTGCATCCTGGCGTTCTCAACAGCCTCAAGAACCTACAGTGGATTCCGGGCTCTCCAGTGCTCATCGAACCGAACTCAGGAGAGAACAAAAAGACGCTACTCGAACACCTCGGCAAGTACTTCCCGGAGATAGACAAGGATGGGCGGGGAGCGATCGTCGACCGGGCAGAAGGCAGATTTCTTCATGTGGAAATGCTGGGTCGTGGCCTTCGGGAAGGGGCATTCGACCTTTCGCCAGAAAAGGCATTGCCACAACCCTCGGAGATCGTCACACGCTATTTGGACTGGCTCTCAGGAAGTGTGCGTGGGATGCCAGTCTACGGAAGGGCGCTGAAAGAAACGGTCGCCTTTCTGGCCGTTGCGGTGATGCCTGTGCCACTCGAATGCCTGATAGATTGGGGAATCGACCCTCGCTGGGTGGAAGAGATCGTCATCGATCTTCAAGGGCTTCTGGCACGAGAAAAATCAACGGAACGGAGCCTTGTCGCGGGTGTAGCCGAACCCTACGTCTACCGGCTTTACCACCGCGATCTGATTGACGATCTCAGGCAGGATGCTGCCTGGGTGCCTCAAATAGACGAGGCAAAAAAGGCCATCCTCGAATCCATCATTGAAAAGCGAGTTGGACGCTGGGACGACGAAGATGCTGTGTCCTGGACCGATCCGGGAGACGCTTATGCGATGCTCGCACTCGGCAAGCACATCGCAGCCTCAACCGATCGGGTGCCAGTCCCCGACTCTGACATCATGGCAATTGCAGCGCGGCTCATTTCCCGAGCGCAACACCTTGAGCAGACCTACCTCCATCCGAAAGGGGCTTTGGAGTGTCTGGATGCTGCCGAGAAGCTGACGCGTCTAATTGCGTCGGCGCCTGCGGATGCAGCGCGGGAAAGAGAGTTAGGAGGACTCTCTGCAGGGATTTCGGCTGGACGCAGTGGCTGCCTCAGATCTCTGATGCAGTTGCAACAGGCATTGCGGGAGGCGAGGCACGCCGAGAGTGTTTCCGGGCAACTCCTGGCGCGGTTTGGTGAGACGCCACAGGCGCTGCAAGACCTCTGGGGGTCACTCAACCGGGTCGCGGACGTGCTGCTTTTGGAAGGGGACCGTCTGGCTGCGCTGGCCAAGTACGAGGAAGGGGAGGCGATCAGCCGCCTGCTCCTGGCGCGATTTGGCGAGACTCCCAGATCACTGAGTGACCTGTGGGTGTCACTCACCAGAGTTGCAGATGTGAAACTGGTAGAAGGGGACCGCCTGGCGGCGCTTGCCAAATACGAGGAAGGGGAAGTGATCAGTCGCCAACTCTTGGCGAGATTCGGCGAGACGCCCAAAGCCCTGCGCGACCTTTGGGCGTCACTCATCAAGATCGCGGATGTGCTCTTGGCGGAAGGGGACCGCCCGACGGCGCTGGCCAAGTACAGAGAAGGGGAAGCGATTAGTCGCCAACTCTTGGCGCGGTACGGTGAGACGCCAGGAGTTTTGCGCGACCTGTCAATTTCGACCACCAAAGTCGCAGGTGTGATACTAGCGGGAGGGCAGCGCCTGGCGGCGCTGGTCAAGTACAGGGAGGCGGAAGTGATCAGGCGCCAGCTCTTGGCGCAATTCGGCGAGACACCTGGGGCTCTGCGCGACCTGTCGGTTTCGACCACCAGAGTCGCAGATGTTCTTCTGGTTGAAGGCGACCGCCAGGCAGCGCTGGCCAAGTACGAGGAAGGGGAGGCCATTAGTCGTAGGCTTCTGACGCAATTCGGCGAGACGCCCCTTGTACTGCGTGATCTTTGGGTGTCACTCACCAAGATTGCAGACGTGTTGCTGGCGGCAGAGGACGGCGCGACAGCGCTAGCCAGGTACGAAGAAGGGGAAGTGATCAGTCGCCAACTCTTGGCACGGTTCGGCGATACACCTGGGGCGCAGCGCGACCTGGCGATCTCGCTGTGGCGGGTCGCAGATGCCCTTTTGAAGAAAGGCGAGCGGGACGTGGCGGTGGCGAAACTGACCGAAGCTGTTCATCTGGCTTCCAAATACGTTCAGAAATCGCGGGACTCGAGCGATGCCATGGGTCTCTTGGCCACGTTGATAAAGAAGCTTGATGATGAGGAGGAGGACGGGAACCATGAGAATTGACAGACTGACAGTCCAGAACTTCAAGAAATTCTCCAATCAGACGTTTACCTTCGACCGGAATTTTTCACTACTCGTTGGTGACAATGGTTCTGGCAAGACCAGTCTGCTCGATGCACTTGCTGTCGCTCTGGGACTTTGGCATAAAGCAGCTCCTGGCAGTGGTTGGCGGTACATTCTTGCTGAAGAAATCCGCCTAGAAGCTGTGAGGGCGGGGGATCGAGTGAACTTCAAGAGGCAGCTACCAGTGAAGATCTCGGCGGAGGGGCAGATCGGTCAGCGCGCTGGGCTCCGCTGGACAAGGATGATCAAGGAAAACGGATCACGGACAACGAACGGCGAGGCCAAGGATGCAGAGAACGCGATAGCCAATCTCGTAAAGTCTGCGGAGAAGCAGAATGATTCACTCCCCGTCCTTGCCTATTATGGGGCAGGGCGAGCTTGGTTGCCCACCAACAAGAGACCGTCGGGAAGAACATCTCTTGCCAAAGCCATGCCTTTTGATGCCTATCGTTATTGTCTGGACACGCGAATCCGGGACAGGGATCTCAATGAGTGGTTTCTCTTTGAAACGCTTGCCGCCAATGGCCAAGAGAGGGGACGCGCCGGTTTCTTGGCTGTCAAACAAGCAGTCTTGCGATGCATTCCGGCGGCTGATGGCATTCGTTTTGACGCGGATCTCAAAGAGATAGTATTGTCGATAAGTGGAAACGAGCAGCCATTTTATAATCTCAGTGCAGGTCAACGCACGATGTTGGCGCTCGTTGCGGATATTGCGATCAAAGCAGTAACCCTGAACTCGCACCTGCTTGGAACTGGCGATGCCCAACTGCTTCTGACTACGACTCCCGGTGTAGTCCTGATAGACGAACTCGATGTGCATCTGCATCCGAGTTGGCAGCGCCGTGTCGCCAGCGATCTGAAAAGCACTTTTCCCAACATCCAGTTCGTTTGTACTTCTCATTCCCCGCAGGTCATTGGCGAGGTTCCTCCAGAGGAGATCAGGGTGCTGGATGGCGAAACAGCGATGAGTCCGGAACGGTCTATCGGCATCGATTCCAACCGCATATTGGAGGAATTAATGGATACGCCAAGGCGAAACGAGGGGTTTGAAAGGGAGCTGACGGATCTATTCCGGACGATTGACCAGGAGGATTTCGTCGACGCCAGGACGAAGCTAGTTGCCCTCGAGAAGAAATTGGGGACAAACGATCCAGAGGTGACCCGTGCTCGCACCTTGATGTCGTTTCTGGAGCAGACGAAATGAGGCCCATTGCCAAGAGGAGCGAACCCAGCAGTCTGACCCTTCACCGATGCACAGCGCATGCGAATTACGACAACTTTCTCGCCAAGGATGTCCTACGCACGCAGCTCGTTGCCGAGCAACGAGGCCTTTGTTGCTATTGCATGTCTCGCATCGTGGCAGACCCCGAACGCATGAAGATCGAACACTGGCACTGCCAAGAGAACTATCCGCGAGAAGAACTGGACTACGGGAATCTCTTGGGGTCATGTCTGGGAGGACAAGGTCAGCCATTGGAGCAGCAGACCTGTGATAGCCGGAAAGGTATGCGAGAACTTTCCAGGAACCCTGCTGATCCGAACCTCCCCGTAGATCGGGATATGCATTACGATGGGAGCGGGCGGATCAGGTCAGACGACTCACAATGGGATTCCGAGATCAATGACGTTCTCAACCTCAACAAGCGGTTCCTGATGAACAATCGAAAAGGAGCGCTGGATGCCTTTACTCAGGGGCTGAATAGACGAGGCCAGTTGAGCCGTTCCACCATAGAGCGAATGCTTCGCGAATGGAACGGAGAGGATGGCCGAACCAGGCTCGAGCCGTTTTCTCACGTGGTAGTCTACTGGCTACGAAAACGTCTCGCACAAGCGTAAATGATGACTGACTTCACGACTGGCACATCTGCCCTCGAGACCGTGGTCGAGAAAAGAGGCTCCTATCGGTAGGGTACTCGCGGGGGCTCATCCACGACCGAGTAGTGGAACTACGCCAACGACGAGGGCGGGTGCTGTGCGCGCGAGAGCCGTCCAGTGCAACTGGACGGAGAATCCGAGGAGTGCGTTGTAGTCATGACCAACGATGCGAGTGCTTTTGGGTGGCGGTGCAGTCCACGCTCAAACAAAGGTCGCAGTGTTCACCGAGTCTTCTTAGAGATCCTTTTTCCATTCTCGGGGAATGTTCTCAATCCGCCCTTTTCAAGTCCTCGAGACCGTACTTCTTGAGCCAGTTCGAGAGAGTTTGGTAGCTCGGTAGTCCCACGAGCTTCGTTGCCTTTGTCATCTCCCCATTCGCTTCTTTCATGGCGCGCGTCAGGTAGTGCCTCGCAACCTCGTCGAGAAGTTCAGGGAGTCTGAAATGTCCTCCCAGCGAGCGGTGGAGAATGTCCTTCTCCCGACTCTCCAGTGACTCGATCGATGCCTCGACATCCTCTTTTTCGATCCGTGGACCTTCTGACCAAACAACGAGCCGATGGAGAGTGTTCTCCAGTTCCCGGACGTTCCCGGGCCAAGAGTGTTTCAAGAGAAGGTTTCTGGCGCCAGGAGAAAGGGTCTTGTGTTCGAAGCCGGGGTCGTTCTTCGTCTCCCGGTTGATTTGCTCCATGAAGAAGTCGATGAGTAGGCCTGGATCGCCTTCTCGATCACGGAGAGGAGGAAGCCGGAGGATGACGACAGCGAGCCGGTAGTACAGATCTTCTCGAAACCGCCCTGCAGCGACTTCCTTGATCAGAGTTCGATTCGTTGCGGCAATGACCCTGACGTCAATTGCAATCTCCTCGCTGCTTCCGACACGTGTTATCTTGTTCTGTTGAAGGACTCGGAGAATCTTGACTTGAACCTGCAGAGGAAGTTCGCCAATCTCGTCCAGGAAGATTGTTCCCCCGTTGGCCTCCTCAAACTTACCCCTTCGTGTCCTGTCAGCACCGGTGAAAGCCCCTTTCTCGTGGCCAAAAAGCTCGGACTCGACCAACTCAGAGGGGATTGCCCCGCAATTCACGGTGATGCAGGGCTTCCCTTTTCTTGGACTCGCCTCGTGAATAGCCCTGGCAAAGAGTTCTTTTCCGGTACCCGTCTCGCCTTCAATGAGAACACGGACATTTCGAAACGCTGCTCTTTGCGCAACGGCGATGACGCGCTTCATGGCTGGGCTTCGATGCAAGATCGTGTCGAACTCCGGGGCCTTGGGAGGTAGAGCCAGGCTCCGCCGCTCAAGATCACGGTCGGACTTCCGATACAGGCTCGGCACGAAATCAGCGGAAATCTCGAATGGAAACGAGACGACACGAACACCGTGGTCCTTGGAAGATTCCAGCAGCTCCGCCGTGAAACGAGTGGTCGCCAAGATAATCCAGACAGCGGCCATCGCCGGTGTGCCCGGGCTGATGTGGAAGGAGAGATCGACGTCCTTTCCATACTCCTCCACGGTTTGATCCACTGTGAGTTTGGCTGCCGGGTAGATTTCTTCGAAATTCGTGGGCCCCTTCAGTTTGACTTGCTTGATGCTGATCGCTGCCTTGGTTCGGGCCTGCAGCCAGGTCTTGAAGCTGATACCAATCTCTTCTTCGTAGTTCGAGAGAAAGATCGCCTCATCGAAGTCTCTGAAGTCAATGCCCTGGGCGATAGGTCCGACTCCTACCTCTTCACCCTTCGATGCTCTCAGGTCGGTGTTGCCGATCCAGGCGAGTAGTACTCGCGGCATGGTTTCCTCCTCGTGCCTCGCGTCGTGAGCGATTCTCGCCGAATCACCTCACGATGATGGCGTTGACCTCTACCGCGGGCCGGCTGCTGTAATAGGCCTCGGCGATAGCTCGAGCGGCGTCGATCCGCTTTTCTTCCAGCGCTGCTTCTTTTCGCAGGACCTCTCGAGAGAATTGTGCGTTCTCGTCGAATCGGCGGCGTGCTTCTTGCCACTCGCGAATCTCTTTCTCGGTGATGCGCGTCTCGGCGATCGAAACGATCTCCTGGGCCTTCATGAAGCAGGAACCGAGCGACGGGCCTATGCTCCCGACCTTGCGAACGGCCGACACGTAGTCTCCGCGGGCGAGGTCCGCCCTTGCCATCGAGGTAGCCTTCTCACATTGAGCCCGGCGATGCTCATCGAGAATCCGTCCGACCTGGGCTCGTGCGCGACTTGAACACTCTGAAACATCCGGGACTCCGAGCAGGATAGCGAAGGCTTCTTCCCGTCGGCCCATCGATGCGTGTGCCGTGGCATCGGCCAGAATGGAACCGCAGTTTTGTTTGTAGAAGGCGACGACCTTGGATTCCCCGGTTCGGAGAAACTCTCTGAATCCAGGACCGGAGAGATCGAGCTTCTCGAGAGCACTGGCGATCGCTTCGCCCCGGTTGAAGCCGCCTCCGGATGAGGCCTGCGTGAATGATGAGAAAACTGCCTTTGTCTTCGAGTCTTGAAGATGGAATGTGGTGTCGATCGAAACGGTAATGATCCTCGTGAGTCCCGCTTCGGCCGTCTCCTCACGCCTGACATCGAGCCCGGCGAAAACGACGAAGCGTGTTTCGAAGGTAGCGGCAGAAACACCCGCTGACGAGAGCGCCGCCGTGAGCTTTGTCTCGAGACGTTGTCGGCTGGCGGCCTCGAGTGAGCCTGGTTGCCCAGGAACGAGGACTCCCACAACGAACGAGGCTGCAAATGCGGACAGCGAAGGAACTGCGAGAAGAACGCAGATGGTCTTGAGGAAGAGGGTTGAGCGCATCGTGCTCCTCACTTGATGGTGATGAAGATCGTGTTTCCCTTGATGTCGCGATCGACCAGGACGCCAGATGAGCGGAGAGACTTTGTGAACTCGAGGGCGAACCGCGTCGGTGTAAAGCTCTGGCCAGAAGCGGGATCGCGCCAGGGAATCCGGATCTCGTCGAAGACCATCGACTTCGCTGTGACTCCCTGGATGTGATAGCTCCCGGCCTGGGCCGTTTTGTCCACCCACTCCTCGATAAGGTCTGACAGGCGCGTCTTTTGGATACCCACCTCTGAGGTCAGGTCGGTCCCAGCACCCTGGGCGACAGAGACGTTCAAGAAGATCGAACGGCCCTGTCCGGTCATCGCCCTGAATTGCTTCGTGACGCTGGCGAGAAAGTCATCGCTGATCTTGTCGACCGCGCGCTGAACCAGCCTTCCGAAATCGTCCGTGTAGAACTGCCCGGAGAACCCCGTCGCGCTGGCGAGCGAGCGGGCCGTGGATGTCTCGAAAGCCGTCAGGACAACCGTCGCCGAATTGCCAGACTGGTTCCGCGCAACGGCCACCTCAGCTTGGACGAAAAGGTCGCACCCTGAAAATTGAAGGAGCTGGGACTTGAAGTCTCGCTGGGACTCCATCGTGAATGCCAGGTTCTCCTTGACCGCCTTGAGCTTGGCGACGAAATCGATCGTCGTGTATCCCTTGTTTCCGAACGCTTCCTTGATCGTCGTGACGGCGATACGGCGGTTGATGTCGGACTCGAGAACCGTGCGGAGGTCCTCTGCTTCCGTGGTGAACGGAATCACCATCACTGTCGGGAGGCCCGCCACTGCGGGCAGGCCCTCCGAAGTGGACGCCGATCCGGACGCCAGTACCAGCGCCAGGCCAACGATGAGGCGCATGCTACTTCTGCACAGCAATGGGCGTCGCATAGAGTTTGTTCTTCGCAGTCATCTTCTGTTGAATCGGGGACCCGCCAGACTTCACCGCACATATCGAGAAGTTCTCGTCCTCCACCTGTTCGACCACGAGTTCCCCGACGTCTTTCTTTCTCACCAGGGGTTTCCCATCCACTTCGATCGTGTTTTGTTCGATGACCTTGAGCCGGTCGTTTGGCTTGAGCGCGACTCCGCTACCGCCGGCCAGAAGGACCCGGATAGCCGCGTCGTCTTTGGCCTCCGAGACCTCAACGAGGCGAAGCAAGAGAGGGAAGTTAGCCTTAATGAATGGGTCGAGTTCGGTGGGAACCCGATTCAGGGCCTGTCGCAGAGCGTCCTCCGCGGAGTTGGCGAAGCTCACCATGGCCCCAAAGAATCCCCTCGCACCGCCCGCACCGCTCGAAAGGGTCATTTGATGAGAGGCGGTCACCGCTCCAGTTTCGACGTCGATAACCCGGATGCCAACCACGACACTCGCGTAGTAGTTGGTCGAGGAAGAGGCATGCCGTCCCTCGACAGTCACGTTGTCAATGTTTCCCGTCAGGACGAGTTCGGCCCCGAGGAGCTTGCCCTGCTCCGCCACATGAGCGCTGCTGAGGAATTCCTCGTTCTTCTGGATGTTCTTCTCCTCGAAGACATGGTTGAGCTTGCTCCTGTCGACGAGACTGAAGCGTTTGCTGTTCTCAAAGGTATTCGTGACAGCTTCACGAACGCCCTTCTCCACGAACCGATAAGCGTCGCTGTTCTGTGCGGTCGAGAGAGGAAAGACAGCCAGGATCGGTCTCCCACCCTGCGCAGCGCCAACTGTGTCTGAGACCGTCAACGCTAAAAGCCCTGCCGCTGCGAGCGAAGCTCGCTTTGAATTCCTGTTCACTTATCGCCTCCTACTGTTGTGATGTGTTGGTGTTGTTGGTAACTTCTGTCACAAATGAAAAGGGACCCAGCTTCACCGGTGCTAAGACACCTACTCGATCGGGCCCTGACCTCTCAGGGCAAATTTCTGGGTGAGTAGCAGCCCCTGATCGAGTTCGGGGTTCTGCGCGAGATTAGTAGCCCAGCTGATCAAGAATGGACCTGGGTTGATCCCGAGAGCTTACCGCTTTGTCGTTCGGATCCCTGAAGAGGCCCATCCAAATCTCCTTTCGCTCGATGTCCGCTTGCCAATCTCGCAAAGAAGATGCCAGGGATGGTCCGACCTCCCAGATGCTAGATTTGGTGGTTCTCCCTGCCCTCGATGAAAGAGAACTCAGTCAGCCCCCTCCGGGAGTCACAAAGAGATTTGTGTCAGCGCAAAGAACCGATCTTTGCGGCCGACCATCAGCTTCTTTGGAAACGGCCCCCCAGTTCCTTGGTTCCTCCCGTTTGGCCCCATGCTCCACCGAGGCTGGACCTTATAGTGCAGCTACTAACCACTCCTCGGAAAAGACGATAGGAGGCGCTTCGGAGACTGCGAGCGACGGGGAACCTTCCGAGGCGCGGCGGTACCAAGAGATACCCAAGTTCCTCAGGCGAGATTTCCACGCCGGGTGGTGGCCTCCCGGAAGGTCTGCCCCGCCTTCTCGGAGACTCTGCAAACTTTGCTGCCGGTTCTCCTGGAAAGGCCATCGAGAACCAGGAGAGCGGCATCGCTGGCATGGATTCCCAGCGCACGCACACCGTATTCGGCGAACACCGATCGACCATCTTCAACCATCCCCAAGATCATCTCGGCAAGTTGCGTTACCATGGAGTCATCGCCAAGCACCGCGACGACAGCCAGGGCCCAGCGATAACCGGCATTGAAACCGGTCCCTCGAAACGCCTCGAAGAATATTGACGCAAACGCGGCGCAGGGGCCAGGAGAGAGATGCTGCGACAGGAACTGCGTTTCCGGGTCCGCCACGACATCCCCCCTCCTCGCGAAACGGCCGAGCATGGAACGGACCTCGTTGCGCGTGAGCACTCGGCCGTCTTCCCAGGTGAGTTCTGGCAGATAAGGTTCCGGCACCCATTTCGGTGGTGCCGCCCTCTCGACAGAGCAGGCCGCCTGAATGGCGCGGTTAAGCATTTCTTCCGTCACAATGGGATCAGGGTGCGGCCAAGGGTGAGCCGCCAGGGCCTCCCAGAGCGCAGCCCGTGGGGCGTCTGCTAGCTCGACGCCGAGCCGTTCCTGGAAGAAGCGCATGTCGGGCGGCGTGCCTCTGGCCGAGACGATCCGAACCGCCGCGGTGCGAACAAGAGCATCTTTCGCTTTGGCTGCCAGAGCAAGTGAACGAGTGAAGGCTGCCTCTCCGAAAGCCTGAAGCACCCTCACAATCGCGTTTCGGACGTACTCGTTCTGGTGGCCCAAAAGAACGAAGAGTCTCTCTTCGATTTGCGGGTCTGGCCCAGCACGGCCCGCAAGGGGGATCACCCGGATCAATATCTGCTCGCTTTCACTCGACAGGCACTCGAGAGTCTCGTGCACTAAGCAATCGCGAGTGTTTCCGTCACCGAATCCAAGAAGATACTCGAGCGCCAGAACTTTTGTACTGCGACCACGAGCTTTCCGAAGGGCGATCACGAGGGGTAGCGCATTTACCGACAGAACCCTCGAGTACGCCTCGGTCAAGTATTGGATGCACATTTCGATGGAGTGGAAGCAACACGACCAAGCCATTTCGTCGGCTTTGGGCAGTTGCTGGAGGAGGCACTTCTCAGAGTCGTGGAAGGAAATGAAATGCACTGCCTCGGTCATGAGTTCCCGGCCGTAGAGCCTCGCTATGAGACGAGCTTCCTCGAGAGTAAGGGCACCCGTTGCTTCCGTCAGATACCGGCGAACAATCTCGCGGACCTCATCTCGAAAACTGGCGTCGCGATCAGCTAGATGGAGGCCAATTCTCAGTCTTCCGTCACCGTCCTCATTCCTGGAACGCCAGGCCTCGCCGACAGGGGGGACCCAGAACGGCCCAACAGAGAGGAGCCGCTCCGCTTCGTACGGGAAGCAACCTCCCAAGGCTTTCAACCACGTTGCGAGGAGCCTGTGAAGAAGCGGGTGAAGCGCGTCCGGAATCAACCCGCTGGTGCCACGGACGAGACATTCGACCAAGTCTAAGTCTCCGGAAGTGGCTGCGGCTTCGAACAAGGAAGCGGAGGCCTCGCCGCCGATGAACCGGAGCCCGGCTGCCAATAGGTAGCCCTTCTTTCTGGCCGAGCCGCCCTGTCTCCTTATGTACTCGATGATGTCCGGAAGGATGTCGCTTCCGAGGATCTCCGCAATCCAGCTTGCATCGTCGAAATCGAAGAACCCGTCGTTCCGGAGTAGTCCGTGGGCGTACGAGAGAAGCCGCGTTCTGTCGTCTGAATCCTCGGTTGGCTTCAAAATCGACCGCGCCACCGGCAGGGCCGTGCGTTCAGACTCGCCGTCCAGCCATGGTTCTTCCAGAAGGTAAGGTCTCAGCACACCTCTGCGCTCCCTCGACAGAGCCGAGATGATAGGAATGAAAGAGGATGAGAGTCTGAAAATCCTAGCCGCGGCAAGCCTCCAGTGAGGCTCGTTTCCACACCGCACCAAGAGCTGGAGTGAACGGACCAGGCCCTGTTCCCTTACCGTCCTACTCAGCGCCTCGGCCAGCACTTCATTCTCGAGGGTGAGAAGCCAGCGGCCTGCAGATGAAGGGCCAACCTCTGTGTCGAGGGGTTTGACCCATTCGGTGGCGATCTGCGCCACGAAGTCAAGAGACGCACCTGCATCCCGGAGAGCCCAAGAAATTGGAGTGAAGCGATCCTCGACGGGAGCTTCGTTAGCTATTGTGGCCGAAATCCATTCGCCCGGCGCTCGCCGGGCCCCGCCGTGTACAAGCACGCGAAGCACACGGCGCCTGGCATCGTCTTCGGGCGGACGGGCACCGAGGGTCGCGACGAGAGGATCGCTCCATGTGAAGTCCTTATCGGGCGGCTCAATGGCCGCGAGGTGGGCGGGGTCGCCGCTTCGGACATAGCTTCCGACGGCACGGGCAAACGTGGCGTCATGCTCTTGGAGCAGCTGTGACAAGCCTTCGTCTACGGAAATCATCTGATCCCTCCTGTTAAGGCACTCAGAACTCTGATCCGAAGCAGTCAGAGGGCTAGTCGTTATACCGCCAAAACAGGAGTTCCGGCCTCGCACTCACACAGTGCCTCCGGGAAAGGGGGGGACCGTCCTGATGACCGAACGGATGATGAAAAGGCCTCCATTACAAACGACCACCATGGGGATATCTACTAAGGCACCTATCAACCGGGGCCACCACTTTTGGGAAGAGTCTTTCGACGCTGTACATTTTGAGGGTTTCGGTACCAACGAGACTTCACTCGGAGGTGCTCCATGGCGATCAAAGCTTCTGAAGTGGCCCGCCGGATTGGCGTGAAGACCGGTACTCTTGGAAAATGGCGTCGTCAGGGGAAGGGGCCGAAGGGCTGGTACTCGCTGTCAGCAACCGTCGTGGTCTACCCTGAAAGTGAAGTCCAGAGGTTTCTCAAGGACCGGCAAGACCAGGGGAAGCAGACTTCGCCCGACCAATCGGCCGGAAAGAAATCTTGAGTTTCGGGTGGGGCCGCCAGCTCCACATCGAGTTCTGATTTCCCGGTGCTAGTTCGGTGCTAGTTGATCCCTGTAAAGCCATTCCGGGATGCCCCGGGACGAGGAGAGCGTGCTATAAACTCTTGATCTGGAGGTATCTGGGGATGGCCACAGATGCGTTAAGTCCCTACGGATCAAAAGGTTGGGGGTTCGAGTCCCTCTGGGCGCGCCAATGATTCCAAAGGACTTAGCGCCAGGGCGCGGAGTCCTAAAATCCTCCGGGAACAGCCATTCAGCCTAAACCACAGCCTACGGGGAGAGACTCCCTATTTCGAGGTAGGAAACCAAAAGAAGCTAGGCGTAATAAAAGCGTAGTCTCTTTTGTCAATCATGAGCCTGCAACTACCTTTGGATGGCCAAAGCCTCCGGCTTCGCGCGCATTTCCACACGGGCAGAGTTGTTCAGGGCTGCTCTTGGTCTGACGGATCCGTGGATCGTGACGCTCGTGAGATTCGAGGCCATGCCAGCCTTCGTCCTCCTCCTTCGAGGTGTCAACGCTGGGAAAGCCAAACGTCTCGCCATGGGTGATCTGCGGTCGCTGCTCTGCGCCCTTCAAGACACAAACATCAATACCCTTCTGAACAGCGGGAACGCTGTCTTTCGCCACGTCAAGCGATCATTCACGCTTACTTGCCGCCATCTGTCAGGATAGTTGTTCTCTGTCAAAACTTGCCGCTATCGACGCTCTTGTTGCGCGGGAAGAACGGTTCGTTCTGGGGAAACAGGCCGCGTACCTCAACTGTCCGGCCGGGATACTGGGAAGCAAGGCAGCCGAGGTCCTTCTTGGAAAAGCCAGGGATGTTGTAACGACGAGAAACTGGGCCACGCTTTTGAAACTTCGCGCACTGGCGGAGCAGTAGCTCTTTCATTACGTCTTTGCATGACGGCCCAATTCCGGTCGACGGGGCGCGCGGAAGGGGGGACTCATCCAAGAAGGTGAGACTTGTCAAGAATAGAAAACGCGTCAGGTTCCCCAAACTCGCCGGTAAACAGTTGCGAGACAAGGGGCATTATTGATGGACTGCCCGTGATTTCATGATCCCGGTACCGCGGGAACGAATTCCTCTTGGGTGGTTCCAAATGATTGCAAGCATTGATGCCGGTTCCGCCGCCGTCAAGGTCCTTGCCGGGCGGCGATCAGCAAATCCCGGAATTGAGATCATCGGGAGGGGGTATGCGCCCAACACCGGCGCGCCACGGGGGAAGGTGACCGACCTCCCCAGGGTACTTGACGCCGTTGTGCGGGCGGTCACGGAAGCGGAGAAGGCAGCAGGAGCCCGGATCGAATCCGCCGTCGCTGGCGTGGGGGACCTGGGCTGCAAGTCCTTTAGTGTGACGAAGACCGAGACTCTGGGCACTGTCAGCCGTGTCGTCAACAGAGCGGATATCGACAAGCTGCATACTTCCTTTCAGAGCACACAGTTGCCATCCAACATGTCCCTCCTTCACATTGTCCAGACAGGCTTCTGGGTTGACAAGGGACCCCGCTTGCGTAATCCGGCCGGCCAGACCGGGAAGGTCCTCCATGGTGCCGCTCAGATTGTTGCTGTTCCTTCGAACATCCGGGATGATCTTGTCAACTGCCTGAGAAGGGCCGGCGTCGGGAGTGTGGAACTCGTGTTCGAACCGCTGGCGGTGAGTTCCGCGGTCTTGACCGACGATGAGAAGGAACTGGGGGTGGCTGTCGTTGATGTGGGCGCCGGATCGACAGGAATGGCCGTGTGGCTGGAAGGGGCCCCGCGGTACCTGGCTGTGATGAGACTCTCTGCCAGTCACTTTACGAAGGACCTGAGCGAAGTCCTCAGGCTCTCCGTCGCTTCCGCCGAAAAGCTGAAAGTGGAAGAAGGTACATTGAATAACATCGAGGATGCCAGTCAGATGGTAACTGTGGTGACTGCGAGCAACGCGGCTGTTACCGTCAGCCGGCAGCTCACGAGCAAAATACTGAGGGCCCGAAGCTATGATTTGATCGAGGACTTCGTGTGGCAGGCACTGACGTCCGTCGTCTCTCCCGGCGAAATCCGCGCGGGAATAGTCATGACTGGCGGTGGAGCCCTTCTGGATGGGCTTGTCCCGCTTGCCGAGAAGAGACTCGGCATCGGCGTCCGTTTGGGGAGCCCCGAGGGATTTTCAGGCTGCGCCCTGACTCCGGAGTGGTCCTGCGCGGCCGGGCTGTTGTGTTACGCGGTGGAGGCTTCGAACCCCGCCCGCAAGGACGCCGGACTCGTGAGCGGGTTTCTCCGCTCTCTCACGAGGATTCCAGGGCTTCTCAAGAAGATATCGTGAGGGAGCAGAAAGGGCGGCCCGGAGACCCGTGAGAAAAAATCATCAAGAGATGACCGGCCGGCCGGATTTGATCAGGAGAGATCCTCCGGGGGTCTGCACGCTTCATCCCTCTCTACTTGATCTATGATTCGAGATATGGCACCTCGTCTGGAACTTTCCTTTTGGGGTGTCTTTGCGAGAGGGGGACTTCATGGAACTCGCTCCAGAGAAATCGCCAGTTGGAAAAGCCCCGGTCGACGTGCTCTTGGGACTTTGTGACCCAGAAAGACTTCTTTCCGCTTTTCAGCCCATTTTTAGAGCTAGAACGGGGGAGCTTCAGGGTTGCGAGGCTTTCCTTCGCTTACCCCCCGGTACACCCTACAACGGGCCCTACAAACTCTTCGCCGACGCGAACGAGGCAGGGCTTCTACCCGTCTTGGAGATGGCCTCGACGGTGAGGCACCTTCGAGACGCCGAGCCGTATGCTGGCAATCTCTTGATTTTTCTCAATCTGCTGGCCCCTGTGTTCTACGACAAGAGGTTCGGTCTCGAGTGGCTGATGAATGAAGTGATCGGGGCTGGCCGGCAGCCTTCGCAAATCGTCCTGGAGCTGCCGGAAGTCGTTCAAATTCATGATTTTCTGGAGTTCGCCCATCTCCTCGAACCGTACCGGAAAGAGGGGTTCAGGGTTGCGCTGGACGACTTCGGCGTGGGGTACACCAATCTCCGGATGATCGCGGATCTGAACCCCGACTTCGTGAAGGTTGACCGGGTCTTCATCGAGGGGATCAACTCTCACGCGCGGAAGCGGGTCCTGGTCGAGTCCGTCGTCTCGCTGTGCCACAGGGTGAACTGCGGGGTGATCGCGGAGGGGATCGAGGCCGCGGCTGACCTGGAAACTTGTCTTGCCGCCGGAGTTGATTACCTTCAGGGGTATCTTCTTGCGATGCCGGGTCCGCCGGAAGAGGCCTTCCTGACCGACGACCTTGCCATGCCAGTGCCTCTCACGGAGCGCGAGCACGACGTTCTGGGCCGGATGGTCGTCAGGGATCTCCCGTCTCTTCCGGGAGACGGTCCGGTCCGCGATGCGATCAAGGTTTTCGCCGAGAACGAGGAATTTCAGTACTTGCCAGTCGTTGTGCGAAATCGTGCCATTGGCGTGCTTTCGAGGTCACGAGCCATCGACTGGATTTCAGACCACCAGGAGGATGTCGTCTCGGCAGGGGAGGCGCCGCTCGAACGGCTGCTCGAAGACGTGCCGTTCGATCAGATGCCCTCTGCCTGCGCGGTCGAAGAGGTGGTGGATCTCATCCGCCGCAGAACGCCGTCGCGCCGGTTCGAGCCCATCATCGTCTCTGGGCCCGGCCAGGTTTTTCAGGGTCTTCTGACGGTGGAACAACTCCTGGATGAGTTGATAAGATTCAAGATAGAGATCACGACACAAACCCATCCAGCTACTCGTCTTCCAACAAGAATACGCCTCGAGACTCTCCTGTCCGAAAAGCTGGCGGAGAAGACACCTCTGGCCCTGACTCGTGTCAACGTTCGGGGGTTTGCTCAGTTCAATAGCCAGTATGGGTTTCTGCGTGGAGACTCCGTGCTCACGCACCTCGGGAATCTGCTGCGTGAGCGTCTTAACCTGGAGCCGGGGACATTTCTTTCGCACTACAGCGCCGATGACTTCGCGTTCCTGGCGCTTCCAGACAGGATTGAAGCGATTGCCGTCCAAATTCAGAGGGCCTTCGGCGACCGCGTTCCGGAGTTGTACGACCCCGGTGATCTCGAGAACGGGCTCTTTCGAACGCGCAACCGCCGCCAGGAACCAGAACTTGTTCCGCTGATGCAACTCTCCATAGGCGCGGCCGTCTGGGATGGAGCATCTCCAGCTTCGATCCGCCTGGTTACCGAGGAAGCCGAGATGGCTCTGCGCGACGCCAAAACGAGAACTGTCCCGGTCATCCGGCTCGTCGGCTCCATGGGTAAGACCTCGGCTCGTACCTCGACGATGCCGCTCAAGCGCGGGGACATCAAAGCTCTCATTGACGAGCAGAAGGCAAAAGGGTTGACTGGAAGCTAAAACAAACGCCGCAAAAAGCCAGCGGCCGCGCACCGGCTGACTGGTCAAGGGGCCCGCGGTTGGAGTGTAGAATCCCTCCCGGGCCTCCTTGTGCCCACTCGCAGCGCAAGAGAACTCGAGGCCAGGCGGGCTTCTGCCGCAGGGTAACCGAGTTCAGAGCAGGGGGGATCATGTCCGTTTTCCGCGTTCTCGTCGTCGATGACAATCCGTACGCGCTTCAGACGATCAAGTCTGCACTCGCAGGAACCGGGTACGTTGTGGAAACGGCCAGCAACGGAGTCGAGGGTCTCGAGAAGGCTGCCAAGACACCGCCCGATGTCGTGCTGCTAGACCTCCTCATGCCAGGACTCAACGGCATCGAGGTTTTGCACCGGTTGCGAGCCACTCCGGGCCTGGCCGAAGTTTCCATTGTGGTCGTGACGTCGCTCGATGACCGGGCGACACGCCTCGAGGCCCTCCGGGCGGGGGCAGACGAGTTTCTCGGTAAGCCCGTGAACGTTCCAGAACTCAAGGCGAGGCTCGCGACGCTGGCAAAGGTCAACCGGTATCGCCGCCTTGCCGGAGAGAGAGCCAGGCTGGCCTGGCTTGCCGAAGGAAGCAGCGACGGAATCCTGTTGTTGCACCAAGACGGGACAATAGCCTGGGCGAACGATGCGGCGCGGAAGTTCCTTGCCCTCCCGCCTCCCCCGGGTGATTCAGGAATCTCCTTTCTCGACCGCGCCCGGACCCTCTACACAATCAGTCCCGAAAACGCTTTCGACGGCTGGCCGGAGAAGCCCTCGAGTCAGATAGACAGGCACCTCGTTCGTCCAGCCTCTCGCTCTACCCCGGCCCTCTGGCTTCAAGTCGACCTTTTTGACGGCGGAGCGGATGGCCCGTCGGTTTGCCTTCGAGACGTGACCGCGGCGGTTTCGTCCTTCCGTGATTCCTGGACCGTCGGCCACATTCTCGGACATAAATTACGAACGCCGCTCAATGGGATCCTCGGTGCCACCGGAGTCATATTGCAGGATCGTAAATCGCTCATTCGTGAGGATTTGGACGAGTGGATTTCCCTTCTGGCGGATGCCTCCAGGCGTCTGGAGCAGCACGTTCAAGACATCCTGGGGTTCGTGGAGCGAACGGCCTTCACCGGGCCCGAGGCGCCCTGTAAAGCTTCGGCCCTGCCAGCACTTGCCCAGCGTGCTGCCAGCCTCGCGGGAAAAGACATCACACTCTCGGTGAACATGGACGCAGAGGTAGAAAAGTCTTCGTTGCTGCCAATTTCTCCCGGCAGGTTGGAGTCTGTTCTCTTTGAGCTGTTTCGAAATTCCCTCCGTGCTCACCCAGCCAGGAAGCCTCGGATAGATCTGCGCCTCTTCCGTGAGGAAGAAGGCCACCTGTCGCTGGAGGTTCTCGATGACGGTATCCACTTGCCGCCCGAAGCCCTCGAAAAACTTCTGCGCCCGTGTTACCAGCTCGAGGCCCGGCCGACGGGGGAATTGCCAGGGACGGGTCTCGGGTTGACCTACGTGGCCCTCCTGGTGGCGGAAGCTGGCGGGGTTGTGAGGGTTCAAAACCGCGGCGATTAGCCAGGAGTTTTCGTCGAGATCCGCATGAAGGAGCGGCGGGCCGGGGACGAGGTCAACGTGCTGGCGTCTTCGTGAACGAAGACGCTGGCGCCCTTCAGAATCCCCGTGAGTTCGAAGATGCCTTCCTCGACGGCCACGAAATGTTAGCGGCGATTGCAGAGCGATTCGCCGAGCAAAAGCCAGGCGAACGGACACCGTAACGCGGGCCAGGGCGGCCCTCCCTCGCTAGGCTTCTACCGGCGAAGGGTCCTGAATCCGCTGGCGCGAATAACCGGCCAGACTCGCCGGTATCGGGGAAGTTCTTTCGTGGTCCCACCTCCCAGGATGGAGTCGAACTTGACGGGGAACCCATGACACACTCCCGAGTCTCCATGGCAACGATACACCCGCAGGAAGGGTTCGTGGCGCGCATTCCCTGGGTATGACCTTGCCTCGGGAGTAGAATGATCTTGGTCCGGGGAATCGGAAGGGACCCGACCTTCCGGTTCGACGGGAGGAAGACCTGATGAGGTTTTACCTGGCGCTGTCCCTCGTTTTCCCCAAGTTTGTTCCAATCCCTTCCGCCGAAGAACCGCCGGAAACCGCTCAAACAGGCCCCAGGCGCTGAGCTGTTTTGATGTTGGGCAAGAGGCTTCTCATGCGGGCGCGGGAATCTGGATTCCTGGGGCGTTACGTTACCCTGGGCGGGCTAGCCTTGGTCCTGGCTTTCTGTCAAATCGTGGCTGCGGCCGCGGAGAACCAGAGACCAGATCCGGCATGGGTCCGTCGCGCCGTGGGCGGCGCTCTCTTGGTGATTGCCCTCGCGAGCGCTGTCCTGGTCTATGTGTTTCGCTTGAACGGGAGACTGCGGCGGGAGGTCGTGGAACGCAAGGCCGCCGAGGTCAAGTTTCGTGGTTTGGTGGACCAGTCGCTCGCGGGAATCTACCTCTTGCAAGAAGACAGATTCACTTACGTGAACTCGAAGTTCGCGGAGATTTTCGGATACAGCCCCGAAGAGATCGCCGGAACGTTAGGTCCCATGGATTTGTGTGTTCCGGCCGGCCGGGAGAAGGTCGAGCAGTACTTCAGGAAGAGCCTCTCAGGTGAAGGGGACGCGGGCGCTTGTCCGTTCGTTGCCGCGCACCGGTCAGGGACCCTGATAGAGGTCGAGATGAACGGGCGGTTTGTGGAATACGAGGGGCGGCCAGCCGTGATCGGAATGGCCCTCGATGTCACGGAGAGAAACCGGATCCAGAAGCAGCTCAATCACATGGCGTTCTACGATCCACTCACCGACCTCCCCAACCGTGCTCTCTTTTTCGACCGGCTGAGTCTGGAACTGGCCCGCTGCAAGCGGTCCATGCAGACTTTCGGGCTTCTTCTTCTCGATCTGGATGGGTTCAAGGCGGTGAACGACACCCTCGGACACGAGACCGGTGACGCTCTCTTGCAGTCCGTTGCCCGAAGGCTTTTGAGCTGTGTGAGGGACTCGGATACCGTGGCGCGGACAGGGGGTGATGAATTCGTGGTGATTCTGCACTTCCTGGCCGGTCCTGAGAACGTCGTCCTGGTGGCAGAGAGAATCCTGGCGGCGTTTGAGAAGCCTTTCGTGCTCTCGGGGCGTGAGTGCCGGGTGGGGGCCAGCATTGGCATTTGTGTCGTTCCCGAGGACGGTGAGGATATGGAGATCCTCCTGAGCCGGGCTGATGCCGCCATGTATGCGAGTAAGGCGCGGGGAAGAAACACCTGGACGAGATTCCGGCCAGAACTCACCTCGAATGAACCCGTGCGGACGGTCCTTCTCCCCTGGACCGATGACCTCTTGATCGGAGTCCCGGCGATCGACAAACAACACGCCCAGCTCGCATCGGTTCTCAATCGGGTGGCTGAAGCCGTCAAGACGGGGCAATCCCAAGAACGCATCCGCTCCCTCCTCGAGGAATTGCTGGCCCTCACAAGGTACCACTTCGAAACGGAAGAGCGGCTGATGGAGAGGGTCAACTATGCGGGGAGAGAGGCACACGTACGGGAACATCGAACACTTGTCGTGGAGCTGCTCAGAATCCAGCGCCAGCTCGATCAGACGAGTCTGATGTTGACCCTTCGGTCGTTGAAGGACTGGTTCGCGAACCACATCGATCACGGCGACCGGGAAATGGGACAGGCGCTGATCGCCGCTAAAGGGAGACATAACGTGGCGGAACTGCTCCCCCAGGTCCCCTGGAGCAGCTGATGGAGGAGAAAAAGAGAGCTGACGACAGGGAACGCCTGCTCGCCGAGGCAAGGGCCGCTCACGAGGAGCTTTCTGGCGTTCTCGAACGGATTAGCGATGGCTTTGTCGCCCTGGACAAGAACTGGTGCTACACGTACCTCAACACCAAGGGGGCCCAATTGCTGGGCCGCGAGAATCCGGCCCAGCTCATCGGAAGGCACATCTGGACCGAGTTCCCTGAAGGGGTTGGCAAGCCGTTTCACCTGGCTTATGAAGAAGCCGCTCGCACGCAGAAGCCGCTTGTCGTGGAGGAGTTCTACGAACCCTGGGATCTCTGGTTCGAAAACAGGATCTACCCGTCTCCAGATGGCATCAGCATCTACTTCACTGACATCAGTGAGCGAAAACGGGCGGAAAGGGCTCTTCACGCCCGGGAGTTGCACGTGCAGTCCCTGCTGCGGCTCGCAAGCGAACTCGCCACGGCCCGCACGCCAGAGGCTGTCCTTGGCGCAGTCAGCAAGGAAATCCAGGGGACCCTCGGCATGAAGGACTGCTGGCTCTACCTCTTCTCCGAGGACCGGGAGTTCGCCACTGCCGTTGCAGCTTGCGGCACGTCCCGGGAAGTTGTCCTGAAAGGAGAATCGGCGAGGCTGGCCGTTCGCGGCCACCCGCTCCTGGAGGAGATCGCCACCGCCACTGACCTTGTGTACGTCGAGGACGCGCGGACCGATCCCCGGACCGACAAGGAAAGGGTCAAGCGTCTCGGACTGAGGACCCTGGTCAATATTCCGCTCGTATTTCTCGAGCGGCGTCTGGGGGTGCTTGGAGCGGGTAACTCGGGAGAGGCCGCACCCCGCGTTCTCAATACCGCGGAGCGGGAATTCCTCAAAGCCCTCGCGATTCAGGTCTCCCTCACCCTCGACCGGATCCACATCGACGCGGACCGCCAGAAGGCCATAGAGGCCCTGCACCGTAGCGAAGCCCACTTTCGTGCTCTCTTTGACAGGAGCCCGGACGGAATCTTCCTGACAGATCCCGATACGCTCGCGATCATCGATTGCAATCCAAGTGCTTGTGCCATGAACGGCTACTCGCGTGATGAACTCCTGGGAAGAAGTCTCACCGTTGTCCACCCGCCGGAAATCGTGGCGGAGATGGGTGGACCAGAAACGATGCCTGCGTTTGTGGAGCTGCTGAGGGCGTCTGGTCCCATCACCATTGAATCGGTTCACTGCCGCAAGGATGGTTCGCGCTTTCCGATGGAGAGTTCCATCAGCCTGATCGAACTCGAGGGGCGCCCTGTTGTGATGGGGCTGGACCGTGACATCACCGAACGCAAGCGCATCGAGCACGAACTGGAACAGTACCGCAACCATCTCGAGGAGGTTGTGGCGAAACGAACGGTCGAACTCGAACACCAAAAAGAAGCCGCGGAGGCGGCCAACAAGGCCAAGAGCACGTTTCTCGCCAGCATGTCGCACGAGATAAGGACCCCCATGAACTCCATTCTCGGCTTCACCCAGCTCCTCCTGGGTGACGAGGGGCTCAGTGTCCGGCAGAAGGAGCAACTCGGCGTTATCAGGAGAAGCGGTGAACATCTCCTGGCTTTGATCAACGACGTGCTGGAAATGTCAAAGATCGAGGCCGGCCGCCAGACTCTGAACATATCGCTGGTAGACCTTCATGCGCTCCTCGGTGATACAGAATCGATGTTCCGCGTCAGGACGGACCGCAAGGGCCTCGCGTTTCACGTGGAAAGGAGCGTGGCCGTGCCCCGCGTCGTGCTCACGGATGAGGGAAAGGTCCGTCAGATTCTCGTCAACCTCGTCGGAAACGCCGTGAAATTCACGGAAAAGGGTGGTGTTACCGTTCGGGCCAATGCTGAACCGGCGGGGGAGACCACTGTTCTCTTCACCATCGAAGTGGAGGACACCGGGCCAGGGATCCCGGCGGAGGATCTTCCCAAGCTTTTCAAGCGCTTCGAGCAGACAAGATCGGGTCTCGCCACTGGGCTGGGCACAGGTCTGGGCCTTGCGATCAGCCGGGGATTTGCGAATTTTCTGGGCGGAGATATTACGATCTTCAGTCAGGTGGGCCGCGGGTCCATCTTCCGCTTCGAACTCCCTGTCGAACCGTGCACGGACCAGCGTGCTTGCCTCGAAAAGACGGGTCAACAAGGGGTGATGAAGCTTCCCGCGGGCTTGACACCCCCAAGAGTCCTCGTCGTGGACGACAACGCGGATAACCGGTTGATTCTCTCTGACACGCTCACCCATGTGGGTTTCGACGTCCTTACGGCAGTGGATGGCCAGGAGGCGGTGGTGACTTTTGGCCAGTGGCATCCCCAGCTCGTTTTGATGGACTTGCGGATGCCTGTCATGAATGGTTACGACGCCATCGGGAGGATCCGGGATACCGTGGATGGCCGCGATACTCCGATCATCGCGGTGACGGCAAACGCGTTTGCCGAAGACCGTCAGCAAGCGAAAGAGGCAGGCGCCGATGACTTCGTGAGTAAACCCTTCAGGGTGGAAGAACTGCTCGAGAAAGCAGGCCGTCTTCTCGAGATCACCTATGAGTACGAGTCCTCTGTTCGAGGCAAACAGCAAGAGCCTCCGGGGACTCTTTCTCCGGCTGGTTTAGCCATTCTCGGAAATGGCCTCCGCGAAGCCCTTCGCGACGCCATCGTCACCGCCAACGTGGACCGGGCGATGGAGTTGGCGAGTGATGTGGAGCGGCTGGATCCTGGTACTGCCCGTATGCTGCGAGGCCTCATCGACGATTTCGAGTATGAGGAAATCCTGAGGCTCCTGGATGCTGGCGCGCAACCGGGGTCTTCCCGCGCCGGGCGTTTGCCCCTGTAGAGTGGCCGTAGATGCTTGAAGCAGTCCTGTCAGTGGCCGGCGTCACGCTCTCTGCCTACGGGGCCTTCTGCGTTTTCGATTTCGCGCTCCCTTCCAGGCTCGGCGGAAGACGGCGCCGGTTCCTGCAGAGTGTGGCCATCCTGCTGCTCTCCACCCTCTCGCTCACGTACAACGTCCATCTGAAAACGGGGATCGCCGTGGATGCCCGTGGAGCGATCATCACGATCGCGAGCCTGTTTGGCGGCATGTGGCTGGGTGCCAGCACGGCTGCCGTTGCCTTTCTCCAGGATGTCTTTCTCTCGCCCGCCCGGCCCTTCGAGAGGCTTGCCGCAACCGTTCTCGATTTCTTGCTGGTGGCAAGCATCGCTTGGATCCTCGGCCGGCGCGGCGCGTCCTCGCGCACGAGTCTCCTCCCGTTTGTTCTTGGCGGCCTGACAACGGGCGCGGTTGAGTCACTTTCACTCGTGGCTTTCCGGTCTCAAGGCCATGGACCGGACATACTTCGTACCGCCCTGCCAGCAATTCTCCTGACCCAGCTCGTCTGCACCCTTCTCATCGGGGTTTTCGGCCGGCTCATGAATGCCCAGGACCTGGCGCAAAGACGTCTGGAGCAGGAGTCAGAGCGGCGTCGCGTGTTGATGGAGGAAGCGGCCGGGGAGGAACGCCGCCGGAGCGAGGAGCGGTACCGGGTTCTCTTCGAAACCATGTCGCAGGGTGTCGTTTATCAGGACGCGGGCGGAAGCATCATCTCGGCGAATCCGGCGGCCGGGCGCCTTCTCGGCCTCACCCTCGAGCAGTTGATGGGCCGAAAGAGCGTGGACCCGAGGTGGCACGCGATTCGAGAGGACGGGTCGCCCTTCCCGGGTGAAGACCACCCGGCCATGGTCTCTCTGCGCACGGGCCAGCCTGTGGCGGGGGTCGTGATGGCGGTTCTCGCACCCGGTGAGCCTCGCCACACCTGGCTTCACGTCAGTTCCGTCCCCCGGTTCCGCCCGGGAGAGACGGCTCCCTACGAGGTCTTCACGACATTTCTCGATATCACGCCACATCGCGAGGCATCGGAAGCGCTGGCCGAGAGCGAGACGCGATTCCGGAGGCTCTTTGAGGCCGCTCCCATACCGTTGTGCGTCATCGGAAAGGTATCGGGGAGACCCGCCGTCAACGACAGGTTTGTCGAGACGTTTGGTTTTTCACGAGACGAACTCACCACGATGGAGGATTGGTGGATGCTCGCCTACCCGGACGCTGCCTACCGGGCCTGGGTTCGCGAAGTGTGGACCGGGGCCCTGGAGAGAGCGGAGAGGGAAAAGACCGGCCTTGCACCCCAGGAAGTCTGGATTACGTGCAAGGGCGGCGAGCGGCGGACCGTTGTTATTTCAGGAGCGTTTTTGGGAACAGAAGAGGTTCTCGTCAGCCTCTTTGATGTGACCGAACGCGAGATCGCGGAGACGGCGCTGATCGCCAACCAGGCTCGGCTGGAGGAAGCTCAGGAATTGGCATCCCTCGGGAGTTGGGAGCATGACTTCACCGCTGAGAGGCTCGAGTGGTCTCGAGAGGTTTACCGGATTCTCGAACTCGACCCTCTGCATGTTCAGCCGTCCTACGATGCCTTCGTCGCCGCCATCCATCCGAGTGACAGGGAACACGTGCTGAGTGAATTCCAGAAGGCCGTTTCGGGAAGGTTTCCCGTCCGAGTCGACCACCGGCTCGTCTTGTCCTCTGGGCGGGTCAAATGGGTGCGTTCGCGCTACCGTGCCGAGCTTGCCCAGGATGGCAAGCCGCTTCGAGCAACGGGGACCCTCCAGGACATTACCGATCACTTGCTGGCGGCCGAGGCAAAACAGCTTGCGCAAGCAAAGGAAGAGGCTGAAGCGGCCAACAAGGCCAAGAGCGTCTTTCTGGCGAGCATGTCGCACGAAATCCGCACACCCCTGAATGCGATCATAGGCTTTTCGCAGCTGCTGCTTGCCGGCCCGGAAGCAACCGCCCGGCAGAAAGAGCAGCTTCAGTCCATCCACCGGGCGGGTGAGCATCTCTTGGGTCTCATCAACGACGTACTGGAGATGTCCAAGATCGAGGCCGGACGCATTTCGGTCACTCATGCGGAAACAGACCTGCCCAAGTTGCTCTGGGACATCGAAACCCTGTTCCGGTTGCGAGCGCAGGAAAAAGGTCTTTTCCTCGTGCTTGAGAAATCCGCCGAGTTGCCCCATCTCGTCATCACCGACGAGACAAAACTCCGCCAGATCGTCATCAACCTCATCGGAAACGCGGTGAAGTTCACGGCCCACGGCGGGGTGACGGTTCATGCCGGCGTGCAGAAGGGCCCAGCCTCCCAGGAGTGCCGTCTCTTCATCGACGTGGAAGACACGGGACCGGGAATTTCGGAAGACGATTTGCAGAGGCTCTTTCAGCGTTTCGAGCAGACGCGGTCTGGAAGAAACACGAGCGGCGGGACAGGTCTGGGGCTTGCCATTAGCCGCGCGTTTGCCCGGTTGATGGGAGGGGACATCACCGTCAGGAGTACGCCTGGGAAGGGGAGCGTCTTCAGTTTGGTTCTTCCCGCGGTGTTCGTGAGTGGCTCTGCACTGGCCAGACCGGCTTTCCTGGGAGGGATGCGTCTTCCAGAAGACGAGACCCGCCGCAAAATTCTCGTTGCCGACGACATTCAGGCAAACTGCGAGATTTTGCAGCTGATGCTTCGTCCAGCAGGCTTTGAGGTCGAATCTGCAAGCGACGGCAGACGGGCTCTCGACCTCGTTTCCTCCTGGAATCCAGATCTCGTCCTGATGGACTTGAGGATGCCTGGCATGGATGGTCTGGATGTGATCCGGATGATCCGTGAGACCGAGAAGGGGAGGAGGCTGCCGATTATTGCGGTCACGGCCAGCGCGTTTGAAGAGGACCGTCAGGCGGTGGAGGCTGCGGGAGGTGACGACTTTGTCAGCAAGCCATTCAGGGAGAGCGAGTTGTTTGAGACGGTGGGCCGCTGCCTGGGCGTCCAGTTTGTTTGCCCTCCAGAGATTCTTGCGACCCGGAGTGTCTCATCCCAGGCCATTCCGGTCTCCATTCGTGAGGAGATTCGGGCGGCCGTTGTAAGGGCCGACATCGAGAGCGTGCTGGAACTGGCGAGCCAGTTGAGCAAGAACAACAACAGTGCCGCGGAGGTGATTCGAGACCTCGCCGAGCGTTACGAATACGACCGGCTCCTCGAGTTCCTGAAGGGGGCCGAATGAACAGATTCCCCGTCTTCAGCCGGTCATTTCGGGTCATCGCGGGGAACGTGTTCCTTGCGCTTGCCTACATCGGTGTCGCGCATCTCAGCCTCGTCATCCACAGCCATCCCCATGGCATTCCAGTTTTTGTGCCCGTTCTTGGTCTCGCCGTTGCCGCCGTGACGGTCTTTGGAGGGCGCGCCGTTCCTGGCGTCTTTGCCGGCAGCCTCGTCTACAACCTTGGGACCCAGACAGGATCTCACGCGGTTTCCCTTGCTATCTTCATTGCGTTTGACGCGGCTTTGCAGAGCTGGCTGGCCGCATACCTCTTGGACCGCTTTGTGGGCGTGCTCCCGCCCTGGCGCGCTAACCGCGTACTTCGTGCCACCCTGTTGCTGGCGTTTTCCAGCTGTCTGACACCGCTGCTGGGTCTTATTGGCACCTGGGTGGCCCGGCCCGCTTTACGTTCCGGTGTTCCGGATCTTGTGTGGGGGGTGTGGATCGGGACTTACAGCGGCATCCTCCTCGTCGCACCCGGACTCATCGTGGCCGTTGAGTTCTGGCGGCGCCGGCCTGTCCGTGAACCTCTGATTTGGCCCCTGGCGAGTGGCCTGGTTGGGCTCGCGCTCGTGATGTTCCTGATGGCCTGGACATTCCGCAACAGGGAATTTGCCTCGCGTTTGACTGACGACACCACCGGGATGGCCCGGGTCATGAGAGAGACTGTAAGAGAGACTCAGGGCAGCGTGACGGCACTTCGTGCGTTCTATTCGGCGTCCGAGACTGTCCAGCAGGAGGAGTTTCAGAGGTTCAGCCAGACCCTTCTCGATGCAAATGGAAGCCTTCACGCCCTGGCGTGGGCACCACGCGTGGCGGCGCGGGACCGGGAGTCTTTTGAAAGTAGCCATTCTGTGATTCTCGAGAAAGCGGCGGGGGGGACGCTCGTTTCGGCGGGGGTGCGCGCCGAGTATTTCCCTCTCGCGTTCCTCTCCCATCGTTCAGGAGAATCGGCGGCCCTGGGATTCGATGAGGGATCCGATGCGGAGAGGCTTCAGGTACTTGTGAGGGCTCGAGACAACGGGGTGCCGCAGTTGTCTCCTCAAGTCCTCCTGCCCGAGACAAGGGAGCAACGGAGCGGGTTCATCCTTGCCGCGGCAGCCTACCAGGGGGGGGAAGTCCCGGACACAGTCACTCGACGCCTGGACTTCCTCGAAGGCTATGCCATTGGTTTCCTCGGGATCGACGGGTTGTTAAAGGCTGCCCTCGTCTCCCTCCACGCACGCGACGTGGACGTGTACCTCTTTGATGTCACGGAGCGGCGGCCCAGGTTCCTGGCCTTTCACTCGTTGCACTCCGGGAGCCGTTTGGCGGGCGGAAAAGAACGGCAGCCAGATCTTTTCCAGTTGGAATCTGAACCGGTCATTCAAGCCTCGGTCTCGGTAGAAGTCCTTGGCCGGACATGGAAACTGGTTTCAAGACCGGGGGAGGGATACGACAGCGGGGGGCGGGCGGTGGGAGTCTGGATCCGGCTGATCTTTGGGCTCCTCTCCGCCGGGGTCTTCCTTCTCTTTGTCGCTTCCCGTCAGCGCTCGGAGGCCAGGCTCAAGGAAGCGGAGCGGCAGTACAGGACTCTCGTCGAGCAGTCACCCGCCATCGTCTACGTCGATGAAGTTGGCGGCCGCTGGCGTTACGTCAGCCCGAAGGTCGAGTCTATTCTTGGCTACACGCCGGAGGACTTCCTTACGGGACGCGTCCGATGGCTCGACTGCGTCCACCCGGACGAGCGCGAGCGCGTGAAGTCGGTAACCTACGGGAGCCTCGAGGAAGGGGCCGAAATTCGGCTCGAGTATCGAATGCAGTCACGCACGGGCGCGTTCATCTGGGTGCACGACCACGCCAAAGTCTCGCGGGACAAGCCGAACAACGTCTGGCTGTTACGCGGGGTGATGTACGACATCACCACCCGTAAACGAGGGGAGATCGAGAGACAGCTTCTCTTCGACATCGTCCATGCAGCCGCGTCAGCCCGCGGCCTCGATGGGTTCCTCCCGCGCGTTCACGAGGCTCTTCGGGCTGCCCTCTTCGCGGAGAACTTTTTCGTGCTCGTTCACAACCCGGCTATCGGTCTTTTTGAGAGCATTTACTGGGTTGATCAGAATGATCCGCCGCCGCCCCCTCGTGATCTCGGACGCGGGTGTTCTGCTTTCGTCTTCCGCACGGGAGAAACGCACGTCATCACGCCCGAAGTCTTCAGCGGCCTGGAATCGCGTGGAGAAGTCGTCCGGATCGGCACGCATGCTGCCTCGTGGCTCGGGGCTCCCCTGAAAAGCGGGTTCAGGGTGACCGGCGTGATGGCTGTGCAAGACTACGAAAGACCTGGCCGCTATGGGGAAAGAGAGCGTGATCTCTTCGCGTTGGCCGCGGCCCATGTGGGGTTGGCCATCGAGCGCTGGCGCGCCGAGGAAGCGGTGCGAAAAAGCGAAGCCCGGTACCGGCTCGTCACCGAGAACACGGGAGACGTCATCTGGGCCATCGATGCCGCCACCTTGACGTTTTCGTTTCTCAGCCCGTCCGTTGAGCAGATGCTCGGTTACAAGCCCCAGGAGTTGATTGGCAAGAGCGCTGCTGCGTTCACCACCCAGGCATCTCGCGAAAAAGGCGGAGCCGTCATGGAACGTTGGGGCCGTTCGCCGGGACAGCCTCCGCTCATCATGGAAATGGAGCAGATCAGGAAAGACGGCTCCGTCATCCATGCGGAGATCAAGGTCTCTATCGTCACGGACGAAATGGGGCGCCAGCAACTCGTGGGGGTCTCCCGTGACATTACGGAGCGGAAGCGGGCGGAGATCGAGCGCCGCGCGGCGCAAAAGGCTCTCGCCGAAAACGAAGCCCGCCTCGTCGAGGCGCAGCGAATGGCTCACATTGGTGTCTGGGAACTCGACCTCAGGGACAAGCGGTTTTCCATCTCGGACGAAGCGCTGCGGATTCTCGGAATCGACCCTGGCCCGGCCCTCCCGGCGCCTGGCGTTCTGCTTGACGCGACTCACCCAGAGGATCGCTCGCAGATCGTCCGGATTCTCGAGGAGCCAGCGGGAACGGAAGAACCGCGGGAGGTGGATCACCGGTTTGTCTTGCCAGATGGGAAGACTAAGTGGGTGAAGCTGCGGTTCAGGCACGAACTGGGGGCTGGTGGCGAGGCGGTGCGGCTGACCGCCACGATGCAGGACCTCACGGAGCAGTTGCTGGCTCGAGAGGCCGAAGCACTTGCAAAAGCCAAGGAAGCAGCTGAGTCGGCCAACAAAGCCAAGAGCGTCTTCCTGGCGAGTATGTCTCACGAAATCCGGACGCCCATGAACTCGATCCTGGGCTTTTCTCAGTTGCTTCTGGGTGATTCGAACCTGACGGCTCACGAGCGGGAGCAGGTCGAGTCGATTCAGCGGGCGGGAGAGCACCTGCTCGACTTGATCAACGATGTGCTCGAGATGTCAAAGATCGAAGCAGGGCGTACGGCAACCGACTTGGCGGTGACCGATCTCCATGCGCTTCTCGAGGATCTCAGAACCATGTTCAGGGTCAGGGTTCGGGAAAAGGCTCTCTATTTCGCCGTCGAGCGGTCTGGTGACCTTCCACACTTCATCGTGACCGACGAGAAGAAGCTCCGGCAAATCCTGTTTAACCTGACCGGGAATGCCGTGAAATTTACCTCGGATGGAGGGGTGCGGGTCCGGGCGAGAACGGAGACGGAAGAGGGCCACATGCACCTTCTCGTCGACGTGGAAGACTCGGGCCCAGGAATAGCCGGAGAAGACATCCCCAGGCTCTTCCAGCGATTCGAGCAGACCCGCGTGGGGCGCGAAGCCAGCACCGGAACAGGATTGGGGCTGGCGATAAGCCGTGCGTTTGCGCGTCTCTTGGGCGGTGACATATCGGTGAAAAGCCGGGTGGGAGAAGGAAGCGTCTTCAGCCTGATTCTTCCCATCACGCTTGCCGAGACGGAGGCCGTTGGGACGCGTACGGAGACACGCCGTGTCGTGGGGTTACCGCAAGAGGAGCAGAATCGAAGGATTCTGGTTGCGGATGACCTGCCTGAAAACCGGGAGATCTTGTGTCAGATGCTCGCGCGCGCTGGGTTCGACGTCTCGGTTGTCGAGGATGGGGCTCAGGCAGTCAAGGCCTTTGAGAAGTGGCATCCAGATCTCATCTTGATGGATCTGCGAATGCCGGGCACCGATGGACTCCAGGCGATGAGGACAATTCGCCGAGAGGAGAAGGGTGGCCACATCCCCATTGTGGCCGTCACGGCGAGCGCATTCGAGGACGACCGCCAGGATGTTCGGAGTGCCGGGGGAGACGCTTTTGTCAGCAAGCCATTCCGGGAAGCAGAGCTACTGCAAACAGTTGGGCGGCTGCTGGGCCTTCACTACATTTACGAGGAGCGGCCGGATGCACATCTCGAAGACACGGGACCTTCGCCTGTTCGCAGGGTCTCGATTCCAAGTCACTTGCGGGCCGCTCTTCGGGCAGCTGTCGTCTCCGCCGATTTTGCCAAGATCCTCGAACTGGCAGACGAGCTTTTGATCACCGACATGGCGTCCGCGGAAGTGGTTCGGGACCTCGCCGAGCGATTCGAATACGAACGGCTTCTGGCCTTTCTCGAAGAGAACGGTTGAGGTGTTTGATCACGTTCTCCCCGGCGCGAAGGCGAGACGGGTGCCGGTAAGTGCCCCGGGCGTCTGGCTTCCATGGATCGGGCTCCAGCAGTGTGATTTGGCCTCGGGAGGTCCGGTTGAGTGAAGATTCTCGTTGCTGAAGACAATCGCATAACTCGACTCATCTTGACGAACCTCCTCTCAAAATGGGGCTACGAGGTGACAGCCGTTGCGGATGGTGACGAGGCGTGGAGCGTGTTGACTTCAGAAGGCAGCCCAAGGCTCGTCATCCTCGACTGGATGATGCCCGGGCGCGAGGGGCCATCTATCTGCAGGGATCTGCGTAAGTTGGGAAGGCCGGGGTACTTCTACATCATCCTCCTGACGGCTCTTGGTCAGAAAGGCAATATCGTCGAGGGGATCGCCGCGGGGGCTGATGACTACATCATCAAGCCGTTCGAACCCGAGGAATTGCGGGTGCGTTTACGCACCGGGCAGAGGATTCTCGTTCTGGAAGCGGAACTGGTTGCCTCCAGGGAGGCTTTTCGTCAGCAGGCCATGCACGACCCCCTGACCGGAATTCTCTCGAGGCGGGCCATTCTCGAGGTTTTCGAACGGGAACTTGCGAAGGCCCGCCGGTACGGTAATCAGTTTTCGATCGCCATTGCCGATATCGATCATTTCAAGTCCGTCAATGACCGGTACGGCCACCCGGCGGGTGATGCCGTTCTCGTCGAGGTGGTGCGGCGCATCATCTCAACGGTAAGGGATTCAGATGCTGTCGGCCGGCTGGGAGGAGAGGAGTTTCTGGCAATCTTGCCAGAGACGGCCATACCTGGCGCCGTTGTTGTGTCGGAGCGAATCAGGGCCAGGGTGGAATCTCGTCCCGTGGACACACCCGCCGGGCCGGTCTCGGTGACGTTGAGTGCCGGCGTGGCAGCGGCCCATGAAGACCTTACGAGTGACACGCTCATGTCACGGGCTGACAAGGCCCTCTATGCCGCCAAGAACTCGGGCCGCAACCGGGTCCATGTGTGGGCGGCTTGCCATGGCCGTGAAGCTGATTGATACTGAAGGGTGTGCCTGCCTGCCAGGTCGCGAACGGCTGGGCCGGTGAATATCTCCTGGATTGAGTTGTGTTGCAACTGGAGGGACCGCCATGGCTGACCAGAAGGCGAACATTTTGATCGTCGACGACACCCCCGCCAATCTCCGCCTCCTCGGGGGAATGCTCGTGAAGCAGGGGTACAAGTCGCGGCCGGTTCCTAACGGGGCGCTCGCCTTGCAAGCCGTGGAAAGCGAGCCGCCGGATCTGATCCTTCTTGATATCAATATGCCTGGAATCAATGGTTACGAGGTCTGCGGAAGGCTGAAGGCCGACGAGAGGTTCCGGGATATCCCCGTGATCTTCATCAGCGCGCTGGGAGAGACAGAGGACAAACTTCGTGCGTTCTCGGCGGGCGGTGTCGACTACGTAAGTAAACCCTTCCAGTTCGAGGAAGTGGAAGCCCGCATCTCCACGCACCTGAAGTTGCGGATGCTTCAGAGGGAACTCGAAAAACACAACCGGCATCTTTCTGAACTCGTTGCCGAACAGGTCAAGGAGATTTCTGAAGCGCAGCACGCGACCATTTTTGCTCTCGCAAAACTCGCGGAGGCCAAGGACGAGGATACAGGCGCGCATCTTCTCAGGGTCCGCCAGTATTGCCGGGAGATGACAACTTGGCTCCTGCGGGAAAATGTCTTCCCGGGCCTCATTGACGATGTCTTCCTCGAGATCATCGAGTGGGCTTCGCCGCTGCACGATATTGGCAAGGTCGCAATTCCGGATGCTGTCCTCTTGAAGCGAGGTCCCCTGACGCCGGAAGAGTGGAAAACGATGAAGACACACGCGACCGCGGGCGCCCAGACTCTCGAGTCCGTCCTCGTGAGTTACCCGAGAAACTCATTCGTCAAGATGGGGGTGGAAATCGCACGGTCTCACCACGAGAGGTGGGATGGCAGCGGTTATCCGGAAGGGCTTAGCGGGGAGGACATTCCCCTGGCCGCCCGGATCTTCACGATTGCAGACCAGTACGACGCCCTCAGAAGCGCCCGGCCCTACAAACCGCCCTTCGATCACGAGAAGACCGTGCGCATCCTGGTCGAGGGAGATGGCCGCACGCTACCTGTTCACTTTGATCCGCGGGTCCACCATGCATTTCGCCAGGTGGAAAAAGAACTCAAGAACATCTGGGACCGGTTTGTCGAGAACGAAAAGCCCGCGACTCACGCGCCCGTCTCATGAGGGCCGGTTAGGAATCTCGAGCACGAATCGCGCGCCGCCAAGGCGCGCTGGCGGCTCCACCCGGATTGTCCCTCCGTGAAGCGTTGCGATCTTGGCAACGATTGCAAGCCCCAGGCCCGTGCCCCCCTCTTTAGTGGAGAAGAACGGGAGAAAAAGTTTCGGAAGCACGTCTTCGGGAATGCCAGCACCGCTGTCTTCAACGGCAATGAAGGTGGAGGAATCGGAGCGGAAAGCAGAAATCTGAACACTCGGTTCCCGTTGACCATCCGCCGCGGATTGCGCGGCGTTTCGCAGCAGGTTGACGAGCGCCTGGCGCAAGAGGGCGCTGTCGGCCTTGACGAGAAGCGGACCCTTTGCAAGGGATGTCTCGACCGGGGCGAGAGACACGCCTTCTTCCCCGGCGACATCCAGAATGAGATCCGAAAGATCCACGGTGGAAATCGTCATCCGCTCCGGGCGTGCAAAGAGCAAGAAATCGCCCGTGACCTTGGCGATGTGCTCCCCTTCGCGCTGGATGGCCGCCAGATGCCTAGAGAGGCTCTCTTGGTCCTTGGCCCGTGTGGCGAGCCGTGCGTATCCGAGTATCGTGGCGGTGGCATTACGAAACTCGTGGGCAATACCGGCAGACATCTCGCCAAGAGAAGCCAGTTCGCGTTTCAGGTTGAGTTCTCGTTCCAGCCTTCGCGTCACCGTTCGATCCTCGATGAACAGAATCGTCCCAAGGTAACGTCCGCCCGCGTCGACGACGGGAACTGCTGTCAAGGCCAGCCGGCGGCTGAGCGTGGCATCCCCCAGACTGAACTCCGAGGCCAGCGTCGCTTCCCCCTTCGCTCCGCTGGCAAGGGCACGGGCCACAACGGGGACATCCTCGAAGACCTGCTGGGCGTCCTTGCCGAGAACGCCGCGGTCGAGGCCCAGAACAGAGAGCGCGGAGGCATTGGCTTCAGAGATCTGCCCAGCCGCGCCCGCGACGAGGAGCCCGCCCGGGTGTGACCTTACCAGTGTCTCCGCCGTCACGGCGAGGGCGTCAGCGCGTTCCTGTGCTTGCCTTCTAAGCTCCTCCAGCTGTTCGGTTCGCCGTTTCAGCTCCTCGATGGTCAGGGCGAACGTCGCAATGGCTCCCTCTGCCTCGTCTCGTCTTTGTCCGTGGTTTGTTTCCAGAACGCGATCGGCTCCGCGGGCTGTGGCGGTCAGGGCATCGATGGGTTGAAACAACCGGCGAAGGAACGGAATCACCAAGACCACCAGGGCAAGGGCCGACGCCGGGACGACGAACATCAGGATACGCTCGGTTGTCTCGATGCGTTCCAGCGTTGAAATGTCGTAGACGATCAAGAGAGTTCCCTTTTCAAAGGAAACGGAAACGCTGTACATCTCGAGGCCCCCGGTTCCCGTGGCCTTCCCAGTAACTTCTCCCTCTCCCGGGCGCTCCCTGGCGGTCAGTCTTTCGGGAGAGAGGTCACTGTCCGGCAGAAACGAGGCGGAACTGATGCGTTTGCCCTCCAGTGAATAGAGCGCCCCCTGGCGTGCCCGCGCCGTCCTGAGAAGCGCGGAAACGCGAGGATTCTCGAAGGCGAAAGTTGCGGGGAGCGCGGACATTCGCGCGGCCACGGCGACGGCCTGGGCCTTGAGACGCTCCTTTCCTTCCTCGAGCGCGAACGACGCGAGATTCCGGTAGGCGAGGAGGAGCAGTCCCGTCAGGAAGAGCAAGAACAAGAGCGCGCCCAGAACGAAGTTCCGGATCTCCCGTTCGAAGCTGCCGGGTTTTGCGGAGGAGCGGGCTCTCATCAGGGGAGTAGCCGTGACCAAGGGGGCAGGATGTCGAGAAAGAGCCATAACAAAGCCCGCCGTCCCGTCACGGTGGCTGCCAGGGCTCCGGCTGCCAGAAACACACCGAAGGGGATGTCCACGCGAAAGAAGTGGAGGCGAAGGCCGTCCTTCACCCGTTCGGCCCAGATGGCCAGAACGGGAAAGAACTCTGCTCCATCATCCAGCATGATGCGCCCATGTTCCGTTTCGAGCCCTTTTCTGGCCCGTAGGCGAGCAAGCCGGTAGAACACCAAGACCGGCCGGGCCGTCTGGCCAGATTTCAGAACCGGCTCTCCCGGCATCGCGGCACCCGGCACGGTGCGCCATGTCGCATCTGTCTCGGTGACCATCCCGTTTGCGTCAATGAGGAGGCCTTTCCCTTCCTTTCCCCTTTCGAATCGCCAGCGGATCCTTCTTACAAGAGTGAGGATCCCGCCGAAGACCGACCCGGCAAAGGAACCAAAAAGAAGCGTGAGGAACACGCCCGCCGGCCCAAGAAAGGCTCCAATCATCGCGATCATCGTGACGTCGCCAAGGCCCATCCCTTCCGCGTGCCGAAGGTACTGGTAGACGACTCGCACGAGAAACAGGATGAGCGCGCCGCACAAGGCTCCCGCCACGGCTTCCAGGAAGAAACTTTCGAAAAGCCGGAACCCGGTGCCAGGAATGTGGCCGAGATAGTCCCGCAGAAGAGCGAGGAGAAGTCCCAGAATCAAGACGCTGATCGTGATTTCATCGGGCAGGATGCGGTGCTCCAGGTCGGTTGCGACCAGGATGATGCACGCCATTCCCAGAAAGGCGGCGGAGACTGCCTCGAGGTTGAACCCGAAGAGAAGCCGGGCGAAAAGGAAGACAAGGGCCCCCGAGAGTTCGATGAGCGGATAGCGGGAAGAGATCGGGGCGTGGCACCCCCGGCACCGCCCCCTGAGCAACAGCCACGACAGGATAGGAATGTTGTCGTAGAAGGCGATTCTCGACTGGCACTTCGGGCAGCGAGACGGCGGGAAGACGATGGATTCGCCTCGTGGGATTCTGTGAATACAGACGTTGGCAAAAGAGCCCAGGACGGCTCCGAAAAAGAAGATCCAGATATCAAAAATGAGATCGAGCGATGGGATCACGGCCGGTCTCCTGGAGTGTTCAGGTAGATTCCGGCTGCAGTCAAGAGAGAAAGAACGGAAATCACGGCGCCCATGAGAAACGAGAGTGGACGGTACGTGATGACGATCCGGTGTTCTCCCTGGGGGACCGTCAACCCCATGAACATGAGATTGGCCCGGCGAAGCGGCGCGCTCTGCCCATCGATGGATGCGGAAAAGCCGGCGTCGTGGGCCCGGGAGATGACGAGAAACTTCTGGTGCGAAGCCGCGGTCACGATCTCGATTTCCTCGTCCTCGTTTCGCGTCACGCGGGCGGCGGCGTAGGAGGCACCCGTACGGGGGCGGGGCAGAGGACCCTTTCCGGGGCTGACCATGGCCATGTCGTGAGTGCGGAATTGCCCTTTCGTGAGTGCGCGGAAGATCTGATCATCCGAAGCTTCTTCCACACGGCTCACGAAGAACGCCTTCCCAGATGGTGAAGGTATTGTGTAACGGAGAACGCCATTTGATTCCCTGACGGCCCTGGCGCCAGGAATCGAGACGCGAAACGGCGAGACGAGTGAGGTGACGTTTGCCAGCGCCAGCACATCCGTGGGAGTACCGCCAGCAAGAATCGATCCAAGGAACCGCATCAGGAGCGGATTTGAGATGGGTGATGCCGAGTTGATGGCCGGAATGCGCTCCCACAAATTCGTGTAGCCGGCGAGCCCGGAGGCAGAGAGCGCTGGAGTTCGAGGAGTCCAAAGAGTTCCCCCTTCTCGTGTGAAGGCCCCCAAAAGAGGAGCATCCCAGAGGCTGGAGAAGATACGTCCCCCACCCGGATCCGGAAGACCCAGGAGCCTTCCAGGCCCTCTCGGGACGTTTTCCACTGGGACCGCTTCCAGTGCGTCAAATGCAATAAACGGCAAGGGACCAACGGAAAAGAGGAGCGCGAGCGGACCAGAAAGCCGGAGTCGCCGCTCACCGTGGTGCCGTGCGAGAACGACGAGTGCGGCAAGGAGTCCCGTTAAAGCCAGGACGAGCCCTCCCCGAAAGGGGTCCCGGCCGCGGGCCAAATCCCCCGTCAAGAAAGTGAAAGCCACGGTTGCGGAGATGACGAGACCAGCCGCTCTGGCGGCCCACCGGCTCAATTTGCCTTTGAAGTCTCCGTAGAGCCACCCGTCAAGTCCGGCAGCCGCGAAGAAAGAAATGGCAAAGTGTACGAAGACGAACCAGCGGGCCGGGAAACGAAGCCCGCGAGTCAGGCCAGATTCATAGAGGAGGGGCATGAGGAGGCCGGTTCGCCCGAGAGCGAAGAGGAGGCCAAAAAGGGCCGTCAGGGCGATCCCGGTCAGAAGGCGGCCTCTCCCCGGAAACCCAGCGCCCGCGGCAACCGTCAAGAAAAGGATGGGTGTTCCCAGGGCCAGCGAAACGAGGTATCCCCCGCGACCTTCCGTGCCCTCTCGCGTGTGCTCCATTCGCGGAGGGAGAACGAGATCCGCCAGGTCGTTAGTTGAGACGGCTCTGGCAACAGACTCCTCCTTGGTTGTATTGGAAATGCGGCCCGACTTGCTGACGAGTTCCAGGAAGGGGAGGGCTGCGGCCGCGGAGATTCCGAAGGCCAAAAGGCAGCCGATGGCGAGCCGTTTGATAGCTCCGGGCACAGGGGTGAGCCGCGTCTCGCCTTCCTGGCGGGTGGCGTGAGAAATAAGAACTGCCGCGCCCGTTGAGGCCACCGCGAGGGCTGGTTCGCCAGCAAGGAAGGCGAGCGCGGATGGAAATGCAAGGGCAAGGGGGCTGCCCCCGATGGCTGCCGTGCGCCCTCCCAAGAAGACCCAGGGCAGAAACGAAGCTGTGCAGAAGTTGTTGTACACCGGAGCCAGCGAAAGGAAAGGTGCTCCGAGGGAAAAGACCAGGCCCCCGGTAAGGGCGGCCGATCGGGATGTCCCCAGTTTGTAGAGCCACAAGGCCATTCCAGAACTGGCAACAGCAATGTGAAGGAAAAGACCAGCCCACGATGACCAGGGAAAGGGAAGGAGCAGGAAAGGCAAATCGAGGAGATATAAGACCCCCGTCTGGAGTTGGGCGAGCCATGGTTCGCCTCCGCCAGATAGCGGGTTCCAGAGGGGGAGACCACCTTCGAGCCAGCGAGAGGCCGTGTAGCATTTCATTGGCCAGAAGAAATCCGCCAAATCTCCACGAGCCATGACTTTGCCTGAAACGAGACTAGTTCCAAGACCAGTGCAAGCGATGAGTACACCAAGCCCGGCTGCCAGGAGGGCTGTCTTCTTCCCGTCTGAGTTCACGCCAGGATTCTAGGGAACGTTGGCCCGATACCAAACAAAAAGCCCCCGGAAATTCCGGGGGCCTCTCGTACAGCCGCTTCCGAAGCGAAGGGCTGAATCTGCGAACGATTAGTTGTCCTGCTGAATACCCTCGGGGTACTGCGCGAACTGACCATTCACGAAGACGATGTCAGCGTTGAAATTGGTGGTCGGTCCGCCGCCACCGTCTGCCCACGCGCCATCACGGCCCGCGGAGCCAAGAATGTAGGTCGAATAGTTGTCCGTCACCTGGACGTTGATGTAGGAGTTCCAGCCATCGCGGTCCGGAAGAACGCGGATGTAGGTCGGAGAGATGTAGCCCTTGAGGGTGGCGCCAACGGTCGTTCCCGGGGTGAAGGTGATCGTGCCATAGGTCGTTCCAGCAGCTGGGGGGTACCGGTTCAGGTCGACCGAGTAGGCTTCCATCGCGGTGGCGATGGAGCGGATGTCGCCCATCGTCCGGCGCTGCTTGGCGCGCTGGATGGCGTTCAGCAGGTTAGGGATAGCAATGGCGACGATGATGCCGATGATCGCAACGACGATCAGCAGCTCGATGAGGGTGAAACCTTTCCGATTCCTGTTCATTCTTGAACCTCCTGTGGTCAGGTAATCAATTTTCATGCCTGGCGGAAAACGGGTGAGGAGACGGTGTTCTCGGGGTGAGACCGACATTTTTTGTTGGTCTAGAGCATCGCAATCCGACACTTCGTGTCGGGCCGTGTTTTTCACTCCTGGGGGCCTTCCGGATACTGCACGAAGGTTCCGTTCACCACGATGATGTCTGCATCCGCGTTCGTCGTGATACCGAAGACAGGGTTCGTTTCAGGCACTCCGCCCCGGGCGCTCGACCGGATGGCGTAATCGGTGAATCCGGTGGATGTTCCATAGGTAACCCAGGAGTTCCAGCCGTCGACCAGAGGCAGGCTGCGGATGTAGGTCGGGACGATGTAGTGCCGCAGGCCTCCGAGTGTCGACGTGGGCAGCGAAAGTGTCGGGGGCAGGATGAATCCAGAGGCGGGCGGGTAACGGTTGTAGTCGACCGAGTAGGCCTCCACGGAGTTTGCGATGGTCCTGATATCCGCCATCGTCCGGCGTTGACGGGCCCGTTCCATGGCCATGAGCATCGCTGAAACGGAAAGGCCCACGAGGATCGCGATGATGGTCAGAACGATGAGGATCTCGATGAGCGTGAAACCTTTCGGGAGCCTCTTCTGCATGGAAACCTCTCTTTGCGGAGATTGAAAATCAAGAACCGTGCCGGACTCGGGGAGACACAAACTCCCCCCGAGACTTTAGAATTGCCCCCCGTGATCCCAAAACCGCCGTTCGTTTCGGATCTGACTCTCGAGAGGGAACTCCTCCAGTTCGAACGCCTCAAACCGAGGCTCGCCGAGGTTTGGCACCTCATCTCGATGCGCGACAACGAACCTCATACGTCCGTTGTCGTTCCGTCCCTGACTCTCGATCAGGCGGAACTGCGTAAGTTGGAGGGCGCCAGCTTCTATGAGGAAAGGCTTCTTTTCCTCCTGATCCGCCTTCGCAACCCGCGAGCGCGCGTGGTTTTTGTGACGTCGCAGCCCGTGCACTCGATGGTGTTGGAGTATTACTTCCAGCTCCTTGTTGGAATCCCGGCGAGCCACGCAAAAGGCCGTCTGACACTTCTTTGTGCTTACGATGCCTCTCCGAAGTCGCTCACGGAGAAGATTCTGGAGCGGCCCCGGCTCATCGAGCGAATTCGCGCGGGCATTCAGGACCCTTCCCGCGCCTATCTGACCGTTTTCAACTCCACCCCCCTCGAACGTAAACTGGCTGTACTTCTGGGAATCCCCTTGAACGGCGTGGATCCCCAACTGCAGTCGTGGGGAACCAAGTCGGGTTGCCGGAAGGTCTTCCGCGAGGCCGGGATCGACCTGCCATTCGGGTTCGAGGACTTGACAAGTACCCAGGATGTGGAGGAAGGGCTCCTCGAAATCAAAAAAGCGCGACCACACGCAAGAAAAGCGGTTGTCAAGCTGAACGATAGTTTTTCCGGTGAAGGCAACGCGATTTTCCGGTATCCGGACCCCGTCACTCCCGAGACAATTCACGACGCTCTGCCCAATCTCGAGTTTGCGGTAGACCTCGAAACCTATGACGATTACTTCGCAAAGTACTCACGCATGGGAGGCATCGTCGAGGAGTTCCTGGAAGGCGATTACAAGACGTCTCCAAGTTGCCAGTTACGGGTGGATCCTCACGGCGAGACCGTCCCGATCTCGACTCACGACCAAGTCCTGGGGGGTGCGAGCGGACAGGTCTTCCTGGGATGTCTGTTCCCGGCCGCCGAAGAATACCGTCTCTGGATCCAGGAAGCGGGACTCCGAATTGGTCAGGTTCTGGCCAAGAAAGGGGTCGTCAGCAGGTTCGCCGTTGACTTTCTCGTCTGTAAGTCCATGCAAACTGGTCAGATGTCGGTCCACGCGCTCGAGATCAACCTCCGCATGGGGGGCACGACTCATCCATTTCTGGCCCTCCAGTTCATCACCGGCGGCCACCTGGATCGTGGCTCTGGACACTTCGTTTCTCCTCGAGGTATCCCCAAGTACTACCGTGCCACCGACAACCTGAAATCCGAAAGCTACAAGGGTCTCCTCCCGGAAGATCTCATCGAGATCTTGACCATCAACGGTTTGCATTACAGCCACAACTCGGAATCAGGCGTCCTTTTCCACCTGATCGGGGCCCTCTCTCAGTTTGGGAAACTCGGAATGACGGCCATCGGTAACAGCCGCGATGAAGTGGAGCGCATTTACTACCGCACGCTCCAAATCCTGGATAAGGAGACGAGCTACGGGCGGTAGCCCCGAGCGAGCCCAGCGGTCCCCTTCTCAACTGAATCATCTTATTCACCTCACAGGAGTTCCCATGGTCAACCGCCTCCAGCCGGTCGTCTTGGCCGGCTTTTTGGTCTCTCTTTTCACCCTCGTCTCTGTTGTTTTGCCCGCATCCGCCGCGGAAACCCTCATCCCGGTCACAAATGGAGGATTCGAGAGTCCAGGGGCCGCTGCCCCTCTCGCGTGGACAACGACCGGAGAAGGCGGCGGAACGGTCAGCCGGGACACGTCCGTTCACCGTTCCGGAGGGGCAAGCTTGCTCATAGAAAATGACCATGCGGCCCTCTCTACCGTCTCCTCCGAACCCCTCGATCTCGAAGTGGGGCGGTTCTACCGCCTGACGGGCTACATCAGGACGGAAAACGCGGTGGCCAACCCCGAGTCCCGATACCCGACACCCGTTCCCGCCTGCATCTCGATGTCTTCGTTCCCGTTCACCAACCACTCCCCCGCTGCTTCCTCCACCCAGGATTGGACTCGGGTCGAGGTGGTCTTCGCGGCCACCACCAAGAAAGACCGGGTTCAACTGCACCTTGGCAGGAATGGAGCCGCTCGCGGAAAAGCTTGGTTCGACGACCTTTCCATCGAATCCGTGGAGAAGATTGAGGAGGTCATCCCCTGGGAGACCATCCGCTTCGCTGGAAAAGGGTACAGGTACGACGATCGCGGCTGGATCTTCGTTCACGTGGAAGGGGAGCCCCACACGCGCGGCGTGCAATTCGGTACGCTCGTCTGGCGCGAAATCGCGGCCTACATCCAGAAACTGGCGAACCAGGAGAACCAGAAAGACCCAGTGGCTGGATGGAATTCCTTACGTGTCTTGACGGACGCCCTGATGCTCAGGAAGTTTGAAGAGGAATACCTCGCCGAGATGCAGGGAATCGCCGCGGGCGCGGCACGGGCGGGAGCAAGATTCGAGAGCCGTCCTGTTGACCTTCTCGACATTGCCACGCTCAATTCGGTCATCGACTTGGGCCAGATGACCGACGCGCTAAAAAACACACCCAGCGCGGTCTCGGGAAAGAGCTTCCTCTCCGCGGAGGAAGAACTCTCCATTCCCAATCGCCAGCACAAGTGCTCTTCTTTTGCCGCCACGGGTCCCGCGACTGCGGATGGCCGGATTGTGTTCGGCCAGATCTTCATGTGGGGCGGCTACACCGGGGTCCACTTCAACATCTTGCTGGACCTCGTGCCGGCCAGGGGGAACCGGGTGGTCTTCCAGACGTTTCCGGGCGGAATCCACTCGGGAACGGATTTCTACATCAACTCGGCCGGACTCATCGCAGGTGAGACGACGGTCAACCAGACGCCATTCGAGAGCAGCGGCACCCCGCAGAGCAACCGGATTCGAAAAGCGATGCAATACGGGAACTCGGTCGACGAATTCGCGCGCATTCTGGGTGAAAAGAACAATGGTCTCTACACAAACGACTGGCCTGTTGCCGACATAAAAACGAACGAAGCCGCGATCTTTCTCCTCGGTACAAAAAAGTCAAAACTCTGGCGCTCCACGGATAAACCCGCTCCCTTCGGGACCCCGGGATTCCTCTGGGCAAATAACAACAACCGGGATCTCGCCGTCAGGAGCGAGCACGCGGTTCAACCGAACGGTGCACCCTTCGACATCGTCTTTTCTCCCTGGAACCGGGATGTCGCCTTCCGCCGGTTCTACGATTCTTTCAAGGGAAAAATCGATGCCGGGGCGGCCGTGAACCTCTGGGCCTCTTCTCCCATCAACCGCCCGCACGCGTGCGACGGGAAGGTCACCACATCCGAAATGGCTGAAAAGCTCGTCTTCCTCGCCCACCAGGGAAAAGTGACGCTGAGAGAGAAATTTCCAGGCAAGGAGAACCGGAGGTTTCTGGATCTCCCGGGAGCCACGCCGCACTTGACGTACGGGTATGCCACGGCAAGCCCCATCGCCGTGACGCGGATGATCGAGGAGGCGAGGGCCCGGCGAGGAGAGAAAAGCGAGGAACGTTCGGAACCCAGTTCTGTTGATGCCGCCGTCAAGAGCCGGTTCGAGATCGACAAGAGACAACTCTGGCGGGGGACCATCTCTCCCGCGGCGGAAAACACGAATTGGCTCGTGAGCGGAGGGGCCGCTTACTGGCAGATTCTCAACGGACTGCCGGAACAGAAAGAGAAGGTCTCTTCTGCTCTTGGCGATCAGCTTGCGGAAATCAATAACCGCCTTCTCTACCGCATATCGCGAGAAGGGGATCTGGAAGCTGCATCAGTGACCCGGGTTTACGACCGGTACGCGCCCTATCAGATCCCCAGAATCAAGGGAACCTTCGCGCTCCATCAACTACGGCTCCTTTTGGGCAACGAACTGTTCTTCCGGCTCATGCGCGATTTCTACGCGAGAAACCCCGTGGAAAAGCCCGTGCTGGCCTCCTCTTTCGTTGCCGAGGCGTCTCGCGTTTCAGGGAAGGATATCGCTGCCTTTCTCGCCCCCTGGATCGACCGGAAAGGCCTGCCATCCCTCTCGCTGAAGGCACGTTACGTGGCTGTTGATGCTGGCTTTACGGTCACACTCGATATCCGGCAGGAAGCGGCGCTCTTCCACTTGTTCTCGTCGGTGGAAATCGAAACGGAGAAAAAACGCACGCTCTTTCCGATCGAGTTTTCGGCAGAGTCTTCGACGTTCGAGTTTCATGTGGCGGAGAAACCTGTCCGGCTCGTGTTGAACCCTGGCCGGGATTTCCCGGTTTCCTACCCGGAGTTTTACGCGTTCTCGAATTTCTCTGACGACTTTGAAAAGACGCGCATTGTTTACGGCGCCTCCCGGCAGGTCGAGGCAAACCACACCCTGGCGCTCAGATTCCAGACCGTTCTGGCGGATGCGTTCTCGGAAGTTCTTCCCACCGTGCAGCCAGACTGGAGTGTGACGAAGAGCGAACTTTCGGGAAGCGACCTGATCCTGCTCGGCCCCCCCTCGGACAACGCTCTTTTGGAACGCATCGCGAAGAAGTTGCCGGTCGAATTCGAGAAGGGATTATTCCGTTTCAGGGGAAGGACTTATGCCGCGCCAGATGACGGGGTTTTCCTCGCTCTTGCCAATCCGTGGAATCCCAGCCGGTTCCTTTTGATTTTTGCGGGCAACAGCCCGCTCGCCCTTCACGCGCTGACGAAAATGTACCGCGGCGGCCTTGGGCAGTGGGCAATCTTGACGGGCGACGAAATCAAGCTTTCGGGCTCACACGAGGTTGATTCGCTCTCCGTGACGTTTGGTGGAAAGTAGGGGCGGCGGGCGCTTTCCTGATTCCGGGTGCCACAGATGCCGTTTCCGCTGGTAGGCTCTCTGTAGGCTGCGCTGACGGACCATGGAATGAACGACGAACAGCTGAAAGAGCAGTTTTTCGGAAGCGTCTCTCGCTACAAGTACGAGGGGATCCTCGGACGTGGCGGGATGAGTATCGTCTTCAAGGCGATGGATCTCGAACTGAACGAGGTCATGGCCATCAAAGTGCTCTCCCCGAGCGTTTCCATGGACGACCCGGATCTTCTGGCCCGGTTCAAGCGCGAGATCAACCTCAACCGCCGCATCAAGCATCCCAATGTCGCCCGGCTTTACGACTTCGGGACGGCCGCGGGCCTTTACTTCATCACGATGGAGTTCATCCCGGGGATCGATCTGAAAACGATGATCGAGCAGGATGGGCCGATGGGGCTGCCTCCGCTCAAGGTCATCTCGATATTGAGGCAGATCGCCCTCGGGACCCACGCGGCCCACCAGCTGGGCATCATCCACAGGGACCTCAAATCATCCAACATCATCGTGGACGAGCGGGGGGCCGTGGCGATTCTTGACTTCGGTCTGGCCAGAGGCAAGTTCAACGCCAACATCACGCTCGCCAGCACCATGGTGGGAACGCCAAATTACATGTCGCCCGAACAGGCGGCTGGAGCACCCGTCGACTTGCGGTGCGACCTGTACTCCATAGGGGTCATCGCTTTTGAGGCGCTGACCGGAGACCTGCCGTTCACAGGGGATAACCCGGTCAAGGTGGCCTACAAACACGTGACGGACCCTGTCCCCGACACGATGGAGTATTTCCCCGGAATCAGCTCCGGCTTGCGGGCCATCGTTTACAAGGCGCTGGCCAAGGCTCCGGAGGACCGTTTCTCGACGGCGGCGGAGATGGAGGCGGCGCTGGCGGCTGTTCAGAGTGAGATCCCATCTGGTGAGGTCAGACTGGCGGCTGCGGAGCAAAAGTTAGAACACACCGGTGCCGAACCCGAGAATCCGTTCCCGGAGGCTTCTTCGCCTCCCGAGATTCCGGAAGGTTCCATTGAAGAGCCGGAGCCTCTCCCGCCAGACCTCTCGATTCGCGCCCCCGTGATCCTCCTCGTTGATCCGGACCTGCAGCACCGGAACGCGAGCCGTGATTTGCTGACTGACCAGGGGTGCGAGTTGATCGAGGCGGCTGACGGCCCCGAAGCTCTCAATACGCTCTTCTCGGCTCCGGCCGATCTCGTGTTCATGGAATCGAGGTTGCCCGGGATGGACGGGTTCGACGTCACGCGCATCATCCGGTCCCGGCCCGAGTTGAGCACGATTCCGGTGGTTCTCGCGGTTCCACGGCTCGACCGGGGGCAGTACGCCTTTGGAATCCAGTCCGGAGTGACGGACATGGTCCCCTCCCCCTACACCGCCGACCATCTCGAGCGCGCCGTGTGGCGGCTCTTGTCGGCGAACGGTTTCAGCCCGCCCCTGGATGTGGAGACCCGGCTGGCCGTGCCGGCTCCCCCTGTCTCCGGATCATGGGATTTGCCAGATTTCAGCGGTTCCCGTTCCGTCAGGGTTCGGCGGATCTGACCGGGTCCACCGGCTCTTGGGGAATCCAGAGATTCGAAAGCTCAATTTCGATCTCCTCGAAGGGTTCCATGCGGACGTTCTCGTCTCCCTCGCCGCCTCCGATGAGAAGCCAGTACCCCGCGTCCCCGAGCCGGTAGACCTCGAGTGACCGGCCCGCCGGGTCCACGATCCAGGCGTGCCGCACTCCTTCCCGCGCGTAAACACGCATCTTCTTGATCCGGTCAAAACTCGCGGTCGAGGGGGAGAGCACCTCGCAAATCCAGTCCGGCGCGAGGGTGAAGTAATTCCCGGCGGGAATGAGCGGGAGCCTCTCCTGGCGCCATCCAGCAATGTCGGGAACCAGAATGTCTGGCCCAAGGTGCAATTCGGGTTCGATGAGAATCCACCACCCCCCCGGGCCGCCCCGGCCTCTACCATAGCCCAACAGGACGTCAGCTCCGAGCTGTGAAGAGGCGAGCGCGTGTCGATTCGCGGGCCTCGGCGAGACATGGAGTTCTCCGCCAACGATCTGCCCGGTCATGTGAGGCGGCAGGGTCAAGATGTCTTCATACGTCGCATTCGGTTTTTGAAGTCTGGCGCTTGCAGGCATGAGCCGCAAGAGCTTACCAAACCGTGAGCCATCCGCGCCCGGATAGGTATAGAGTGGCGTTCAAACCAGGAGGCTGGAATGTTGACAATCTACCTCATGGCTCTCGCGTTCGGGGTCGTTTTCATCGCGGCCTCGATGCTCGGGGGGCACGGCTCCGATGCCCATGACGCGGACACGGGCGACGGCGGTGCGGACTCGGATGCATCGGCCGATGATCACGGTCATGGTCTGCCCAAGGTTCTCTCTCTGCGTTTCTGGACCTACGCGCTGGGCGCATTTGGCATGACGGGCTCCGCACTCACCTATCTCGGGACGCCCGTGGCCGTTCACGTCCCGCTTTCGGCCGTCACGGGGCTCGTGGTGGGCACGGCCGTTTGCTGGCTTTTCCGAAAGTTCCAGAAGGGGTCTGCCGCCCTTCCCATCGACTCGAGCGCGGTGATCGGCAGCGAGGCCGAAGTCGTGCTCCCGCTTTCCTCTGAAAAGACGGGGGCCATACGGTTGCGTCTGGCCAACCAGGACTACGAGTTCATGGCACGGTCGGGCGATTCGGAAAAGCTCGAGCAAAAGCAGCGGGTCATCGTCGTCCGGCTCGTAAACGGAGTCGCCGAGGTGCGGCCCGCCCCCTGGCAAGAGTAACAGTGGAAAGGAGTTCTGATGGAGAACCTCGTCAGTATCGTTGCCGGATCCGGAATCGCGCTTGGCCTTCTGATCTTTGTTTCGATCGTTGCCAGGAGCCTTCTCGTGATCTGCCGCCCCAACGAGGCCGTTATCCTCTCTGGGCGAAAGAAACAGCTCGCTGATGGCAGCTCGGTCGGGTACCGCGTCGTTCTGGGCGGAAGGCTCTTTCGCATCCCCCTGATCGAACAGGTGTCGGCGATGAGCCTGCAGTCGATTCCCATCGACTTGAAAGTGGCCAACGCTTATTCCAAGGGTGGAATCCCCCTGAAAGTCCATGCCATTGCAAACGTGAAAGTCTCGAGCGACCCGCGCATCATCGGAAATGCCATCGAGCGTTTCCTGGGGAGGAACCCGGCGGAAATTGCCCGGGTTGCCAAGGAGAGTCTCGAGGGGCACCTCAGAGGGGTCCTCGCGAACCTTACCCCGGAGGAAGTCAACGAGGACCGGTTGAAATTCGCCACCGCGCTCGTGGAAGAGGCGGAACCAGACTTCTCGAAAATGGGTCTCCAACTCGACACCCTCAAAATACAGAACGTCTCGGATGAAGCCAACTACCTGGCTTCCATCGGCCGCGCGCGAATTGCGTTTGTTCTTCGGGACGCTGAAATGGCGGAGTCGTTTGCCAAGTCCGAGGCTCAGCAGCGTCAGGCCGAGGCCAAGCGCGCGGGCGAGGTGGCCATTCAGCAGACGGGCACGGCAACGGCCCAAAAAGAGAACGAATTGAGGAAGCTCAAGGCCGAACTCGAGGCGCAGGCCCGTGTGGCGGAGGAAACGGCCGCGCAGGCCGCCCAGCAGGCCCGGATGGAGGCGGAGAAAAAGCTGCAGATCGCCCGAAAAAAGCTCGAGGAAACCCGTCTTTTGGCGGAAAAGGTGTTGCCCGCGCAGGCTCAGCAGCAGGCCTCTGCCTTCCACGCACGGGGGGATGCCGCCACCATCGAGGAAAATGGAAAGGCCCTGGCCGAGGTTCTGAGGATTCTCGCGGAAGTCTGGGCCGAGGCGGGCCCCCACGCTCGTGAGATCTTCCTCTTGCAGAACATCGACGTCATCCTCCGCATGATCGTGGACCGCGTTTCTGCGGTTTCCATTCAAAAAGTCCACGTTCTGGATGGCGGCGAGGGGGCGGCGCTGGCCCGGTTCACAGCCTCGTATCCCGCAACGGTACGCCACGTCTTGGACGAGATCGGAAAGACAACGGGTGTCGATATCCGGCGCCTTTTGAATCCCGAGGGGGTGAAGGCATGAACGACGCACTCTCCGTCGCCGCTGTTCTGGGCGGCGTCGTTCTCTTTTTCGGTTTTGCGGCCGTCATCGGCATCAAGCGCCTCCTCTACATTTGCAGCCCCAACGAGGTTCTGGTCTTCTCTGGCAGCCGGTCCGTCGTGGATGGAAAGGCCGTCGGTTACCGGGTCGTAAAGGGCGGCAGTTCGCTTCGCATTCCGCTTCTGGAAAAAGTGGACCGGCTCGACATGACCAACATGACGGTCGACGTCGCCGTCAACAACGCGTACTCGAAGGGGGGCATTCCGCTTCACATTCAGGGGGTCGCAAACCTGAAGATCGCGGGCCACCAGCCGCTTCTGAACAATGCCCTCGAGAGGCTGCTCGGCAAGACGAGGCCAGAAGTCATTCAGCTCGCCAAGGACACGCTCGAGGGGAATCTCCGCGGTGTGCTTTCGCAGCTGACGCCAGAGGAGGTCAACCAGGACAAGTTGACCTTTGCCGAAAAGTTGCTCGAAGAGGCCGGGCACGATCTCGCCCGGCTGGGGCTCGTTCTCGATGTCCTCAAGATCCAGAACGTGGCGGACGATGTCGGGTATCTGAACTCGATTGGCCGCAAGCAGTCGGCGGAACTCGAGAAGCGGGCCTTGATCGCCGAGGCTCAGGCCAAGGCGGAGTCGACGATGCGAGAGGCGGAGAATCACCTGCGCGCCCGGATGGTGCAGATCGACTCCGAGATGGAGATCGTGAAGGCGCAGGTGGCCAAACGAACCACGCAAGCCGAGACGGGGCGCGAGGCCATGTCCGCCGAAGAGGTTGGAAAAGTTACGGCGGCCCTGGCCAAGGCCGAGGCCGAACTGAAGGTTCAGCTGGCCCGGGTCGAGCAGGTGAAATACCAGCTCGAGGCCGATGTGGTGGCGCCGGCGCGCGCGGGAATGGAAGCCCGGCAGGCCGATGCGCGGGGCGCCGCGGCCAAGATTGTCGAGGATGGTAAGGCCGCCGCGGCTGTCATGAGGCAGATGATCGCCACGTGGAACGCGGCGGGAGCCAATGCGCGTGACGTCTTCTTGATGCAAAAACTCGAGAAGCTCGTGGCCACCCTCACGGAGACGATTCAGGAAGCTAAAGTGGAGCGGCTGACGTACCTTCCCGGAAAGGAGTCGGCGCTCGGGAAGGGACTCCCGTTTATTGAGGAGGCGCGTTCGGTGTTCGGACTCGACCTGCCGAAGCTCGCGGAGCGGATGACCGCGCCGTCCTTAAAACCAGGTTCCGAGGACAAGGGTGACGTCTTTCCATAACTTCTGTCAAACTTGGCGGCCCGGGCGGGGCGACGGAAAACGGACGCCCCGCGCCTGCCAGAAAAGGACCCAGCCATGCCAGTGAACATTCGAAACCGCAGTTTCTTGACGATTCACGAGTTTACGCAGCGCGAGCTGTATTACCTGCTCGACCTCTCGCGCGACCTCAAGCGCGCCAAGTACGCCCACAACGAACAACAGCAACTCCGCGGCCGCAACATCGCGCTCATTTTCGAGAAAGACTCGACGCGGACCCGTTGCGCGTTTGAGGTCGCCGCGTACGATCAGGGTGCCGCCGTCACCTACCTTGGCCCCACGGGCTCGCAAATGGGGAAAAAGGAGTCCATCAAGGACACCGCCCGCGTTCTGGGCCGGATGTACGACGCCATCGAGTACCGCGGTTATGGCCAGGTCATCGTTGAAGAACTCGCCAAGTGGTCGGGCGTCCCCGTCTATAACGGTCTTACTGACGAGTTCCACCCGACGCAGATCATGGCGGACCTCCTGACCATGCGCGAGCACGCGGAAAAACCGCTTTCTCAGGTGTCTTTCTGCTACGTGGGGGATGCGCGTAACAACATGGGAAACACCTTGCTTCTGGGCGGCGCCATCATGGGCATGGATGTCCGGCTCGGCGCGCCGAAGCACCTCTGGCCAAAGGACCCGTTAATCGAAATGGCCCAGGAATTTGCCAGGACCTCGGGAGCACGGGTCACCTTGACGGACGACTCGAAAGAGGCCGTCAAGGGAGTCGATTTCGTCCACACGGACGTCTGGGTCTCGATGGGCGAGCCGGACGCCGTCTGGGCCGACCGCATTCGGCTGCTCAAGCCTTACCAGGTGAATGCCGCTCTCATGGAAGCGAGCGGCAACCCCAAGGTCAAGTTCATGCACTGTCTCCCGTCATTCCACAACCGCGAGACCAAGGTTGGCGAGGAGATCTTTCAGAAGTTCGGCCTCGAGGCGATGGAAGTGACGGACGACGTGTTCGAGTCTGAATCCTCCATCGTGTTCGATCAGGCCGAGAACCGGGTTCACACCATCAAGGCGATCATGGTGGCCACTCTGGCTGGGTAAGGAGCAGGCATGCGTGTCGTCGTGGCACTTGGCGGTAACGCGCTTCTCAGGCGCGGGGAACCGATGACGGCGGAGAACCAGCGCGCCAACGTCCGAATCGCTTGCGAGGCGATCGCGCCGGTTGCGCTGACAAACGAAATCGTCATCTCGCATGGGAACGGTCCGCAGGTCGGGTTGCTGGCCTTGCAAGCCGCTTCTTTTGGCGGTGTGGATCCATATCCGCTCGATGTCCTGGGCGCGGAGACGGAAGGGATGATCGGGTACCTCATCGAGCAGGAGCTTGGGAATCTCCTGCCGTTCGAGCGCCCGTTCGCGACGATTCTCTCGATGACGGAAGTGGACCCGGCCGATCCCGCGTTCCAGCACCCCACGAAGCCGATTGGCCCGGTCTACGAAAAGGAAGAAGCGGACCGGATTGGCAAGGAGAAGGGCTGGACGATGGCACCGGACGGAAAAGGCTTTCGCCGGGTGGTCCCCTCGCCGAAACCGAAACGTATTTTCGAGATCCGGCCCGTGAAGTGGCTTCTCGAGAAGGGCACGGTCGTGATCTTCGCGGGCGGGGGCGGGATCCCGACGATGTACCAGCCGGGCCGAAAGCTCGCCGGTATCGAGGCCGTCATCGACAAGGATCTCGCGAGTTCACTCCTGGCGCGCGAACTTGCGGCCGATGTCTTTGTCATGGCCACCGATGCCGAGGCCGTTTTCACGGACTTCGGAAAGCCCTCGGCGCGTGCCATCCGGTTCGCGAACCCGGCGGACTTGCGTGCCCATTCCTTCCCCGCCGGATCCATGGGGCCGAAGGTCGAGGCGGCGTGTGAGTTTGCCGAAAAGACAGGAAAGCCAGCTGCCATCGGGGCGCTGGCTGACATCCAGAAGATCATTCGCGGGGAGGCGGGAACGACGATCGATGTCTGCAGGGCCGGCATCGAGTGGTATCCGCCTCATACCTTCTGAAAGGTCTGCAAGGGGAGGGGGGAGCCCCTCTCTCCCCTGCCCGTGTGAGCGTGGCGAGACGAGATGCGGGTAAGCCCCCGGAGGCGCCGCTCCCTCATATATGATTACGAATCTGGCAGCGTTTGGAGGCCGGATATGACGACTCCGATTCACTATCGTTCTCGCGGACAGGCGGTTTGGCTCGACAGCATCTCCTCCCGGATGATTCGCTCCGGGCGCCTCGGCAGCATGATTGCTGCTGGCTCCATCTATGGGGTGACGTCGAACCCGACGATTTTCGGGCTTGCGATTGAGAAAAACGAGGGCGACTACAACACCTCGTTGATTCGGCTGGCCGATGACGGGAAGAGCACTTTCGAGATCTACGATGAACTGACGCGCGCGGACATCGCCGAGGGGGCCGATCTCTTCCGGCCCGTCTTTCAGCGGAATGCCCTGGATGGTTGGATTTCGCTCGAGGTGATGCCTTCCCTGGCGCACAGCGTGGAAAAAACCGTTGCCGAGGCAAGGCGCCTCTCGAGTCTTCTGGGACGTCCCAACGTGTTCATCAAGGTCCCATCGACAACGGCCGGACTCGTGGCCGTGAGGCAGCTCATCGGCCAGGGCATTTCCGTCAATGTCACCCTGATGTTCAACCGGCGGCATTACCGCGAGGTGGCCGAGGCTTACATGGGAGGTCTCGAGGACCTCCAGAAGACGGGCGGCGACCTCTCGAAGGTCCAGTCCGTCGCCTCGGTCTTCGTGTCCCGCATGGATACGCTGGCGGACAAGCTCATCGAAGAAACGGCCGCATCCGCATCGGGAGCTGTCAAGAAAAAGCTGGAAGCCCTGAAGGGGAAAGCGGGGGTGGCGAACTGCAAGGCGATTTACCAGGATTTCCTCTCGATTTTCGGTGACAGGCGGTTCCGTGCCCTGGCGGCCAAGGGAGCGCGGATTCAGCGCCCGCTCTGGGCGTCAACCGGCACCAAGAATCCGGCGTACTCCGATCTTCTCTACGTCGAGAATCTCATCGCTCCCGATACCGTCAACACCATGCCGGAGAAGACACTCGATGCGCTTCTCGATCACGGCAAGTGCGCGGGAGACACGATTTTCGAGGGGGTCGACGAGGCGGCAAGAATCCTCGGTGACCTTGCGGAAAACGGAATCGACACGGAAGTCCTCGGCGAGAAGCTGCAGGACGAGGGCGTTTTGCTCTTCGCAAAGTCTTACAACGAACTTCTGGCCACCATCGAAGAGCGGCGCCAGGACGCCATTCAGAACTACTCGCGAACGCGAAAACTTTCGTTTGGGCCCGGCGGGCAAATCCTGGAAGGGTGAGGGTTCCGTATCACTCGGAACGTGATTCCCCTGATCTGGAAGGCCCAGAAATGAACAGGCCGCCCGTCACGGAACCGGTCACCGTTGTCATTTTTGGTGGCTCCGGTGACCTGGCGAACCGCAAACTGGTGCCGGCTCTGTTCGAACTCTGGTGTGATGGGCAACTCTCTCCCGCAGGCGCAATCGTGGGGTTCTCTCGCGCCTTCGATTCTGATGAGAGCTTTCGGCACGCGCTAACAGCTTCAGTGGAGAGGTTTGGCAGGCGAAAGCCCTCGCACGACCCTGGTCAGTGGGCTGCGTTCGCATCCAGGCTTTTCTCTTTTCATGGAGACCTGAGCCGTCTGGATAGCTTTGTCGAGATGAGAGGACGGCTAGAAGGAATCGAGAGGGAAACTGGGGCCCCCGGGAATCGTCTCTACTATCTGGCGATTCCGCCCTCGGGAATCGGCACTATCGTCCGGAATCTAGGCGATGGCGGGCTTGTTTATGCGGGTGACCCGGCCGTGCCATGGTCACGCGTCATAGTCGAGAAACCTTTTGGGCGCGACCTGGAGAGCGCATGCGTCCTCAATGGACTTCTGGCCTCGGTGTTTCGGGAAGAGCAGATCTTTCGAATAGACCACTATCTCGGCAAGGATACGACTCAGAACATCCTGGTCTTTCGGTTGGGAAACGGAATCTTCGAACCCCTCTGGAATCGCCGCTACGTTGATCATGTGCAGATCACCGTCGCCGAGCGACTCGGAGTGGAGGGGCGAGGGAAGTTCTATGAGGAGTCAGGAGTCTTTCGAGACATCATCCAGAACCACGCCCTTCAACTTCTCTGCCTGGTGGCCATGGAGCCTCCCTCAGCTTACGAACCCGGCTCTGTCAGGGATGAGAAGGTCAAGGTACTCCGTTCGATTCGGCATCAGACCCCTGAGGAGATCTTGAAGGACACGGTCCGCGGACAATACGCCGCGGGGATCATCGATGGCGTGCCCGTTCCCGGATACCGGCAAGAGTCCAACGTTCACACGGAATCGCTACGAGACACATATGCGGTTTGGAAACTACACATCGAGAACTGGCGCTGGGCAGGTGTTCCGTTCTATCTTCGAGCTGGAAAACGTCTTCCTCTACGGGTCACGGAGATCGCCATCAGTTTCAAGACGCCCCCAATCGCCTTTTTTAGAAGAGCGGGAGTCGTTCGGCAAGAGCCCAACTCCCTGATTCTGAGAATTCAGCCTGATGAAGGGATCGCACTGCAATTTGGAGCGAAGATTCCCGGAGCGGCCATGAAGGTCGAGCCGGTTAAAATGGCCTTCCGCTACTCTGAATACTTTGGCTTGCGCGCCCCTGATGCTCACGAGAGGCTCCTGCTCGATGCCATGAACGGCGACTCGACTTTCTTTGCGCGGCGCGACGAGACAGAGGCGGCATGGGAGAACGTGACCTCCGTTCTGGATACCTGGAGGGAGAATCCACCGCTCGACATGCCGAATTACGACGCGGGCACATGGGGCCCTTACGCAGCTGCGGTTCTCATGCAGCGTGATGGCCGCCAGTGGCGGCAGCCATGAGCATCCCCTTTCTCGAAGTCTTCGACGACCCGGGCGACCTCTCCGAGAGGGCCGCGGCGCTGTTCACCGAATCGGCCCTGGAAGCTGTTGAAAAACAAGGAGTCTTCCGGGTGGCGCTGGCGGGAGGCTCCACGCCCCTTTTCGCATACCGGCTGCTCGCCGAGGAACCCTGGGTCTCGGTCGTTCCCTGGAAGAAGACACACATTTTCTTCGGCGATGAGCGCTGTGTGCCCGAATCGCACGTCATCAGAAACGACCTCGCGGCGCGAGAGGCCCTGCTGTCGATTGCCCCCATCCCTCCCGGGAACATCCACCCCATCGAGGCAGACAAGCCCGGGGCGGAGCTGAAATACGAGAAAGTCATTCGCGAGGTGTTTCAACTCCCGCACGGGGTGCCCCGGTTCGATTTGATCCTCCTCGGTATCGGTGCCGATGGCCACACAGCCTCGCTCTTTGCGAGGGTGCCGGGCAAGGAGCGCGACGAGTCCGGCGGTGATCTCGTTCTCCTCGTGACAGATTCCCCCAAGCCTCCGGCCCGCCGCATCACGCTCTCTCTCGCTGTCTTCAACGCGGCGCACCGGGCCGTCTTCATGGCCACGGGCCCGGAGAAGCGAGAAGCCGTGACCCGCGCCGTCGCGGGAGATCCCGCCATTCCAGCCGGAAGAGTCCGCCCCGTTTCGGGGTCGCTGGTTTTTCTTCTGGACCGGCCTGCCGCCGAGGAAATCGCAAGAGAGGTAACACGATGATTCTTGCTGGAGATATTGGCGGAACGAATGTCCGCCTCGCCCTTTTCGATCTGGATGGGGAAAAACTCGTCCTGAAGCGGTCCAGCCGTTTCCCGGCGCGGGATTACCCCTCGCTGGAAGCTGTTTTGACAGCGTTTATTCAGCCAGGGGATGCCGTAAGGAGAGCCGGCTTTGGAATCGCGGGCCCCGTGCTCAGGGGACGCTGTGTGGCCACCAACATGCCCTGGATCGTCGATATCACCGAGATCAAGGAGCGGTTTGGCTTCGAGAAGGCGGTTCTTCTCAACGATCTGCAGGCAAACGGAATGGGACTGGGCGAACTTTCGGAAAACGACTTCGCCGTGCTCAATTCCGGAGAGGAAGATCCAGAGGCAAATGGCGCCATGATCTCGCCCGGGACCGGCCTTGGAGAGTCTTTCCTGGTTCGTCAGGAGGGCCGCTTCATCCCTCAGCCGTCCGAGGGGGGGCACGGCTCGTTCGCCCCCCGGGATGAGGAAGAGATCGAACTGCTCCGATTCTTGATGAAGAGTTTCTCGCACGTCTCCTACGAGCGCATCGCCTGCGGATCGGGACTGCCGAACCTCTACCGCTTCTACCGGGAGCGCTCTGGCGTCCCCGAACCGGCGTGGCTCACGCGGGAAATCGAGGCGTTTGGCGATGTCGCCCCCGCAATCACGGGCGCGGCTCTCAAGGGGACCGACGAGGTCTGCGTCAAGACTCTCGACCGGCTTGTGAAGATTCTGGCGAACGAGGCATCGAACCTGGCTCTCAAGGCACTTGCCCGGGGCGGGGTCTTTCTCGGCGGCGGAATCCCGCCAAAAATCCTCGTGAAGCTTCAGGAACCGCAGTTCCTCGACGCATTCTGTGACAAGGGCCGGTTCGAACCACTCCTGAGAAAAATGCCGCTCAAGGTCGTCCTCAATGACGACTGCGCCCTTCTGGGCGCGGCACGCGCGGCGGTTTAGGGGCCTCCCGATGAGAGCCTTCGTCTTATCGCTCGTCCTCATTCTCGCCTTTCCGGCCTTCTCGGAAGAGAAGGCTGCGTCTCCCACGTCCCCCGAGAAAAAGGAGTCGAAAATGACCAAGACCGAAAGCGGTCTCCAGTATGAAGATGTCGTGGCCGGGACCGGTGCCCAGGCCGCCGCGGGCAAGATCTGCGTCATGCACTACACCGGGTGGCTTTACGAAAACGGCGCCAAGGGAAAGAAGTTCGACAGCTCCGTCGACAGGGGCCGTCCTTTCGAGTTCACCCTTGGTCGTGGCCAGGTGATCAAGGGCTGGGATGAGGGCGTCGCCACCATGAAAGTGGGCGGCAAACGAATCCTCGTCATCCCGCCGGCTCTCGGGTACGGAGAACGGGGCTTTCCAGGAGCGATTCCGCCCAACTCCACCTTGATGTTCGAGGTCGAATTACTCGGCGTGAAGTAGCCGTACTCCCCTCAGGTCGAAACCGCATGCTGGCACTTTCGCGCACGATTCACTTCAACGCCGCGCACCGGCTCTACAACCCGGCCAAGCCTCCTGAGTGGAACCGGGAGGTTTTTGGCCCCGCGGCTAACGCATCTGGATACGGACACAACTATCAGCTCGAGGTTTCTGTCGTGGGCACGGCAGACCCCTTCTCCGGAATGATCGTCAATCTCACGGACCTCGACCGCATCCTCAAGGAAGAGGTCGACCGGCGTCTGGACCACCGGAACCTCAACGTGGAGGTCCCGGAATTCGAGAAAGCGGTTCCGACGGCCGAGAACCTGGCTCTGTGGATCTGGCACCGGGTAGAGAACCGCATCCAGAAAGAAGGCTGGCCTTGCCGGCTGGGGTCCCTGAAGCTGACTGTTACTCCCGCCTTTTCGGTTGAGCTGGTGGCGCCCTCCCATCCAGCCGCTTGCGAATGACCCCACGCGCCGCGAGTTCCCGGCACGGGCGGTTTCGGGACCCCTTCGGTCCGCTTGTTCCGCTTTTTGATGCCCTGTCTCGGGCGCCGTTGCCCGCCGTCCTTTTTCTTCACGGCGACGACGAGTGGTTCGTGCGCGAGGGCACCAAGCGGCTGATCGCCTGTTTCAAGAAGGCCTTCGCCGAGGGGGAGACGGTCGAGTACGACGGTATGGGCGACTCTGTCCGGGAAGCCATCAATGATGTCTCGACCATCGCCCTTTTCGCCACGAACCGTCTCGTCGTGCTCGACGGCACGGAGGTGTTTCGCGGCAAGAAAGTGACGGCGGCGGAACTGGATGACCTTCTCGACCAGGCCAGGGAGAGCGGACTTCTCTCGGCTCCGGGGTCAGCCCAGGATGCGCGTGCCCTCGAACGGTTAGCGCGCAAGCTCAAGGGTTTGATCCGGAGTTCCGGTATCACGGGCACCGAGTCTCTCGCGGAAACGGCTTCGAAGCTGGCGGGCCGCGTAAAACGCTCGGACCGGGCCCAGGAGGTCGAGACCCTGCTCGGTTTTGCCAGGGATGACTCGGCGGGAGAGAGCGCGCACGCGTCCGCGGCGCTCCTCCACTACCTGTCGGAAGGGCGCCCGGGGGACAACGCGCTTCTGGTTCACGCTGTCTCGCCTGACCCCGAGCACGCCTGCTTTTCAGCCCTCACCAAGGCCGGTTTCTCGGCTGGACTCATCGCCGCGGATGAAACGGCTCGTCGTGACCGCCTCTCGGCTCTCGGAATCGAACGGGCCGTGGAACGGGGGCTGGCAATCGATGGCGAGGTCTTCGAGATGCTCACTGAACGCGGGCGGCTGACGGCCCGGGCGTTTCTTTCGGAAGTTGACAAGCTGATCCTGAGTTCCGACGGCAAACGCGTCACTGTGGAGGTCGCCGCCCGTCTGGTGGCGGATGAGAAAAAGGAGTACGGCTCGGACTTCGTCGACGCGGTCACACAGAAACGGTTCCCCGAGGCAATTGTCTTGCTTGGCCGGCTTCTCGAGAGCGAGAACTTTTCGGCATTTCGGCCATTTGGTAAGGGGGAAGCGCCGGCCGCCAAGGGCCCGAAGGGGGATGCGGCCTTCTTCCCCTTGCTCGGTCTCCTGGCAGCGGAGGTGCGGCGGATGCTGACCCTTCGGGCCGCGGCCGCGGCCGCAGATGCGGGGCCAGGAGCCGCCATGCCACGCCGGCTGGACTACCGGACGTTCTCGGAGAGTTACCTTCCAGGTCTCCAGAACCCCTCGCCAGGCCGGGCGCCGTTTGTGCTGGAGGGGCACCCGTTCGTCACTTTCAAGTCGTTCCAGGCGGCCGCGAACTGGGATCTGGAAGAACTCGCGAGTTTCCTGACGGGTCTCTCGGCAATCGACCGGGCGGTCAAGACCGGGGAAGGGTCGGGTCCCGAATTGTTGCAAGATCTTCTTCTGCGGCAGGTTGTGAGGTCATAGGGGAGTCATCGGTCTGAAAGGGGCGCAGACACCTTCTCTTGGTGTCCCCTATTAATTGTCTGTCCCTTCCAAGGAGCCAGGTCGTACTTTAGGCGAAACAGACCTCCTTGACCCTCGAAACCACGCTCGATAGACTCCGGGCAGTCATGGGTTTCAAACGTATCCACGTTCTTTTCTGAAAGCGGCTTTTCTGAAAGCGGCTTTTCTGAAAGCGGCTTTTGTGAAAGCGGCTTTTGTGAAAGCGGCCGAGCCGGGGAGGCGTGGGGTCATGGTGGTCCATGGAATGAGATTCACGAATGAGGGTGCCTGACACCCAAGGGGCCGAAGGCTTTTTGTTCGGGCGCCAGAAACCAGGGAAAAACGTCCAAATTTTGCCCCCCAGATGAGTCATTCAGAAATCGTTCCCGTTGTCGTGACGCTTCAAGACGACGCCATGTCTCGCATTGACGAGGTGGCGGAGGACCTGAAAACGTGCGGAATGGCGGTCGAGAATATCCTGCACGCCGCCGGAGCCGTCACGGGATCCATTGCGCGCGCGTCCATGGCTTCGCTTGCCGCAGTCCCCGGCATTGAAGACGTGGAGGAAGTGCGCGAGGTAAGAACCCTGAAAACAGCCGTGTAGCTCGAGAGAACGATGAAGAAGCCGAAGAAAACGCAAGAGATCACGCAAAAGATCGCACCTTTGTCCGCAGCCCCGAAGTACCTCGTTCTCCTGAACGACGGCCTCGATCAATTCGGAATCCCCCTGCTTCGCTCCGTTGCCGGACTCCGGGTCGCGGCCTCCTCTGACTTCTCCCCAGGGGCGGCGTCTCTGGAAGGCCCGATCGTCTTCGAGAACCTGGGCGTTGCAGTCGTCACCGGGACGCCAGATCAGATCACGAGCCTCACGTCGCAAGTGAAAGATGGCGGACCCGTGCTGGCGGTCGAGCCGGTGCGCACGGTGCGCGCTTTCCCAGATCCGGCCCCGCTTGCGGGTTACCTTCGCGGGTACAAGGATGGAATCGCCGATCTCACGGCGCGTCTCGAGCAGTTGGGGCTTGTGAATCTGCAAGGGCTGGTGGATGCCGCTGCCGCCACGGAAAAGGACTTCACATGGGGGCTTTCGGCCGTCGGGCTTCCGGCCTCGAAGTACACCGGGAAGGGCACGAAAGTGGCCGTTCTCGATACTGGATTCGATCTGAGGCACCCCGACTTTCCGGGCCGTGAAATCGAGCTGATGTCGTTTGTGAAAGACGAAGACGCCCAGGATCTTCACGGCCACGGGACGCACTGCATTGGCACGGCGTGCGGGCCCAAGAAACCCTTCACGGGACCGCGCTACGGTGTGGCCCACGAGGCGGCGATTTATGCGGGGAAGGTCTTGAACGCGGGCGGCGAAGGAGACGACCAGGGGATCCTGGCCGGAATCGAGTGGGCGATTTCGCGGAAATGCAACGTCGTTTCGATGTCCCTGGGAGCTGCGATCTCGGAAGGCGAGCCGCACTCGAAGGTTTTTGAAAAGGTCGCCAAGAGAGCGCTCAAGGCGGGAACCCTCATCATCGCCGCATCCGGTAACGAGAGCGAGCGGCCTTTGAAATTCGCGCCGGTGGGGCACCCGGCGAACTGTCCGTCCATTCTGGCCGTGGGTGCGGTGGACGTGAAGGGTCAGGTTGGGTTCTTCAGCAACCGCGGACTGGATCCAAAGGGCGGACAGGTAGACATCGCCGCCCCGGGTGTGGATGTGCTGTCGGCCTTTCCCATGCCAGCCCGGACGCGTAAGCTCTCTGGAACGAGCATGGCGACGCCTCACGTTTCTGGCGTGGCCGCGCTTCTGGCCGAAGCCAACCCCTCGGCTACCGCGCTCGAGATCTGGAGTCTGATCACGCAAACGGCCAAGCGCCTCCCGCTTCTGGCAAGCGATGTAGGGGCGGGGTTATTGCAGGCCCCGTAGGGCGCATCTAATTATTCCAATTGGCTTTCAGGATGAGCCTAATCTTCCCCTCCTGGGAATCACCAATTCGGGGCCTGCAGTCTGGGAGCTGTAGTTAGGAAGCACATGACAAAACGCGCGCTGGTTACTGGCATTACAGGCCAAGATGGGTCCTATCTGGCCGATCTGCTTCTGGAAAAGGGTTATGAGGTTCATGGGATTGTTCGAAGGTCGTCTTCGTTCAACACGACGCGGCTCGAACACCTGTACCAGGATCCGCATGTTCCCATGCGCCGTTTCGTCTTGCATTATGGCGACCTTAACGACGCTTCTTCCCTCAACCGGATCCTCCGAATCGTCCAGCCAGACGAGATCTACAACTTGGGTGCCCAGAGTCACGTCAAAGTCTCGTTTGACGTGCCCGAGTACACGGGTGAAGTGACGGCTCTCGGGTCCATTCGCCTTCTCGAGAGCATTCGCGAAGTGGGAATTCGGCCCCGGTTCTACCAGGCCTCGTCTTCGGAGATGTTCGGCAAGGTCCTCGAGACTCCCCAGCGCGAGACGACGCCCTTCTATCCCCGGAGTCCGTACGGCGCCGCCAAGGTTTACGCTTTCTGGGTCACGGTGAACTACCGCGAGGCCTACGGGCTCTTTGCCTGCAACGGCATTCTCTTCAACCACGAGTCCCCGCGGCGAGGTGAGACGTTCGTCACACGGAAAATCACAAGAGCCGTGGGCAGAATCGTGACGGGTCTTCAAGACCGCCTCTTTCTTGGAAACCTCGATGCCTGCCGTGACTGGGGATTCGCGGGCGACTACGTCGAGGCCATGTGGCTCATGCTTCAAGCCGAGACGGCTTCGGACTATGTTGTCGCCTCCGGGGAGACGCACTCGGTGCGTAAATTCTGTGATCTCGCTTTTGCCCGGGCCGGAGTGACGCTCGAGTGGCGGGGAGAAGGTGTTGAGGAAAAGGGGTTTGACGCCAGGACCGGCAATCCGCTCGTTCTGGTGGACCCCCGGTACTTCCGGCCAACGGAAGTCGACCTCTTGCTCGGAGACCCCTCCAAGGCCAAGTCTGAACTCGGCTGGAAACCACGCGTCTCGTTTCCCAGGCTGGTGGAGATGATGGTGGATGCCGACATCGCGCATGCCGAGAGGGAAGCGCGCGCCGATGGAAAACCTCTTCCGGTTCCCGCGGCCGGCTCGAGGGAGGCAGCGGTATGAGCTTCTTTACTGGGCGCCGCGTCATGGTAACGGGAGGAGCCGGGTTTCTTGGCTCGCACCTCGTGCCCCGGCTCGAGTCGCAAGGGGCCAGGGTGTTCGTTCCGCGCATTGAACAGTACGACCTGACCCGCGAGGTTGATGTCGAACGCTGCTACAGAGACTCTGATCCGGAACTCGTGATTCATCTGGCTGCAGTCGTGGGAGGAATTGGAGCCAACCGGCTGCATCCGGGCTCTTTCTTCCGCGACAATGCTCTGATGGGGATTCACCTCATCGAGAAGGCCAGGGTGAGAGGGGTTCCCAAGTTCGTCTGTCTCGGGACGATCTGTGCGTACCCCAAGTTCACCCCGGTTCCTTTTCAAGAGAAAGACCTCTGGAACGGTTATCCGGAAGAGACCAATGCCCCGTATGGCATTGCCAAGAAGGCGCTCCTCGTCATGCTCCAGGCCTACCGGGAGGAATATGGATTCAATGGTGTCTACCTTCTTCCCGTAAATCTCTACGGCCCTAACGACAACTTCGACCTCACATCGAGCCACGTCATTCCGGCCATGATCCGGAAGTTCGTGGAAGCCCGGGAGGCGAACGCACCATCGGTGACCCTCTGGGGTGATGGTTCTCCCACCCGGGAGTTCCTGTATGTGGAAGACGCCGCGGAGGGGATCCTGGCCGCGGCCGAAAGGTACGAGTCTTCTGATCCCGTCAATCTCGGATCTGGCAACGAGATCTCGATTTTGGACCTGGCCGAATCGATCAAGATCCTCACGTGTTATGAGGGCGAAATCGTATGGGACCGCTCGCAGCCCAACGGACAGCCCCGGCGCAAGCTGGACACATCGCGAGCGCGGGAGCGGTTTGACTGGCAGGCGACAACCTCGATGAGCGAGGGCCTGGCCCGGACCCTTGCATGGTTTGACGGGAAAAGACAGATCAGCTCCCCTCGGTGTCCCTCGCTGGGGTGACACGAGATTCACTTGGATGTGCTACCCGCGCGGAGTCAATCTGACCCCGTGACAGTTTGTGCCGGTCCGCTGGATGTTCGTTTCGGTCCAGGCCGGATTCTGCAACCCGATATCTTTGTCGTGTTCGAGAAGATCTCTCGGAAGCACAAAGGGCCCATTGACCGGGTTCCCGAAATCTGTATTGAAGTGCTCTCGTCGGACAGGGTTTACGATCGTGTTACGAAGCGCTTGCTCTACGCGGATGCTGGAGTGAAAGAGTCCTGGGTTGTCGATCCTGCCCGTTATGTGGAGCGATTCTCGGGTGAGCAATTGAGAACGTCCGAGATTCTGCAGGAAAAGCTCTCATCGACCCTCCTCCCCGGATTTGAACTTGATCTCGTCAAGCTGTTTGCCGAGTAGTCCCGTTCGGGTGCAGCGAGAGCCCGCAGCGCGGGACTAACTTGTTGTGCGCAGGGGTTGTGACCAACCGTCCGCATTGGCGTGACTCAACGGAAATCCGCCCTCGAGATACTTCTGAAGAGGCCTGGGAGGTTTACCGCTCCGTCATCGCGGCGATGACCCCCGCAAGGCGAGTCGAGATGGCATTCGAGTTGTCCGAGTGGGGCCGGGAACTGGCCCGCGCAGGGATTCGAAGCCGGCATCCGGACTACACTGAGCGCCAAGTCAGTCTCGCCCTTTTCCGATTGCTCTATGGGGATGACTTGTTTCATCAGGTCTATCCCGGAGAAGACGTCAGAATTTGAGTGCAGCTGAGACTTTTCTGCGGAAACTCGCGAACCGGTTCGCTGAAGCCGGAATTCGCTGGATGATCACGGGATCCACGGCCTCGGCACACTATGGGGAGCCGCGCCAGACACAGGATCTGAATGTCATCATCGACGCTACTGCGCAAGAACTGGAGCACCTTGTTACCGCGTTGAAGTCTGATTGCTACGTTAGCACTGAGGCTGCTCGCGATGCCTTTCGAGAAGGGTGTGGCTCTTTTCCAACGGAGGTAAGGGAGCGAACTGAAGGGTTGATGGAC
>JADHED010000196.1_pt1 | contig 82912 bp, 72 predicted proteins | sample 8952041 | NCBI WGS metagenome assembly JADHED01 (sample SAMN16124423, study PRJNA663239) | bioreactor sludge metagenome | isolation source: sludge (control) | place: India:Bengaluru | collected 2018-09-08
ACCCGGAGATGACGCTTGTTGTTATTTAGAAGTCGTAACGGATACCACCGAACACGGTACGGCCACGGCCCACGGTCATGCCATTGACACGGCTTGCCAGGTATTCCTTGTCGGCCAGATTGCTGCCGCTCAGGAAGATGGTGGCGTTCGTGCCTTGAGGCTTGTAGCTGGCAGAAGCATTGAACAGCGTGTAGGAAGGGATCTTGCCGCTGACGCCGGTCTGCGGATCGGAAACACGAGAGATTGGATCCGGTTCCTGACTGCTGACATAATCCCAACCGATACGGGCATGAATACCAATCGGATGCTCATAGCCGAAGTTCAGCGATGCCATGTGTTTGGGCGCATACGGCAGGCGGCTGCCGTCCTTGATCAACTGGCACGTGCCTTCAAAGTCGACAGCAGAGTTCGGATCGTAGGTCGGACAAGCACCCAATGCGCCCGGGGAAAGCTCGCCGGCATCCACTTCAACGTCTTCGAACGAATCTTTCTTGAACTTAGCCGTGAACAGGTTGGTGTAGTTACCGGCCACATAGACATTATGGGACGTGTTGAAGATAGTACCGAAATCAACGCGACCCGCCAGTTCCAGACCTTGCATCAAGGACTTGCCGCCATTGTCGAAACGGCTGCCGTTACGAATCACGATCTCATCGAAATCGTTATGGAACAAGGTCGCTTCAACACCGATACCCTTGAAGTAATTGGAACGAATGCCTAGTTCCCAATTAGTGCTTTCTTCCGGCTTGGTTTTATCGATCAGGATCTGGTCATTTTGCTCGCTGAGGTCGCGATCAGGGCGCGGAGGTGCGAAGCCCTTGTGCACGCCAGCGAAAATAGTTGTGTTGGCAATACCATTCCAAGCCACCCCGAAACCAGGCAGCAGTTCGTTATAGCGATTGGTATCTTGCACACCCTGAGCTTCACCCTCCGCCCATACGACGTTCTGCTTAACCTTAACATCCTCGAAACGCAAGCCCGGTGTCAGCGACCAGTTGCCGATATAGAAGGTGTTCTGCGCATAGTAAGACAAGGCCGTCACATCGGTCTCCAGTCGCTCTCTATGCCATGCTGTGTTTACACCGTCATCCTCGACATACTTGAACTGCTTGGCATAGCCCAAACTCTGCACCAGTGGCGTGGTGCCACGGAAGCCCTGACGCAAGATGTCCTCGCGGTGATACCGGAAACCGACTACCGCATCATTCTCGATACCAAAAAGATTGTGGCTGAAATCCAAACGCGGCTCGATACCCCAGTAATTATATTCACGTGGACGCCACTGACCGCCACACTTAGCGGCGTTCGCTTCAGTCATCGCATCGTCCTGACCAGCGGGACAATGGCGAATAGTCGAGAAGGCATCATGCTCTTCCCAGTAATCATCATCTTCCCAACCGCCCGGGCCGGAAACTTGACGGAAGGAAGCACGCTCAATATCCGCATAATAAGCCTGTGTGCTCAGCTTCATGCTGTCATTAATCTGGAAGATGTGCTGCAACTGCGTAGTCCATTGCTCCATCTGGAACTTGTCATTCTTGCCGGTCGGTGCCTGGAACTTGTCAGCCGCATATTCGGCACGCGACAACATGGTCTCGCTGATATGCGAATCCTCTTCGTAATAACCCACTTTACCAATCAGGGTGTGGCGCTCGGACAGATTCAACTGGCCCTTGAGAGTGATGTTGCGCTGATCGAAGTCATGGTTGTCGCGAATGCCATCACCCTTGTTCTGCAACGCGTCGATCATGAAGCCGCCCCGCTCGTCGCCGTAACCGATATTGACATGGCCGCCGACATAATCATCAGTGCCCACCTTGCCTGTAACGCTACCGGCAAAGCCGTTGGTTGGTACCGGCTTGGTCACAAAGTTGATCATGCCGCCAACTGTTTGCGGACCATAGAGCACTTGACCGGAACCCTTGACCACCTCGATACGTTGCAAGCGCTCAAGGGGAGTCGTGTAATGCGCGGACGGGTCACCATAAGGAGACAGGAACAGCGGCATGCCGTCTTCCATCAGCAAGGTACGGGCGGTACGGCGAGGATCCATGCCACGCACACCGATATTGATACCCAGGCCGTAAGCACTCTCTCCGACCACATTGACACCCGGAACATTGTTCAAGGCTTCCTCCATGGAGAACGGCTGACGCTCTTCCAGCGCCTTTTCATCCACCACGTTGAACGAACCCGGAACCGCTTCCAGGTTTGACGGCAAAATACCTTTGACTGTAACAGCCTCGGTAACGACGGGTTCTTCTGCCGCTACTGCGAGCCCGGATGTACCGGCAAACGCCAGCATGACAGCCACTGCCGTGGCTTTTGGTATGGGATATTGTTTCATTCACTTCTCCTCTGACTAAATTGTCGATACTATTTAAAGCATCACTTCTAGTCAGCAATATCTATACCAAAAATAACATCATCAACAACCTATTGTTTTTAATCAAATCATCATCGACCGCTCGCCAATAAAAGGTTGTATACAACCATTTATTGGCTATAAACAACCACATTATGGTTGCATACAACCATCTGAACCATCGAGACATAAAAAGACGAGCCATATCTGGGAGACTATGACCCGCTGTGAGCGAGAGGCATCCGCACACCTCCCTGGCATCCGAAGATGTTTTTATTTATCGTTCAAAATTAGTAACATACCTCTCCAAACAACTGATGCTCGCGGCCGGTCACCATGCCGCCCACTCCAAAGAAAAACTCGGCGTGCAGAGCACCGCCAGTTGGTGCGTCTCGCCATCAGCTACGATGCCCTATGAGTACTATCGACGGTTAAAAGCCGAGTCGGCTTTTAACCCAATCCCACCAGGAACCCTTATCCGGACTCGCTACTTTTTTACGAGATACGCCTCCAGACCGATCAAACCCTCTCTGACGTAACTGTTCACGGACATTTGGGCAGCCGCGTCGTCCAGCCCTTGTGGCGGCTCATTGGTCGTATCGGCACGGTAATATCGCGCTATCCAGACGACGTTGGCCTTATCGCCCTCAGCCTTGACCTTGATCCTACCGGTCAGCGAGCTGACCGGTAGCGCCTTGACTTCGGAATTGCTGCCCAAACGATATGAAATCGACATCTCCCCGGGCAGCATTTCGTCCACCTCCTCCGTGATGCTGCCGCCGCTTTTCAATGTAAGCGTGCGTTTCAACTGACCCTCAGCCTTGCAGCCAGCCACCTGGGGGTGCCATGCCGCGATCGCGCAAGGCTCACTGAGGGCTTTCCAGACAGCATCGGACGCGGCATTGAGAAGCACGGTCTGATCGGTCTTCTGCGGTGTCGGTCCATGCGCATAGGCAGGCATGGCAAAGATGGATATACACAATATCTGTAGCAGTTTCATGGTTTCTTCCTGAAGGACAAACGTTGATGGAAATAGCGCAACCGCGCCGATGGAATGTAAAACACCAGTATCAGCCACATCGCCGGCAACACCAGCCACGGCCGCAAATCGGTATCGGAGGAACGCCAGGACGACATCTTTCTGGACAGAACGGCATGGGTAACCTGCTGCCCTTTTTCCAACCCGACATAGGTCAGGCCGGTGGACTTGGCGATCTTCTGCAGATTGCTTGCGTCGTGGGCCGAAAGATGGGCATCTGCTGCCGCAGCCTGCGCACTGCCATGTGGCGCGTTTCTGCCGTGGTAACCCTCAGGCTGCTCCATCTGCGCCACCGACTTCAACTCCGAAACGCCGAATGTCGCGAATCTCTGTACGTCATCGGCACCCCAATAACCGGTAATGTTGTCGTTCTGATCCAGCAGCGGGATCTGCCCGGCGGATTTCTCGCCGACACCGAAGATGAAACCCTGTACCTTGCCCGGCTCACCTTCGAACACAGGTGCATAGCGTGAACTGATGACCGGCGCCTGATTGCCGTCAGTAAAGAACGCAAGTCGCATTTTCGGTTCGAGACGGGCAGCCTGTTCGATCGCATTGAAAACACCGTTGGCGATATACGAATCCGCGGCCCAGGCCATGCGCCAGTCTATGCTGGCGATGGATTCATCCAGCGCGGCAAAATGTGCACAGACTTCGAGCGGATTCAGAATGGTGGCGGTACTGCGTTCAGTGAACAAACCGAGCGCGACCCTTGAACCGCAAGGCAAACTACGCAATGCCTGGCGCATCTGCTGTTTGGCAAACGCGAGCCTGCTGATACCGTTGCCGCTTGTCACAGCATCGCGCACGTTCATGCTTTGCGTGATATCAACCACGAAATACCAGTCGTGCACACGCCCCGGCAACTGCGCTCTGGGTTCCAACAGACTCACAGCCAGCAGACATAGTGCTATCGCCAAGCAGCGACCGCGCGTATCAAGATGGCGCCAGAGCTTCATGGCATCCCGCGCGGGAATCCGGGAATCGATGCCCAGCCGTCCACCGTCTCGGCGTCATCGGATTCATCGGGCTCTTGTTTACTATGTTTAAGTTCAAACAGCGGCGACAAGCGCAAGGCGAGCTCATAGTTGTACTTGGCCTCATGCCAAGCGGGGTCGAGCCGCATGGCCTCGCGATAACTCTCCTTGGCCAGTGCCAGCAACGGACCGACCTGGTCGAAGGCATCCAGCCCCCGGTCTTCGAGCAATTGATTCGCCTTGGACAGATAAAGATTGCCGGAATTGAAATACGAGGACTTGCGAACGCGATTCGAGCCCCTAGACAGTGCTTCCGCATAAAGACCGAGCGATTGCTGCATGTCTCCCTGCCTTGCCAGGTAATAAGCATTGGCAAACAAGGCGTCGGCCGCGCGACTGTGGTGCAGAGCCTGTATTTCTAACCTGGCGTTATAGCTGGCGGCCTGATACAAACCGACCATCAACCATACCGATACCGCCAGAGAGAGACTGCCCAGCAACACCATCCAGGGAAATACTTTCAGGCGTTGCGCCATTGCTTGATCTCCGTCAGATGTAATGCGAGAACACAGCCGGCACAGAGCAAGGCCAGCAGATAGAATAACCACGACAGATCAAGCCTGGGTGCCGCCTGGGTATAGCGCACCGGCTTGTTTTTCAACCGGCTGATATCCTGCAGCGCACGCTCTACGGCCAGCGGATTGTCCGCTTCATAAACGCGATAAGACGTTCCCAAGGCGCCGAAATAGCGATGTAACTGATACTCCGGATAAGCATCTTCATCGCCTTCAGCCGGTGCGACTTTCAGGCTGGCGCCGTTGGCTGAACGCAGGTAAAGCCAGAACAGCGAAGCGTTTTCGCGCTGGAACATATTCCGCAACATTTCCTGAGTCTTGGCGTCCAGATAGGCACCGCCATCCGATACCAACAACACCGCACGCGAACCAGTCACCGGCCGGCCCTTGTAATACTCGAGCGCCATACCCAGTCCGCGGGCCACCGCCGTAAAGCCCATGCCACCTGCTTCCGTCGCCTGCAATCCGGCCAGCACGGCCTCGCGATCCCCTCCCAGCGGAGCAGCCAGAATCGGCGAAGTGCTGAATGTCACCATGCCGAGCAGGTCTTCCTTGCCCTGGCTAACGAAGTCCTGCAGCACACGGCGTGCGGCAGCCATCTTGGACTCACGTTCGCCGGCCGGCGGATCGGCAAAATCGTCATTCATGCTGGCACTCCGGTCCAGCACTATCATGACGTGAGCGCCGCTACCGACACGTTCCACCATGTTTTCCGTCCAGTAAATACCGGACAAGCCGATGGCAATGAAAACAATTGCCAGTGCACCCAGCAGGCGCCAGGCCCGTTCCACCCAAAGGGACAATGCATCGGCCGGCAGGCGCGCCAGAGTGGGATAGGGAAATGCCGGATAATTTTTCAGCAGTAGAGGCAGCAGAGCCAACAAGGACCATAGCAGATACCACGGCTGCGCAACCATCAGATTGGATAATGCCCGTACCATAAGTTTCAGGACTCCAGGGCACGAAGTTTTCGGCCCAATTGGTACAGCCTCTCGAAATCTGCTGTTTCCGCCTCCCCGGCAAAGAACAGGCGGTCAGAGTCCGCATACAGCTGTTCTATTTCAGGACGCAAGGCCAGCATCCAGGGATTGCGCTCGAACAGCAAATGCAAGCGCTCTCGACTCAATGCCGTACCGGCCGTGACATCACAGGCCTGCCGCAGACTTTTCATGGCGACCTGTAACTGCAGCGCGCTTTCTTCCTTGCCTCTGCGGATTGCCCGAATCTGCCTGCAAGCCACGCGATACGGCCGGTTCCACCGCCGCCCAACCTGTAACCAGTCAAAATACCAGGCGACATAGATTATCGTCAGCAGCGTCAAGGTCACAGAAACCAGCAATCCCCACAACAAGCCTGCAGTTGCTCTTGGCTGTGGTGCCACGTCAGGTAAGAGCTGCAGTCGTCCCGCATCCATTCTTGCCGGCAGCAGCGATGAAACGATCACGCTTGCAGGCTCCAACTCGGCATAGATAACCTTGTCTGCTCCATCTTCATGGCGGAACTGCAATCTCAATGGCATCAAGGGATAAGCACGCACTTCCTGCAGCACCTGGAATATCTGCCAGTCCAACTCCAGCTTATGCCGCGTCAGGTGCTTCATCTCCTCGAACTGCCAGCGGGCATCGCGCAATTCGATGAAGCCCGTGGTCTTGCCGATGTTCGGCAGGGACGCCGGATCGAAACGGTAGCCAGGCGGAGTTTCAACCATGATGGTCTGCCTCGCTACATCCCCGACGTTGTAACCGATTTCGCGCATCGATGATCGGATTATCAAGGTATCGCCTTCAGCGCCGTCCGCGCCCGCCTGTTCGGCAGCCGCCGAAATGGTGGAAGCAGTCAAGCCGGGAACAACCAGCAGCCACATCAAGAAACGAAAACGCAATAGCATCAAGCCACCTCCAGCAAATGCCGACTCAGGCGCTCCGCATCGAAATCGTCGCCGGAGAAAAAGGGGGCGCGTGCGCCTGCCAGACGACAGATATCCGCAATCTGCCGGCGGCGCTGCTCATAGGACTGCCGGATCTTGGCCGCCAAGCCGCGGCGCATGAACAACGAGCCGATTTCCGCACTTTCCATATCACGAACCCGGGCCCATCCCCACTCGGGCAAGTCCTGATATTCGGCGCGATCCCAGAGCACCAGGGGCACGACGTCATGCATCGCAAGGGAGCGCACCGCAGCCGTCATGCAAGACTCGTCCAGATGAAAGTCTGAAATCAGAAAAACCAATGCGCGTTTTCTTCTGATGTGCTCAACCGCCAGCGTCAACGCCGAAGTGCGAGCGCCTTCCATGATTTTCGCCTGGCGGATCATTCCGTAAACCTCCTGCGCAAAACCCGGACGGTGTGAGGCCGGCATGCAAAGGTCACGCCGGATTTCATCATCGCAGACAACCAATGAAAAATTGTCACCGTGACGTATGGCTGACCAGGCGATAGAAGCGGCTATATCCGCCATCTGCTGCAATTTGTTGCTTGCGCCGGAAAAGCCCATGGATGCCGAGAGGTCGAGTACGGCCACTACGTCCACTGCGCCCCGCTCGTAAAAAGCCTTGGTCATCAGCATGCGAGGAACGCTACGCAAGGTGGCACGCACATCGATGCGGCGCGGATCAGGGCTTTCCATGAAAGGCACATAACCCCGAAAATCCAGGCTGCCTCCCGGCATGCGCGTCGCATGGCTGCCCGGTTGTGTCCCGCGGGCGCGCCAGTTCAGACTGTAATAAAAGTCCTGAGGTACAAAATCCTGCAATTTGACCTGCCGTAATTCTTTATGGGGCTGAAACACTGTCGAGAACAGCACCGATCAGCTGAGTGACAATCTCGTCATGACGCAGCTCATAGGCTGGCGTAAAAAAGATGCGATGCGCCACCGTGACATGAAAAACGCTGCGGATATCATCAGGCGTCAGATAATCACGCCCTTCCAGCCATGCACGACAGCGAGCTGCCCGCATCATCATGGCCATGCCTCGCGGACTGGCGCCACCGGCGACCAGTCTGGTGCAGTCTATGTCCTCCAACTCAATGCCGGATTGCACCGGATTACGCAGGGCACGCCAGAGATTGACGGCATAATCCTGTAATGGCGGCTCTGCACGGATATGAGCCTGAATCGCCTCGGCCAATTGATTGAGTTCCGCGTAAGGCACGACACCGGACGGTAGTTGCGCAATCATCCGATCAACATCGTGAAAACGCTGATTGAACATCAGGTCTTTCTGCAAATCCCGGTCATCCGGCGCATCGATATTGATTTCCATGAAGAACCGGTCACGCGCGGCGGCCGGCAATTCAAAGGTTTCCTCCCGCTCCAGACGGTTACGGTCAGCAAACACCGTAAGATGAGGAAAACGATATTCCCGGTTGAACGCATTCACACTGCGCTCGGCCATCAGCCGCAACAGCAGGCTATGCGCCTGGGGCCGAGCCCGGTTGATTTCGTTGAAAAAGAATACCGCCAGATTTTCCTCGTGCTGTAGCAAGGGCCCGGGTGCAACAGCGGGCTGTCCATGCTGATCGAGATAGGCATGATAGAGAAAATCGCTAGGCATGAGGTCGACTGCCCCCTCGATACGCTGGTATTCGCCGCCCAGCAGCCGTGCAGCAGCCCGAAGCAAGGTGGTCTTGCCGACGCCGACATCGCCTTCCAGCAACACATGCCCGCGTGAAAAGATACTGATAACGAGGGCACGCACGGCTGTCTGCATGCCTAGCAATGTCCCGTTCAGTGACTGCTCAAAATACAGGACACGTTCACGCCATTCGGAAAGATTGATATTGTTTTGCTGCATGGAAATCCCGGAATTGATACTGGTTCAAGACAATTCAAGCAGGACATCTGTGACTACGGCATTCAGATGTTCTGCTTGAATGACCCTGTGGCAAGGGCCGGCCCGCAACCGAGCCGGCAACCTCTAAGCGAACTCAATCAAGTTCATAGACAAACTTGCCGGTAGCCTTGGCGTTGGCAATCCGTTTTGCATTACGGGCATCCATCGCCTTGATGCTGGCCTCTTGCTTGCCGACTTCGACCGGATCGTGTTTCGGGTCATACTTGGAGCCGGCGATCTTTTCCGGGTATCCTGGCTTTGCTTCCCAGCAGTTACCGGGTTCCTTGCAGTTTGTACCGTCATAGGCCAAAGCAGCGCCTGCAGACATCATCGCAGCCGCGACAGACACCATTGTCAAAACGCGTTTCATGAACTTCTCCTTCTTGTCATATGGTTACTGGTGAGAGCAAATCACCACAGTGGGCCACCAGTAAGCACCGCTGCGGAAAGAAACCTGACCGATTATTTCTTCCATTTGGCCTTTTTCGGATCACCCTGGTAAATGCTGCGCAGCCAGCTCATGACCTGCAGAATTTCGTCCTTGGAGATAAGCCCGCGCTGCGGCCCCATCATGCCCTGTGCGCCGCCGTATATCGTTTCGAACAACCCCTTGTCCAGTGCATTACCGGGATAAGTCCAGTAGTCGTCGGCCAGCGCTGGCCCCAACTTGCCTTCCGCCAGATGTCCATGGCAGCCCGAACATGCAGTTGAAAAAATGGTGTATCCATTCTTGATGACATCGGCATTGTCGTTATAAGGGTTCTTGCCCGTCCGCAGGAATTCCTGCACTGCCTTGGTATCCGTACCTTTGCCATCATTCAGATCCAGCACATCGCCAGAGATGGTTCCTCGGAATTCCAGAACCGGCGCGGCGGCCAGATCAGTCACTGCCACCTGTTCTGACGCAGCAAGTTGAATATCGGTATCGACTTTCAAATCTGCTGCTACAGGTTGCTCAGCGGCATGGCAGGCAGGCAAGAACACAGTCATTGCCAGGGCCATACAAAGCGCTGAATATTGGTTATTTTTTAAAGATAAACTAATCATTATTTCCTCGATTGTTGAGTGGTGATCGGCAACAATGGAATGCCTTCATTTTTCAGAATCGCCTCGATATCAGCGCGTTTTTCGGTAATGACACGATCCAGTTCCGACTGTAATGCCACATCATCCTTGCGCACCCCCATGGCGACCTCGTAATGCATAGGCACCGGCTGGCCATTGGCCTTCTTCGCGTCATCCTTGACAACCTGCACCTTCAACGGCACCGGACTCTGCTTGATATATCTCGAAACCTCGGGGGCCCAGAGCATGGCGGCATGTATGTATCCGGAACCGACATCGCTCATGATCTCGAGCGGATCGACTCGGATGTATTTATTGCGTGTGGATTGGTAACGCTGTTTTTCGGAGAAATAATCGAACATATCGTCAAAGCGGTTGATCTGCAGCAGCATGACCTTGCCCGGACTGTCCGGCAAAACGCCAATCCGGAAATTCCTCTGTTTCAGCAGTTCATCGTTCCACGAACTGATGTCAATGCCGCTATCTTCGCGTGTAATGAATACGTAACTGCTCTTGTAATAGGGCTGAGTCTTCAAAACCCTGGGGTCGGTGCTATCAACAGCAATAATCAGGTCACACTTGTTCTTGTCCAGATTGTCACGAACAATCAGCCGCGCATCTTTCCAAAACACAAAATTGACCTTTCTGTTGAGCGCTTTACCCACCAGTTCTGCAATCCGGTTCTCAAAACCTTCAAGCTTGGCATTGGAGAACGGCATCTCATTTTCACCGGCACAGACATTGAGTTCTGTTGACGCCAGACTCGTCAACGAAGTCAGGCCGATAACTCCCGAGAAAAGACCGCTTAACGCCAAACGTAATATTTTCCGATTGAATGTTTGCATGTTACGAAACGATTCCTATATGAGTTTTTGTTGATACAAGACGCATCCAGATAAATGAGCCGCAGGTGCAACACGACCACCCACCAACGTTTATCTGCATAGACCCTGATATTGCCGACTGCACTGCCGGGGCATACGCCCCGGCGATACAGTTTTCAACTCAACAGATTGCTCTGCCTCAGGTTACAGACTGAAAACCATCAGGCCGCCACCCATATTGGTGTGATGCTGCAATTCCTTGAAGGCACCCACAGCACCCAGACCAGCACTCGGGTCAGTCAGGTCAAACACCAGACCAACACCAGGCCAACCACCGACGCCGTACATGCTGCCGACGTACTGCTTGCCCTTGTGAGCATAGGTCATAGGAGCACCGATACCACCTGAAGGCATCTTGAACTTCCACATTTCCTTGCCGTTGGAGTTATCCAATGCCTTGATATAACCATCCAGCGTGTTGTACCAAACCAGGCCGCCCTTGGTGTAAAGGGTGCCGCCCCAGACCGAGAATTTCTCCCACTTGGTCCACTTTGGCTTGCCAGTGGTCAGATCGAAAGCACGAACCTGACCCATTTCGGTCTTGGTCGGGCCATTCGGGCCCGGGTACATCGCCAGCGTTGCACCGACGAAGAACTGGCCTGCACGATATGGCAGCATGAACGGTTCCCAATCCATACAGATATGGTTCAGGCCGGCGTACAAAGTACGGGAATCAGGATCGTAGGCATCCAGACCCTGGTTGTGGAAACCCATGGCGGACGGACAGATATTGGTTCCTTTGTGATCCATACGGGTAGAGAACTCAGGGTCACGCACAGGCACGCCGCTCTTCAGATCAACCTTCTTAAACACGTTGACTGCCGGATCGACTTTCTCCGCCACGATCAAACCGCCGGTTTCACGATTCAATGTATAGAGAATACCGTTACGGTCGATATGACTGAGAAGCGGAGTCTGCTTGCCGTTGACTGGCTGATCGGTCAGCACCATCTGATTCACGCCGGCGAAATCCCACTCATCATGAGGCGTTTTCTGATAGCCCCACTTGGCTTCACCTGTGTCAAGATCACGAGCCCAGATAGTCATGGTCCACTTGTTGTCACCCGGACGCATGGTTTCGTTCCACGGTGCCGGGTTCCCGGAACCGTAGTAGAACAGGTTCAGCTTGGGATCGTAGGCATACCAGCCCCAATTTGTGCCGCCGCCGATCTTCCAGGCATCGCCTTCCCAGGTCTTGGTGCCGAGACCGAATTGACCGTAATGCGGATTATCCTTGTTGAAGTCCTTGCCGATACGCATGGACTCGTCGGAACCGGTAGCAAAGGCACGCCACTTAAGTTCACCGGTCTTAAGATTGAATGCATTCACGGCACCACGCACACCCAGTTCAGCACCGGAGCAACCGATCAGCACGGTATCCTTGGCAACGAACGGCGCCTGCGTCAAGGTTGAACCTACCTTGGGATCACAAACCTCGACCTTCCAATTCACCTTGCCGGTCTTGGCGTCCAGAGCGAGCAAGTGGCCGTCGGCCTGTTTCTTGATGATCTGGCCTTCGCCATAGGCGACACCGCGATCCACGATGTCACAGCACATCACGGCCTTCACCGATGCCTCCTGTTTGGGCTTATGCGACCAGACAATCTTGCCCGGATCATTCAGATTGATGGCATAGGTGTTGTTCGGAAACGCGGAGTGAATGTACATCATGTCGCCGATCACCAGTGGCGCACCTTCATGCCCGTGCAGCACGCCGGTTGAGAATGACCATGCAGCCTTGACGTCTTTGACGTTCTTCTTGTTGATCTGATCCAGCGTGCTGTTGTGCTGGCCATAGAAATTTCCCGTTTGTAGTGCCCATTGGTTGGGATCCGCCTGGCGCTTGCTCAGATCGGGACCTGCCACGGCAGCTTGCATCGCTGTCAGCGCAAGCAGGCCGCCTATGGTTGCGCCAAGCCTGACGCCGCCTAATTTGCTTCTCATAGTTACCTCTCCTGAATTTGATTGAATTACAAACCCCTGCCTACGTTTCCGTTCGGCAGGACTGCATTGTTAACAAGTTGTTACAGATTATGTAGATGAAAGATTCCCGCCGTTGCTTGAAAGATTTCATGCCCCGGACAAACCGCATCTAAATGCGCCAGGCATCCATCAATTCAGGAAAAATTCACTACCACGCAATATCTGCATGCCTGAAAATCCCCTATCTCATGAAAACCATGCTGAAAAACCTCTGGCAAAACACTCATCGCCGTGACATCGCAATTGCCTTCTGCATTGTTGCGCTCACCTATCTGCTCTCTATTCATCTGGATCCGGCAGAACGCTTCGCTGAATGGGCGGAACCTCTTGAGCACAAACAGATTGATGAACTTCCGTTCGTGTTTCTGGCTGCAGCCATGATGGCCATCTGGTTCTCCGCACGACGCATGCGTGAACTCACTGCGGAAATTGCAACACGCAAGAATGCTGAAAGAGAGGCTCATGAGAGTCTGGTCAGATTTCAAACTCTGTTCGAGGAGGGATTGAGCGGCAACTTCATCGCCGACCAGAACGGTGAACTGGTCATTTGCAACCCTGCCTTCCGGCTGATGTCCGGCATGGCAGTCCGCGGCGAAAAAACATTCAATATCGCCAGTGCGCTCGGGCCGCAGTGGCTGAGAATCACCAGCCATCGGGCAGAATCGACGCAACTGGATTTTCCCGAACTGATTCTGCAAAGGCCGGACAAAGGCATCTGGATCGTCATGGCAAGATTCAGGGTGCTGTTCTCTGCAATGGGAGAAGTCCGCGAAGTACATGGCTATTTCACGGATATCACAGAGCAATATCTTGCCGAAAAGGAACTTTCGCAACTATTTGCGGAGAATCGGGCACTGGCCGGGCATGCCATGCAGGCGCAGGAGGAAGAGCGGAGCAGACTGGCGAGAGAGATCCACGACGATGTCGGTCAGTACCTGACCGCCATCCGCCTCGATACAGCAACAATTCCGAAAATCAACGATCGCGCTACCGCATCTGCATATCTTGAACGCATCGCCCGACATGCCGAATATATCCAGATCGCCATCCGGCGCATCATAAAGCAGCTGCGTCCGGTTGCGCTGGATGCACATGGCCTGATCGAAGCGCTCCAGCAACTGATTCAGGACTGGGGCAGACAGAACCCGCAGATCGACTGTAGAACCAGTCTCGACCAGGCATGCAACCGCCTGCCGGAGGCTATCAGCATCGTCCTGTATCGCATCGTCCAGGAAGCGCTGACCAATATTTCCAAGCATGCCTGTGCGCAACGGGTCGATATCAGCTTGGTTGGAAAGAGTCATGGCCTGATGCTTCGCATCAAGGATGATGGCATCGGATTTCAGACGTCTGCAGCGACACCCAATTCTTTCGGACTCACCGGCATGCGTGAACGCATTGAATCGCTGCACGGAAATTTTGTATTGGCATCGAGACCTGGAGCAGGTGTCACGATTACCGCGACCATCCCATTCAACTACACAAGAAAATCCGAATATGTCGAAAATACTTTTGGCTGACGATCATGCCGTGGTCAGACAGGGCCTCAAACTCATGCTCGAGAATGTAGGACATCAAGTGGTGGCGGAGGCTGATAGCGGCGAAAAGGCGGTCGCGCTCTGGCAGGAGCACCGGCCGGATATAGGGCTGCTGGATCTGGACATGGCTGGCATCGGCGGCATGGAAACCCTGCAGCGCATACTGGCGCGCGACCACCATGCCAAACTTCTGATTTTCAGCATGCATGACGACAATATCTATGCGGCCAGAGCCATACAAAGCGGCGCCCGCGGTTACGTCGTCAAAACCGATCCGCCCGAGACCGTGCTTGAAGCCATTACCCAGATCGCGCGTGGCGGACGCTACATCGCGCGGGAACTGGCGCAGCATCTGGCGCTGGATCGCTTTTCCCCGACTGAGAGACCTCTGGACAAGCTATCCCCCCGCGAATTCGAAGTGTTTCGCAGAATCGCGCAAGGCGAATCGCTATCCACCATTTCCGAAAAATTGCAGATCGGATACAAGACCGCTGCCAATGTTCAGACACAGGTACGTCAAAAGCTGGGGGCACAGACCACCGGACAACTGGTTCATCTGGCCATACGCTATGGCGTGCTGGAAAAAGGGAATAACTTACAAGCCATGGAGGAATAATTCACTGTCGTCGATCGTTCCCATCCAGCAATATTGCCGAGTGAAAAGTGAAATGTTCTTCAGCTTTCTCTCTCATCTCCATAGTACATTCGTGACTCCATTACGAAGTGCTTTTTACAACCGGCCCAATGGGCCGGTTTTTTTCTGTGCCGATGAAGCCCGCCAACATGCCTAAACATCCTGTATCTCGTCCTACGCTCATCTCATCAGCCGCATACATGCTCGTGCTCGGCGTGTCACTGCAATGCAATCATGCCCATGCGCTAAACACGGTTGTCGGGGATGCCGATACATCAACAGAGATTCAGGAAGATCAAAAACGCACGAGTAAAAGCGTAGTGGCAAAGCATGCAAGCCATTTACGGTCTGCAATGATCAACCTGTACCGGCTCAATCCGCAGGAGCTACAGAAAAGCGCATCCGTCAGCGCAGAAGAAATGACGCAATGGGTGTTCGAAGGCCCGTTCGGCTGGAAATTTGATGCATTGCGGGAAGCACAGGGCATCGACGCCTTGCGTATGGCGTTCGACCCGGAGTTTCGGGGTGACCGGATACTGGCGATGACAACCGGCATGCAAACCATGATTATCAATGCCTATGGCGGAAAAACAGAATTTCTTTTCCCAGACCCCATCAATCCACAGCGATTAAATATGGCCGCACACAATATCAACACGATTCTATCCAGACTCGAAAATGCTGATAACAACAACCTGATTGAAAGTTTTACGAACGGCATCGTCACGGATGAGAACATTCTGTCCACGCTATCCAGCATCCAAAAAGATCTGGAACTGGATGCAAAAGAATTTGCAATCAATCACCGGAAAGCTGTCGTTATGGATGCAGTATCGTTCGAAACAACTGACTTTCTGCCTTTCCATGGCAACACCCCTTAACTCAAAACAACATAAGCTAATGATATCAAAAAGAATATCAACATCTCTTTCAGCTCTGCACATCCTGCTGGGCAGTCTGCTGGCTTTTTGTCCTTTCGCAACAGCAGATGAGTTAATGGGCAGCCAACCCCGACAGGTCAGCTTGGTGGAATTGGAAGATGCCGACTGCGCACAAAAGGATGGCAAGCTGATTGCATTGATCAATTCAGATGCCGGAATCAGCTATGAAGTCTGGGTGGATCGCTGGTTTCTGAATGTGCAGACGGCAGACCACACCAGGCACATTCTGTCGCCGGGTCAGGAACCGGTTGCGCTAGGCTGCTCGCAAACACGCTCAGGAGCTCAGCATTGGACCATATACAGCATCAAGGCAATCCAGCACTAAGGCCGTCTGTAAGCATCTGTCATGGGTTCATGGAACTGGCAAAAGCCAAAAAGCGTCATGTTTCCCGGCTTGCCCCGGGTCAACATGACGCTTTATCTATAATGATTATTGTCTCGACGACTATCAGTGAATCATGACCCCCCACGGGAAAGAGCCTACTGGCACATCGGCCAAGTGTTCGAGCTTGACGGTATCAATAACGGAAACGGAGTTGGATCTGCCGTTGGCAACATAAAGTTTCTTGCCATCCGGGGTCAATGCCATGTTCCATGGACGCTCGCCGACCTTGACCGACTTGATGACCTTGTTGGTTTTGGTATCGATGACACTGACCGATTTTTCGCCACCATTAGAGATATAAACCCGGGCGCCGTCGGGCGATACGATGACGCCGTTTGAGCGAACCCCGACCTTGATCCGCTCAAGCACCTTCCAGTCGCCAGTGCTGATCACCTCCACCTGATTGCCGGCTTCATTCGCTACATAGAAGCGCTTGCCATCCGGCAGAAAACCGATGCCTCTTGGGTGCTTGCTACCCTTGATCAAATGCACCGACTGCATGGTGGAAGCGTCGAATACGTCCAGGTCACCACTTTTCTCGTTACTGGCGATCAACCACTTGCCATCCGGGCTGAAAACGCAATGCTCAGGGTTTTTTCCTTGCGTCTTGGACGTCTGAACGACCTTAAAACTGTCCAGAGCCACGAATGAAACCGCGTAATCCTCCTCAAGACAGGCCGCCAAGGTCTTGCCGTCCGGCGATATCATGATGCCTTCCGGTTCATCGCCCACGAATACACGCTGCAACTCCTTGCCTGTCGCCAGATCCAGTTTGGCCACCGCATTATCATCACGCACCACCACATACAGATACTGGCCTGAGGCATCCAGCGTTGCAGCCTGGATTCTCTTGCCAAGCTTGCCGCCTTTGGGCAGAACATCGACCACCTTGTCGGCACTGGTATCAATCACGGATATCGTGCCATCCTTTTCATTCGGCACATAGGCCAGGGGCGCGGCCACAGCCTGCTGAAAACAGAGAGAGAGAATACCGGTCAGAATTGCATGGCTCGGATTGAATTTCATCGTGATTCCTTAATTTTCTGAAAAAAAAAGCCAGACACCTTGCAGTGCCTGGCTGAGCTATGGAGACACACATCAAGAGATGGTTATTGGCTAAGTTATAAAGCCAGCCGCTAATTGAAGTGTTGATGTCATCTTAAGGAGTTAAGGCTGCAAGCACTAGGCCGATAATCCCGATTTACCCCGGGAATTATTCCCAATGCACGCTTCCATTTTTTACTGCTCCAAATAACGCTTGATGCCTTCGAGGCCAGCATCATAGATCTTGTTGATAGCGGCAACGGCCGTCGGGTTATCCTGCCCCGGCGGAGCCTCCATGCTGTTGGCCATGTTGTAGAAGCGGCCGGTCCAGATCAGCGTCGACTCTCCTGCCGCCGGGCCCGGCTTGACCTGCATCACTGCCCGGTAATTGCTGACCGGAACCGTGCCCTCCACCATCTTGTAATCGAGCTTGAACTCTTCTGCCTTTGCCTCTCTCAGCTTCTCGACGATATAGAGTCCGTCCTTGAACTTGACAGTCCGGTGGGTCAGCACTGCTTCGCTCTCGCTGTCCTTGCGGTCTTCCACACTGATCTCGGCAACATCGCCATGCCACTTCCCTATCGCACCGAAATCGGTCAATTCCGCCCATACTTTCTCAGGCGCTGCCTTGATCACGACTTCCTTCACAATCTTCTGCGGGCTGGGGCCATGCGCCATGGCCAGCGTCGGTGTTAACAGGATTGCTGCGATTGCCAGAATACTTCTCATGTTTTCCTTGTCCTTTCATCCATCCAGGTGTTCACCTGGCTTCCAAAACCTGCTTCAAACCGGCCAGCCCGGCATCGTAAACGCCTTCCACGGCCGCAATGGCGGTCGCATTGTCTTCACCCTTCGGTGCATCGACGGCATAGGCCTTGTTATAGAAACGCCCGGTCCAGGTCACCACCGCCTGGCCGGGTTCAGCGCCCGCCTTGACCTGCATGATGGCGCGGTAACCGCTGACCGGTAGCACACCTTCGACGATGCGATACTCCAGCTTCATATCTGTATCTGCAGCACCGACCAGTTTTTCCAGTATCGTTCCGCCGTCCTTGAGCGTCAGCAGGCGATGCTGCACATCCGCGCCGCTATCGTCCTTCCGCATCTCCAATTGGGTGCTAGCCACGGCCGGATGCCATTTATGAATAGCGCCGAAATCCTTGACCAATTCCCAGGCTTTTGCCGGATCTGCCTGAATGGTCACCTCCTTGATGACTTTCTGCTGACTGGGTGCAACTGCAGCGCTGGCCTGAACCGCCAGTAGCCCCAATGCAGTTACAACGAACCAATGTTTTAGTTTCATATCGATTTCCTTTCTTTATGGTTGAACCGGATAGCCGATGAACTGGCCAAATGACCGGCTCTGCGAGCCGGTAGAAATACTCTTGATCTTGCGATTGGTTTTGGCATCGATGACCGAAACAGCGTTATCCATCCAACTGGCAACGTAGACTCGCTGCTGCCTGGCATCGAAGGAAATACCCTCGGGGAAGCCATCGACTTCTATGGTCGCGGTGACGCCTCTCTTCTGCACATCGACCACCGACACCGAGTCCTCTCCGGTGTTTGTCACATAGGCATAACGTCCATCGGGACTCGATGTCACGCAATACGGATGTTCGCCGACCGGAATAGTCGCCACGACCTGATCGCGTCGAGTGTCGATGACCGAAAGCGAATTGCTCTCAACGTTGACCACGAAGAGATGCCTGCCGTCACCGCTCAACACCATGCCGAACGGGTGTTTGCCGACCGGGATTCTTGAAACCAGCTTGCGGCTCCTGATATCGATGACACCGACATCATTGCTATCCCGATTGGCCACATACAAGGTCGCCCCTTCACGACTGACCTCCATGCCGGACGGCGCCTCGCCTATCTCGATCTCTCCAAGCTGCCGGTAGCTTTCCGTATCGATCAGCAGTACCCGATCATGAAACCAGTCTGCGACGAACAATTGACCGCCGGTCTTGCTCAACGCGAGGCCGACCGGTGCAATCTGCAGAGCGATCTGGTGCACGATCCGATTGCTCCGCATATCGATGACCGAAACCGAGCGACCCTCGACATTCGAAACATAAGCGCGTTGCTGCACGGGATCGATGGCGATGCCAACCGGCCCTTTGCCGACCGGGATATCGGCAATCACGGTATCTTTCATCAGATCGACAACGGAAACCGTATCCGCCCCCTGATTGGTAATGTAGGCATAGGGTCCGGCGATGACTGCAGTCGAACCCAGCAGCATCGCGAATGCCGCCGCTACTGAGCAAGAAAACCTGACTCCTGTTAATGGTTTTACCAAGCTGTTTCAACCTTTCGATGACTGGCCCCGCCTGCCCGGATGGCAGCCCTCATTTCTCAGCTGGTGCACCAGACAGTCCCTGCAGCATTACCAGTTCTTTTTGGACGGATCGCCGCGATAAACGGAGCGGATGAAGGTGATGATCTTCCACATATCATCATCGGTCTTCACGATATTGCCGTGGCCGGGCATGGGGCCGACCACGTTTTCACGACCCTTGCGGGAAACACCGGTTTGCTTGGTGAATTCATCGCTGCCGAGAGCGATCAAACGGTACAAGGTATCGTCGTCACTGCCATAGACCCAAACCTCGTTTGAAAGCGGCGGGCACATGCCGCCACCGCCGGTACCGCCATGGCAACCGTTGCAGCTTGCCGACAGGAACTTCTTGCGGCCGAGTTCAAGCACCTTGTCATTGGCGTCGACGTAGGGATTCTTCAATCCCCCCCTGGGGGTGGAGGCGACCCGCTCCAGCGGTGTCATGCTGCCGCCCATGACAGCTTCAACCGGGGTGCCGGCAGCCGGTTTGACCTTCTGTGCCGGTACCGGAAAGCCATCCTCCATCTGCGGCGCCTCTGCCGCGGCCGGAGGGCTGGTCACAGGTTCTGCGGCACTCATATCCGCCGAAGCACAGCCCGGACCGGCAAGCACTGCCAGCATGGCAAGCGATACAGAAAACATGGAGATACGACGAGTGGTCATTATTTTGCCTTTCTTGATAAAAATCCGAGGTGATTTGAAACGCATTCCCATCGCTTGCAAAGCGGGCGATGGGCTGTTTGAGCGATCATGATTTCGTTGGTTGGTAAGACTCCAGAACAGCCAGGGCTTCCTTCGCATTCTCTTCGCGCGCGATCATGCTGGCGGTTCTGCCGGCAACACTCTTGAGTTCGGTGTTGGCGCCGGCTTTCACCAGCAGATGGATCATGTCCACATCGTTGCGGGCAGCAGCCAGCATCAGTGCAGTGAACCCGCCGGCATTCTGCTCATTCGGCTTGGCGCCATATTGCAGCAAGGTTTGCGCCATCACCTTGTTGCCCACCTTTGCTGCAATGATCAGCGGCGTATAGCCTGAATCGCCCATGACGACCGATGCATTGGCACCGCGATCCAGCATGGCGACTGCCACATTGGCCCGATTGTCCTTCACGGCCAGACCGAGCGCGCTGAAACCCTGTAAATTGAGCTGTTCGAAATCGGTCCGGAATTTGGCCAGCAACCGGATGACCTTGCCATCGTTCTGGCGCACCGCATGCATGGCCGCCGTCCAACCGTCATTGTCCTGCAGGTTCGGATCCGCCCCGTATTCCAGCAGGCCGTTGATCAAAGTCAGATCGGTGGTCTTCACTGCATGCATCAACGACGTCATGCCTTCGACATCCTTTGCATTGATATCGGCACCGTGCTGAATTAGATATTCCATGCGGTTGGTATCGCCCTGCAGGGTGGCATTGATCAACTCCTGATTGAGCGACGAGCCGGATTTGACGGCGGCATCGATCAGGGCCGGAATCTCTTCCGGCGGGGTCATCTTGACCTTGATGGACTCGAGTGATCGTCTGGCATGAGGCTGATAGGCGCCATGGCTAGGCAACGGACCGGAAACCACGCACTGCTCGCACTGCACCAGCGGCACGCCATACTGCTCGAGAATCTGGCGTATCTGATCCTTGTTTTCAAGCATGACCTTTTCGATGCGGGCTTTCAGGGCATGTGCGTTTTTCTTCATGCCGATGCCTAATTCAAACTCGAGCGGCATGTTGTCTTCCAGCGTGTTCAGGGGCAGTATCGTCAGTGGCGCCTGTTTCATGCTGACATACCAGCCGGCCATCGGTCCCCAGATGGCAGCAGCATCCAGTTTGCCGTCCACCACGTCACGCACTTGTACATGCGGCTGCCTCTCCGGCAGAAGGTCGGCATCGTGAGCGATGGTTTTCACTATGGTGTTGTCACGTTTGATGCCGCGCTCCTGCAGCACCGTACGGATGGCGGAATGCTGGAAGACACCGACCTTCATGTCATTCAGCAGTTTGGGGTCATCGAGGCTATTGATATTGAGCCCGCGATCATTGCGATAAGCCAGGACGAAAGTACTGCGATAGACCGGCATGGTCGTCATCATGCGTTTGTCATCGGCCGACATGTCCATCAGGATGTCGCACTCGTTGTTGTCAAATGTCTGGCGGGTCAGTCCGCGATTCAGATACGGACGATAGAAGTAGGTGGCATGCGTGCCCATGGCCTTGGCGATCAAATCGGCAATCTTGTTCTGGAAGCCTTCGCCATGATTGTTGGAAAGCGGCATATTGCCGGGATCGGCACACACGCGCAGCGGTTCGACTTTTTCAGCTGCCGCGAAGGATGGCAACAAGGACAGCGCAACCCCCAGCCACAACACATGAAGCTTTTTATTCATCACAATCCTTAAAACTTGATGATTACAAAAAGCCGAGAGGTGGCATGAACGCCACCCTCGGCCGATTTACTCAACTACTTCATTACTGCTTTATCAGTCATACAAGCGGAATGTGTACAGCTCGCCACCTTGCGGGATCTTGTCCAGACCGGAAGCCTTGGCCATGGCTGTGGCACCGATAGCACCATACTTGTCATCCATGTCCAGACCTGCAGTTACCGGCAGACCGATCCAGCCACCGATACCGGCAAAGACGGATACATACTGCTTGCCTTTAACCTTGTAGGTGACGGGGTTGCCGATGATGCCGGAACCCAGTTTGCGGCTCCAGAGCACCTTGCCGGAATTGCGATCGACTGCACGGAAATCACCGCCGAGCGAACCGTAGAAGGCCAGGCCGCCATCAGTTACCAGGACGCCACTCCAGTTAGGATATGGATCAGGGATTTCCCAGATGGTCTTGCCGCTGACGACGTCGAACTTCTTCAGCTTGCCGGTCACGCCCGGTTTTTCCGGATACATGTAAACATTGGCGAACACATACACGGTACCTTGTTGGGTGTGTGTACGTTCCTGCGGCTCATCTTCCATACACCAGTTGTTGGTGGGCACGTAGAAGATGTTCGGTTCTTTTGGATCCACCGCAGCAGGCTGTTGGTCCTTACCACCCATTGCGGATGGGCAAGCCTGTGTGTTGACGTCGCGTGCGAACGGAGAGTGCTTCTCGACCTTGACCGGGCGGCCGGTCTTCAGATCAACCTTTTCAGCCCAGTTCACGGTCACGAACTTGTTGGCGCGGAGCAACGTGCCATCCTTGCGGTCGAGCACGTAAGCAAAGCCGTTACGGTCGAAGTTGACCAGAGCGTCATGCTTCTTGCCGTCTACCACCAGGTTGTCCACCAGGATGTTTTCGTTCACACCGTCATAGTCCCATTGGTCGAACGGTGTCTTCTGGTAGGCCCAGACCATTTCACCGGTGTCGATCTTGCGCGCCATGATGGTCATGGACCACTTGTTGTCCCACTTGCCGATACCGGTCTTGGGATCGGTTTCGTTACACTTGGTGTGAGTCAGGTTGGCACCGGTTTCGCCGCAGCGATAGGAAGGTGACCAGTGACCCGGGTTACCGGTACCAGCGTACATGATGCGAAGTTTTGGATCATAGCTGAACCATGCCCATGGTGCGCCGCCGCCGATCTTCCACTCATCGCCGGGGTAAGTCAGGCCGGTGTTCTGACCATAGAGACCATAATGCGGGTTGGCCTTGTTGGTTTCCGGTGTCATGCACAGATCCTTGTCGGAGCCGGTGCTATGGCACTTCCAGACTTCCTTGCCGGTCTTCAGGTCATAGGCAACTGTACGGCCGCGAGCCGCGAACTCGTCACCCCCGAAACCGGCGATCACCAAACCTTCGGCCACCATAGCTGGGCCGGAATGCGTTTCACCCTTTTCAGGATAAGCGTGCTTGGTGACCCAGATTTCCTTGCCGGTCGTTGCGTCCAGCGCGATCAGGAAACCGTCCAGTGTGTGGAATACCACCTTGCCGTCGGCATAGTTCAGCCCGCGATTGATGGTGTCGCAACAGGCGCGTGGCACTGCGGATTCATCGCGGTCGGTTTTCTTGGTGTAATTCCAGACCTGCTTCGGATGATCAGGATCGCTCAAATCGAGCGCTTGCACAATGTTCGGCCAGGCGCTGACAAAGTACATCATGGTCTTGCCGTTGTGCTCGACCACCACAGGCTGACCTTCGTGACCGCGCAAAGTGCCGGTGGATTGGGACCATGCATATTGCAGCTTGCTGACGGTCTTGGTGTTGATGTCCTTCAGCTGACTGTGTCGGTGCAATGCCAGATTCTGACCTGGCGCTGCCCACATATTGTGATCCTTGCTGCGCTTGATGATTTCCTCATTGGCTGAGGCCTGGCCGGCAATACCGACCATTGCCAGCGCACCCAGTGCCGCATATACCCCCCGCAGCATCAGTTGTTGCTTTCTCATACATCCTCCTTGTTCTGATTTTGAAACGATCGCTATTCCCCTTAATTGCCGAGGACGCACAGACACTATAGGGATGTCACGGTCAAGCAGAACGAGCGGATTTCCTGAATAGCGTTAGGAATAATTCCTATGTTGGTCGGGAATAAAATGAGAGAGGAAATGTGAAATTAGACGGTCGCCCGGAATATGCAACATGGCCATTATTTCGCGGCTCGGCGTTCATCCAGTTTCTTCGGTGCCCATTCCGAGGCCAGCAGCTTGCCGCGCGCTATCTGCTCGGCGCTCATTTTGGCAGCGAGCTGATCTCTTTCGACAATCGCGAACTCGTGATTCTGCGTGGCGGCAAGCTGATACCATTTGTAGGCCTGCACCGCATCCGCCGCCACCCCGACGCCATCGCGATACATTTTGGCCAGTTCGTACTGCGCCTTGAAATGCCCCTGCTCAGCCGACTGGCTGATCCAGTGAAAGCCCTGCTTGGGATTCTTTTCCAGGCCGCGGCCTTCCACATAATTCTTGCCCAGTACCAGTTGCGCCTTGAAATGCCCCTGCTCGGCCGCCTTGCGGTACCAGTTGCTGGCTGCCTTGTCATCCTGCTTGACGCCGCGACCGATGGTCGTGACTCTCCCCAAGGCAAACTGCGACAGCACATGACCCTTCTCGGCTGCCATGCGGAACCACTTGGCAGACTGCACATCGTCCCGCTCGACCCCCTGCCCCATGGCATACATGACGCCCAGGTTATAGGCAGAATCGACGTTACCCTGGCCGGCCGCCTTCCCGTACCATTTTGCCGCCTCTGCATAATCCTGACGCACGCCCTGACCTTCGTCATACATCATGCCAAGAATGTGCTGCGACTTTCCGTCACCGCTCTCAGCCAGCGGCTTGAACTCCTTGAACGCCTTCGCGTAATCGCGTTGCACGAACGCCGCCTTGCCCTCTTCAAAGCCGGCATGTGCAGCGTTCGCCGCCATGATTCCCACCAGAATCAGTCCCCGGATGATATTCAAACGCATTTCTCTTTCCTCTCTGTGAATTAACCTTCAATGACGCCGTAGCGTATTGCCAGACGCACCAGCTCGATCGGGCCCGATATGCCCAGCTTCTGCTTCAGCAGGGTCTGGTAATTGGCTACGGTTTTCTGGCTGATCTTCAGTGTCTCGGATATTGTCTCAAGCGAGTTCCCTTCTGCCAGCAGACGGAACACTTCGAACTCGCGGCCGGATAATTTACGCACCGGATCATCTTCACCGGTCAGGCTTTGCAAGGCAATTTTCTGGGCGATCGACGGGCTGATCCAGGTCCGCCCCACCATGGCCTCGTGCACGGCGTTCAAGAGGTCGCCGGCCACGCCGGATTTTGCGATATAGCCCTTGGCGCCGGCGCTGAGTGCCTGAGTGGCGAAAGCGGCATTCTCGTGCATCGAGAAAATGATGATCCTTGCCGCGGGATAGCGCGCCAGTATCCTGCGCAAAGCCTCCAGCCCGCCCATGCCCGGCATCGACATATCCATGACAACGACGTCCGGCTTGCATTCGCCATATATCTGATAGGCCTGCTCGCCGGTACTTGCCTCTGCCACGACCAGTACGCTGTTATCCTGCTCCAGCAAGCGACGCAGTCCGGAACGGACCACAGCATGGTCATCCGCCAACATCACGCGATACGGGTTCGTCATAATGCCTCTTCTATCCTGATAGGTAGTCGTACTGAAATAGTGGTTCCCTTTTCCGGCGCCGTCGTCAGGCTGAAGACGCCGCCCAGACCCTCGACCCGTTCGCGCATGCCGGCCAGCCCGTAGCCGCCGAAACCATTGGGGTCGAATCCCTTGCCGTCGTCCTCGATGTCGATCACCAGCTCATCCTTGTCCCGGCCGACCGTCAGGGTCATGCGTCGCGCGTTGGCGTGCCGCGTGATATTGGTCAGCGATTCCTGGATGATGCGATAAGCAGCCAGCGCGACTTCGTCGTCCATCTCGCCCAGGTCCTTGGCGATGCTGATGCAACTGGAGATGCCGGCATTGCGCTCGCGCCAGCCGTAAACGTACTCATCCAGCGCAATCGAAAGACCCAGTTCGTCCAGCACGCCGGGGCGCAAACGCTGCAGCATGTTGTGCACCATGTCCAGGATTTGCATGGAGACATCGGCGATGGCATTCGCACTTCGCTTGGCAGCGCCGAGGTCCTTGCTGTTGGCGATCGCCATGGCGTCGACATTGATGGCGGTCATGCATTGACCGATCTCGTCGTGCAACTCGCGCGCCAGACTCTTGCGCTCGTCCTCCTGCAGCCGGATGATCTTCTGCGTCAGCCGGTGATTGCTCTTGATGCTCTGCTGCAGGGTCTGCGCCATCGCGTTGAACTTCATGCTGAGGCCGGCGAGTTCAGGCAACTCGAACTGGGGCAGACGGGCATCGAGATCGCCCTTCTCCAGCGCGCTCAAGGCGTTCACCACGCTGCCGACCGGTTGCAAAGCCTTCTTCAATGCCCAGTAGACCATGGCGTTCACCGCGACGAAAAAGATCGCCACCAGCCAGAGCAGGCCTTGTGTATCGTTCCAGATTTCTTCGATCTCGAACGAACTGTCCGGTGTGATCACCAGTTCACCGATTGCCCGGCCACTGACAAAAATGACGCGCCTAACCTCGGCGCCCTCGCCGCCGGTAACATCCATCAATCGGACGAACCATGCAGGAGGCGGCGCTTTTTTCTCCTGCCAGTCCTCGCGATTGCTGTCGCGCAATCGACCGAACTGGTCATAGAACTCGATTTTAAGGTGGCGGATATCCGCCAGTGATTCCAGCCTGAAGATAGAGGCCTTGTTCGGATCTGCCCCATTGAGCCAGGCATAATCCGAGGTGTAATGCAGTATCTCGGCATCCAGCAGATGCGAGGCCAGCGATGCCGTCGACTGCACTTCGGCCCGTACGTCTTCCCGCGCGCTGTGAATCGATAATATTGCGCCCAGGCTAATCACGATGAGCAACAGCATGGTGATCATCAGATTCAGGCGGACCGTCAGACTCATATTCAGCGGCTTCTTCAAAAAGCTATTCATTTTAGAGATTTCCACACAAACCAAAATGGGAGAAATTCCCGAGCGCAAGCATTCAAATCTTACAGTCCATCACGCGCAAAATTCATGCCCTGACACATACGCATTCAAACCATTGTTATTCAATGAAATTGATGCGGGTTTAAGCACGGGCATGGCTACAGACAGCCGGAGCGGCTGCATACAACCAAACACAGGAAAGAGACGGGGCTGCATGAGCATTAAACTCATCGCGCCCGCATGGCGTTGAAACTAGACGGCGACAGGCGCCTTGATGGCGGGATAGGGATCGTAATGTTCGAGGGTGAAATCTTCGAACCTGAAGCCGAAGATGTCGGTGACTTGCGGGTTGATGCGCATGACCGGCAGGCTGCGCGGCGTGCGCGACAGCTGCTCGTTGACCTGATCCAGATGGTTCAGATAGATGTGGGCGTCGCCCAACGTGTGGACGAAATCCCCAGGTTTCAGGCCGCAGACCTGCGCCACCATCATGGTGAGCAAGGCATAGGAGGCGATGTTGAACGGCACGCCGAGAAAAATATCGGCGCTACGCTGATAGAGCTGGCAGCTCAATTTGCCATCAGCTACATAGAACTGGAAAAAAGCATGACAGGGCGGCAGCTTCATCTTGTCGACATCGGCGACGTTCCAGGCCGACACGATGAGGCGGCGGGAGTCTGGCGTCTTTTTGATGGATTCCACCACTTGGGCGATCTGGTCGATATGGCTACCGTCCGGCTTGGGCCAGTTGCGCCATTGATAGCCGTAGACCGGTCCAAGGTTGCCGTTCTCGTCGGCCCACTCGTCCCAGATGGTGACGCCGTTATCCTTCAGATACTGGATATTGGTGCTGCCCTGCAGGAACCACAACAACTCGTGGATAATGGACTTCAGGTGCACCTTCTTGGTCGTCAGCAACGGAAAACCTTCGGCCAGATCGAAGCGCATCTGATAGCCGAACACCGAGAGAGTGCCGGTGCCGGTGCGGTCTTCCTTCCTGTGGCCGTGCACCAGCACGTGGCGCAACAAGTCATGATAGACCTTCATGGCAGGCTCCTCTCAGCTGTGTTCGACGATGAACTGCTTGATGGCGTTAACGTCAGCATCCATGACGACGAAGCGCTGCGGCAAGTCCTCGAGACCGACCAGGTCAGCCGGGCGCTCCGGCTTCTGTCCCAAGGCTTCGACAATCGCGTCTTCGAACTTGGCCGGTAATGCAGTCTCCAGCACCACCATCGGAACATCAGGTTCGCGATATTCCAACGCGACCTTGAGGCCGTCTGCGGTATGCGTATCGATGGTGACGTCGTATTTTTCCCTGCTTGCCCGTATGGTATGCATGCGGTTGGCGTGGTTGCTGCTACCGGAAACAAAGCCGTATTCCTTCACTTTGTCGAACAGGCCATCCTGTTTCAGATCGAAGGCGCCACCGGCGTCGACCTTGCTCCACAATTCGCGCACCTTGGCGCTATCGCGGCCGACCAGATCGAACACAAAGCGTTCAAAATTGGAGGCCTTGCTGATGTCCATCGACGGACTGGAAGTGTGATAGGTGTTGGCCGAACCGCGCGGACGGTAGACGCCGGTTCGGAAGAATTCGTCCAGCACGTCGTTCTCGTTGGTCGCCACCACCAGTTTGGCGATCGGCAGACCCATCATGCGGGCGATGTGGCCGGCACAAACGTTACCGAAGTTACCGGAAGGCACAGCGAAACTGACCTTCTGGCTGTTATCCTGCGTAACGGCGAAGTAGCCCTTGAAGTAGTAGACGACCTGTGCCGCGACCCGCGCCCAGTTGATGGAATTGACGGCGCCGATCTTGTGCTGCTTCTTGAAGGCATGGTCGTTGGAAACCGCCTTGACGACGTCCTGCGCATCGTCGAACACGCCCTTGATGGCGATGTTATGGATGTTCTCGTCCTGCAGACTGAACATCTGCGCGGTCTGGAAACGGCTCATCTTCTCGTGCGGCGACAGCATGAAGACGCGGATACCCTTCTTGCCGCGCATCGCATATTCGGCGGCGGAACCGGTATCGCCCGAGGTCGCACCGAGGATATTGGTTTCCTGCCCCAGCTTGTTCAGCACATATTCGAACAGATTGCCGAGCAACTGCATCGCCATGTCCTTGAAGGCCAGCGTCGGGCCATTGGACAGCGACAGCAGATAGAGGTCGTCTTCCAACTTCAGCGTAGGCGTGATGTCCTCGGCGTTCTGACCGGCACGTGCATGGCAATAGACTTCCGGGCGGTAGGTCTTGTCGATGATCGCGCGCAGATCAGCGGCGGGAATATCGTCGACCAGGCGCGACAATATCGTATAGGCCAGGTCGCGGTAATTCATGGCACGCATCGCCGTCAGGTCGGCATCGCTGAAATGCGGATATTGCTCCGGCATGTAGAGGCCACCGTCCGGCGCCAGACCGCCCAGCAGGATTTCGCTGAAACTGAGAGCGGGCGACTGCCCGCGGGTGCTGATGTATTTCATGTTACTTGCCCAACTCTTCCATGCGGATGCGCGTCACCTTGCCTACCGTCGCCGGTAGCGCCTCGATGGCGGCAATCGCCTGATTCATGTTCTTTTCGACCGTGACATGCGTCAGGATGATGATGTCGGCTTCGGTTTCGTTCTCCGCTGGCTCCTTCTGCATCATGGCGTCGATCGAGATGTCACGGTCGCCGAGAATGCGCGTGACTTCCGCCAGCACGCCCGGCTTGTCCGAGGCGCGCATGCGCAGATAATAGGCACTGCTGACTTCCCCGATCGGCAGGATAGGCAGATCGGCGAGCTGATCTGGCTGGAATGCCAGATACGGCACGCGCTGCTCGACCGAAGCATCTGCCAGGCGGGCGACATCGACCAGATCGGCGATCACGGCGCTGGCGGTCGGCTCGGCGCCGGCGCCGGCGCCATAATAAAGTGTCGGTCCGACTGCATCGCCCTTGACCACGACGGCGTTCATGGCGCCGTTGACATTGGCGACCAGACGCTTCTCCGGGATCAGGGTCGGATGCACGCGCAACTCGACCCCCTGCTCGTTGCGCTTGGTGATGCCAAGCAGCTTGACGCGATAACCCAGTTCCTCGGCATAGCGGATATCCTTGCTTTCCAGCCTGGTGATGCCTTCGGTGTAAACCTTGTCGAACTGCATGGGGATACCGAAACCGATGGCCGACAGGATCATCAGTTTGTGGGCGGCATCGATGCCTTCGACGTCGAAGGTCGGATCCGCTTCGGCATAACCGAGCCGCTGCGCCTCGCCCAGCACATCGGCGAAGGCCAGGCCTTTTTCGCGCATCTCGGTCAGGATGAAATTGGTCGTGCCGTTGATGATACCGGCGATCCACTCGATATGGTTGGCCGAGAGGCCTTCGCGCAGCGCCTTGATGATGGGGATGCCGCCGGCCACCGCCGCCTCGAAGGCGACAATGACGCCGCGCTTCTGTGCAGCAGCGAAGATCTCGTTTCCATGCAAGGCGATTAGCGCCTTGTTGGCGGTTACCACATGTTTGCCGCTCTCAATGGCTTTCAGCACCAGGTCTTTGGCGATCGTATAGCCGCCGATCAATTCGACGACGACGTCGATGGACGGATCGTTGACGACGGCAAACGCGTCATCAGTCACTTCGCACGCCCCGGCGGTCACCTGACGTGCCAGTTCGAGGTTGCGGTCGGCCACCTTGACGATACGGATGCTGCGCCCGGCACGACGGCTGATCTCAGCCTGATTGCGCTTCAATACCGTGAACGTACCGCCACCGACGGTACCGATGCCTAGCAGACCTACATTGATGGGTTCCATAGTTTCCAAACTTCTCTTTCAGCCATTCAAGTTCACAACAGGGGGAAGGGTCAACCCGACCCAACGGGCGTGCGCCTTATCCTCCGCCGCTGGTTTTATTTGCCATGACGCTTGCGATAATTCTCGAGGAATCTCGCGATGCGGCCGATGGCTTCGGTCAAATCATCCACATTGGGCAGGAACACCACGCGGAAGTGATCCGGCTTGTGCCAGTTGAAGCCGCTGCCCTGAACCAGCAGGACTTTCTCCTCCAGCAACAGGTCGAGGATGAACTGCTGATCGTCCTCGATCGGATACATCTCCGGATCCAGCCTGGGGAACAGGTACATGGCGGCCGCCGGTTTCACGCAGGTGACGCCCGGAATATCGGTCAGCAGCTTGTAGGCCAGGTCGCGCTGCTTGCACAGGCGGCCGCTCGGCGCCACCAGATCGTTGATGCTCTGATAGCCGCCCAGCGCCGTCTGGATCGCCAGCTGTCCCGGTACGTTGGCACACAGGCGCATGGAAGCCAGCATATTGAGACCTTCGATGTAATCGGTCGCATGCTTCTTCTCACCGGAGACCACCAGCCAGCCGGCGCGGTATCCGCAGGTGCGGTAGTTCTTCGAAAGGCCGTTGAAGGTGACGAACAGCACATCGTCCGCCAGCGAGGCGATCGATGTGTGGGTATTGCCGTCGTACAAGACCTTGTCGTAGATCTCATCGGCGAAAATGACCAGTTTGTGGTGGCGGGCGATCTCGATGATGCCCTCCAGCACCTCTTTCGGATACAGCGCCCCGGTCGGATTGTTCGGATTGATGATGACGATGCCCCGGGTGTTGGCCGTGATCTTGGCCTCGATATCCTGCAGATCGGGCAGCCAGCCGCTCGCCTCGTCGCACATGTAATGCCGCGGCGTACCGCCGGCCAGCGTCACGGCAGCGGTCCACAGGGGATAGTCCGGCATCGGCACCAGCACCTGGTCGCCGTTGTTGAGCAGAGCCTGCATCGCCATCACGATCAGCTCGGAAACGCCGTTGCCGATGATGATGTCATCGATCGTCACGTCCGCGATGTGCTTCTGCTGCGTGTAATGCATGATAGCCTTGCGCGCAGCGAACAGGCCCTTGGAGTCGGTGTAGCCGGACGCCTGATCCATATTGCGGATGACGTCCTGCAATATCTCTTCCGGCGCCTCGAAGCCGAACGGTGCCGGGTTGCCGATGTTGAGCTTGATGATGCGGTGACCCTCTTCCTCCATCTGCCGCGCGCGCTCCAACACCGGGCCACGGATGTCGTAGCACACGTTGTTGAGTTTGGTCGATTTCAGTATGGGGTCCATGATGGTCGCTAACGGCGGAATCCGCCCTGCAAAAAGTGTGTTATCTTACATTGTCACGGGCATGCCAGCAATGAAAGCGGCTGGCAGCTCAACCCGACATCCATGACCCACCATCCGCCATGAAACTGCATCTGACAACGGCCGCCGGCAACCAGCTCATCACCGGTTACGACACGGGCTGGGTGGAAATCAACGCAGTGCGCCACCATCGCTCGCTGATCGTCCTGCCGGAACGTTTGATCGAAAACTGGGTGGACGGCGATTTCGACAGCCTGCAGGAAACCGATTTCACGCTGTTGCTGCCCCTGAAACCCGAGGTCGTTCTGCTCGGCACCGGACAGCGCCACCGCTTCATTCATCCAAGCATCACGCATCACCTGACCAGTGCCGGCATCAGCATCGAATGCATGGCAACGGCAGCGGCCTGCCGCACCTACAACATCCTGATGGCAGAAGGCCGCCAAGTCGCGGCGGCGCTCCTGCTTTAGATTCGATTACCTGGTACCAGTACACCGGATTCCGGCTGGCTGGATTGCTGCGGCGCCTGACAGTTACGCCCGGCCGCATCGAGGCCACCGCCTAATCCAGCCGACGGCGGGAGAAGGTCAGAGTAGCGTTGGTACCGCCGAAGCCGAAACTGTTCGACAGCGCGGTCTGAATGCTGGCGTTGTCGATACGGCTACGCACGATGTTGAGGCCCTCGGCTGCCGGATCCAGCGTTTCGATGTTGGCCGAGGCGGCGATGAAACCGTTCTCCATCATCAGCAGTGTGTAGATTGCCTCGTTGACGCCGGCCGCGCCCAAGGCATGACCGGACAGCGACTTGGTTGAAGCGATTGCGGGGTTCTGGCCGGAAAACACCTCGCGAATGGCTTCCAGTTCCTTGACGTCGCCGACCGGAGTGCTGGTGCCGTGGGTGTTGATGTAATCGACCGGCTCCTCGACGCCCTGCAACGCGAGACGCATGCAGCGGGCCGCGCCCTCGCCGCTCGGGGCCACCATATCGTAGCCGTCGGAAGTCGCGCCGTAGCCGATCACTTCGGCGTAGATCCTAGCGCCGCGTGCCTTGGCGTGCTCGTACTCTTCCAGCACGACGATACCGCCGCCGCCGGAAATGACGAAACCGTCGCGGTTGGCGTCATAGGTGCGCGAGGCTTTCTCCGGCGTGTCGTTGTATTTGCTGGACAGCGCGCCCATGGCGTCGAACATGAAGGACAGGGTCCAGTGCTCCTCCTCGCCGCCACCGGCGAAGATGATGTCCTGCTTGCCGAGCTGGATCTGCTCGACACCGGCGCCGATACAGTGGGCGCTGGTGGCACAGGCCGAGCTGATGGCGTAGTTGATGCCCTTGATCTGCGCGCCGGTGGCGAGGCAGGCCGAAACGCCGCTGGCCATGGCCTTGGTCACCATGTAGGGTCCGACGCGGCGCACGCCCTTCTCGCGCAGCGTGTCGATGCCCTCGAGTATGCTCTCGTGCGAGGCGCCGCCCTGACCGACGATAAGGCCGGTACGCACGCTGGAAACCAGTTCCGGCGGCAGACCGGCGTCCTGAATCGCTTCCTGCATGGCCAGCCAGGCGTAGGCATGGCCCTTGGCCATGAAACGCATCAGCTTGCGGTCGATCAGTTCTTCCAGCTGCAGGTTCTTGATCGAGCCGGCGACATGCGAGCGCAGGCCTTTTTCCGCATACTCCGGCTGATAGGTGATGCCCGAGCGCCCTTCGCGCAGACTGTCCACCACCTCGGATTTGTTGTTGCCGAGACTGGAGACAATCCCCATCCCGGTGACTACGACACGACGCATCGTGATTCTCCCAATAGCGTTATCCGCATATCCAATTTTATTATCTGGATCAGAAATTGTCGGTCCGTGTGAATAGGCCGACGCGCAAATCGGTCGCCGCATAGATCTCGCGACCGTCCAGTTCCATGGTGGCATCGGCGATGCCCATCACCAGCTTACGCATGATGACCCTCTTGAGGTCGATCCGGTAGGTCACCAGCTTGCCAGTCGGCAGCACCTGGCCGGTGAACTTCACCTCGCCGGCACCCAACGCACGGCCGCGTCCGGGGCCGCCCATCCAGCCCAGATAAAAGCCGACCAGTTGCCACATGGCATCCAGCCCGAGACATCCCGGCATCACCGGATCGTTTTCGAAGTGGCATTTGAAGAACCACATATCCGGGTCAATATCGAGCTCGGCGACGATTTGGCCGTTGCCGTATTTGCCGCCATCCTCTGTGATCGAGACGATACGACTGATCATCAACATCGGCGGCAGCGGCAGCTGGGCATTGCCGGGCCCGAACATTTCGCCGCGACCGCAGGCGAGCAACTCCTCGTAGGTGTAACTGTGTTGTTTTGACATCAGGGACTTTTTCTTTTGAATAGGATTATTCCGCTATTTTCGCCGGAAATGCCTCTGAGCGAAAGCCCTCGCTATTTTGTAGCGGCCTCAGGGGTATACAGATCTGTTTACACCGGAAAGGAATCCGTTTACCATGCGACTTTGTTACATTATTTTACAAATTCGCAACCTTCATTTACATCATTCATTTGGGACAAGTCAATGAGCGACCGCCAACTGGCCGACTGGCGCGAACATGCGCTGAAACTGGAATCTGAGATCAACAAGGTGGTCGTGGGACAGGAGTCCCCCATCCGCCTGATTACCACCGCCATCTTCGCCCGCGGCCACGTGCTGCTAGAAGGCGATGTCGGCGTCGGCAAGACCACACTGTTGCGCGCCTTTACCCGCGGCATCGGCGGCGGCTACCAGCGCATCGAGGGCACCATCGACCTGATGCCGAACGACCTGGTCTACCACACCTACCTGGGCGAGGACGGCAAGCCGCACGTCAGCCCCGGCCCGCTGCTGATGTCGGGCGAAGACCTGTCCATCTTCTTCTTTAACGAGATCAACCGCGCGCGTCCGCAGGTGCACTCGCTGCTGCTGCGCGTGATGGCGGAGCGCACGCTGACGGCATTCAACAAGGAGCACCACTTCCCTCACATGCTGGTGTTCGCCGACCGCAACCAGGTGGAAAAGGAAGAGACCTTCGATATCCCGTCCGCCGCCCGCGACCGCTTCATGATGGAAATCCCCATCGTCGTGCCGGGCGATGCCGCCATCCGCGAAGAACTGATGTTCAATCCCAAGTATCACGATGTCGACGCGCTGGTAAACACGGTGCAGCCCGAGATTCTGCAGTTCGATCAGGTCAACGGCGTCGCCCGCATCATCCAGGGCTCGATCGACGCCAGCCAGACCCTGCGCCGTTACGCGCTCGATCTCTGGACGGCGACCAAGTCGCCGGAACTGTTCGGCGTGCAGGTGCCGGGCGTGGAAATGAGCCGCCTCATCATCTCCGGCGCCAGCCCGCGCGGCGTCGGCATGCTGCTGTCGGCCGCCCGTGTCAATGCCTGGCTCAACAACCGCACCTCGGTGGTACCGGAAGACATCCACGCCGTGTTCCACGAGACCATCGCCCACCGCCTGGTGTTCAGCCCGGTCTACGAGATGCGCCGCACCGAGATCGCACGCGAACTGCTGTCCGGCATCATCAACGCAGTCTCTGCACCCTGAACGGCAGGCACGGAGCACAGACCGGTGGTCCCCATGATCCACAACAGCCGCACAGCATCTGTCGGACAAAAGAGCCCGGCGCCATGACCGCACTCGACCAGATCAAGCTGTTCACCTACCACATCGGCTGGCGTTCGCGTGGCCGCCGCCCCGGCAGCCACAACAGCACCCAGCGCGGCATGGGCATGGAGTTCCGCGGCCATACCACGCTGTTGTCCTACCCGGACCCGCGCCGCATCGACATCCGCCAGACCATCCGCGACCCGCTGGAGCAGGTCTACGTGCGCATCTTCAACCAGAAGAGCGCGACGCCGGTCATCGCGCTGTGCGACATGTCCGGCTCCATGCATTACGGCAGCTACCAGCGAAAGCTGTCGGTCGCCGCCGACATCGTGCAGTCGGTCGCCAAGTCGGCCAACAGCAACGCCGACTCCTTCACCCTCATCGGCTTCGATGACGAGGTGCGCGAGGACTGGCACTGTCCGGCGAGCTTCAGGCCGCATCACGCGCTGGAGATGGCCGAGCAACTGCGCAACTATCATCCTGACGCCAAAGGCAGCAAGGGGCTGCTCGATGTTTCACGCTACCTGCCGCGCGAACGCTCGCTGGTATTCCTCATCTCGGATTTCCACATGCCGATGGCCGACCTCGAAGCGGCGCTGGCGCTGATGCTGCGCCACCACATCGTGCCTGTCGTGCTGTGGGACGAGGCCGAGTACAGGCAGTTGCCGGAATTCGGCATCGCCAGCGTCACCGACCCGGAGAGCGGTGCCAAGCGCACGCTGTTCCTGCGCAAAAGCTATCGCGACCGCATCATCGCCAATTTCGAGGCACGGCGCGAAGCGATCAAGGCCTTGTTCCTGCGCCTCGACATGCCGCCGCTGTTCATCGAACACGGTTATGACGCCGATGCGCTGACCGATTATTTCCACCAATACGTGGCTGCCTGAACTCATGAAAACCGCCTTTACCTCCATGCAAAAAATCTTCCTGCAATGCCTCGCGCTCAGTCTGCTGTTCAGCGTCAGCAACGGCCTGATGGCAGACGAAGCCAAGCTGCCGGCACTGGACCCCAAGCTGGTCAAGCTGCGCATCGCCGAACCGGAGCGCGATTCCGGCTACACGGTCGGCGACCTGCTGACGCGCGTGGTCACGATGGAGATTCAGAAGCCGTACAAGCTGGTCGACACCTCGCTGCCCATCGTCGGCTATGAAAAGCGCTACAAGGGGCAGGTCATCGGCATCGAACTGCGCGACATCCGCAAGGAGGTAGAAGAGAAGTCGTCATCGACTGTTTACACGATCACCCTCACCTATCAGGTGTTCACGCGCAACGTCGTCGCCAAGCCGGCTGCCTTGCCGCCCGAGATCGTCAAGGTGCAGAGCGGCAAGGATATCTACGAATACCGCATCCCCAGCTGGAACTTCCGCATCTCGCCGATCGCGGTGTTCGGCGAGGTCAAGCTTGAAAGCGACATGAGTCCTTTCCGCGGCCCGCTGCTCAAAACCGACCAGCGGGAAAGACAACTGCTACAGGCCGCTCTGGCCGTACTGGCACTGTCCGCCATCGGCCTCTTGTACGTGTTCGGTGTCCACGCATGGCTGCCGCGCATGGGCGGTCCTTTCGCCCGCGCCTATCGCCAACTGGGCAAGCTGCGCAAGCTGCCGCCGGACGAAGAAACGCTGAAGCTCGGACTCGGCTCCGTGCATCAGGCGTTCAACAAGAGCATGGGCAGCAGCGTGTTCGGCGGGAATCTGGAGCAGTTCCTGCAACAGAAGCCGGTATTCGCCGCGATCCGGCCTGAGATCGAGCAGTTCTTCGAACTGTCGCGCCTCGTGTTCTTCGAACCTTCCGCCAGCCGGCAATACGGCGCGGAAGAGCATGAGTGGCTGCGCCGGTTTACGCGCCGCTGCCGCGATTGCGAACGCGGCCTGCAACCCGAACCGCAAAAATCATGAGTTTTCTCTACCCTAACGTTTTGTGGCTGTTGCCGCTGGCACTGTTGCCGCTCCTGCTCGAGCGCTCGCATAGCCGCAGCTACTCGTGGGTGGCGATGCTGCCCGGGGACCCCCTGTCCAACGTCATCGCGGTTTTCCTCAAACTGCTGGCGGTGATCGCGCTGGTTTTCATCCTGCTGGGCCTGGCGGCGCCGCACACGCCGGAACAGCATGTCGAAAAAACCGGCGTCGGCGCGCAGATCGCGCTGGTGCTGGACCGCAGTGCCAGCATGGACGACCCCTTCTCCGGCGCCGGCGTCGGTGGCCGGGTCGGCGAAACCAAGTCCGCCGCCGCAAGCCGGCTCATCACCGACTTCATCCGCCAGCGCGAGAACGACCTGATCGGCCTCGTCACCTTCAGCAATTCCGCCATGCACGTGCTACCGCTGACCGACAATCGCGATGCCGTGATCTCGGCCGTGCAGGCCACCGCCAACAACGCGCTGTTCCAGACCAATATCGGCAGTGGCCTGACCAGCGGCACCGCCCTGTTCGAAAAGATCCCCAATTCGGGGTCGCGCGCCATCATCCTGCTTTCGGACGGCGCCGGCCGCATCAGCGCCGACGTGCAACAGAAGGTGCGCGACTGGCTCGACCGCATGGACATCGGTCTTTACTGGATCGTGCTTAAACAGCCGGGCGGCCTCAGCATCTTCGACGAAAACTATGTGCCGCCTGAGGACGAGGCCCTGCCGCCGGTCATCGCGCTGCACGAATATTTTCAGACCCTTAAGACCCCGTTCAACGCCTACGAGGCGGACGACCCGACTTCGCTGGCGAAAGCGATCGCCGACATCAATCAGAAAGAAAGGAAGCCCATCGTTTATCTGGAAAAAATCCCGGGCAAGAATTACACACGTCACTGTTTCATGCTGGCAGCACTGATGATCGCCCTGCTGCTCGGCGTCAAATATCTGGAGGTGCGCACATGGCGCTCAGCTTAAGAAAAGTCACCTGGACCCTGGCGGTGTTGGCCACCGTCAGCACGATCACGGCAACCTATGCCTGGAATCGCATCCATCAGGTACGCAACTTCAATCAGGCCATCCTGGCGGCCAACACACCGGCGACCGATCGCCAGAGCTACGAAGCCAAGTTCTCCACCGCTTACTGGCTGGCGAAGAACGAGCGCTACAAGGAAGCCACCATGTTGTTCCAGCAACTGGCTGAACACGGCGATTTGAACCAGCGCTCCGCCGTACAGCACAATCTCGGCAACATCTTCTTTCTGCGCGGCCTCACGGTGAACGGCAACAGCATGACGGTGCGGGACGAAAGCGAATATCTGTTCCGTCAGGCCAAGGGTGCCTATGTGCAATCGGTGAAGCTGGACAATCGTCACTGGGATACGCGTCACAACCTCGACCGCGTGATCGGCATGCTGCCGGAAACCCCGACCCCCGGCGTCGGCGAATCAGACAACCCCGGCCTCATCATGGGCAACATACCGGTGGGCCTGCCGTGAAATACTTCCACCACCTGCAACGCTGGCTGATCCACCGCCGCGACGCCGCCCTGTTGCTAACGGCATTGCTGCTGCTCGTCATCGCGCTGCTGCAGCCCAGTATCCCGCTCAAACGCAACATCTACAGCTACATCCTGGTGGCCGATATCTCGCAGAGCATGAACGTCGCCGACATGGGCAGCGAGAGCAAGCCGCTGACCCGCATCGCCCATACGCAAAAGATGATGCACGAGATCGTCTCCTCGCTGCCTTGCGGCACCAAGGTCAGCGTTGGCCTGTTCGCCGGCGTCAGTATCGCCGCCATGTACACGCCGATCGAGGTCTGCAGCAACTTCGCCGAGATCAACGACACCATCGACCACCTCGACTGGCGCTCCGGCTGGTCCGGCAACAGCCGCATCCGCGAAAGCCTGCCCAATCTGGCGCGTACGCTGCGCTCCTTCCCTGAGCCGGCACAAGTGGTCTATTTCACGGATGGCGAAGAAGCACCACGGTTGCACGTGTTCAACAAGCGCGATCTCAGCGGGTTCCAGGGCGGCGACGACTGGCTGCTGGTCGGTGTCGGCAGCGACAAGGGCACGCCCATCCCAAAGCTGGACGAGAAGAACCAACTGATCGGTTATTGGTCCGGCGATAGCTTCGCCCTGCAGCCGGGCATCGCGCAGATATCGGAATCCAATATCGGCACGCGCGACGACAATGTTGCCGGCGGCGAAGGCGACCGCTACCTGTCTGTGCTCGATGAAACCTACCTGAAGGAACTGGCGCAGGAAGTCGATGCCAAGTACGTGCGCGGCGACAAACTGCAGAACATCCTGGCCGCCATGAAAGAACAGAAACCGGCACGGCGCGACATCGCTCCGTACGAGATCGACTGGGTGCTCGCAAGCGTTGCCGGCATTTTGTTGCTGCTCGCCTACTTCCCGAAACATCCGCTGCAGCAGACAGGCGAGCGGTTGAAGCGCCTGATGGAACGCTGGAGAAAATCAACTGGGCGCCGGCAGAAATCAGCCTGACTCCGGCCTCGCACTTGCCGGCACCTCCCGCCCCCATTTGAGCCAGACCCGCAGTTGTCTGAAAGCAGCCGGGTCGACGTTGTCCGCCAGCAGCAACAGCGTATGGCATTGACGGCCTTCCACCGACCGCAGGTTCAGTACCGTCAGCCAGGCGGCGACAAAACTGTCCTCACGCACGGTCACCAGCCGCGTTTGACCATCCCTCCGCTCCATCTCCAGACCTGACTCCGGATTCAGGCTCAGCCGCACGATGGCGTCGGGTGCCGTCAGCATGGCATGACGACGATAGGCATGGAAGACAGCGAGGAGGACGAGGCCGATCAGCAAGCATTTCAGGAAGACCGGCACCGGCAGGAACAGCAGCACGAGCACAGCGGTCAGAGCGACAAGGCCGATAACCCGGACGAGAAGTGATGAAGGCATCAACGCGAGTTGCACGGGCTTGGCGCTATAATAGGACAAACGATTCCCTTCAGTGGCACAAACGCTACTTTGAAAACGCTACTGTGGCGAATCATATCCCGACAGACCGCCCGTGGCGACATTATCAACCCGCGATATCTATCAGTGAACAAACCGATCATGACACAGTGGCATTCATTCCTCATCACCCAACAAGCGGAGATCGCCGGCCAGCGCGTTCTGCATTTCGGCGATCCGCAACAGGAACTGCAGGCGAGCGCAAACGCTACCGTTCTGGCAGACCTCTCGCATCTTGGCCTGCTCGACGTCGAAGGCGATGACCGCGTGGCCTTCCTGCAGGGCCAATTGACCAACGACATCAAACAACTGGACGGCAGCCACAGTCACTATGCCGGCTACTGCACGGCCAAGGGACGCCTGCTGGCGTTATTCCTTGCATTTGCGCACGACGAGAAAATCTACCTGCAGCTGAACCGGCAACTGCTGGAACCCATCATGAAACGGCTGAAGATGTACGTGCTGCGCTCCAAGGTCACGATTCATGACGCATCGGACGACATCGTGCGACTCGGCCTTGCCGGCACGGATGCGGAAGCACTGCTGCTGCAACACTTCGGCCAGGCGCCGCGGCTTGCGCACGACCAATTGAACCTGCAGGAAGCCCGCATCATCCGCTTGCCCGGTCAACGGCCGCGCTACGAGATCTTCGTGACCGCGGACAAGGCACAGGCGCTATGGGAATCATTGCGCCAACAGGCGAGGCCGGCAGGCGCAGCCTGCTGGGACTGGCTGGAAGTGGAAGCCGGCATTCCGGACATTAGCCCCGCCACGCAGGAAGCCTTTGTGCCGCAGATGGTCAACCTCGACGCACTGAGCGGCATCAGTTTCAAGAAGGGCTGTTACACCGGCCAGGAAATCGTCGCCCGCACGCATTATCTGGGCAAGGTCAAACGCCGCACGCTGCCCGTGCACATTCCGGCCGGCCTGACTGCTGAAGCAGGCGACCCGCTCTATGCCGGCACCGGACAGCATGACGACAAAGCGCAAAATGGCAGCGAAGCTGTTGTGGGTATGCTGGTCAGGGTAGCACCGGCGCCGGACGGCGGTATGGATGCACTGGCAGAATTGCGGATGGAAGCGATGGAAGCGCCAAGTCTCTATCTTACGCAGAACGGCGGAGAAACCTTGAGGCTGGGAACCTTGCCCTACGAGCTGCCGGCCTGAGTATCAGGCCGTTACGTCTTGAGGCCGCTCAGTCGGCGACTGCCGGGCTGGCAGGCGTCTCGACCGCCTTGGGCGTCATGCCTTCGAACACCTGATAGAACACCTCGTCCTGCTTGATCATGCCGAGTTCGCTGCGAGCGCGTTCCTCGATCGCGGCGAAGCCCTGCTTGAGGTCGCGCACCTCGGCATCCACTGCGTCGTTGCGCACCTTCAAGTCAGCGTTGAGCTTCTGCTGTTCGCCGATCTGTCGGTTCAAGTCCCAGACCTTGAGCCAACTGCCCTTGCCCAGCCACAACGGATATTGCAGCAGGGCAATCAGGACTACGAAAATCAGCGTCAGCGCTCTCACAAAAGCTCAATATACGGGCCCGGAATCAGCGTGGCTACTGCGGGTCAGCGTGCCAGATGATAGAAGGCGTCCATGCCGGCATAGCTGCCGGCGCTGCCCAGTTCTTCCTCGATGCGCAGCAGCTGGTTGTACTTGGCGATACGCTCGGAACGCGAAAGCGAACCGGTCTTGATCTGCAGCGCATTGGTCGCCACCGAGATGTCGGCGATGGTCGTGTCTTCGGTCTCGCCGGAGCGGTGCGAGATGACCGAGGTATAGCCGGCACGCTTGGCGGTTTCGATGGTGGTGAAGGTTTCGGTCAGCGTACCGATCTGGTTGACCTTGATCAGCACGGAGTTACCGACGCCGCGGGCGATGCCCTCGCGCAGGATCTTGGCGTTGGTCACGAAGAGGTCATCACCGACCAGCTGCACGTTCCGGCCCATGCGGTCGGTCAGCAGCTTCCAGCCGTCCCAGTCGTGTTCGCTCATGCCGTCCTCGATGCTGACGATCGGATACTTGTCGACCCAGGTCGCAAGATAGTCGGCGAATTGCGCGGAGGTGAGCTGCAGCCCTTCGGATTCCAGGTGATACAGGCCGTCCTTGTAGAATTCGGAGCTGGCGCAATCGAGACCCAGCAGGATGTCGCGGCCCGGCTCGTAACCGGCGTCAGAGATGGCCTCCAGGATGTACTGGATGGCTGCCTCGTTGGACGGCAGGTCGGGCGCGAAACCGCCTTCATCGCCGACGGTGGTGGCCAGACCGTTCTTGTGCAAGGTCTTCTTCAGCGCATGGAAAACTTCGGCGCCGGCGCGCAGTGCTTCGCGGAAGCTGGGCAAGCCGGCCGGGATAATCATGAACTCCTGCATGTCGACACTGTTCTCGGCGTGCGCACCACCGTTGATGATGTTCATCATCGGTGTCGGCAGCTGCATCTGAGCCGAACCGCCGAGATAGCGGTAGAGCGGCAGGCCGGATTCCTCGGCAGCGGCACGGGCACAGGCCATGGAAACGGCGAGGATGGCATTCGCGCCGAGGCGCTCCTTGTTCTCGCTGCCATCCAGTTCGATCAGCGTGTTGTCGATGAAGCTCTGCTCCTCGACGTCAAGCCCGACCAGCGCTTCGGCGATCTCGGTGTTGACGTTCTCCACGGCTTGCAGCACACCCTTGCCCAGGTAACGCGACTTGTCGCCGTCGCGCAGTTCGACCGCCTCCTTGGTGCCGGTGGAGGCGCCTGAGGGCACGGCAGCACGACCGATGATGCCGGACTCCAGCAGCACGTCGGCTTCAACAGTGGGGTTGCCGCGGGAATCGATGATTTCGCGGGCGATGATGTCAACAATTGCGCTCATGATGCTTTCCTCTACATTGAATTATGGTATTCAGTGCCAATGGTACCGGAATAGATAGCTGTTCCAGTTGCCGGGCTTAAAGCGTCTGCTCGATGAAGCCGGCCTTTTTCACCAGCCGGTCGAGATCGACCAGCACGGTCAGCAAATCCTTCATCTTCGGCAAAGGCCAGGCGTTGGGGCCGTCCGACAATGCCTTGGCTGGGTCCGGGTGGGTTTCCATGAAGATGCCGGCAATGCCGCTGGCGACCGCCGCCCTCGCCAGCACCGGCACGAACTCGCGCTGGCCGCCGCTCTTATCGCCCTGCCCGCCAGGCTGCTGCACGGAATGGGTGGCGTCGAAGACGACAGGGCAATCGGTCTCGCGCATGATGGCGAGGCTGCGCATGTCCGATACCAGCGTGTTATAGCCAAAGGATACGCCGCGTTCGCAGACCATGATGTTGTCGAGACCGCCGTTCGCCTCCTTGGCTTTCTGCACGACGTTCTTCATGTCGCCAGGGGCCAGGAACTGGCCCTTCTTGATGTTGACCGGCTTGCCGGAGCGGGCGCAGGCGGTGATGAAATCGGTCTGGCGACAGAGAAAGGCCGGCGTCTGCAGTACGTCGACCACCGCAGCCACCGGCTCCACCTGCTCCTCGGTGTGAACGTCGGTCAGGATGGGCACGCCGATCTGGCGCCGGACTTCGTCGAGTATCTTCAGTCCTTCTTCCATGCCAAAACCGCGGAAGGTCTTGTTCGAGCTGCGGTTGGCCTTGTCGTAGGACGACTTGTAGATGAAGGGAATGCCTAGCGCGTCGGTGATTTCCTTCAACTGTCCGGCCGTGTCGATCGCCATCTGTTGCGACTCGATGACGCATGGGCCGGCGATCAGGAACAGCGGCCGGTCGAGGCCGACTTCAAAACCGCAGAGCTTCATTTGATCGCCCCCTTGGCTTTCAGCGCCGCTTCGACGTAGGACTTGAACAACGGGTGGCCGCTACGCGGGTTCGAGGTGAATTCCGGATGGAACTGGCAGGCCACGAACCAGGGGTGCACGTCCTGCGGCAGCTCGATCATTTCGCACAGTTGCTCGCTTGGCGTGCGGGCGGAAATGACGAGGCCTGCGGCCTTCAGCTGATCGACATAGTGGTTGTTCACTTCGTAGCGGTGACGGTGGCGCTCGTTGACTTCCTTACCATAGATCTGCGCGGCCAGCGTGCCGGCTTCGATCGGGCATTTCTGCGCGCCCAGGCGCATGGTGCCGCCGAGGTCGGAGTCTTCCGAACGCTTCTCGACCTTGCCGCTGGCGTCCTGCCATTCGGTTATAAGGCCGACCAGAGGATGCGGCGTCTCTGGATTGAATTCGGTGCTGTTGGCATCTTTCAGCTTGGCCACATTGCGGGCGAACTCGATGACCGCCAGCTGCATGCCGAGACAGATGCCGAGGTAAGGCTTTTTGTTCTCGCGCGCGTAGCGGATAGCGGCGATCTTGCCTTCGGTGCCACGCTTGCCGAAGCCACCGGGCACGAGAACCGCATCCATCGCCTTGAGGCAATCGGTGCCGTTCTTCTCGATATCTTCCGAATCGATGTAATGGATCTTGATCTTGGAATGGGTGTGGATACCGGCGTGGATCAGCGCTTCGGTCAACGACTTGTAGGACTCGGTGAGGTCGACGTATTTGCCGACGAAGGCGATATCCAACTGATGCTTCGGATGCTTCAGCGCATCGACGATCTTCTTCCAACTGGAGAGATCGGCGGCCTTGGCCAGAATGCCCAGCTTGTGACAGACGATTTCGTCCAGCATCTGGTCGTGCAACATGCCCGGAATGGCGTAGATCGACTCGGCATCTAGGGCGGAGATGACTGCTTCCGGCGCGACATTGGTAAACAGCGCGATCTTGGCACGCTCCTCGTCCGGAATCGGACGGTCGGCGCGGCACAGCAGGATATCCGGCTGGATACCGATCTCGCGCAGTTCCTTGACCGAGTGCTGGGTCGGCTTGGTCTTCAGCTCGCCGGCCGTGGGGATCCACGGCAGCAGGGTCAGGTGGATGTAGCAGGCATTGCCGCGACCTTCGCGGATGCCCATCTGGCGGATGGCCTCGAGGAACGGCAGCGACTCGATGTCACCCACCGTGCCGCCGACCTCGACGATGGCGACATCGGCGCCTTCGGCACCCCGCTTGATGTGGTTCTGGATCTCGTCGGTGATGTGCGGTATGACCTGCACGGTCTTGCCCAGATACTCGCCACGACGCTCTTTCTTGATCACGGTCTCGTAGATCTGGCCGGTGGTGAAGTTGTTGCGCTTGCCCATGCGCGCGCTGATGTAGCGCTCGTAATGGCCCAGATCGAGGTCGGTCTCGGCACCGTCATCGGTCACGAACACCTCGCCGTGCTGGAACGGGCTCATGGTGCCCGGATCGACGTTGATGTAGGGATCGAGCTTGAGCATGGTGACTTTGATGCCGCGCGACTCGAGGATGGCGCCAAGGCTGGCGGCGGCGATGCCTTTACCCAAAGAGGAAACGACTCCGCCGGTTACGAATACATATTTGGTCATGGAAGGGGCTTAATGATTTGCTGAATGAACGCTCAGCGACGGGAGCCTATTTTACGTCAAAGCCCCCCCGGCGACAAATGAAAAACCTGTGCAGCGACGCTTGACCACGCCCGTTGAAAAAAGCGTTGCGGGCGCCTTGCGTCTGCCCCGGACAAACGGGCGCCGGGTTCTGTCGAGGCACCGTAGCGACCGAATGTCGCAGCGCTTGATTTAAATCAATACGCCATCCCGGCCCGCCCATAAAATTCCAGTCAGGCATCTGCCAGACAAGAACCGCGTCCAATAATCAGGAGAATTTCATGTTGATGGATCTATTCGGGACATTTTCCGGCCTGCTCAGCCTCGGCATCATCGTGTTTGTGATTGCGATGGCCGCCTACCTGGGCTGGCTGTTCACGAAGCTGAGCGCAGAAAAACCGGACAAGGATCAATAAGGCCGTTGCGCACTGCTGTAGCATAAAACAGGCGAATGCCGCTGACATGATGTAGCGCCCTACCGCTGCCCGCGCGCTGTCACACGACGGCAACAATCAGCCGTTATTTTCCGTGACTGACTCACAGATGACAGGAGCGGGAGTATGGTCTACGAAAAAACGGCGGCGGGTATCGATGAAATCACTGGCGGCCAGCGCAGGCTAACCCCGAAGCAGCGCCAGGTGCTGATACTGATCGACGGCAAACGCAGCCTCGCCGAAATCGGACAAAGTTTGCCACGGCTGGCGGTGGTCGAGATCGTCGAAGAACTGGTTACACACGGGCTGATTCAGGACCCGCAGCGGCCGCTCAGTCTCGCGCATGCACATGAGGCGGCTGCCGAAGTGGCCGAACCCTCCGCGGAACAGCTGGCCGAGACCAAAAACATCCTGATCTCCAGCACCACCGAATACCTCGGCCTCATGGGACGCGGCATGACCGAGCAGATCAGTACCGCATCGTCCTACGCGCAACTGAAGGCCTGCATCTCGCGCTGGCACATGGCGATCCGCGAATCCAAGGGTGGACGCATGATCGCGGACGAACTGATGACCAAGGTGCAGATGACCCTCAGCAGCAATTAAACATCGGCTTCCGCCTTTCATTCGACTGAAGCCTGTTTAAAATACTGTGGATCCCCATGGCCAAAAACATCAAACAACACCCGCCGGTTTGCCCTTGCGGCAGCAACAAACCCTACGACGACTGCTGTCGCCCATACCATGTCGGTCTGGCCGCCCCCTCGGCAGAAGCGCTGATGCGATCACGTTACTCGGCTTATGTTTTTCAGCTTGAGGAATATCTTCTGCAAACCTGGCACCCGGACACCAGGCCAGAGCGGCTCGGCCTGGAAAATGACCCCCAGCCGAAATGGCTGGGCTTGTCAGTCAAACGCCATGAGCTTATGGGATCCGATGCCGCCATCGTGGAGTTTGTCGCACGTTACAAGCTCGGCGGAAAAGCCGAAAAACTGCATGAAACCAGCAGTTTTCTCAAAATTGACGACAGATGGTTTTATTTTGACGACGCAGGCTCCAGCAACAGCTGAAATTCAAGCGTCACTGAATGCCTCGCACAACATGCTCAGCAAGGCCCCCAGCATGGGAATCACCTCTTCCTTGTCGAACGGCGCCTCTTCATCCGTGCCGGCGATCAGGAATGCGATTGTCGCCTTGTCCAGATCCTGGCGATAATCGACCCAGTGCTCCTGCTTGGCGTCGGCAATCAGCTGGAACTTGCGCGCACCTGACTCGATGATTTCCGCCAACTCCTCATCCGCCAGACCGGCGAACAGCGTCTTGGCGACGATCACGGCCGTCGCCTCGGTATCCGGCGCGACACCTTCCTCGGCCAACGGCAGCATCAGGAACGCGTAAATCAGCATCGCGTAGGTGTGATACACGCTCAGCATGTCGAAATTCTCGACCCGCTCGTCGGCCGGCGAGCGCTCCGCCTGCTGGATCGCCTTGAACGCCAGGTAGCAGGCCAGATAATTGGCTGCCTCAAGCGGATCGTAATCCTGCAGATTGGCGCTGGGGATGGTGCTCGGGTTCTGGCTGGCATCGCGGCCGTCGTTCAGACAAAGCGCGTAAAGCAGACTGAGGCGTTCTGAATATTTCATATCGGTTCCTAGTGATTAAGTCGGCATGGCTTCCAGCTGTTCCTGCAATTCCAGCCATCGTTCTTCGGCCTGTGCGATCAGTTGCGTCAGCTCGGACTGACGCTTGAGCAGAGCCTGCAGGCCGGACTTGTCGGCAGCATTATAAAGTGCGGGGTCGGACAATCGTTCGTCAAGCTGGCTCTTTTCCTGCTGCCAGTGCGCCATATCGGCCTCCAGCTTTTCCGACTCCTTGATCAACGGGCGGCGTTCGGCCAGCCGCGCCTGCCGCTCAGCCTTGTTTTGCGCGCGCTCGTTCCTGCCGGCCGGCTTGTCTGCCGCAGGTTTTTCCTCGCGCTTCGAAGCAGCTTCCTGAGTGGCGAGCCAGTCGCGGTAATCGTCGATGTCGCCATCGAACAATTCGGCCTTGCCGTCCGCCACCAGAATGAAGCGGTCGCAACTGGCGCGCAGCAGTGCGCGATCATGCGACACCAGCACCATGCCGCCCTCGTAATCCTGCAGCGCCATGGTCAGGGCATGGCGCATCTCCAGATCCAGATGGTTGGTCGGCTCGTCCAGCAACAGCAGGTTGGGCTGCTGCCAGATCAGCAGGGCCAGTGCCAGCCGCGATTTCTCGCCGCCGGAGAATCCTTCGCAGGGCGTTGTCGCCATGTCGCCGCGGAAATCGAAACCGCCGAGATAGTTGCGGTGCTCCTGTTCCCGCGTCTGCGGGTCCAGCCGCAGCATGTGCTGCAACGGCGATTCGTCTGGGCGCAATTGTTCCAGCTGATGCTGGGCGAAATAACCGATGGCCAGATCCTTGCCTTCGATGCGCTTGCCCTGCAAAGGCTTTAGCTCGGCCGCCAGCAACTTGATCAGCGTGGATTTGCCGGCACCGTTGCGGCCGAGCAAGCCAATGCGCTCGCCCGGGCGTATGGTCAGCTTGATCCGGCTCAGCACCGTGCGGTCGGCATAGCCGGCATCGACCTCGTCCAGCACCAGCAGCGGGTCGGGTGCCGCCCGCAGTTTTCTGAAGCCGAAACTGAACGGCGAATCGACATGCGCCGCCGAGATCAGCTCCATGCGATCCAGCGCCTTGATGCGGCTTTGCGCCTGCCGCGCCTTCGTCGCCTTGGCGCGGAAGCGGTCGATATAGCTTTGCAGGTGAGCCACCTCGCGCTGCTGCCGCTCGTACAGCGACTGCTGCTGCGCCAGTTTTTCGGCGCGCTGCCGCTCGAAATCCGAATATCCGCCACGGTACAGCGCCAGTTGCTGCTGCTCGATATGGGCGATGTGGTTGACCACGGCATCGAGAAAATCGCGGTCGTGCGAAATCATCAGCAAGGTGCCGCGATAATCCTTGAGCCAGTTCTCCAGCCAGATGACGGCGTCGAGATCGAGGTGATTGGTCGGCTCATCCAGCAAAAGCAGATCCGAACGGCACATCAGCGCCCGCGCCAGATTGAGCCTGACGCGCCAGCCGCCGGAAAAGTCGGCAACCGGACGCGCCATGTCCGCGTCGCTGAAACCGAGGCCATGCAGCAGGGCAGCGGCACGCGGACGCGCAGTGTAGCCGCCGATGTCGCCGAAACGGGCGTGCAGCTCGCCCAGTCGCGCACCGTCATGCGCCAGTTCAGCCTCCGCGATCGCCTGCTCGACACTGCGCAGTTCGCGATCGCCGTCCAGCACGAACTCGATGGCGGCATCGGGCAAGGCCGGCGTCTCCTGCGCGACATGCGCCAGCACCCAGTCCGGCGGCATCTCCAGCTCGCCGGATTCGTGATGCAGCTCGCCCAGCAACATGGCGAACAGGCTGGACTTGCCGGCACCGTTGGCACCGGTCAGGCCGACCTTGTGTCCGGGATGCAACTGAAAGGAAGCATCGCGGACCAGGATCTTGACGCCGCGCGCCAGCGTGAGATTTTTGAATTGAAGCAAGATTCGGACTGACTGGATTCTGAATGAATTAAAGACCGGCTCGATGTCGGCACATACGGACTAAGCGCGTTATTCTAAAACAAAGCGCGACAATCGCCGGAACTTTCTGATTTATCTGGGCCGGAGGCCGCGAACACCGGCAATATTGCAGTAAAATGCACAGGCACATCACACCTTAGCGCAAGCAGCAAGCAATGGTCAAAAAATCACTGATCTGGACATACCGGGCCGCAATCACTGCGCTGTGGCTGTCCATCATCGCGCTGGCGCTCGCCATCCTCAGCCTGCGCTATTTCGTGCTGCCGAACATCGAACACTACAGGGAACAGATCGCCGCCAGCATCAGCCAGTCGGTCGGCCGCAAAATCACCATCGGCCATATCGATGCAAGCTGGAACGGCATGAACCCCCATCTCAGCATGCGCCAGGTTGCGATCTACGACGCCGAGCACCGCATGGCACTGACGCTGCATGAGGTCGAGACCAGTCTCTCCTGGCTCAGCATCGTCTCGCTAGAGCCCAAACTGGCCGCCCTCGTCGTTCAGGGGCCGGTCGTGTCCGTGCGCCGCGAGGCCGACGGTACCTTGGTCGTGGCCGGCATCCGCATGGGCGGCCAGTCCGAACCGGATCTGGCCAACTGGGTTCTGCGCCAGTCACGCATCGATATCGTCGATGCCACCGTACTCTGGCAGGACGACCTGCGCCAGGCGCCGGCACTGACGCTGAACGATCTGCAGCTGACTGTGGAAAACCCGGTGCTGGAGCGACTCATCAATCGCCACCGCTTTGCACTGAAGGCGACACCCTCGGCAGGATCCTCGCACCCGGTCGAACTGCGCGGCAATGTCTACGGCAGCGATCTTGGCAAACTCAAGGACTGGAGCGGTACCCTCTATGGCCGCATGGACGGTACCGATATCGCCGCGTGGCGCCAGTGGCTGGATTTTCCCTTTGAACTGAACCAGGGCTTCGGCGCCACACGCTTCTGGCTGGACTTCTCGGACGGTGCAGTCGATCGCCTGACTTCGGATGTCATTCTGCAGAAAGTACGCGCCCGGCTCGCCAGGGACCGTGATGAAGCGCGACTGGAGAAACTGAGCGCCCGCATGATCTGGTCGCGACAGACTGACGGCCAGACGGTCGACCTGCGGCGCATCAAACTCACGGACAACAACGGCCTGCAACTGGAAGACGGCACATTCAGCGTGCGCACCAGACTGCTGCAGGGCAAGGAAACGATGGAGGGCCGCGTAGAACTGGAGCAGGTCAATCTGGCCGCCATCAACAGCCTGGCCCGCCACCTGCCGCTACCGGAAAAGACCGCCGAACACCTGCGAGAGCTGGCACCGGCCGGCATTGTCAGCAACCTCGACCTGCGCTGGAAAGGCGACCGCGCGCAGTTCAACGAATACAACATCGGCATGCAATTCAAGAACCTCGGCATCCGCGCATACAAGGAGGTTCCGGGCTTCAGCAACTTGAGCGGCAAGCTCAACGCCGACGAGAAACAGGGCACCATCACCATCAATTCCCAGCAGGCTGCGGTCGACATCAAGGATGTCATGCGCTGGCCCATCCCTGCCGAGAAATTGACCGGCATCGTCAAATGGAGCCACCACGCGCAAGGCACCGACGTCCGCGTCAGCAACCTCACCATCAGCGGCCCACACCTCGATGGCGTAATCAACGCCAGCTACAGGCACGGCATCAACACACCGTCCAGCATCGAACTGAACGGCCGCTTCGAACGCGGCGATGGCAAATATGCCCCGTTCTATTACCCGATCATGCTGGGCAAGGACACGCTGGACTGGCTCGACAGCTCGATCGTTTCCGGCGATGTGTCGGATATCCACGTCATCGTGCGCGGCCGCCTTGACCAGTTCCCCTACACCGACCCCAAGCAGGGACTGTTCAAGGTCACCGCCAGGCTGAAGAATGGCCTGCTGGATTATGCGGAGGGCTGGCCCCGCATCGAGAACCTCAGCCTCGACATGCTGTTCCAGGGTTCGCGCATGGAACTGACGGCGGACGGCGGCAACATTCTGGGCAACCGGTTCAAGACGGTCAAGGCGGTGATCCCGGTTCTGGATGCCGACGAGCCAATACTGGAGATCAGCGGCCAGACCGAAGGTCAGGTCAGCGACGGCATACGCTTCGTCAACAACAGCCCGGTGCTGGAACTGACGGACGGCCTGACCAACAGCATGCGTACCACGGGCAACGGCAAACTCGATCTGCAACTGGCGATCCCGCTGGAAAACGTCGATGCCAGCAAGATCAAAGGCAGTTACGAGATCATCAACGCCAGCATGAGCGCCCCCTCGATTCCGGATCTTAACCGCATCAACGGCAAGCTAGATTTCACCGAATCCGGCATCAGCGCCAAAAACATCAGCGCCAGCGTCTACGGCGGTCCGGCCCGCCTCGATATCAGCAGCGGCGAAAACCGCTTGGTCAGGGTAGCCGCACGCGGCAATATCAGCGATGCAGGCATCCGCAGCGCGCTCGGCAGCAAACTCGGCAATCTGGTCAGCGGCAACGCCGACTGGTTCGGCGACATCAGCATCCGACCGCAGCAGGTGAACGTCACCATCCGTTCGAGCCTGGCCGGCCTCGCGCTGGACCTGCCGCAACCAATCGGCAAGAGCGCCGACGAAAAGATGCCCTTGCGCATCGAGAAACGCCAGCAGGCACCGAAACAGGACACGATCGTCATCAGCATGGCCAACCAGATTTCGGCCCAGATACTGCGCAACGAGATCGACGGCGCCTACCAGGTCGACCGCGGCCAGATCGGCATCAATCTGCTGCCGGAGGTTCCGGCACAACCCGGACTGGAAGTGCGCGGCAGCTTCGAGCAACTCGATCTCGACCGATGGCTGGCGGTGCTGGAAAAGATCAAGGACACGGATGGCGGCGGCTCCACGCAACCGGCAGCGTTTCCGGTGCAGCGCGTCAACATGGCGGTCGGAACGCTGGACGTCTTCGAGCGCCGCATAATCGGGCTGAAACTGGATGCCAACAAGGTGGATGACGGCTGGCAGATGCAGTTGCAAAGCCGCGAAATGAACGGCGACCTGCGCTGGATCAGCAAGGATAACGGCAAGGTCGTCGCCAGACTGCGCAACCTGACCGTACCGGGTAAGTCCCCGCAAGTCGGCGAGCCCGCGCAGGAAAGCAAGAAGCTGGAATACCCTGACCTCGATATCGTCGCCGACAGCTTCACCTTCGGCCAGAAGGAACTCGGCCGGCTGGAATTGCGCGCCAGCGAAGTGCGCGAGGACTGGCATATCGACCAGCTCAAGATCAGCAATCCGGACAGCATCCTGACCGCCAGCGGCGAATGGCACAACTGGCGGCGCAATCCCAATACGCAGATGAACGTCGACTGGGAGATCAACCAACTGGGCAACACGCTGGCCCGCTTCGGCTACCCGGACGTCATCCGCGACGGCAGCAGCAAGCTGAACGGCAGATTGCGCTGGCCCGGCAGTCCGCACGAATTCAACGTCGAGCAGCTTTCGGGCACCATCTCGCTCGATGCGCGCAGCGGCCAGATCCTGAAAATCAAGCCCGGGGTTGGTCGGCTGTTCAGCGTGCTCACTCTGCAGAACCTGCCGCGACGGCTGACCCTGGATTTCCGCGACGTGCTGAGCAGCGGCTTCACCTTCGACAAGATCAGCTCGAGCGCCGAAATCAACCAGGGCATCATGCGCAGCGACGACTTTCTGCTCGAGGGCCCTGTGGCCAAAATCGAGATCAAGGGCGAAACCGACCTGAAAAAGGAGACCCAGCAACTCCGGGTCAAGGTCACGCCCTACATCAGCGACAGCGTCTCGCTGGCCGCCCTGGCCGGCGGCCCGGCCGTGGCCGCTGCCGCCTTCATCGCGCAGAAACTGCTGAAGGACCCGCTGAACAAGTTCGCCGCCGAGGAGTATGCGATCAGCGGCACCTGGGATGAGCCGGTGGAGCAGAAGATCGACAAGAACCCGGACGAGACGGTGAGGAAAATTCCGGGCCAGTAAGGCATACTGTCCATATCGCAGAAGCAAGTACTGACAAAGCATTCAATCCAGCAAGAAAGAACATCATGGCAATCAAATCCAGGGGCAAACAGACCAGAACATCCAAGACCAAGGCCGTGCCGAGCATGACCAGGATCGCCGGCATCCAGATGGCATCAGGTCCAAACGTCTCCTCCAATCTGAGCGAAGCGGAACGGCTGATCGAAATAGCGGTCAATCAGGGTGCCAAGCTGGTCGCCTTGCCGGAATATTTCGCCATCATGGGCATGAAGGACACGGACAAGGTTGCAGCCCGCGAAACCGAGGGTAACGGCCCGATCCAGCGTTTTCTGGCGAAGACTGCGAAAAAACACCAGATCTGGATCATCGCCGGTTCGGTCCCGCTCGAGTGCGGCAGCAAGAACAAGGTTCGCAACAGCTGCCTGGTCTATGACGACAAGGGCAAACAGGTGGCCCGTTATGACAAGATCCATCTGTTCGGACTCGACCTCGGCAACGAGCACTACCGGGAGGAGGACACCATCGAACCGGGCGGCGAAGTGGTGACGCTGGACACGCCTTTCGGCAAGATCGGCCTGTCCATCTGTTACGACCTGCGCTTCCCCGAGCTTTACCGCGCCATGGGCCCGGTCGATATCATCGTGGTGCCGGCCGCCTTCACCGAAACCACCGGCAAGGCACACTGGGAAACCCTGGTGCGCGCCCGCGCCATCGAAAACCTGGCCTATGTGCTGGCGCCGGCGCAAGGCGGCTACCACACCTCGGGGCGCGAGACCCATGGCGACAGCATGATCGTCGACCCCTGGGGCGTGGTGCTGGACCGTCTGCCGCGCGGCTCCGGTGTCGTGCTGGCGACCATCAACCCGGGTTACCTGGCCAGCCTGCGCAAGAGCTTGCCGGCACTGAAGCACCGTAGCCTGCCCTAGAGGTAGCAGGCATCATGAGCCGAGAATCATGATTTTTCTTATTATCTATTGATATATAAATCGCTATAGTTTATTTAAATCAAACTGCACAGAGCCCCAACACATGAAGCCTGATTCGATTCCCAGCAGTTCCAGCCCGGCGGCAGGTTCGCATTTCACCACCGCGACCGAGACGCTGCTCAAGCCGTCCGGCCTCGACATTCCAGCGCTGCAAGGCGTGCTCGGCAGCATCATGTCGCACAAGGTGGATTACGCCGACCTCTATTTCCAGTACAGCCGTTCGGAAAGCTGGGGGCTGGAAGAAGGCCAGGTCAAGTCCGGCAACTTCAATATCGACCAGGGCGTCGGCGTGCGCGCCGTCAGCGGCGAAAAGACCGCCTTCGCCTATTCCGACGACATCCATCTGCCGGCACTGCAACAGGCAGCGCAAGCCACCCGCGCCATTGCCGCATCCGGCAATGAGCAATCCGGCCAGTCCATACAGCGCATCAGCGCGCCGCAGCTTTACGTCCCACAGGACCCGATCGCCTCGCTCAGCGCCGAGGCCAAGGTCAGACTGCTGGAGCGGCTGGAAAAATTCGCACGCAAGGCCGACCCGCGCGTGACGCAGGTCATGGCCTCGATCGCCGGCGAATACGAAGTCATCATGGTCGCTCGCCACGACGGCGTCATGGCCGCCGACATCCGGCCGCTGGTACGTCTCTCGATCCAGGTCATCGCCGAACAGAACGGCCGCCGCGAGCAGGGCTCGGCCGGCGGCGGCGGCCGCTTCGACTACAGCTATTTCACCGACGAAGTGCTGCAGGACTATGCGCAGAAGGCCGTGCATCAGGCGCTGGTCAATCTGGATGCGCGTCCTGCCCCGGCCGGCAGCATGACCGTGGTACTCGGTTCCGGCTGGCCCGGCATTCTGCTGCACGAAGCCATCGGCCATGGGCTGGAAGGCGACTTCAACCGCAAGGGCAGCTCCGCTTTCAGCAATGCCATCGGCCAGCAGGTCGCAGCCAGGGGCGTCACCGTGGTCGATGACGGCACCATCGCCAACCGTCGCGGTTCACTGAGCGTGGACGACGAAGGCAACCCGACCCAGCGCACGGTGCTGATCGAGGACGGCATCCTGCGCGGCTACATCCAGGACAGTCTCAACGCACGCCTGATGGGCATGCCGCTGACCGGCAACGCGCGGCGCGAATCCTATGCGCACATCCCGATGCCGCGCATGACCAACACCTATATGCTTAACGGCACCATGGCGCCGGAGGAGATCATCAAGTCGGTGAAGAAAGGCCTCTACGCCGTCAACTTCGGCGGCGGCCAGGTCGACATCACCAGCGGCAAGTTCGTCTTCTCCGCGGCGGAAGCCTGGATGATCGAGGACGGCAAGCTGACCTACCCGGTCAAGGGCGCCACATTGATTGGAAACGGCCCGGACGTTTTGAAGCGGGTTTCCATGATCGGCAACGACATGGCGCTCGATACCGGCGTCGGCACCTGCGGCAAGGAAGGTCAGAGCGTACCGGTCGGCGTCGGCCAGCCGACCCTGCGTATCGACGGGCTCACTGTAGGTGGAACAGTTTAGATTATTGGAGTTATCATCTGTCCTGAAGGTTACCGCTTTCATCATCAGCAGCATGAAGTCCTCAACGAAAGGAACTGAGATGGCTACACCCAAGGCAACAACTGCAAAAACCACCAGCAAACCCGCAGCGGCCAAAAAACCGGCAGCGCCCAAGACTGCAGCCGCAAAAAAGCCCGCAGCAGCAAAGAAACCGGCAGCACCGAGAAAGACCGCCGCCAAGAAACCCACTGTCGGCCCTGAAGAACGCTACCGCATGATCGAAGTGGCCGCTTATTTCCTGGCGGAACGCAACGGCTTTGCGGGCAGCCCGGTCGATTACTGGACTGCCGCCGAAATCCAGATCAGCAAGCTGCTCGCCAAATAATCACGGTGCCGGGCCGCGCCCCGGCTCTCCGAGCGCCAGCAAGCGCGCCGTCCTCTCCAAAGCGCATGCGCCCTGGCCTTGGGCTACTGAATCAGGTACAGCTGAATTAGCCCTTGCCGGCAGGCAGCGGCTATAATTCCGCATTCACATTTTCCAGCCGTCACCTCCCCATGCAGTTTTCCATTCCCGTACCGGCCAGCGGCCAGGCCGAACGCGTTCAAAAAATCGTCGTCGGCGCAGACAGTCTGGCAATGGCCAGGCTGGCGCTAGAGCTGAAACAGCAGGCCGTCAGAAAACCGCTCGCCATCATCACCTCCAGCGCTTTCGAAGCCCAGCGCCTGCTGGAAGAACTGCCCTGGTTCGAACCGGAACTGAAGGTGCACCTGTTGCCGGACTGGGAAACACTGCCCTATGATCATTTCTCGCCACACCCGGACCTGATCTCGGAACGGCTGGCGACGCTTTACCAGATCAGCCAGAACAACTGCGATGTCATCATCGTACCGGCCGGCACTGCGCTCTTGCGCCTGCCGCCGCAATCCTATCTGGCCGCCCATTCCTTCATGCTGCAGAAAGGCCAGCGCCTCGATCTCGAGGCGCTGCGCGAGCAGTGCGCTCATGCCGGCTACCACCATGTCAGCCAGGTCATGAGTCCGGGCGAATTCAGCGTGCGCGGCGGTCTGGTCGACCTGTTCCCGATGGGCAGCGCCCTGCCCTACCGGCTCGACCTGTTCGACGACGAGATCGAGACCATCCGCACCTTCGACGTCGACACCCAGCGCAGCCTCTATCCGGTGCCTGAGATCCGACTGCTGCCGGCGCGCGAATTCCCGCTCGACGAGGCCGGCATCGCCCGATTCCGCCAGCGCTTCCGCGAAACCTTCGAAGGTGACCCGTCGCGCAGCCGCATCTACAAGGACGTCAGCAAAGGCATCGCCGGCGGTGGCATCGAATGGTATCTGCCGCTGTTCTTCGACCAGACCGCCACCCTGCTCGATTACCTGAGCGATGGCACCGTACTTTGCCTGCACGGCGACCTCGATGCCGCGGCACAGAACTTCTGGCTGGAGGCGCAATCGCGCTACCGCCAGCTGGCACATGACCCGGAGCGCCCCATCCTGCACCCGGACCATCTATTGCTGAAAACCGATGAATTCTTCGCCGCCACCCACCGCCACGCCCGCATACTGCTGCAGCCAGAAGCCAAGACCGGTTTGCCAGAACTGGACATCGAACGCCGCGCCGACCACCCGCTGCACAAGCTGAAGGACTTCCTCGGCAAGACCCGGAAACGCGTGCTGATAGGCGCCGAGAGCCTGGGCCGGCGCGAGACCATCGCCCAGCTGTTCGCCGAGCACGGACTCGAGCCCGCACTGTGCGAATCCTGGCAGGAGTTCCTCAATGCCACGGACGACCTGGTGCTGGGCATCACCACGCTGCACAGCGGTTTTCCCACCGCCGATTTCGTCATCATCACCGAGGCCGAGCTGTACGCCGCCACGGTGCGCCAGCAGCGCCGGCGCGAGAAGGAGAAGGCGCGCAGCACCGAGGGCATGCTGAAAGACCTGTCCGAGCTGCGCGAAAACGATCCGGTGGTGCACGAAGATCATGGTGTCGGCCGCTACCGCGGCCTGATCAGCCTGGACTTCGGCGAAGGCGAGACCGAGTTCCTGCTGCTGGAATATGCAGGCGACGACAAGCTCTATGTCCCGGTTTCGCAACTGTTCCTGATTTCGCGTTATTCCGGCGGCCCCCCGGAATCCGCGCCGCTGCATCGCCTCGGCAGCGGCCATTGGGAAAAGGCCAAGAAAAAGGCGCTGAAGCAGATCCGCGACACCGCCGCCGAACTGCTCAACCTCTATGCCCAGCGCCAGGCGCGCAAGGGCCACGCCTTCAAGCTGTCGCTGCACGATTACGAAACCTTCGCCGATGCGTTCCCGTTCGAGGAAACACCAGACCAGCTATCTGCGATCGAAGCCGTCATCGACGACATGCAGTCCGGCCGGCCTATGGACCGCCTGGTGTGCGGCGACGTCGGCTTCGGCAAGACCGAGGTCGCCTTGCGCGCCGCCTTCGTCGCCGTCATGGGCGGGCGCCAGGTCGCCGTGCTGGTACCGACCACGCTGCTGGCTGAACAGCACTACAACAACTTCACCGACCGCTTCGCCGAGTGGCCGGTCAAGGTCGCCGAGATCTCGCGCTTCCGCACGGCAAAGGAACAGAAGGAAGCCTTGCAGGGCCTGGCCGACGGCAAGATCGACATCATCATCGGCACACACCGCCTGATCCAGAAAGACGTCAAGTTCAAGAACCTCGGCCTCGTCATCCTCGACGAGGAGCACCGCTTCGGCGTGCGGCAGAAAGAGCAGCTGAAAGCGCTGCGCGCCGAGGTCGACGTGCTGACGCTGACCGCCACGCCCATCCCACGCACGCTGTCGATGGCGATGGAAGGCCTGCGAGAGTTCTCCGTCATCAGCACGCCGCCGCAGAAGCGCCTCGCCATCAAGACCTTCCACACCGATTACTCCGAAGGCATCATCCGCGAAGCCGCGATGCGCGAGTTCAAGCGCGGCGGCCAGGCGTATTTCCTGCACAACGAGGTGGACACCATCCACAGCATGCGCGAAAAACTGGAGAAGATACTGCCGGAAGCGCGCATCGGCATCGCCCACGGCCAGCTGCGCGAGCGCGAACTGGAACACGTCATGCGCGATTTCTACCACCAGCGCTTCAACCTGCTGCTGTGTACGACCATCATCGAGACTGGTATCGACGTGCCGACCGCCAACACCATCATCATGAACAAGGCCGACATGTTCGGCCTTGCCCAGCTGCACCAACTGCGCGGCCGCGTCGGCCGCTCGCATCACCAGGCCTACGCCTACCTGCTGACCGATCCGCACCGCAAGATCACCCCGCAGGCGCAGAAACGGCTCGATGCCATCCAGCTGCTGGAAGACCTCGGCGCCGGCTTCCACCTCGCCATGCACGACCTCGAGATCCGCGGCGCCGGAGAACTGCTGGGCGACAAGCAGAGCGGAGAGATGCAGGAGATCGGATTCACGCTCTACGCCGACATGCTGAACTACGCCGTCAAGCAGTTGAAACAGGGCAAGGAGCCGGACATCAACGCGCCGCTCGGTGTCACCACCGAGATCAACCTGCACACGCCGGCGCTGCTGCCCAACGACTACTGCCCGGACGTACACGAACGCCTGGTGCTGTACAAGCGTCTCGCCAACTGCAGCACTGACGATGAACTGGACGCGCTTCAGGAAGAACTGATCGACCGCTTCGGTCTGCTGCCGGAGCCGGGCGAGGCGCTGATGGCCTGCCACCGATTGCGCGTGGCGGCTAAACCGATGGATATATTGAAGATCGACGCCAGCGACAGCGCCATACAGCTGCAATTCAACCCGCGCGCCGACCTCGATCCGACCAAGCTGATCGCCCTGCTGCAACGCGACCGCCGCTGCCGCATGAACGGGCCGGACAAGCTGCGGGTGACGGTGCAGCTACATGACATCCAGCACCGTGCCGACCTGATCAAGGTTCTGCTGAAGGAATTGCGTTAAAGCAGGCAGCACCGGCAAGAAAGCTCACGCCAGATGAGCGCGGATTCCCGGCATGAATCCCCCGGGGGCAAGAACTGCGCTATCAGGCGGCGTGATGATTGACGATGAAAACGATGACACCCAGCGCCGCGATCGCGCTGAAGATGGCGAGCCAAGTCAGCCGCACCATGTGCCTGCGATTGGCTTCGATACGGCGTATCAGCTGCGCATTCTGATCGGCCAGGTTCTTGATCAGTTCAGACGATGAAAGCATCTGCTGGTGCAGTTCGGCATTGGACTTCTCCAGCACCGTAAGGCGCTGCCGCAAGGCCCGCAAGGCTGCCGTCTCATCGGCAGCCGGCGGCACATCGACCACCTCGTCATCTTCCAAAGGTGGTTTTTTCGCCACCGCGCTCCAGAACTTCTTCGCGCCGTCCACCACCTTGGGCGCATTGTCGATCACCTGCCCCCAGGGCACGGCCTGCAACACTGAAAACCATGGGATTGCCATCATTTTTCCTCTATCGAATCAATTGTCCGCTTACGCATGCCGGCCCGCAGCCCGCGTGCATGCTCACATGTTATTTTTGCTTATTAAAACAGTAAAAATTCCTAATCTTTTTGCTATTGCATGCGGGTTTGCAATCCATTAATTTTGTTCCTCATAAAAACACATGACATCGATTCAGATCACTTTATTGGAGGAACACACCATGAATGCAAAGAATATCAAGGGCTGGGGCATGTCAGGCAGCACGACCCCGTCTGCCAAACGCGCCAGTTCGACACAATGGATTCAAAGCTCCAATCCGCATACGCGCATCCAGGCCTTGTCCGCCTTCAAAACCTGGTATTTCCAGCAACACAAGAACAGCCAGTAATTTGCCAACCATATCTTGCGGACTCTGTTGAATCTCACCGGTTCCCGGCGGCAGAGTCCGCTTTCATAAGCCAAGCATCAATCCAGTTCCACCAGCCGTCCCACACTCAGAAAACAAACCGCAGTCTTCACCGGCAAACCTTCCGCATCAAACAAGCGGGCGTAACTTTCCAGTTGTGACCGATGCGCTTCCGCCTGCTGGCGCAGCGTCTGTTCGCTGACATCAGACGCAAAGGCCGTCGATTTATAGTCGATAATCCAGCGCACGCCATCCTCGACAAAGGTCAGGTCCAGCCGCTGCATTCTGGCGCTTTCCTCATCCAGCGTGGCGATCGGCAACTCGGCGCTGGCGCCGGCGCGTGGCTTAAGTAGCCAGCGGCCGTCTTCACTATGCAGCGTAGTCTGCAGCATGGAGATGGTGCGCTCCGCCGCCGCATCCAGTTGCTCCACCTTCACCCCCTGCCGTTGCAGCCATTTCAGCATCGCCGGTTTCAGGCTGGCGAAACGCATCGCCGGCCACTGTTCGACCCCTTGTCTGGAAACGAATTCCAGATAGCGGTGTGCAAGCACGCCGATCAGCGCATCGAGCTTAGCCTCGGGTGTCGAGCCCGGCGCCTCCCTCCCCTGTTCAGCTTGACGAGGATTAGCCGCGACCTTGTGCGCACGTTGGCTGAATATCGCCGGTATCGCCGGCGCTGCCAGCCGCACCAGTTTCGGTACGAATGCCGCGAGCGGCACGCCTTCCTCCTCGTCCAGCGTATCCGCCGGCTGCGTCGATTCGCCGGCGGCGGCGAAATCGGCATGCACATGCGGCCACAGCAGTTCGAGGAAGGTGTTCTTCGGTGCTTTCAGTTCGCCCTGATCGTTGCGCCGGGCGATTCCGACCAGATGCAGGCAGCGCTCGGCACGCGTGGCGGCGACATAGAGCACGCGGGCATCCTCGTTGCCGGCGCGCGTGCGCTCCAGATGCTTCAGATAGTCATACGGTGTCGGCGCCGTCGATTTGCGCTTGCCCTTGGCCGGTAGCGGCGCGGCGATGAGGTCGAACTGCGCGGCATCGTGCATGGCGTTGTCGCGCGGCACCTCCTCCCACATCAATAGCGGCTGCTCGTTGCCGCCGGTCTTGCGGTCGAGCCCGGGCAGAATCACGGTATCGAATTCCAGGCCCTTGGATTTATGGATGGTCATGAACTGCAGCCTGTCGTCAGCCTCGGCATCCGGTGCGGCATATAGCTTCTGCACCTCGACCGCCAGTTGCTCGGTGGTGAACTGGCCGCCGGCGTCGAGCTTCGCGATACGCTCGAAGAAGGCCTGAACATCGCGCACGTCGCCCGGCTCCCACAGGCAATCCGGACCTCCCAGCATGAGCCAGACGCCGTGCACCCAGCGCGCGATGCTCTGGCGGCCGCGCTGGTCCAGGGCCTCGTCCAGCACATTGCGCACGTGCAGCAACCGGGCGCGGCCATCCTCGCTCATAGCGTTGAGCCGTGCCGTGTCGTGCATCAATTGATAAATCGTGCGGTTGCGGTCACCGCCGGCCAGCGCGTGCAGATCGGCCAGCGTCAGCCCGCACCAGGGCGCGCGCAGGATGGCGAGCCAGTGCACGCGATCGGCGCGATGATGCAGGGCATTGGTCAACGACAGCAGATCCTGCACGATCTGCCGGTTGGCCAGTTCCTCGATCTCCACCGCCTGAAAGCTGAGGCTGGGGTGGTGCCGGCGGATCTGACTCACCAGCGCCTGCAGATGGGAACGCGCCCGCACCAGCACGGCGATCTTGCTGTCCGGCTCCTCGACCTTGGTGTGGTGGATGATCTCGATGATCTTGTTCGCCTCCTGCAATCGCAGCGCTTCGAGCGACGGCGATGGCAGCTCATCGCCCTCTTCGGTTTCCGCCTCCATGCCGCCCGCGATCAGGGGGTGGACGTAAACGGCCGAACCGGCTTCCGGCGGCTTGGTGGCGGCGAACGGCCGGTAACTGATGCCCCCTTGAAGCTCATTGTCAAAGCGTGGAAAAACGCCTGCAAAGGTGCGGTTGATCCAGTCGATGACCGGCGCGCAGGAACGGTTGTTGCGCCACAGTCGCAGGCTGACCAGGCTGAGATCGCCGATGCCCTTCTCCGCCACGCGCAGGAACAGGCCGACATTTGCCTTGCGGAAACGGTAGATGGACTGCATGGGGTCGCCGACCGCGAACAAGGTGCGGCCGTCGCCCGGCTCCCAGCCGCGCGTCAGGCGCTGCAGCAACTTGACCTGGGTCGGGCTGGTGTCCTGGAACTCGTCCACCAGCAGGTGCTGGATACGGTAATCGAGCTTGAGCGCGAGATCGGTCGGGTTGCCGGCCTCGTCCTCCAGCGCCTTCAGTGCGCGTTGCGCAACTTCGACGAAGTCGACATCGCCGTGCGACTGGAACACCAGCCAGAGCTGTGCCACGGCAAGCTTGAGCAGACGGCCGAGTGTGGCGATGAGTTGCCAGGCTTCGTCTTCGTGCCGCGCATCCGGCAACAGTCGCAGATTGGCCAGCGCCGCTTCGGCACCGGGCAACATCCGGAGGTCATCCAGTAAGGCCGTCAGCTGATCCTTGAACGGCTTGGCTTCGTCCGTGGCCGGCATGCCCATGTTCTTGTCCAGGCGCTTGCGCAAACCGCCCTTGTGGTCCTTGCCGGTCAACAGCAAATCGCAGACGGCGCGCCACATGGCAAGTGCTTCCGGCCTGGCCGGAATCTCCGTGTCCCAGTCGCGCAGCAAGGCGATCGGATGCTCGCAGGGAAGGTTGGACGCAGCATAGCGCGCCAGCGGCATCAGCACCCGTTGCCGGCTGGGTGTCAGGCAAGCGGCGGCCGCTTCGACATCCTGCAGCAGCATGCGGCCCAACGCCTGCTCGGCGATCTCGGGTGTTGCGTTGTCCTGCGTGTACTCCAGCCACTGATCGCGCCTGGCCAGCATCTCGGCGAGCAGCCGGTTCAGCCGGTAGGCGTCGTTGTCGAAATAGCGCAGCGCCTGCTGCACGATCTCGCTCGCACCTCCATCCTCGGTTTCCAGCAGTTCCAGCGTACGGGTGGCGGCTTCCTCGTAGTACGGCATGGCGTCTTCGCGCACGCCGGGCTGGGCGCCGAAACGGCTCATCAAGGGCATCTGCCGCGCCAGATGGCTGCTGAACGAGTCGATGGTGTAGATGCGAAGGCGCGATGGATTGTCGAGCAAACGCCAGCCGCGTTCCGCGCTGCGCAACAGCGCGCTCAATGCCAGCGCACGGGTCTGCTGCTTGTGCTCCTTGTCGATCGGCACTTCGTCAGCCGCGTCCTGCAAACTGTCCAGAATGCGGGCGCGCATCTCGGAGGCGGCCTTGTTGGTAAAGGTGATGGCGATGATCTCTTCCGGCTCGTCCACCGTTTGCAGCAGTTTCAGAAAACGCTGCGTCAGCAGTTCGGTCTTGCCCGCGCCAGCCGGCGCCTCGACAATGAAGGACTCACTGGCATCCAGCGCGCGGATGCGGCTTTGAGCGTCCTCTTCCAGCAAGTGCTGCGGTGTGCTTGCGCTCATCGCTGCTCCCCCGCCGGCAGCTGCCCATGCATCTTCTCCGTCAGCTCCGGCCGTTCATACTGAAGCCACCGTTCCGGCAGACGCAGCAACGGCAACACTTCGCAATAGGCCAGCTGTTTTTCATCCTCGAAACGGATCGAAGCCTCGCCGGATTTCAGCTCGCGCGCGATGTTCTCGATGCTGTTCCTCCAGTGCATCAGCAGCGACGACCAATCCGGGAAATCGGCCTCGGGAAACAGCTTGCGGCCCTTGCTGTCGATCAGCGCCGTAGCGCCGGGCACCACGTCGGCATCACGGCAGATACCGAGAAAGCCATTGTCGTCGATTCTGACCCGGGCGAAACAGACCGCTGCCACATCCTGATCGGCCAGCACAAAAGCCGCGTAGATCGGCAACTGCGGTTCGGTGATGCGGTCCTCGGCCCAATTGCGGAAATCATTCTGGCGCCCGGTCTTGTAATCGAGCAGGACCAGGCTGCCGTCTTCCAGCGTATCGATGCGGTCCAGCACCAGCCGGATGGCGATGCCCTCGATCGTGACGCGCGTCTCCTGCTCACGGGCAGTCACGACAAAATCCATATCGCGCCGCAACTCCGCTTCCTGCAGCCAGGCCAGGGTCAATTTGCGCAAGCGCTCGCGCTCCAGCGCGATGAACGGCGCGGACAGACTGGCGTCGCGCTCCTGATTGAAAACCGTCAGCGCCTGATCCGTTGCTTCCGTCACCGCCGTTTCCAGTGTCTCGACCGGCATGGCCTGCACTTCGCTCAAGCGTCGGTCGGCCCAGAAACGCTCAAGCACGGCATGCACCAGGGTGCCGCGCTCCATCGCATCCAGCCCGTTGACCGGCGCTTTCAGCGCCCGGGCGTGCAAACGGTACTGGTAAAAAGCCCAGGCCGGGCAAATGGCCTGCGCCTTCAACAGGCCGGTACCGCCCGAGACATGCTCGCCTTCCTGAATCTGCGGCGCCCTGGCATCGTCGAGAAAATGCAGGTGCTTGGGTGCATCGACCGCCAGCGTTTCCGCCAGCGTGGCGAACAGCGGGCAGTCGTCTTCGGCCGGCGCCACGTCGTGCAGCAACGGGCTGATACGCAGCAGGCGCTCGCCGTCCTTCTGGGCGCTGGAAAACACGACCTTGCCGGCGCTCGAAAGCAGCCGGCGCTGGATCGCCGCAGCGAACTCCATCTGTACACGACTATCGGCGTTCGGCGTGCCAACGGCTCTTTGCAATTGCGCGGGCAGCAAGGGGTTGGGGTTAGGCGCAGGTGGCCAAACGTGGTCGTTCATCCCCATCACCCACATGGCGTCCAGCGGCTCGGCCGCAGCCTCCAGCATGCCGAGCACCTGCAATTGCGGCAGGTCTGCCGCCTCGGGCTGGAATATCTGCTCCTTGCACAACTGGGCGAGACGCTTTATAGCTTCGGTCGCATGGGTGGGCCCCAGCAACGGGTCGAGTTCGCTCAGCGACTGTAACGATTTCTCGAACGACTGCAGCGCCTGGTATTCATGGCTGGAGAGGCTGCGCTCACCGGGCCAGTGAGTTTCATGCAGTATGTCGCGGAATACCGCCGCCCATGCCGAAGGCAGCTGCCTTGCACGCTGCGACTGCCCGTGCTTGAGCAAGGCCTGCAGGTCCTGGCTGAGAGCGGCAAGCGGCAATGGCCGCTCGCCATTCAGGGATTTCTCTACGAAATGTTGGAACCGATGCGGCGTCAGGGTCAGCGGCAGCCATTCGCGCATGTCGGCATCGAGCTGGGCGCGGGCGTCGGCCTCGGAGAAACTCGCCGACCAGTAAGGATTCAACAGCAACTCGGAAATCTCAGCCTGCGGCAAGGCCTGCCGCTGCAGTCCGAATCGCAAGAGGTTCAGGCCGGCAGCGATGACGGGCTGCGAACTAAGCGGCACGCCCAGCGAAAAGTCATAACGGCGGACCGATTGCGCCAACATCGGCGTCACACAATCCGCATGAAAAGCCTCGTCCAGCAGCGCCGCAAGCGTATCGCGCAGCGCACTGAGCTCGGGCACGACGACAGCCAGCCGGGCCGCCGGGTTACGCTCCAGTAGCCGTTTGGCCCACTCGACCGCTGCGCGGCATTCGGCCTCCCGGTCGTTCAATTCGACACGACTGGCTGCCTGCGACCGGTCAAAGCCCAGAGTGTGTGTGCCGACTTTGGCGCCGCGCGTGCGCAAGGCATCGATCAGTCTTTGCTGCAAAGGGCTGAACCGGTCGAACCCGGCCAGACTGATATCGGCCGGCACCTCGCCGCTACCGCTTTCCAGGCATTGCAGCTGCCAGCTGAAATAACGCACCGGCTCCAACCAACCGCCCTGCTTGCACAGCGACTGGAACCGCTGCCGCCAGATCAGGAACTGCCGCGTTTCCTCGGCAAGGTCATCCGTATCCAGGCTGAGGTTCCATTCGATCAGCAGGCGATTGGCCTCCTGCGCCGCGGCGGCCAGACCGGCCGTGTCGAACAGCGGTGCGGCATCAAGGTCCTTCAGCGTGCTCTCGATCGCCTGCTCCCACAGCAGGCGCTCCTGTGCGCCGCTCAGCATCCTGCGCGGCATCTCGTCCGGTGCGATGTCGCCACAAAGCAACGCCTGTTCAATCCACTCATCGAGCCAGACATTGAGGGTAAGGGCTGGCAAGGGTTGCCATTGCTGCCGGCCGGCTGCCTGCTGGCGCGCATGCAGGATACGCAGGCTGCGTGCGAGACGGGCGGTGGAACAAAGGACGAGTGATGGTGAGGAGTTCACGGAGTCATTTTAACTTGTTAAAAACAATAAGCCACAGAGAGCACAGAGGACACAGAGAAAACCGTCTGGATATAACTCTTGACCTGTTTTGCGGAGTAGTTCTGCACGACATCTGCATTATCTGCGCAAAATGCATCATCCATGTTTTCACTCTGTAATCTCTGTGTCCTCTGTGGCCGGCAAGGTTTGACCAGACATGACTGTGCGCTACCATACGCGGCATGGAAGCAAATAAATCAGCACCTCCCAAGAACTACATCACGCCCGAAGGCTTTGCCGCACTGGAAGAAGAGTTCCAACATCTGCGCAAGGTGGAGCGGCCGGAGGTCGTGCGCACCGTGGCCTGGGCGGCGAGCAACGGCGACCGTTCGGAAAACGGCGACTATATCTACGGCAAAAAACGCCTGCGCCAGATCGATTCGCGCATGCGCTTCCTGATAAAGCGCATGGACAACGCAGAGGTGGTCGACCCTGCCCTGCAGCAGGGACTGGAAAGAGTCTTCTTCGGCGCTTGGGTCACGCTCTACTCGCTGCATCGCGACCGCGAGCATCTCTACCGCATCGTCGGCCAGGACGAACTGGCGCCATCCAAGGGCTATATCAGCTGGATATCGCCGCTGGCCAAGGCCATGCTCGGCAAGCAGATCGGTGATGTGGTGCGCGTGCAGACACCGGCCGGCGAGGAAAACTATGAGATCATCGACATCAGTTACCGGAACCCGGACTGACCGGGATTCCGGACAAAAACACGTCAGCTTCTGGACTTCAGCAACATATAAACCGCCGGCAAGACGAACAAGGACAGCAGTGGCGCCGTCAGCATGCCGCCCACCATAGGCGCGGCAATACGGCTCATGGTTTCTGAGCCGGTGCCTGAACCGATCAAGATCGGAATCAGGCCTGCCAGGATGACGGCTACCGTCATGGCCTTGGGCCGCACCCTGAGCACAGCGCCTTCCATCAACGCCTTGCGCCAGTCATCGTCCGTCTTCAGTGTGCCCGCAGTTCGATGGCGCTCAAGCGCCTCATCCAGGTAAACCAGCATGATGATGCCGAACTCGGCCGCAAGGCCCGCCAGCGCAATCATGCCAACGCCACTGGCAATCGAGAAGTGATGACCAAGCAGGTAAAGAAACCAGACGGCGCCAACCAGTGCAAATGGCAGGCTGCCAAGTATCAGTACCGCAGGGGTGATACGCTTGAACGTCATGAACAACAGGATAAAAATAATCCCGAGGGTCGTGGGCACAACGAAACTGAGCCTTTTTGCGGCGCGCTCGAAATACTCGAACTGTCCGGACCAACTGAGCGAATAACCGGCAGGCAATTGCAGTTCCTGTTCAAGCATGGCTTTGGCCTCTTGCACAAAACCACCCAGATCACGGTCACGGATATCCACATAGACCCAGACGTTGGGCCTGGCATTTTCGCTCTTGATCATGGGCGGACCATCGGCAATCCTGATGCTGGCGACAGCGCCCAGCGGTACCGTCGCGCCCTGCGCTGTAATGATGGGCAATGCTTCGAGCTTCTCAACCGAATCGCGCAACTCACGGGGGAATCGCACATTGATCGGGAAACGCGCCAGACCTTCGATTTTCTCGGCGATGTTTTCACCCCCGATGGCGGTGGAAACCACGGACTGCACATCGGCGATACTGAGCCCGTAGCGCGCCGAAGCCAGACGATCGATATCGACATCGATATAACGGCCGCCGGTGACGCGTTCCGAGACGACCGAACTCATCCCCGGCACTTTCTTCATGAGCCGTTCGACTTCGATGCCCAGTTTCTCCAGCGTTGCCAGATCCGCCCCGCCGATCTTGATGCCCACCGGGCTTTTGATGCCGGTGGACAGCATATCGATACGGTTACGGATAGGCTGCACCCAGACATTGGCCATGCCAGGAATCTTCAGCCTCTCATCCAGTTCCTCGATCAGTTTCTCAGTCGTCATTCCCGGCCGCCACTCCGAGCGCGGTTTGAACTGTATCGTCGTTTCCAGCATTTCCAGCGGTGCCGGATCGGTTGCCGTTTCAGCTCGCCCGGCCTTGCCAAAAACCGTCTCCACTTCCGGCACGGTCTTGATCAGGCGATCGCTCAACTGCAATATCTCCGAGGCTTTGGCAACAGAGATGCCGGGCAAGGCGGTCGGCATATAAAGCAGGTCCCCTTCATCCAGCGGCGGCATGAATTCACTGCCAAGTTTGCTCAAGGGCCAGAGTGTTGTCAGCAAAACCAGCACGGCAACCAGCAACGTCACTTTCGGGAAATGCAAAACACCATCCAGCATGGGCTTATAGGCCGCAATCAACCAACGGTTAAGCGGATTGTGCGATTCCGGCCGGATTTTGCCGCGGATGAACAAGGTCATCAGCACCGGAACCAGTGTCACCGAAAGGCCCGCAGCAGCAGCCATGGCATAGGTCTTGGTATAAGCCAGCGGTGCGAACAGTTTGCCCTCCTGCGCTTCCAGGGTGAATACGGGGATGAATGACAGGGTGATAATCAGCAGGGAGAAAAACAAGGCCGGACCGACTTCCGTCGCGGCATCGATGATGGTCCTGATACGCTGCGGATGGTCTGGCTCGCCATGGGTTTCGCGGTAATGTTCCAGCTTGCGGTGGGCATTCTCGATCATGACAATCGCCGCATCCACCATGGCGCCAATCGCGATGGCAATGCCGCCCAGAGACATGATATTGGCAGTGATACCCTGATGGTACATGACGATAAAACTGACCAGCACGCCCAGCGGCAAAGCCACAATGGCGACCAAGGCGGAACGCAAATGCCAGAGGAACAGCAGGCAGACCAGCGCCACCACGACAAATTCCTCGATGAGCTTGTGGGTGAGATTATCGACCGCACGCTTGATTAACTTGGAGCGGTCGTAAACTGTCACGACTTCTACCCCCGGCGGCAGGCTTTTTTTCAGTTCAGCCAGCTTGGCCTTGACCGCGTCAATCGCCTCCAGCGCGTTCTGTCCGGCACGCAGGACAATCACGCCGCCGGTCACCTCCCCTTCACCGTTCAGCTCCGTGATGCCGCGCCGCAACTCGGGTCCCAGTTGAATGCGCGCTACATCCGACAACAATACCGGCGTTCCTTCTGCACTCACTGCTAAAGGAATATTGCGAAAATCTTCCAGCGTTTGCAGATACCCGTGGACGCGCACCATATATTCGGCCTCGGCCAACTCGACCACGCCACCGCCGGTTTCCTGGTTGGCATTGCGCACGGCCTCTACCACGATGGACAAAGGCAGCCGAAAATAGCGCAACCGGTCCGGATCGACCAGAATCTGATACTGCCGCACAAAGCCGCCCAGCGTCGCCACCTCGGACACACCGGGAATGGTCTTCAGCTCAAACTTGAGAAACCAGTCCTGCAAAGCGCGCAACTCACTCAAATCGTGCTTGCCTGTGCGGTCAAGCAGTGCGTACTCATAAACCCAGCCCACACCGGTCGCATCCGGCCCAAGCGCCGGGTTAACCCCCTGCGGCAATGCGCCGGACACCTGACTCAAGTACTCCTGCACCCGCGAACGCGCCCAGTACTGGTCAGTACCATCCTCAAACAGGATATAGACAAAAGAATCGCCGAAGAAAGAATAGCCCCGCACCGTCTTCACTCCGGGCACCGACAGCATGGCAGTGGTCAGCGGATAGGTCAGCTGATTCTCCACGATCTGCGGCGCCTGGCCAGGCCACGGGGTGCGAATGATGACCTGCGTATCGGACAAATCCGGAATGGCGTCCAGCGGCATCTTCAACATGGAATACACGCCCCAGGCAGACACCATGAGCGTAATCAGCAGCACCATGAGCCGGTTGGCGCTGGACCAGCGGATCAGTTGCGCGATCATCGTGCACCTCCCTGCCTGCGGATGCCCACAATGTCATATTGTCCGCTTTGGCTATCCAGCTTGAGGGAAAACTGCACCAGATCGCCAGCATTGATGCCATCAAGCTGCCGAGGTTCGGAAACACGGAATCCCATCGTCATCGACGGCCATTCCAGCGCGGCGATCGGGTCGTGCGCCAGCACCACCTTGCCCGCCTTGACGTCCACTTCGATGACCTTGCCCGTGCCTTCCGGCATGGGCTCTTCAATTGGCATGTCACGCATGTCATGACCTGCATGCGCGTCTTCCGCATCCACCCCTGTTACCGCCTCAGGCTGTTGTGCAAGCCTGGCGAGCACGCCTGACAACGAAGCCTCCGAATCGATCAGGAACTGGCCGGAAGCCACTACGGTTTCCCCTGCATCGAGCCCCGTGCGTATCTCCGTGCGCCCGTCTTGCTCCTGCCCGGTTTCTACTTCCACAGGCATAAAACCAGACCCTTGCCTGACAATCACGACCTTGCGAAGGCCAGTGGCGATGATACTCTCGCTGGGGACAGACAGCGCATCTCGCGACACCCCTTCGAGCCTGACATTGCCGTACATGCCGGGCCGTAGCAAACCGTTGCGATTGGCCAGTTCCACCCGCACGCGCGCAGTACGCGATACCTCGTCCAGCGTGGGATAGATATAATTCACTTCGCCTGCAAACACTTCTCCCGGCAAACTCTGCAGCTCGACTTTGGCAGCGGTGCCCGGCTTGAGACGCATGATATCGCGCTCAGGCACCTCGGCAACAAGCCAGACCGTCGACAGGTCGGCGATCTGAATCAGCGAGGACCCGCTCATCAATTGCGCCCCCTCGCGTACACTCAGCCCGGTGACGACTCCGGAGGCTGGCGCATAGACGCCAAAACGTTCCGTCGCTTGCCCATTACGTGTAATCGCAGCGATCTCGCCCCGGGTCATACCCAACAAACCGAGACGGCCATGTGCTGACTGCGCCAAACCTTCAGCAATGCTGGCATCCTTGTAATCAAGCAGGGCAAGGTATTCATGCTGGGCGGCCAGCAGTTCCGGGGCATAAATCTCGGCGATTTTCTGGCCCTTGCTTACCGGGTCACCTACGGCACGAACCAGCAGCTTGTCTACAAAACCCGCAATGCGCGGCTGTACGCTATAAAAGCGGCGCTCGTCCGGTTCGATGCGGCCCACTGCGCTCAGCCTGTCAGTGAAACTCGCCATCTCAACCTTTGCCAGGCGGATGCCAAGATTCTGCATGGTTTGCGAGGAAATCATGACGCCGCCATCCTGCGCCCCGGATTCGGCATATTTCGGCACCAGCATCATATCCATGAAAGGTGACTTCCCCGGCTTATCGAACTTTTGCCCCGGCACCATGGGGTCATACCAGAACAATACCGTTTTGCCGCTATCGTCCTGCACGACACCATCAACATTAACTGGTGCATGCGCGTCATGATCGGAGTCGAATGGCTTCAACCAGTAACCGGCAAGAATGACCAGCAGCACAATGACTGCCGCGACCATCATCAGATTTGAACGTTTCATGATGCACTCCCCGGAAACAGACGATCATCGTTCAACAGATACCCCACCTTGACCATCGCCCGTTGCAGCGCCGTCATGATGGCCCAGTGTTCGATCTGCACCTCAAGCACGGCCCTGCGCGCCTCCCATACTTCCGACAATGGCTGGTTGCCTGCAGCGTAGCCTGCCTCTGCAAGGCGCAGCCGCATATCCACTGCCGGCAACAGGCGTTCCTGATGTTCTTCTTCACGTGCCCATGCGGTCTCCCATTCGGCACGTGCCGCTTCAAGCTGGGCCGCCAGTTCCTGACGTTTATCTTCAGTCAGCTTGCGCGCTTTTTCAGCCAGCAACAGCTTCTCGGCTGAACGCCTGTCCTGCCGGTTGGCGCGGTCGGTCTGCAAATCAATCGCCACTTGGAAAGTGAGCATGTCACTCAAATCATTGAAACGCCGCCCATAACTGATCTCCCAGCCCCAGTTCTGCAAGCGTTCGGTTTTCGCGCGTTCAAGTTCAGACATGGCCACAGCCTCGATCTGCCGGGCATTCTGCAAAACCGGGTGGTTTTCAACCGCATTTACCGTATTGGGCACCGGGGCCGCCGGCAACAACTCCTCTGAAACTGGCCGCATGGCATCATTACCGATCCATCGCGCCAGCTTGGCACGCGCCCTGCGTTCATCGCCTTTTGCCTGCAAGTGCTGGTCTTTTGCCATGGATAACTGCCGGTCCAGGATCAGCACTTCAGAGGTCCTTGCAGCGCCTGAACTGATTCTTGTGGCAAGGACGCCACGCTCCGCCACCATGTCGTCGACGATACGCTGATACAAGCCTGATTGATGCTGCGCCTCATACACATCCAGCCATGCCATCGCCACCTCCAGCTGAATGGCACGGGCCGTCGCCAGCTGCTCCATATGATATTGCCCGGCCTCGGCTTCCAGCACATTGGCGTAAGCCTCACGCTTCGAGCGTGGTGTTACTTCCTGGGACAGACCGATGGTGGCCATGGTCATGTCATCACGATTGAATCGCAGCGCATCGCTGCTGGTGACCGGCAAATTAGCAAAACCCAGCTTGAGTCTGGGGTCGGCCAATTGACCTTCCCTGACGGCGGATTCCCGCGCCGCCGCGGCCGCATCGTCCAGGGATTGCAATATAGGCTGTGACTGTGTCGCAAGCCTCACTGCATCAGCCAGGGACAGAGGCTCGCCTGGCACCGGGGGTGATATCTCGCCCCCAATGGCAGACGATGCCATCGTTATCGCGATGACCAAGAACAGGCTCCTGATGGGCCTGTATAGAAATGGGGTAAACATAAAACTCTCCTGAGCGCTTGAAATGGACGGACTGAGGCCCACGCCTCTGAACGTCAGTTCAAGCGGGAGGTTTTATCGGGGGAGGTTGATCTGCTGAAATAGCGGTGGAGATAAAAACCGGCTGCAAGGCACTGATCAGATCTGGTATCTGATGCTTGAAATCATTATCAAACACGACCTGCGAAAAGTGACAGCCAGCCATTGTGCAATTCTGATGCTCAGTTTCCGGTTGCTGTTGTGTAGAATCTGCCTGATGACAATCATGCATATCCATGCCGGACGATGCCATTTCAAGCACCTGTTCCTGCATTTGCAGGCTTGCACACGATGCAGCGCACACGGCAGCCAGCGCTGAGCTGGAAGCCAGTGCCAGAATAAGGAAAGCAGCAAGCATGCGTGAAAACTTCATGATTCGTAGACTTTAGCACCCAAACGTGGTTCAAACAACCTTAACCTACTGGCACCCCAATGCATAAACAACAACGCTGGGACATCTTTTGCCGCGTCGTCGACAACTTCGGCGACATCGGCGTCTGCTGGCGTCTTGCCAGACAGCTGGCGCATGAATACGGCTTGGATATCCGTCTCTGGGTCGATGATCTGGAAAGCACCCAACGCCTGTTGCCGGAAGTCGATACCGTGCTGCCGGTGCAGAAAATCGACGGCATCGCGATTCATCACTGGAAGCCGGAATTCAGCTTCGACGCTGTCGCCGATGTCGTGATCGAGGCTTTCGCCTGCGAACTGCCGGACATTTACCTGCGGGAGATGGCAGAGGCCCGGCCCATATGGCTCAACCTGGAATATCTGAGCGCGGAAAGCTGGGTGGAGGAATATCACTTGCAGCCCTCGCCGCACCCCAGACTGCCCCTGAACAAGACCTTCTTCTTCCCCGGTTTCACGGAACGGACCGGCGGCCTGCTACGTGAAAAAGGACTGTTCGCTGCCCGCGACGCATTTGTGCAGAGACAACAACTGGCGGACCCCGGCACCCACGATTCACTGCAGGTATCGCTATTCTGCTACCCGTTCGCACCCATCCGCCAGCTACTCTCCATCATGGCGCAGGGGCCGCAGCCGGTGCATTGCCGCATTCCGCAAACCGGAATTTTGCCGGCGGTCTGCGATTTCTTCGGCGTGCCGCTGTTGGCGGTCGGTCAGCAGATCAGCTCGGGGCAGCTGACAGTCGAGATAATGCCCTTCCTCTCACAGGACGCCTATGACCGCCTGTTGTGGAGCAGCGATCTCAACTTCGTGCGCGGCGAAGACAGCTGGATACGCGCAATCTGGGCCGCGCATCCTTTCATCTGGCAACCCTACCGGCAAGAGGAAGACACCCACCTGCTCAAACTGCAGGCGTTTTTCGACGTGTACAACCACGCCAACGAAGCTACTGACAGCGAAGCCGCTGCCAGAAACAGCCTGGAACAGTTCCACCGCGACTGGGTCGGCGGCGAGCTGCAAGCCGCGCACTGGCATCAGCTATTGCAACAGCTGCCGGCACTGCAGGCGCATGCCGGACAGCGTGCGGACGCTTTGGCACAGCAGCCCGATCTTGCGTCTAAGCTGGTGATTTTTTGCGAGAATTCTTGATAAAACTCTGCTATAATGCGCGGCTTTTTACTCCTCCAAATTTTTAGGTCGCAGGACATTACATGAAAACAGCTCAGGAACTCCGCGTAGGTAACGTGTTTATGGTGGGTAACGACCCCATGGTCGTGCTCAAGGCTGAATACAGCAAATCCGGCCGCAACTCTTCCGTGGTCAAGATGAAATTCAAGAATCTGCTCACCGAATCGCCGAGCGAAGCCGTCTACAAGGCAGACGACAAGTTCGACGTCGTCGTGCTGGAAAAGAAGGATGTCACCTACTCCTACTTCGCCGACCCGATGTATGTGTTCATGGATGCCGAATACAACCAGTACGAAGTCGAAGCCGAAACCATGGAAGACGCGCTGAAGTTCCTGGAAGACGGCATGGAATGCGAAGTCGTGTTCTACAACGGCAAGCCGATCTCGGTTGAGCTGCCGAACTCCGTCGTGCGCGAGATCACCTACACCGAACCTGCCGTCAAGGGCGACACCTCCGGCAAGGTCATGAAGCCGGCCAAGATCAACACCGGCTTTGAGTTGCCGGTGCCGCTGTTCTGCGAAATCGGCGACAAGATCGAAATCGATACCCGCACGCTGGAATACAAGAACCGCGTGAAGTAAGCTGCTTTTTAATAAGCGGGTTCAGCAATGCAAAAAGCCGGATTGTTTCCAATCCGGCTTTTTGCATTTCATGAATTTGTATTTTCACGCCCATCCACGCTTCCCTGCCCCCCAGCACTGCTGATACCGGATATCAAACATTGAGCGCATGCTTCAATCGCTCTATCCCTGCTGTCAATTCATTAGCGTCGAGACTGCCGAACCCCAGCCGGATGCCATTGAGGTCAGTATCACCATCTGAAAACAGCGATCCCGGCAGCACCCGCACTTTATTCAGCAATGATTTTTGCACCAGCGCGTCCATGTCGATGCCTTCGTTCAAGCGCAACCAGAGCGCCAGCCCGCCGACAGGAGGCTCAAAACTGAAGAACTGCCCCAGTTCTTCCCGCACCAGTTCGACCAGGATGTTCCGGCGCTCATTGTAGATTTTCAGCGTCTTGCGGATATGGCGCTTGATTTCGCCGGACTCCATCAGTTCGGAAACAGCCAGTTCCGTTACGGAATTGCCCTGACGGTCGATCAGCATGACCTCCGACGAACATTGATGGATGAATTCCCGGGAAGCGATCAGATAACCAACGCGCAAGCCCGGTGCCAGCACCTTGGACAGAGAGCCGACATACACTACCCGGCCCGTCTTATCGTCGCTGGCGAGCGGAAAGACCGGATGGTGGTGGAAATGGAATTCGTGATCGTAGTCATCCTCGACGATGACAAAATCATATTGTTCGGCCAGCATCAGCAGCTTCAGGCGGCGTTCGGCCGTCATCATGACCGTGGTCGGGAACTGATGATGCGGCGTGACATAAATGGCCCGCACCCGATGCTGCTTACACAGGCTTTCCAGTTCATCGACATCCAGCCCGTGCTCATCCAACCCGACGCTGAGGACTTGTGCGCCGCAGGAGCGGAACGCCTCGCGCGCCGGCGGATAACTCAATCGTTCGACCACGACGCAATCGCCCGGCCTCGTCAGGATGCGCGCAGCGAGGAAGATGCCCATCTGGCTGCCGCGCACGATACAGGTGTTGTCCACACTGACGCTCAAGCCCCGCTCCATGTTCAACATGGCCGCAATCGCCTGCCGCAGGGCCAGCATGCCTCTGGGGTCGTCATAGCCCAGGCGGTTGGCTCGCGAGGAGTCGACCAGCGCATGCCGGAAGGCGCGGGACAGCAGCTCGAACGGAATCAGACGCGTGTCCGGAATACCGTCGTTGAAATCGATGACCTGACGCAGGGCGCCCTGATCTTCCGGCGCCAGATGCCTCGCATAGGACGTGAACTGCGGCGTATGAATCTCGGCGACCTGCATGCTCTCATGCTTGCGCGGAACAAAGCTCGGCAGCTTGGCGGAAACGAAAGTGCCCCGGCGCTGTTCGGTGGTCAGCCAACCCTGCGCGATCAGTTCGTCATAGGCGAGCCGGACGGTCTTGCGATTGACCTTGAGGCTCTCCGCCAACTCTCGGGTGCCGGGCATGATGGTGGAAGGCAGCAGGCGTCCACGCTTGATCTCGTCGATGATCTGCTGCGCGATCTGCAGATAGACGGCCAACGTCGAGTCTCTGCTAAGAACCAGATTCAGGTCCCACGAACGTAACATTTCTTCTTCCGTGTGAAAAATTCATTGAGGCCACCTGGATTCAAGCATTTGTTTTTAAAGAGACTAATGCCTACCCAACCCCGCCAGAAATCTCTGGGCCCCCAAGGTTGCCGATTCTGGGGGACTCATGGTAATCCAAATTTCGTTACAGTTCCATCCGGTTTGATACAAATTGATACAAATAGCCCCGGTGTCCTTATCAGATCCGGCGTCTTTATTTAACCACTGTCATCAAAGGAATTTACATGTCTCCTCCACTGGATAATCAACTCGCGGACTGGCGCAGCCATGCCCTGAAGCTGGAAAATGAAGTGAAGAAAGTCATCGTCGGCCAGGACAAGGCCATCCGGCTCATGAACATCGCCATTTTTGCCCGCGGCCACGTCCTGCTCGAAGGCGGTGTCGGCGTCGGCAAGACCACGCTGCTGCAATCGATTGCCCGCTGTATCGGCGGCGCGTATGAGCGTATCGAGGGCACTGTGGACCTGATGCCGAACGACCTCATCTACCACACCTTTCTAGGTGAGGATGGCCGTCCGAAAATCGATGAAGGTCCGCTGCTGCGTGCCGGCGAAAACCTGTCGGTATTCTTCTTCAACGAGATCAACCGCGCACGGCCGCAAGTGCACGCGCTGATGCTGCGCGTCATGGCCGAGCGCCACCTGCACGCCTTCAAAAAGGAATATCGCCTGCCGCACATGGTGGTGTTCGCCGACCGCAACCAGGTCGAAAAGAACGAAACCTTCGAGATTCCCTCCGCTGCGCGTGACCGCTTCATGATGGAAATCCCCATCGACATTCCGCAAGACCGTGAATTGCGCAAGGCCCTGATGTTCAACGTCAAATTCCAGCATGCGGAAAACCTGACCAAGCAGGTCGAATCCAATGTGCTGCAGTTCGACCAGCTCAATGACTTTTCGGACTATCTGCAAAGCCATATCCGCTCTAGCGACACCATCGAGGAGTACGCACTGGACCTGTGGGAGGCCACCCAGTCGCCGCAGAAATTCGGCATCCAGCTGGACAGCGTCGACGTCAACCGCCTGATCCAGACCGGCGCCAGCCCGCGCGGTATGGGCATGCTGCTGAAAGCTGCACGCGTCCATGCCTGGCTGATGAACCGCGACAGCCTGTATCCGGAAGATCTGCATGCCGTGTTCCACGAACTGATCGCGCACCGTCTAGTGTTCCATTCCATGTACGAGAATCGCCGCACCGTGCTGGCGCGTGAGCTGACCTCGCACATCCTGAGCACGGTCGCCGTGCCGGCACAGGTCAAAGCCGCATGATTCCGGCGTACGCCAAACCGTTCACCTACCAGATTCCCTGGAAATCCAGCAGCGTGCATGCCGGCGATCACCGCGGCCTGCAGCGCGGCCTGGGCTTCGAATACCGGGGCAATGTGTCACTGGTGGATTATCCGGACGCGCGGCGCATGGACCTGCGCCAGACGCTGCGCGACCCGTACGAGCAGATTCAGGTCAAGCTGTTCAATCAGGACAACACTACGCCCATCTTTGCGGTGTGCGATCTGTCCAGTTCCATGCAGTTCAAGGGGCGGCAGCGCAAGCTGGATCAGGCCAAGGAAATCGCGGCGTCGATCGCGCTTTCCGCCTTCAATGCCGGCGATGTGTTCAGCTTGGTCTGCTACCACCAGCACGTGGTCGAGGAATTCACGCTGCCCTTGAGCCTGCACGTGCATCAGGCGCTGGAGCTCATCGGCGAGTTGCAGCACTACCGGAAAATGCGTGTCGGCTCCGAGGGTGTCATGGAGGTGCATCAGTTCCTCAGCCAGCACAAGGGCCTGGTGTTCTGGATCTCGGATTTCCACATGCCGCTCGCCCTGATCGAACAGGCCCTGAACGCCATGTCCGTACATCAGGTGGTGCCGGTCGTGCTGTGGGACGAGCAGGAATACAAGCATCTGCCCAGATTCGGCTTTGGCAACATGCTCGACCCCGAGACCGGCATGAACCGGACCATCTTCTTTCGAGATGCCGTCCGCGCGCAGTTCGAGGCCGCATTTGCCGAGAGGAAACAGGCGCTGGACGAACTGTTCTCGCGCTTCGACAGCCAGGCGCTGTATCTGAGCGGCCAATTCGACCCCGAGGCAATGACCCATTATTTTGAACAGTACATGAACTTATGAAAATTCAAACAATACGATTCATCTCATTCGTCGGATTGCTGCTGATAAGCTATGCCGGCATGGCAGAGGAAGCGGAGATCAGGACCCTGAAGGTGGTCAACCCGCCGCAAGCCACCGGCATCCGCATCGGCGATGTGCTGGACCGCCAGATTGAAGTGCGGGTGAACCCGCCGTACCAGATCTCTCAGCAGGCGCTTCCGCTGAAAGGCCTGGTTCGGGATGGCATCGAACTGGCCGACATCGAGGTCGAACCACTGAAAGGCGAGCAGGCGCCGGGCTATCTGATCAAGCTGCGCTACCGCGTGTTTGCCAATGCGCATGTCCCCGCCATGATGGAGCTGCCGGCCGAGGGTTTTGCCCTCACGGGTGGCTCAAAGGCCCTTTCCATCAAGCTGCCGGCATGGTCGTTCTGGTACTCGCCGCTGGTACCGGCCGATATCAAGGATGCGAAAGCGCACCTGATCCCGCAATTCAAGCCTTCGCTCGTCGATGTCGCATCGCACCAACAAAGGCTGGCCGTGCTATTGGCCATGCTCGCGATCGGGCTGGCCGGCTTGCTCTATATCAATGCCGATGCGCGCTGGCTGCCGTTCATGAATGGTGCATTTGCCAGAGCCCACCGCAAGCTGAAGAAATTGCCCAGGAACCAGGCCAGCGAAAAGGAAGCCTTGTCGCAGCTGCATCAGGCATTCAACAGCGTGCATGGCGCCAACCTGTTCGAAAGCGACATCGCGGCATTCCTGGCAAAGCATCCGCAATTCGGCAAACTCAGGAGCGACATCGAGCAATTTTTCCAACGTTCGAACCAGGCCCTGTTCGGCGAATGGAACCGTGACAGTGCGCAATTCATAGTCGAACTGACCGTATTGAGCAAGCGTCTGCGCGACTGCGAACGGAGAGTGTCATGACCCTGCTGCAGCCATGGGTGCTGTTGCTGCTGCCGCTCGCACTGATTCCGTTCTGGTTCAAAAGCCATCAGGGCCAGCTATATTCCTGGCTGCCTATCATGCCGGAAGACCGCTTGTCCGAAATCGCCAACCTGGCGGTCAAGGCGCTGATCTCCCTAGTCCTGGTCACCATCATCCTGGCGCTGGCCGGGCCGCACGGCCCTGACTCCAAGGTGCAAAAGGTCGGCAAGGGTGCGCAGACGGTGCTGGTGATCGACCGCAGCGTCAGCATGGATAAACCGTTTGCCGGCGACCCGACCAGCGGACGCGTGGCCGAGATCAAATCGACCGCCGCGCGGCGGCTCATCACCCAGTTCATCGACTCGCGTCCTGACGACATGATGGGTGTGGTGGGCTTCACCAATTCCGCCTTGTACGGAATCAAGATCACCACCAACCGCGATGCCATCCATGCGGCGATCAATGCCGCCACCAGCTCGGCGCTGAACCAGACCAACATCGGTGCAGGACTGACGCAGGGCGCCACGCTGTTCGATGCGATCCAGAATTCCGGTTCGCGCGCCATCATCCTGCTGTCGGATGGCGCCGGCAAGCTCAGTCCGCGCGTCAAGCAGGTGATCACCGAGGAGCTGACCCGCAAGAAGCTCAACCTGTACTGGATCGTACTGCGCGAACCCAACGACGTCAGCATCTTCAGCAAGAACGAATACGCCGAAGACCGGATTCCGAACGCGATCCAGCTGGACCGCTTTTTCAAGTCGCTCAAGATCAAATACATGGCTTTTGAAGCGGACAATCCGACTGCCCTGCAATCGGCCTTACGTGAGATCGACTCCAAGGAAAAAAACATGATCCAGTATGAAGTCACGCTGGCCGGACACGATTACTCCCGTGACCTCATCGTGCTGGCGCTGATACTCAGCCTGCTCATCATTATCATCAAGAATCTGAGGGTGCATTCATGGAAAAGCGCATAAAAACCAGCAACCTGCTGTTTGGCCTGCTGTTGCTCGCCGGCCTGGCAGGCAGTGCATACGAGGTTCATAAACTGTGGAAGATCGACCGCGTCAATCAGGCGATTCTGGCCGGCAAAACCATAGAAGACGACGCCTTCCCCTATGAGAAGAAGTTCGTCTCCGCCTATCTGCAGGGCACCAAGCAAGGCTACAAACATGCCGTGCAAACCTACGGCCAGTTGCTGGACACCTCGCCTGCCATCGCCGAACAGGCAAGAATCCAGTTCAACATCGCCAACAACCTGTTCACGATGGGCCTGATCCGCAGAATCAACGACGACGGTTCGCTGCAGGACGATGCACGCTACGCCTACATGCAAGCCAAGCTGGCTTATGAGCAATCCCTGCGGCTCGCGCCCGATACGCCTGAAGCCAAGTTCAACCTGAGCCTGCTGCACGCGATGATGGCGCGCGGCATGAAGCCATCGGAAAGAGAAGACTCGACCATGGAACTCAGCAACCTGCCGATCGGTTTGCCATGAAACGCGCGCTGACATTCCTGCGGGAGAATCACGAAACCGCGCTCTATGTCGGTGCCGCCGGCCTGTTGCTGCTGGCGCTGGTCAAGCCGCA